>Ga0187894_10006441_pt1 | contig 11519 bp, 8 predicted proteins | sample GBC1701081metaG_FD_136650 | JGI IMG/M metagenome (GOLD analysis project Ga0187894, IMG submission 136650) | White microbial mat communities from a lava cave in the Kipuka Kanohina Cave System on the Island of Hawaii, USA - GBC170108-1 metaG ...
CTGGGGCGCAATGCATGGCTACGCCATTAACCCGGCACGCGACCTCGGTCCTCGTTTGTTTACCGTCGCCGCCGGCTTCCGCAACAACGGCCTCACCGATGGCTCCGGTGTCTTCTGGGTCCCCATCGTGGGCCCGCTCATCGGCGGCGTGCTCGGGGCGGTTCTTTACGACTTCGGCGTCCGCCGCTTTCTGCCCATTGCCGTTATGGCAATCCTCGCCCTTCCGGCGTCCGCCCAGCAGCCCCAAAGCATCGTGTTGAAAGCCGCGCGGCTTTTCGATGGCCGCTCTGACTCGTTACAAACTCCCGGCCTCGTCGTCGTCACGGGCACTCGAATCGAATCGGTTGGCCCGCAATCCCAAATCCCGGCCGGCGCTCGAATCATCGATCTCGGCGACGCCACCCTCTCGCCCGGCTTTCTCGATGCTCACACCCATCTTCGAGAGCAAGGCTCCAGCGACCGTTTTCGCGACCGACTCACCCGCCAGGAACAAACAACCGCCGAGCGCGCGCTCATTTCCACGATCTACGCTAACTAAGGGTGTTAGAGTCTCAGAGTGTATTCGCTGCAACGATTTCTTCAGCATTTCACTTATGTCAACGAGCTGCGGCAGGATAATGCGGAGAAGGCGGCCCGCATCGCCGAACTGCGCACAGAGATGCAACGGGGAGAGGAAGCGCGTCACGTGGTTAAAGCCGAGTCGGATCGACTCCGGCAGCGTCTGGCAAAGCTGGAGCAAGCAAACGAGGACTTACGTGAGCAAGTCGAAGAGCTCAAATCTCGTCCCTCTCCTACTTGGGTTCCACCGGGGCACTTTTACTCGCCTCTAGTGGACCCCGGCGAAGACTTTGTGGACTTGGCGCTGACCGAGGAGGCAGAACCCACCGCCACTCCTGATCAACTCGGCCTTGATGAGGAATTGATGATCTCTTGGTTCGATGCGATCTCCGCAACCTACTTGGCGTTTCCGTTTCCCGAAAAACATACGGCAGGTCGCCTTTACTATTACGCAAATCCGCACTTTCCGCTGGCCGACGCCTTAGCGCTGCTGACATTCTTTCGGAACAAGGCACCTGTTAAATATGTTGAGATTGGTTGCGGCTTTTCGACATGCGCGGCGATGGATGCCAACGAGCATTTTCTTAGAGGAAAAGTAGAAATGACGCTAGTTGAGCCATTTCCCGACTTGTTGCTAAATCTGATCGGGGAACAGTGCCCTCCTCGCTTCCGCCTTATTCGCTCCAAGTTGCAGGCCGTGCCAGTTGAGGAGTTCACAAAGCTAGAGGCCGGAGATATTCTATTTATCGATTCGTCCCACGTGGGGAAGACGGGTTCCGACGTGGTACATTACCTGTTTCACATCCTCCCACGTCTACGCCCGGGCGTTTTAATCCACATTCATGACATTTTTTATCCATTTGAATATCCGAGGGCGTGGGTGGTAAACGAAAATCGATCATGGAACGAAGCCTATCTTCTGCGCGCCTTTCTCAGCGGCAATCTTCACTTTCGGGTTCTGTACTCGTCAGACTTTTTCTTTAAGTGCCGCCGCAACCTCGTTGCGGCCAAGATGCCTCTCTGCATCGAGCATCGCGGCGGCAGTTTATGGCTCGAAAAGGTCAATGCACCTCGGAGCATCTAACTCCAACAAGTAATTACAGAGGGCATATAGTAATGCTGATAGTACAGCAGCCATTGCCGCGGCGTCAAAAGAAGATATCGGTTAGGGACATAGTTCGTTGAGTCTACCGACACAGTCTGCATGCAGACATTTTCCGGGGCTTGGCCGACAATGCCTGTAACGTTAGTGAGATAGTAATTCCACTGATCCCATCGCAATCTCGATGCCCCCGACTGGCTGATCATGCTCTGCAAAGCGGTATTGGGATTCGCGCCATTTGAAAGGTTTGAGTAAGTAAGCGCCGTGCAAGATGATGTACCGACGGTTTCAAGCGCGCTGAGGTACGCGTCTACGGTCATTGGCGACGTAGGACTGGAGACACAGGCGTAATTGGGCGGCAAGCCGGTGAGGTTGGTTGTTCGCTCAAAGTAGTAGCCCCACTGGTAGAAGTTTAGACCGGAAGTGGTTCCAGCGCGCGCAATCAGCGCATCTCGAAGAGTAACTCCGGCCGGCCCAGGCGCACCGCTTCCTGCCTGGTAGCTGACGAGCTTGATCCTTTGCCAAGAGACCTGCTCGGGAACAATGCCCTGTTGCTTATGAGTATGAATCACCACGGGCCCGATACTCTGCGCGAAATACCAGTCCTCTATATACTGCTCCGTCTGTGGCGGTTGGTTCGGGACGGGATTCGTTTCGTGGTACTGAGCTTTGAGCATAAACCCGCTGAAGCCAGGCGTGCTGTAGTACTGGTTAGGAGTGTAGGTCACTGACCAATTAGCTTGAAATAGCGCACTTCCGCTTGCACAACCGTAATTCGGTGCGCTTCCAGAGTGCTGATAAACGTTGTGATACACGTTTTCCATCGATGTGCCGCCGCCCGCTCTTAAAAGAAGATAAGGCAGATTGCTCGATGGGGTCGTGGACCTTAGATTGATCGTACTTCCAGTCTCTGGAGTTTCATCAAGGCCAGTAATGTACCACCCCAGCGCGAATAGCGATCCGGCCTGGCTAGTCGGGGTGTAACCGGAAGGGTGAACGCCGACCATCCAGCGCAGTCGGCGGCTGCGGTTAATGTCCCAATAAGCACGTGGGTCGATCTTGTAAATTGCAACCTGAAACGGCGACGACGCGGAGGTGCCTGACGATAGGCATCCGAACACGGACGGTGATGGAAGCACTTCCATCACCGTAACCATGCCATTTCGCGAGGAATCCGAACTTTCTGATTGGTAGATCCATCTGCTTCCGACGGTCATTGGCCAATGCGAGTGCTGGCTGCCGCTAAACGTCTGAGCCACGAGCGCATTTGATATGAGGGCTAAAGCATACACTTTGAGCAGAAAGACGCATTTTGACACAGGTTCATATCCTTTCAGGAAAGCGTCTGGTGTGAAGATTTCGGCTGGGAGATGAAACCGCTTAAAATATCAAAGGCGAATCGGAGGAAACTCGTCTTGAGTATAGTGACTATGGCCGTTTACGTCAAGAAAAAAAGGATATCTAACTAGTGGATGAAGCGCACGCAAAAGGCAAGAAGGCCGCCGCCCATTCCCATGGAGCGGAAGCCGCGAAAAGAGCCATCCGCGCCGGCATCGATTCCATCGAGCATGGTTCCTTCCTCGATGACGAAGCACTAAAGATGATGGCCGAGCGCGGCACCTACTTCGTCCCGACCATGCTCGCGGCCGAGAGCCTGCGCCAACTCCTGGCAGCCGGAGGCCGCATGGACCCGCGTACCGAGCGAAAGGCGAAGTTAGCCATCGACGCCGTCGATGCGACCGTATCGAAGGCGGTGAAGATGGGCGTGCGAATCGCCTTCGGCACGGACGCCGGCGTCTTCGCTCACGGCCGCAATGCGGAGGAATTTGGCCTGCTCGCGGCCCGGGGCATGCGGCCGGTCGACGTACTGAAGGCCGCCACCAGTGTGAACGCCGGCCTCTTCGGCATCGCCGAACGCGTCGGCACCCTTCAAGCGGCTAAACTCGCCGACATCGTCGCGATTCCGGGCAACCCCCTCGAAAACATCCGTCAGACCGAGAAAGTGGCCTTCGTCATGAAGGAAGGGCGCATCCACCGCCATGACGCTGGTACTCAGACGGGCAAGTGAGGTAAATTAGGAAAGACGATCCGAATGCACTGCCGCGCTCGAACTCTCGTTAGCCTGCTGCCTTTGCTGGCATGCTTGCTCACGCTCGGAACGCCCGCCCCGGCGGTGCGCTCCCATTCGAGTACGGGCCAGAACCGCAGCCGCATTCAACGGCCCGTTCGAGCCAACGCGCGTGTCGATGGCGACCACCATCACGAGGAAGTTCCGCATATCTTCGTGCCCCGCGACGCGGGCGATGGCGACACAAAAATTTCCCCATCGGCGGATTCAGCCGCCACACTACCGCCCACTTCCGCGTCGATCGCTCCGGCGAGCATCGCCACTTTTCATCTCTTTCATCAAGACCGGGTCGAGATCCCTGGCGTCTCCAGCCTTCGGTCCGGCCGGTCTCCTCCAGCCTCCTCCTAGCAGCACGTGACTACTAGCAAAAACGCATCTCCCGCGTCTTCCGGCGCGGATTGTGCGGATTCAACAGTGGAAAAGTGTACGGAGGTAACAATGGAAGAACTTATTCGTGGTGTAGAACGTTTTAGAAAGCACGTATTCCCGGCCGAACGCGGCCTTTTCAAGGAATTGGCGCGAAGCCAACGCCCGACCGCTCTGATGATTACGTGCGCGGATTCCCGCATCGATCCCAACCATCTCACGCAGTCGCGTCCAGGCGACCTCTTTTTTCTGCGTAACGCCGGCAATTTCGTTCCGGCTTACAACACGACGCAGGGCGCTGAGGCAGCCACCGTCGAGTACGCCGTCGAGGTGCTCGGCATCCGCCACATCATCATATGCGGCCACAGTGACTGCGGCGCCATGCGGGCTTTGGCCAACCAGGCTGGTTTGGACCGCTTGAAATCGGTCCGTTCCTGGCTGGAACATGGAAGCGCCGCTTTGTCCACCGCCCGCGCCGTCCATGGCCATTTGGAAGGAGACGCGTTCATTCGAGCCCTGGTCGAAGAGAACGTGCTTGCCCAAATACAGCATCTGAAGACGCACCCCAGCGTCGCCGCCGGTTTGCGAAAAGGCACTCTGCAAGTTCACGGTTGGGTGTACGAAATCGAACACGGCGAAGTCCACTGTTACGACAGCCAGAACGCGTGCTTTACATCGCTTTGCTGCGAAAGCACTCAGCTCGAAGCGCTCGCGTAACCCGGAACTTCAAAGGTACAAATACATGCAGATCACCCTGGCAGGAGATCCCTCCGCGCGCGGCCTTGCGGAGCGACTTGCGTTCTTTTTGACCCCTATCGACGGCCGCTTCGAAGACCTAAATCGCGGAAACTGGAAAGCCAACGTCTTCCGCGATTTCATGGCCGGCTTGATCGTCGCCATGATCGCCATCCCACTCGCCATGGGCTTTGCCATGGCTTCCGGGCTCCGGCCCGAGCAGGGTATCGTCGGCGGCGCCATCGCCGGTATGGTCGGCGCCTTGTTCGGCGGCTCCAAATACCAGGTCTACGGACCGACCGCCGCATTTATTCCCGTCATCGGCGGCTTGATGCTCAAGTACGATCACGGCGTGCTCGTGCTGGCCAGCATCCTTGCCGGCATCATCTTGATGATCATGGGCGTCGCACGCATGGGACGGCTCGTTTCTCAAGTGCCTCACTCCATCGTCGTTGGCTTCACCATCGGCATCGCCGTCACCATCGCCCTGTCTCAGGTCGGCGAAGTGTTGGGCTTGAAAGCCAAAATGGGATTCAGCTTTTTCGACAAGATGGCGGCCATCGCCGCCAACATCGGCGAAATCAACTACTACGCCGTCGCGCTAGGACTTCTCACCTTTGCCGTCACCAAAACAGTCCTGAAAATTTCGCCAATGATTCCCGCGCCCCTCCTCGCTCTCGGCGTCACGACCCTGCTCGCCGCCACCGCCTGGTCCGGTAAGGGCTTGGTGCTTATCAAAGACAAGTACGGCGCAATTCCCACCGACTTCCTCGTCTTCACCATGCCAAAAGCTCCCGATCCCACGCCTGCTTTTCTCATGGACCTCGCTTACTTCGTCATCGCCATCGTCTTCGTCGCAGCCATCGAGAGCCTGCTGTGCTCGCGTATGGCCGACCGCCTCGCCGATAACAGGGGACTCCCATTCAACGCGAACAAAGAGCTATGGGGCCAGGGAATGGTCAACGTGATCGTCCCGATGCTGAACGGCTTCCCGCATACGGGAGCGCTCGCACGCACCGCCACCAACATCAAACTGGGCGCGGTGTCGCCGCTTGCCGGAGTCTTCAAGTGCATCCTGAAGCTGATCATGGCGGCCTACCTGGCGAGCTTTCTCGAGGTGGTGCCCATGGCCTGCATCGGCGGCATCCTCTTATTCGTAGCGACCGGCATGGTAAAGCCCGCTGAACTAAGGCACGCCATCGCCGACGGTAAAGCTCACGTTGCTCTGATGATCTACACGGCCGTCATGGTCATCCTCACGGATTTCCTGACAGGCGTTCTATCCGCCATCGTCATCTGGGCGCTGGCCCGGAAATTTTTCGGTTCTAAGGCCGGAGTCCAGCAGCAGGCTCCCCCCGCCGAATTGGCGGCGAAATAGACGCCGGGCGCGCCAGCAATTCGCTCGCGCGCGCCTGCGCTCTTTCGATGCTTCGGTCCTTGATCGATTCATATCCACGAATCGATAGAGGCAGAGCCGCAATCTCAAGCGCCGCTTCCGCCGGCAAGTCGAAAGCCTTTTCGACAAGCTCCCGGTACCAGGGAACAAGCGCGCGCTCACGGCGGCGGTGCGCGCTCTTGCCGAATACATCCAGTGACCCTCCGCGCAAGAACTTTAAGGCCGCCAGCGCCCGCAGCATCGGCCGCGCCCAAGCCCCCAGCGCGATTTTTCTGTTCAAACCAAGACTCCGCAACAGAGGCGGATGAAGGTTGAATTCCACCCGCTCCACGCCATCCCACCCTTCCTCAATCGATCGCGCAAACGACGGCAGCGTCAACAGCCGCGCCACCTCGTATTCGTCCTTCGCCATCATCAATGAGAAAAGCGATTGCTCCACCACGGCGGCGATCTCCGGCTTGCCGGCGCGCACCGTCGTCACAAAGCTGCGGAAGTCCTCCGCCCATCGCTCGTTCTGATAAGCCCTCAATTCCGCCAACCGTTCTTCGAACGAAAGGGAATCTCTCCGCGCCGCGGAAACTTCCGGCCGCAAGCGCCCCACGCGAAAAGCCGCCAGATTCGATTCAACCTCAACCCCGTTTAAACGAATCGCCGCCTCAATGGAATTTAACGGCACCGGCACCAGCCCCTCCTGCCATGCCGCGCCGAGCAAAATCATATTCGTCATCATGTGCGTGCCAAAGTAGCGCTCCGACAGCCCGGATGCATCCAGGCAAACTTGGGCCAGCGTACTCGCAGCGATCGCCTCTAGCGGAGCGCTCTCCGGTTCCTCCCCAAGCAGAACGAAACGATTGCGCACGCTCGCCGCCGTAGGCGTCAGACCGCTGTTCAGAACCGCCACCGTTCGCCCGCTATCGGCGCACTTCAAGTTCCCCGGATTCGCCGCTCCCAGAAGGTCGTAGCCAAGAAGCAAATCGGCATTCCCCGCGTTTACCGCCACCGGCGCGGCAATTGGGCTTCGCGAAATGGTCAAATGGCTGACCACCGCCCCGCCCTTCTGCGCAAGGCCCGTCTGGTCGAGCGTTGCCGCGTGCAGGCCCTCCATCGCGGCCGCCGTCGCGAGTATGGCGTTCACCGTGACAACTCCCGTCCCGCCAATACCCGGCGCGACAATCCGCCACGGCCGCTCGAGCGCCGGCGGCTCCTTCGGCGGCGCCGGCTCACCCGCGGGAACATTCTCGATCTTCGGTTTGCGAACGCCGCCTTCGCGCAGATGCAGCGTGACAAACGACGGACAATCCCCCAGCGCGCAAGAGTAGTCCTTGTTGCACGACGCCTGATGGATCGTCATCCGCTCGCCAAATGGCGTTATCACCGGCATCAGACTCATGCAGTTGGACGCGCGCACGCAATCGCCGCAGCCCTCGCAAACACGCTCGTGAATCAGGAGCCGTTTCGATGGCTCGCCATAAGTGCCGCGCGTGCGCTTCCGGCGCTTCTCGGCGGCGCACTCCTGGTCGAACAGTAAGACAGTAACTCCCTCCACCCGCTCCAGTTCGCGCAGCGTGCGCTCCAGTTCGTCGCGCGAGCGCAATTCCGCGTTCCCGGCCAACTCCACTTGGGCGTAGCGCTCCGTGTCCTCTGCCAGCACCACCGTCCTCCGCACACCCTCGGCTTCCAACTTCCGCGTAAGCGCTGGAACCGGAAGCGCGCCCACCGCCGCTTGCCCGCCCGTCATCGCCACATGGCCGTTGTAGAGAATCTTGTAGGTAATGCTGACGCCCGCCGCCACCGCCGCCTCAATCGCCAGGAAGCCAGAGTGAAACAAGGTCCCGTCGCCCATGTTCTGGAAAATGTGCTTCCGCGACGTAAAGGGCGCCATCCCAATCCATGGCACGCCCTCGCTTCCCATCTGCGCCGCGAACTCGTAGCCACGCTGCACTTCGCCCATCAGCATTCCCATGCCGTGGCAGCCAATGCCTCCCCCCGCGATCTGCCCATCGAGCAACTGCGTCGACCGGTTATGAGGACACCCGGGACAATAGCTGGGCGTACGCGCCGTGCCCGCAGCAGCTTCGCGCTGCGCGATTTCATCAAGCTGCCGAATCCGCCCCGGGGCGCTCGCGAGCCGCCGCGCAATAATCCTCGCAATCGAATCCGGATCGAGCTCGCCCGTCAGCGGCACTTCTGGCTTGCCGTTGACACGCGGGCGAATGGCTTCGTGATAAAGCGCATCCTTAATCTGCGTCTCAAGAAACGCGCGCTTCTCTTCAATCACCAAAACTTCATCGAGGCCCCGCGCAAAACCCCGCGTAAATTCTTCGGAAATAGGCCACGTGATCGCGAACTGCGCCAGCCGGATGCCCTCCGCTTTCGCATCCACACCCAAATCCCGAAGCGCCTGCAATACGTCGTAGTAAGTCTTGCCCGAAGCCGCAATACCCCAGCGAGCACCCTCCCGCGCGCCCTCAACCCGGTCCAGCGGATTCAAGCGCTGAAACGCCCGCACCTGCTCCATTCGCCGGACGTGCAATTCCACCTCAAGCCCATTGGCGACCGTTGGCACCAGCATTCCGCTCGTGTATTTTTCATATTCCCCCGGCAGCGTGAAACGATGCCGGTCCAGCGACACATCCGCCATGCCCCCGCCGTCGCAAATGTTCGTCAGCAGCTTCATCGAAGCCCACGCGCCCGAGTGCCGCGACATCGCGATCGCATAGAGCCCGAAATCCAAAATCTCCTGAGAATTGCCCGGCACCAGGATGGGCATACCCGCGCTCATCAGCGCAAAATCGCTCTGATGCGGAATGCTCGATGACTTGCAGGCGTGATCATCGCCCGCTAGAACGAGCGCGGCATTCGCGCCCGCGCATCCGGCCAAATTGGCGTGGCGAAAAGCGTCCCCGGACCGATCGACCCCTGGCCCTTTGCCATACCAAATACCCACCACCCCATCGACCCGCGGCTCCCCGGCAACCTGAAAAATCTGCGTACCGAACAACGCCGTCGCCGCCAGATCCTCGTTCACCGCCGGCTGGAAGTGAACATCGAGATCCCTCAGCATCCCGCCCGCGCGCGCCAGCGCCAGATCGTATCCGCCCAGCGGCGACCCTTCGTAACCCGTGATGTAGCTACCCGTTCGAAGCCCCGCGCGGCGATCCAGCCGCATTTGATCCATCGGCAGACGCACCAGCGCCTGAATGCCCGTCAAATAATGGATGCCGGTTTCCTCGGTATACCGGCTGGTAAGCGTTAAGGCTTTCTTATCGCCCAAAGATATAGCGCCCGCGGCGGGGATCCGCGCCTCCGTGCAATACGCCGCCGCGCAATAAAATAACCGTCGGCGCCGACGCGTTGCTCCAATCTCCGCGCACTTCCACCAAATGCCCCAGCGACTTCAGCCCTTCAATCGTCTGCCCCTGCATACGCCGCTCCACATTCAATTTACCGGGCACGAATTCATGTCCGGCGAACGAACTGTGGAAATGCTCCGTTTGAAAACGCGGAGCTTCCACCGCTTCCTGCGGATTCATACCGAAATCCACGATATTGATCAGCACCTGCAACATCGCCTGATCCTGGTTATCGCCGCCGGGCGTCGACATCACGAAGTAGGGCTCGCCGTTCTTCAGCACCAATGTGGGGGACAACGTCACGCGCGGCCGCTTCCCCGCCCCCATCCGGTTCGCATGCCCTTCCGTCAAAACAAAACTCTGCAAACGCGTGCTGAACGGAATACCGGTGTCGCCCGCGATCACCGACGGCAGCCAGGCCCCGCTCGGCGTGGCGGAAAACGCGTTCCCCCATTTGTCGATCACGTTCACACAGGTCGTATCCGTCGCATACTTTGCGTCCGGATTGTCCTCATGCGATCGCGCCTGAGTGGAAGGTGCCGCCGGCGCCCCAAGGTCCCCCGGCCGTGAAAGCATCGAAGCGCGCGCAGGGTCGATCAGCTTCCGCCGCTCAGTCGCATACGCGCTCGATAGCAATGTGTCCGCCGGGATCTTTGAAAACTTCGGATCGCCATAATGCCGGTCGCGGTCCGCAAACGCCAGCTTAACCGCTTCCACAACGGTGTGAAGATATTGCGGCGTGTTGTGGCCCATCGCTTTCAGGTCGTAACCTTCCAGCAATTGCAGAGCCTGCACCATCACCGGGCCCTGAGTCCAAAAGCCGGGCTTCACCACGGTGACATCCCGATAGGTCCCGCTCACCGGCTCGTCGAAACTCGCCCGGCTGGCTGCCATGTCCTCGTACCGGATCAGCCCGCCATTCTGCTCGCTAAACGCTGCAATCCGGCGCGCAATCGGGCCGGTGTAAAAATAGTCGCGCACCGCACGGATCTTCTTCGCACGGTTGCCGCGCGTTTTCTTCTCCACCTGCGCAAGTTCGCGCAAAGTCTTGGCGAGCGCCGGCTGGCGGAATAAATCGCCGCGCATGGGCGGCTTATCGTTCAGCAGGAAAAATGCCCGCGACGTAGGCCACTGCACGAGCAGCCGCTGGTTGGTCTGAATAAAACTCGCAAACTCTTCGCCCGCCGGAAACCCATCGGCGTATTCAATCGCCGGCTCCACCACCTTGGCGAAAGACATCGTCCCATTCGTCTCCAGCGCTAATAAAAGACCATCGAAAACACCGGGGGTAATAGCTGCCAAAATGCCCACGGCTGGAACCGGATTCATTCGCTCGGGATCTTCCCAAGCCTGCGGAGCGCGCTTCGAATAGTATTCCGGAGTCGCCAGCTTCGGAGCGATCCCAACTCCTGAAACCGCGCGCGCCGGCTGGCCCTTCATCTTGATCAGCAGCGGCATTTCACCGCCCAGCCCGAATCGTGATTGCTCGGTCACCGCACCGGCTAGCGTCGCCGCAACTCCCGCGTCCACCGCGTTGCCCCCCGCGGCAAGCATTCGGAAGCCCGCTTCCACTTCGAAATTATTGGCCGCCCCCACCATTTCACGCGTGCCGCGCACGGGCCAGAACATCAATTGCTGTGCAGCCGCCAGCGCAGCCAGCGCTGCGCCGAACATCAGGACGCGCTTTCTCATATCACAGATTGTACGCCCAACGGGATATCCTCCATGAAGATGCGAATCGCCCTCCTTGCCGCAATCGCCGCCGTATCTTCCGCTCAGATGCAAGACGAACGCGTATTCGGGCCGGAGACCGCCACCGGCCGTTATAAACACCCCGCCTCGATCACGGAGCTGGCCAATGGCGATTTCTATCTCGCCTAC
>Ga0187894_10006442_pt1 | contig 11516 bp, 8 predicted proteins | sample GBC1701081metaG_FD_136650 | JGI IMG/M metagenome (GOLD analysis project Ga0187894, IMG submission 136650) | White microbial mat communities from a lava cave in the Kipuka Kanohina Cave System on the Island of Hawaii, USA - GBC170108-1 metaG ...
ACGCGGCCGTACATCAGGGCCGGGGAGACGGCGAAGTACGAGCGGACGCTCCGGCAGTACGGAAGCCTGATGTTCCACTCCCATCACGACGAGATGACCCAGATGGGAATGGGGCTGATCGGCATGTTCGTCGTGCACCCCCGGAATCCCTCGTCCGACTATCGTGTGGACCGCGACTTCTCGCTGATGATCAGCGAATGGTCGGTGAAGGCGGGGACGGCGCGGCCGAACACGCTCGAGATGACCGACTTCGACATCCTCACCATCAACGGGAAGGTGTTACCCTCGACGACGCCGCTCGTGTGCAAGACGGGCGATCGGGTCCGTATCCGCATCGGCAATCTGGGCGCAATGGATCATCACCCCCGCAGGCGGCGCCCAGGGCGCGCCGCGATCATCCCGGGCGACGATCCCGAGCGGGCAGACGACGCCGGCCGGCGCCCATCGCCACTGAGCCGACCGGCGCCACGCGCGCGGCGAGGGGAGGAGTGCATGATAGGGCGTACGGGCGAGGCGCCGGGAGGGGACGGCCGCTCGTATCGCGGCTGCGTCTCATCCCGGTGGCAGCGACGGCGCAGGCTCGCTGCGGCTGCCCGGCGATATGGCTGAGTTTGCGCGTGTTGCCGCCTACGTGAATCGGTCGGCCCGGCCGTTGGCGGGACGCGTGAGCGCGGCATCCACCGGCGTGGCCGCTTCATCCCAATCGTGGGCGGCCCGTCGCGACCGGCACGGAACGTGCGCTCTCGTGCCCGCGCGCTTTTCGCCGCACCGGGCCGGGCCGCTGGCAATCGAGAATTGAGGAAAGGTGCAGCGATGAATCACGGACATGACGAGCACGGCCACGGTGCGCATGGCCAACGGAGCGCGCACGGAGGCGCCGCGACCGTGATCGATCCGGTCTGCCACATGGAGGTGACGCCGGGCGACGCGGCCGGCGGCAGCGCCAAGCACGACGGCACCACGTACTGGTTCTGCAATCCCGGGTGCCGCCAGAAGTTCGTCGCGGATCCCGACCGCTATCTCGCGCCGGCGGCGGAGCGGCCGCCGGCCGGCGATCACGGCGCCGACACCCGCGTCTACACGTGTCCCATGCACCCCGAGATTCGCCAGATCGGTCCCGGATCGTGTCCCAAGTGCGGGATGGCGCTCGAGCCGGCGGAGCCGCTGGCCGCCGAGGAGGGCCCGAATCCGGAGCTGGTGGACATGACCCGCCGGTTCTGGGTGAGCCTCGTCCTGACCGTTCCCGTCCTGGCCGTCGCGATGGGAGAGATGCTGGCGCCCGCACTCGCGTCGCGGTTCGGCATCAGCACCCGGCTGTGGTTCCAGCTGGCGCTCTCGGCGCCGGTCGTGCTCTGGGGCGGGTGGCCGTTCTTCGTGCGCGGCTGGCAGTCGGTCGTGTCGGGCCACCTGAACATGTTCACGCTGATCGCCATCGGCACGGGCGCCGCCTTCGGCTACAGCGTGTTCGCGGTGCTGTTCCCCGGCGCGCTGCCCCACGCGATGCTCCACGGCGGCGCGCCGCCCGTGTACTTCGAGGCGGCCGCCGTGATCACGACACTCGTGCTGCTGGGCCAGGTGCTGGAGCTGCGCGCGCGGAGCGCCACGTCGAGCGCGATCCGCGCGTTGCTCGGGCTCGCGCCGAAGACCGCGCGCCGGCTCTCGCCGGACGGCGGTGAGCACGACGTGCCGCTCGCCGAGGTGCAGCCGGGCGATCGCCTGCGCGTGCGGCCGGGCGAGCGCGTGCCGGTGGACGGCGTCGTGCTGGAGGGCCGGAGCGCCGTCGACGAGTCGATGATCACCGGCGAGCCCATTCCCGTCGAGAAGGGCCCGGACAGCCGCGTCACCGGCGGCACCGTGAACGGGACCGGCGGCTTCGTCATGCGCGCGGAGCGCGTCGGCGCCGACACGCTGCTCTCGCAGATCGTGCGCATGGTCGCCGAGGCGCAGCGCAGCCGCGCGCCGATCCAGCGCCTGGCCGACGTCGTCTCGGCGTGGTTCGTCCCGGCCGTGGTCGTGGTGGCGGCCGTGACCGCCCTCGTGTGGGGGCTCTACGGGCCGGAGCCCCGGCTCGCGTACGCGCTGCTCGGCGCGGTGGCCGTCCTGATCATCGCGTGCCCGTGCGCGCTCGGTCTCGCGACGCCGATCTCGATCATGGTCGGCACGGGTCGCGGCGCCCAGGCCGGCGTGCTGATCAAGAACGCCGAGGCGCTCGAGACGATGGAGAAGGTCGACACGGTTGTCGTCGACAAGACGGGCACGCTCACGGAGGGCAAACCGCGCCTGGTCACGGTGTCCGCCCTCGGTGACGGCGGCGAGGACGAACTGATCGCGATCGCGGCCGGGCTCGAGCAGGGCAGCGAGCACCCGCTCGCGGCGGCCGTGCTCGCGGGCGCGGCGGCGCGCGGCGTGACGCCGGCGGCGGTCGAGAACTTCCAGTCCGTCACCGGCCAGGGTGTGACCGGACTCGTCAAGGGCCGCCGCGCGGCGCTCGGCAACGTCCGCTTGCTCGGCGCCGAGGACCGCGACGCGACCGACCTCGCCGCGCGCGCCGAGGCGCTGAGGCGCGAGGGGCAGACCGTCATGTACCTGGCGCTCGACGGCCGAGCGGCCGGGCTGCTCGGCGTGGCCGATCCGATCAAGGCCTCGACGCCCGAGGCCATCCGCCTTCTCCACGCGGAGGGCCTGCGCGTGATCATGCTCACGGGCGACAGCCGCACGACCGCCGAGGCGGTGGCGCGAACGCTCCGCCTCGACGACCTCATCGCCGAGGTGGAGCCGGCGGCCAAGGCCGACGTCGTCAAGCGCCTGCAGGGCGAGGGACGCGTCGTCGCGATGGCGGGCGACGGCGTGAACGACGCGCCGGCGCTCGCGCAGGCGCACGTCGGCATCGCGATGGGCACGGGCACCGACGTCGCGATGGAGAGCGCCGGCATCACGCTGGTCAAGGGCGATCTGCGCGGCATCGTGCGGGCGCGCCGGCTCTCGCGCGCGACCATGCGGAACATCCGCGAGAATCTCGCCTGGGCCTTCGTCTACAACGTGCTGGGCGTCCCGATCGCGGCCGGCGCGCTCTACCCGGTGTTCGGCGTGCTCCTGAGCCCGATGATCGCGAGCGCAGCGATGAGCCTGAGCTCGGTGTCGGTCATCGCCAACGCGCTGCGCTTGCGCCGGGTCGACCTGTAGGCGGCTCCGCGGGCGCCGTCCTCACGGACGGTGGACGGCCCCCCGCACCGCTCAGGCACACGGGGAAGATCGCGATCGTGACGTCGGCGTTCGAGAGGCCCTGGGCCGTCTGGACGACGACCGGGAGCTCGAACCCAACGGTGTCGCCGGGAGCGACAGCCGTGATCTGGGTGTCGCTCACAGTCGAGTACTGGGTTGGGGCGCTGTCGATGAGCACGCTCGTGACCAGGGAAGGATAGAGCCCCGTCCCCGTGATGGTGAAGGTGTCGCCCCACTCGGCGCATGTCGGAGTCACGCTGGTCACGACCGGCTGCTGGATCGCGAAGACCGTGCCGAACGGGAACGGCACGAACGCGTCGATCTGGGGGATCGCGAGCTGGTAGTCGGGATTGTCGAGCGGGCCGAATTGCAGCAGGCCATTCGTGGAGTACGGCAATGTGGTGAACGCGCCGTACTGGCTCCAGGGCACCTCCCAGAGCATCGACTGGAACGACGAGATCGAGTCGCTGTCGGACGGCAGCTCGTTGAGCTGGTAGGTCCAGCGGCCCCACGCCTGGGAGAACTCGGTCAGGTTCTGGATCTGGATCGGCGGGATCGCGATCGTCTTCGACTTGCTGATCGTCACGCTGCCGGAGCCCAGGGCGTTGAAGCCCTGCATCTGGTTCCATCCGGCGCTGCCGCCGACGGTGTAGCTGACGCCGTAGGTCTCGGTCGTCGTCTCCGTGGTCGACTGAGGGCTCGGCTGCAGGATGCTGGTGTCCTGGAAGCGCTGGAAGGCGTCGGCATAGTTCTGCCAGCCCCGGAGCGGAGAGGGGTACTGGCCTCCCCACTCGACGTCGAGCTCCTGCTGGAGGTAGTAGAGATCTGTCTGGTTCTGGAACGAGCGGACGGCCCACACGGAGTTGAAGACCTGGACCGAGTTGCCCGCGTCGTCCGACGTGATGCCGCTGGACTGGTACGAGTTGGCGAGGTTCAGGAGGTTCTGGGCGGGGCCGTCGTCGCCTGGCGCAGGGTCGGGCACGAGCTGCGTCCGTGAGAACACCGCGGAGAGCGAGGCGATGGTTCGCGCATCGGCCGTGCGCCGGCCTCTCGCGGCCTGGCGGGGCGGGAGATCGACGGCCACGCGGGGGAACACGATCGTCACGGTCTCGTCGAGCCGGCCATCCGCCCTGATCGCCCGCCGAAGCGCGACCAGCTCGACCCGCCGGATGCTCGCGTCCCAGCCCGCGCCGCTCGTGTGGCCGAGAAGTCCGCGCAGCAGTTCGGCCTCGTCGGCGGTCGCGCCGGTCAGCGCGATCGCGTGCCCGGCCTGATACGACGCCCTCGCGAGGTCGACGATGCTCTCGTCACCGAGGTCCGCCGCACCGATGACGATGGGGCCGACGTCGGCAGCTCGCCCGCCCGACGCCGCAGGCTGGCCGTCCAGCGGTGAGAACGTGTAGGCCTTCGACAGGATCCGGAGCACGTCGCCCCCGGCCGCCGCCCCGACGCGCATCCGGCCCATGGGCTCTGGCACGATCAGCCGGTCGTGTCCAGGCCCGGTGTCGAGGGCGTCGCGCCCGGGGGACCCGATCAGCAGGTCGTCGCCGTCCTCGCCGAAGACCAGATCCGGGCCGGCGCCGCCGCGAAGGAGATCGTTCCCGGCGCCGCCGTTGAGGCGCACGGGCAGCGTCACCGCCTTGTCGACGACGACGCGGTCGTTGCCGTCGCCAGCGTTGACCACGATCCGCGCGACCGGCCCGAAGCGCCCCAGGGTGCCACCAGCCAGAACCCACACGGTGTCGGCACGCCCCGTCGCCCCGATCAGGATGCGATCGTCTCCGGACGTGCCGTCGACGACCAGGGTGTCGCCGGCGATGGTCACGTGGGGCGCGCCTCGGTGGGCAGCGAGCGCGACGTCCGCCGGATGGGTACCCACGAGCGATGTGATCACCGCCACCACGGCGGCGGCCAGACGAGTGTGCGATCCATGTATCCGCATCGCTTCTGCCTCCCGCGTCTGACGTCACGGCGCTGGCCGCGGTCGCTCGGCGCTGCCCCGGACCATAGCGTCGAGGCCGGCAGAAGTCTTTACGAAACCCTACAATTGTCCTTCGAGAGGAAGGGGCACGCCCCGCGCAGCGGCGGAGAGGGAGCCCTATGCAACGAGAGCGACCACACGCCCTCTGCTTCGGCCCGTTTCGGCTGGACCTGGAAAGCGAGGAGCTTCGCCAGGAGACCACGCGGATCCGCCTCCGACCGAAGAGCTTCGCCCTGCTCCGGTATCTCGCCGAACATCCGAGGCGGCTCGTCACCAAGGACGAGCTGCTGCAGGCGGTCTGGCCCGACGTCGTCGTGAGCGACGCCGCGCTCGCGGTCTGCCTCAACGAGCTCCGCAAGGCGCTCGGAGATCTCGCGAGGAGCCCCACATATATCGAGACGGTGCCCCGGCGAGGCTACCGCTTCGTCGGCGGGATCCGCTCACCGGCGCAGGCGGCGGACGCCGAGCGCTCCGGCACGTCACCGGACGCGTCCGTGCTCCCGGTGGTGGGGCGAGCGGTGGAGCTGCGACGGCTCCATGGCTGGTGGGACGAAGCGCAGCGAGGAGCGCGGAGGCTGCTGTTCGTGACCGGCGAGGCGGGAATCGGCAAGTCGACCGTCATCGACGCTTTCGTGGACCAGGCTGCCGATCGGGGCGCGATGTGGATCGGGCGGGGCCAGTGCATCGAGCAGCACGGCGGCGGCGAGCCCTACCTGTCGATGCTCGACGCGCTGGCGCGGGTGTGCCGAGGTCCCGAGGGCGAGCGCATGGGCGCCATCCTCCGGCAGTACGCGCCGACATGGCTCGTGCAGATGCCATGGCTCCTCGATGCTGCCGAGCAGACCGCGCTCGAGCGCCGCGCGCTCGGCTCCACCGGTCCGCGCATGCTGCGGGAGCTGGCGGAGGCGCTCGAAGCGGCAAGCCGCGAGCGCCCGTTGCTCCTGGTGCTCGAGGATCTGCAGTGGAGCGACGGGGCCACGCTGGACCTGCTCGCCTGGCTTGCCAGGCGGCGAGAGCCGGCGCGGCTCTTGCTCATCGGGGCGTATCGACCCGCCGACGTCGTGGAGGGTCATCCGCTGCGAGGCGTCGCGCACGAGCTGGCGAGGCAGGCGTGCTGCTTCGAGCTCCAGCTCCCGCAGCTCACTGCCGCGGAAGTCGGCCAGTATCTGTCCGCCGGGCTGCCGATCGAGCTTGTCCAAGGCGAGCCGCGGGAACTGGCTCGAGCGATCCACGAGCGCACCGAGGGCCATCCCCTGTTCATGGTGACGCTGGTGGATCACCTGGTGCAGCGCGGATCGCGTGCGGCCGAAAACGGCCTGGCTTGGGTGCAGGGCGCCATCGCGGAGGTCGAACAGCAGGTACCGGACGGTCTCCGGCAGCTGATCGATCAGCAGCTCCGCACCCTCGACGACGACGAGCGTCGGGCGATCGAGGCGGCGAGCGTCGCGGGGATCGAGTTCTCCGCGGCGGCGGTGGCGGCTGGGCTCGGCACGAGTCTCACGGCGGCGGACGATCGGTGTGCGAGCCTCGCGCGGCAGGAGCGCTTCCTCGTGAGAAGCGGGATTCATCCGGGAGCGGGCGGCGCGGGGGCCGAGCGCTACCGGTTCCGTCACGGTCTGTACCGGCAAGTCGTCTACGAGTCGATCTCGGACGGCCGTCGCGCAGAGCTGCACGAGCTGATCGGCCGGCAGCTCGAGGTGTCCGATGAAGGCGCCGCCGGTGGCCGCGCGGCCGAGCTGGCCGGCCACTTCGGACGGGGGATGGACCACGGGCGGGCCGTGAGATATCGACTGGAGGCAGCCGATCACGCCCTGCGGCGGTGCGCCTATCACGAGGCCGTGAAACACCTGACGACGGCGCGAACCCTGCTGGGGACGCTGCCGCCGGATCCCGAGCGGCTGCGATCGGAGCTCGGCGTGCTGGCCGCGCTGGGCCCGGCGTTGATCGCCACGAGGGGACATGCCGCGCCGGACGTGGAGCGGGTCTACGTCAGGGCGCGCGAGCTGTGTCTCACGCTCGACGAGACCCCGTCGCTCTTTCCCGTGCTCCGGGGCTTGAGCATGCTGTATCTGAACCGAGGCGAGCTCCGGCGCGTTCGTGAGCTGGCGGAAAATCGCCACGACCTGGCGCGGCAGCACGACGATCCGATCGCCCTCGTCGGCGCGCACGACGGTCTCGGGGCGATCCTGTACCACCTCGGCGAGTTTGCGCCGGCACGCCGACATCTTGAGGAGGGCCTCGCGCTCGCTCGCAGGGAGCGCCAGGCGGCGCACCTGGTCCCGGACGGAGCGACGGACCACGCGGTGGCGTGCCTGGGTCACTTGGCCTGGACGCTCTGGTGTCTGGGCTTCCCCGTACAGGCGCTCGAGAGAAGCCGCGAGGCCATCGCGGTGGCCCGGGAGCTCTCACATCCGTTCAGCCTGACGCAGGCGCTCTACTGGGGGGCGCAGCTCCTTCAGTTCTGTCGGGACGCCGGCGGGACGCAGGAGCGGGCCGAGGCAGCGATGGCGCTCGCCACCGCGCACGGCTTCGCGCAGCAACAGTCGCAGGCGCTCCTGCTCCGCGGCTGGGCGCTGGCGGCGCAGGGACGGCACGGCGAGGGGCTCGCAGAGATGCGCCAGGGCCTCGAAGGGTGGGAGGCGACGGGGGCCAGACTGCTGCGGCCCTACTATCTCGCCATGCTCGCGGAGACGCTCGAACGAGCCGGACAGGTCGACGAGGGGCTCGGTCTGCTCTCCGAGGCGCTGGCCGTGGCGAGGCACACCGGCGAGCGAAGCCTCGAGGCCGAGTTGCTCCGGCTGGAGGGCGAGCTGCGCCTTGCCTCGGATGCCGAGCAACAGGATCGTGCAGACGCCTGCTTTCGCCAGGCGCTCGACGTCGCCCGCGCCCAGGAGGCGCGAGGGCTCGAGCTGCGGGCGGCGGTGAGCCTGGCGCGTCTGTCGCTGCGGCAGGGGCGGGCCGAGGAGGCTCGCCGGCGGCTGCAGGCGGTCTACGCGTGGTTCACCGAGGGCTTCGAGATCCGGGATCTCGAGTCCGCCCGGACTGTGCTACAGGCGCCGGCGGACGACGGCAGTCCTTGATGTCGCGAGGGGGCATCCCATCACAGAAGGTCGCGGCCGTGCCCCAGCGCTACCCGCACGAGCGGCTGGCCCTCCACCACGCCGCGCTCGAGTTCCTGCGCGGTCAGCACGAACAGATCGACGGGGCACGGCAGCGGGCTCAGCGCTCGGAGCATCTGGGGCACGCGCGCGCGGGGCTCGGGATGCTCGCTCTGGTCGAGCACGACGAGCAGATCGGCGTCGGAGCGCGGCGTCGGGATCCCGGCCACGAGAGAACCGAACAGGATCACGCGCCTGACGCCGGGGACTGCCGCGGCCGCGCGCCGCGCGGCCGCGCGGAGGTCGTCGATGCGGCGTTCGCGATCAAGGTAGGTGGCGCCGGCAGAACGCGATGATCGCCCGTCCATCGGCAATCGCTCCCTCTGCTTCGCCGCGAGTGTACAGCTTGCCTGGATACCCCGAGGCGAATCCGTTCGGGTACCGGGTCGGGATGTAATGCTTGTCGAGTCGGTTTGCCGCATCGACCATGTCGGACTGGAGTCCCAACTCGGCCGGGAGTGCCTCGACGAGGCTCGTGATCGAGTGCCCCCACGGGTCGCCGCTTCGGCTCAGGATCAGTGCCTTCAGCGCCTTCTCCGCTGCGTGCTGCGCGGCGAACGCCGCCCATTCGTAGTCCTCGTCGTCGATCGCATGCTGCGCGTGACGAACGTCGCGCTCACCCTGATCCCACCAATCTCTCCAACGGTTCATCGGCTCTGGGCGGCATCGTAGCACGCCGCGGTATGCTGGCCGACGACGCTCGGACAACACCGGCCGGCCATGACCCGGGGGACCACGATGAGACAGATCGCCATCGACGCGGAGCCCGAGCCGCTTGCGGTCGACCTCGACCGCACCGCGCTCGTCATCATCGACATGCAGCGCGACTTCCTCGAGCCGGGCGGCTTCGGCGAGAGCCTGGGCAACGACGTGTCGCTCCTGAGCGCGGCGATCAAGCCGTGCCGCGCCGTGCTCGACCGCGCGCGCGATCTCGGCATGCTGGTCATCCACACGCGCGAGGGCCATCGTCCGGACATGGCGTGCGCGCCGCGGGCCAAGGTCGAGCGCGGCGCGCCGAGCCTGCGGATCGGCGCCGCGGGCCCCATGGGCCGCATCCTGATCCGCGGCGAGGCCGGCCACGATATCGTCCCCGAGCTGTATCCGCGCGACGGCGAGCCCGTCATCGACAAGCCGGGCAAGGGAGCCTTCCACGCCACGGACTTGCACGCGATCCTGCACAATCACCGGGTCGAGAACCTGATCGTGTGCGGCGTCACCACGGAGGTCTGCGTGCACACGACCGTCCGCGAAGCCAACGACCGCGGCTACCGATGCCTCGTCCCCGGCGACTGCTGCGGATCGTACTTTCCCGAGTTCCACGACGTCGGGCTGCGGATGATCAAGGCGCAGGGCGGAATCTTCGGCTGGGTCTCGGACTCGGCCCGCGTCCTGTCGGCGCTGGCGGACGCACGGTGAGGGGACGCACGCGCATCGTCGTGTCACGATCGCAAATCGGCGCGGCATTCCACGCGGCGCCGGCTAGCGGCCCGTGTCCCGCGCCCGGACCGTGAAGGAAAAGCGCGCCTCCACGACGTGGCCATCGACGGAGAGGACGCGGTACTGGACCGTGTACACGCCGGGCCCGACCGGCGGGAGCGACACGAACAGGCTCTTCGGGTCCTCGGGCGACACGCGGGCATCGCCGCGGTCGACCTGGGCGCCCGCCGCGCTCCACACGCTCGCGCTCGAGTAGGCTGGCTCGAGTCGCTCGTTGAACCAGAGCTGCACGCGCTCGGGGGGCGCGCTGAGCGTGGCCCGGCTCGGCGGTGTCGATCGCGTCAGTACCGCGTGGGCGAGAGCCCGCGGCACCGCGACGCCCGCGGTCAGCGCCGCGACCGAGAGCCACAGCACGGTTCCGGCCGTGGCGGCGCGCGGCCGGCGCGTCATTTGGCGGCGGCCGTGGCCTCGACCGTGAACGCGATGAATCCCTCGGTGACGTGTCCGTCCGCCGCGAGCACCTTCCACTTCGCGCGGTACGGCCCGGGCTTGAGGTCGGGCAGCGCGTAGATCAGCGTGTCCGGCGGCGCCTCCGCCTCCTGGCGCATCAAGAGCACGTTCTGCTGCTGGGGGCCGACCAGCGTGACCGAGCAGAGCTTCTTCTCGAGCCGGCTGTTGAAGCGGATCACGATCCGCTTCGGCGCGGGGACCGTCTCCTGATGCTTGGGCGTCGAGTCGAGGACGATGCCGTGGCCCTGCGCGCGTCCCGGACGCGCGAGCGCGACGAGGCTGAGCGCGACGATGAGGGCGAGGACGACGATCCGTCGGCCGTGGCGCATGTCGGTTGTCGGTCTCCTGTAGCGTGCGTGGCCGTTCGGCATCACTTCCACTGGAACGGCACGAGATAGGCCCGGACGAGTTGTGCCGGCGCCCCGGCCTCGAGCCTCATCTGCGCAGGACCCACGGATACCATGATCCTGGTCGTCGTCGCGGGCAGATCGACGTCCGCGGCGTAGTGAAAGCCGTCGGCGCCGAAGGCCGGGCCGAGCTTCACCGTCTTTGACGGCGTGCCCGTTGCCTCGATGCTGGCCGTCACCGGCAAGGTGGGAATTGGCTGGCCCGACGCCGCGTCGACCACCGTCGCCGTGAGCAGTCCCTTGCCGTGGGGCGGTGTCGAACCTGCGCCATGCTGCTGCTGATGATGCGCGTGGTCGTGCCCGCCCCGGGCCGGCTGGAAGGCGAGCCGCACGCGATAGCCGCCCACCCTCTGCTCGCGGCCACGAGAATGCGCATGGCCGGCGTCGCCGCCGCGGCTCTGCAGGTAAGCGACCAGATCGATGAGCTGCCCGACGGTCATCTCCGGCATGGCCGGCATGATCGAGCGGCCGTCGCCGCCGAAGTAGCCCGGGCGGTCGACGACCACGGCGCTCGGGTTCACGATCGACTCGACGATGTATCCCGTCGGGTGGTGGTGGGCCATGCCGGTGAGTTCGGGACCAGCGGTCGCGGCTTCCCCTGGCTTGAGCGGAAATTGCTCACCCTGCACCTGATGGCACGTGTAGCACTTGAGGTCGACGAACGCGCGTCGTCCCGCCTCCGGATCTCCGGCGGGGAGGCTGAAGCGCCACCCTGGCGGCACGCCTCCGCCCCCGTGCAGCGCCTCCGGGCTGATGCGGATGGGGCGCGCGGGCGCGTTCGGCGTCGATGCCGTTCCGGCG
>Ga0187894_10006443_pt1 | contig 11514 bp, 4 predicted proteins | sample GBC1701081metaG_FD_136650 | JGI IMG/M metagenome (GOLD analysis project Ga0187894, IMG submission 136650) | White microbial mat communities from a lava cave in the Kipuka Kanohina Cave System on the Island of Hawaii, USA - GBC170108-1 metaG ...
CGAGGGCCAGCCCCGAGGGTCGGCCAGCCGGAAGCTCGGCGATCTGATCGTAGCGCAGGCCTCCGGTGGCGGTGGACACGGTGCCGACGAAGGTCGAGACCAAGCCGGCGTCGCGCCGCACGAACGCGAGGTCTGGCACGGTGTTGCGGTCGAAGTCGAAGATGCCGCTCAGCGAGTTGGTGACGGCGATGCCGAGATCGACGGGCGACTCGCCGACGATGGCGGTGGCGTCGGCTTCGAAGGTACCCGCATCGTCCTGCAGAAAAGCCGTCGCAGTGCCGAGCTCGTCGAGCGCGATCACATCGACCAGACCGTCGCGGTTGAGATCAGCGGCGCCGACCCGCACGACCGCGTCCTGGACGGTGAGCACGGTAGCCACATTGAACGCGCCGGTGCCGGTGCCGTAGAGGAGGAATATCCGGTTGCCATCGCCGACGATGAGATCGGGGAAGGCATCGCGGTTGAGGGTACCCGTGGTGACGTCGCGGGCGTCGGCGATCGAGGGAGTCGGTGGGATCGGCGTCGGCAGAGGACCGCCGCTGAAGTTGCCGGCGCCGTCGCCGCTCAACACCGAGACGCCGCTGCGGCTGGTCACCGCCAGATCGAGGATGCCGTTGGCTTTGAACGACGCGGTCGCGATGCCGGACGGATGCGACCCGGCGGCGATGGTCTTGCTGCTCACCCCTTCGGTACACGAGCCGACGGCGAAGAGACTGCGGTTCGTCAGCAGGACGAGCGCATTGTCGCCGCTCGTGAGCACTGCGAGGTCGGGAGTGCCGTTGCGATCGAAGTCGCCGATGACGCCGCGCGTGGTCGCCGTCCCGACGTTGACGTAACAGGGTCGGTACATGGGGAGCGCCTGCGCCTGCGCGCTCCGAGCTCCGACGACGCTGAGGAGCAGCACCAAAGCGAGGCGACGCCGGCGCCAGAGGAAGCCGACGGCCAGCAGGGAGGCGGGCCAGACGAGGCTCGAGTCGCTGGCGGGTGCGACGTTGCAGGCCGGTCCGCTGATCGAGACGATGCCGGCCTTCGTCGCCGTCCGCGACGGCGTGATCGTCGGTGTCAACGTGATCGTGAGCGTGGGCGTGCGCGTCCCGCTCATGACCGGCGTGGAGGTGCCGGTTGGTGATGGGGTGAAGGTCGCCGTCGCCGTGCCGGGTATGGTGGGGGTGCCGGTCGAAGTCGGAGTGTTGGTCGGAGGCGGAGTCGGCGTCGGCGGCGGCCGACTACTCAACAGGATCGAGATCGAGCCCGGGCCCGAACGCCCCTCGTTGGCGGTGATCACGTCGGGATCGCCGTCCTGATCGATGTCGGCGATTGCCAGCGCGACCGGCGCCTCGCCAACCTCGAAGGGCAAGAGGCGATTCGGGAAATCGCCCGACCCGTCGCCGAGCGCGAAGCTGAGCGTGTCGGACGCCTTGTTGGCGACGACGATATCGGAGCGCGCATCGTTGTCGAAGTCCGCCGTCGCCTCGCTCCTCGGCTCGCTCTCCACCGCCACGAGCGCCTCGCGGTCGTAGACCAGGCCGCCGGTGGTGAGGATCTGTCCCTGGTAGGTCTCGGCGACGCCGGGCGACGACCCATCGGCGCGGGCTACGCCGAGATCGACGATGCCGTCGCGGTTGAAGTCGTCGGCGACGAGAGCGTTGATCGGCGCGCCGGAGGCGAAGCGGCTGAGCTTGCGGAAACCGTCGATGGCATCGGGATCTTGCAACAGAACCGTAATGTCGCCGCTGGACGCGGCCAGATCGAGTTTGTTGTCGCGGTCGAACTGGCCGGCGACGACCGAGGTCGCGGCGCGGCCCAACGGGATCGACTGAGCCGACCCGAAACCGCCCTTGCGGTTGTTGTAGAAGATCGTCAGATCGGAGCTTCCGGCGTTGGCGCTGACGACGTCCTGAAAGCCGTCATTGTCGACATCGCGCACCAGGACGGCGCGCGGATCCGATCCTCCGGTCAGCGTGCCACCGTCACTGAAGTCGCCATCGCCGGAGCCCATCAGCAGCTTGATCCCGGCGCTGGTCGCGACCACGAGATCGAGCGCGGCGTTGCCGTCGAGGTCGCCAACGGCGAGCGCGCGCGGGTCGGGGCCGGTCGCAAAGGCGATGGGTGTGACAGCGCGATTGACGTTGTTGCAGTTGGTCAGCGAGTAGAGGTCGTCGCTATTGATGAGGACGAGAACCTGGTTGCCGGTGGCATCGGCGACCGCGAGGTCGGGGCGCCGATCGCGATTGAAGTTCGCTGCGACGATCGCCTCCGGCCTGGCGCCGGCGGCGAAGACCCGATCGCAGAGGCCGTAGGGCGCGTAGGGATTCGGAGTCGGCGTCGAAGTCGGCAGGGGTGTCTGCGTCGGCGTCGACGTCGGCGGCGTGCCGGTGACCGTCAGGGTCGGGGTCGAAGTGTTGCCGCCGGGAGTCGCCGACGGAGTGCCGCCTCCATCATCGGCGCGATTGATCAGAATCCGCACCTCCATGTTGGCCATCATGACGGCGATGTCCGGGCGCAGGTCGCCGTTCACGTCACCGGCCGTGACCGCGAGTTGGTCTTCGCCCTGCTCCAGGCCGCGGGCGGAGGTTCGGATGAAGCCCTGCCACTCCTGATTTTCATTGAGACCGCGGTTGAGCAGTAACGAAAGCGATCCCGTGCCGGACTCGATGCCGTGCACGGTGACGATGTCCGGGGTGCCATCGACGTCGAAGTCGGCAGTGGCCAAGCTGACGGGAAACGACTCGACGAGGGAATCGGATGGCGTCGTCTGCTGCCGGAAGCTGCCATTCTGTTGCGCCAGAAACAGACGGAACGCGCTCTCCTCTTGGGAGTTCTTGTCGACGGTGGCTACGTCGGTACGGCCGTCGCGGTTGAAGTCGGCGGCCACGAGCGTCTTGGGCTGGGCCTCTTGGCCGATGACCAGCGCGCCGCGATTGCTGAATGCGCCGTCACCCGATTGCACGAGCTCGCCGAGACGACCGGCGAGATTTTCGGCGGAGGCGAAGTTCGTGATCGCCAGATCGGCGCGGCCGTCGCCGGTGAAATCGCCGGCGACGATCGAGTTCGGCTCGGCACCAAGGTAGCCGGTGCTCGGCGTAGCGAAGGCGGGGAAAGTGCCATCACCCTGATTCTTGAAGAGATAGACCGTAACCTGATCCTCGTCGTCGTTAACGCCCAGAACAGCGAGATCGAGACGGCCGTCCGGTGGATCATTGTAGTCGGCGATGGCAACACCGACCGGGGACACGCCGAAGTCCTCGATCAACTGCTGATCGAAGGTCAGCGGGTCGTCCGTTTGCAGCAGGACGACGACGGCTTCGTCGCTCGAGCTGACGACGACCAGATCGGTGCGCGAGCGCCCGAGCAGATCGGCCGAAGCGACGGCGGTAGGAATGACGTCGACGTCGACCTCGAAGGGGCCGCTGAAGCCGCCGTTCCCGTCGCCGATGTAGATCTTGATGACGGTGCTGTTGTTGTCGAGGGCGACGAGGTCGAGGTGGTTGTCGTGGTTGATATCGACCAGCGTCAGCACTTGCGCGGCGAAGCCTTCCTCGGGCGCGCCCACGTCGTCGAGCGTGGTCCGACGCTCGAAGCTCAACGCTAAGACGCCACTCGGCGCGGACAGATGGACAACGATCAGCAGGAGCAGCCCGCACCAGCGTCTAAGCATTCGTTCCGACAATCCCCTGCGGCCCCAGCAGGAATCCTTTTAGGTGGTACAGAGTTTGTCAAGAAGCGCTAGCAATCGCCCCGTGCGGCGGCAACTGTTGTCGGCGCCGAGACAGAAAAATAGAAGGCCCGACCGCGACCTTCGGACGCGTCGGGCCTCCTCGTTGTGTCGAAATGATCCAGTTGAGGGATCAGTAGTCGCCCGGTGGCATCGCCGGTACGCCTTTCTTCTCTTCCGGCTTCTCCGCCACCATGGCCTCGGTGGTGAGCAACAGTCCGGCTACCGACGACGCGTTCTGGAGTGCGCTGCGGACGACCTTGGTCGGGTCGACGATGCCCGCCCTCATGAGATCTTCGAACTCCTCGGTGGCGGCGTTGAAGCCGAACGCGCCCTTGCCGTTCTTGACGCGGTCGAGAACGATCGACCCTTCCCAGCCAGCGTTCTGAGCGATCCAGCGCATCGGCTCTTCGATGGCGCGCCTGACGATGTTGACCCCGATGCGCTCTTCGTCGGGGACGTCGAACTTCTCCAGCATGGCGGCACTGCGCACGAGGGCGACGCCGCCTCCCGGCACTATGCCTTCCTCCACCGCGGCGCGGGTTGCGTGCAGGGCGTCCTCGACGCGCGCCTTCTTCTCCTTCATCTCGACCTCGGTGGCCGCGCCGACGCGGATGACGGCGACGCCGCCCACCAGTTTCGCGAGGCGCTCCTGGAGCTTCTCGCGGTCGTAGTCCGAGGTGGTCTCTTCGATCTGAGCGCGGATCTGTTTGATCCGGCCTTCGATGTCGCCCTTCTTGCCGGCACCGTCGACGATGGTCGTGTTGTCCTTGTCGACGACGACCCGTTTGGCGCGGCCGAGGTCGTTCACCGTGATGCTCTCGAGCTTGATGCCGAGCTCCTCGGCGATGACCTTGCCGCCGGTGAGGATGGCGATGTCCTCGAGCATCGCCTTGCGGCGGTCGCCGAAGCCCGGTGCCTTGACGGCACAGCACTGTAGCGTGCCGCGGATCTTGTTGACGACGAGCGTGGCGAGCGCCTCGCCTTCGATATCCTCGGCGATCAGGAGCAGCGGCTTGCCGGAACGGGCGGTGGCTTCGAGTACCGGCAGCAAATCCTTCATCGAGCTGATCTTTTTCTCGTGGATGAGCAGGTAGACGTCGTCGAGGCGGCCCTCCATCTTGTCGGGGTCGGTGACGAAGTAGGGAGACAGATAGCCGCGGTCGAACTGCATGCCCTCGACCACTTCGAGCGTGGTCTCGAGGCCCTTGGCCTCTTCCACCGTGATCACGCCTTCCTTACCCACTTTCTCCATCGCTTCGGCGATGATGTTGCCGATGGTGGAGTCGTTGTTGGCGGAGATCGTGCCCACCTGGGCGATCTCCTTCTGCTCCTTGGTCTGCTTCGATTGCTTCTTGAGCTCTTCGACGACCGCGGCGACCGACTTGTCGATGCCGCGCTTGATGTTCATGGGATCGTGGCCGGCGGCAACCATCTTGCTGCCCTCGGCGAATATCGCGCGCGCGAGAACGGTGGCGGTGGTCGTCCCATCGCCGGCGACGTCGGAGGTCTTGCTCGCGACCTCCTTTACCATCTGCGCCCCCATGTTCTCGAACTTGTCCTCGAGCTGGATTTCCTTGGCGACGCTGACGCCGTCCTTGGTGATGTTGGGGGAGCCGAAGGACTTCTCCAGCACTACGTTGCGCCCCTTGGGACCGAGGGTGACGGTCACGGCGTCGGCGAGCAGCTTTACGCCGTTCAGGATCTTCGCCCGCGCCTCTTCACCAAACTTGACGATCTTCGCTGCCATGTCGGTCTCCTAAGCCTCGATGACGCCGAGGATGTCCTCCTCGCGCATGATCAGGTACTCCTCGCCTTCCAAGCTGATCTCGGTTCCGGAGTACTTGCCGAAAAGAACCCGGTCGCCGCGTTTCACGCCGAGGGGTACGAGTTTGCCGTCGTCGCTGAGCTTCCCGCTGCCGGCGGCAACGATCTTGCCCTCGATCGGCTTTTCCTTCGCGCTATCGGGAATGATGATACCGCCCTTTGTCTTCTCTTCGCCGTCGACGCGCTGGACGATGACGCGATCCTGCAATGGCCTGACTTTCATGCCCTCTCTCCCTTTCGAACGAGACCGCTGAGGCTGAGCTGCGCCGCCGGGAGCGCGCCGGCGCCTTCTTAATCACGACGAAGGGAGTGTCAACCGGTCCGCTCAGCCGCGCTTGGCGGTCTGCGCAGGAGACTCGCGTGCGGGACCGCCCAACGAGCTTTCGAGCTTAGAGACGAGGGAGGCCGTGGCCGGATCGGCCTCCCTCTTCCCCTCCACCGCCCGCACCGCGTGCATCACCGTAGAGTGATCCCGGCCCCCAAACTTCTCGGCGATGGCCGGGAATGACCCGGCGGCCACCGTGCGACAGAGGTACATCGCCACCTGTCGGGGGTAAGTGAACTGACGTGCCAATGCCGGACCGACGAGGTCCGGCGGTGTCACGCCGAACTCGGCGGCCACGCGCCGGAGAATCTCGTCGAAACTCGATGTCGCCCCGCGGGCGGGGTAGGACGCGAGAGCTTCGTGCGCGCTCGCGAGCGTGATCTTGACGTCGCGCAGGTTGGCGTAGGCGACCAGACGGGCGAGTGCACCCTCGAGCTCGCGCACGCTGGTGCCACTGCGCAAGGCGACGAACTCGGCCACTTCTGGCGTCAGATCGAAACCCAGCCCCGCCGCCTTGCGCTGGGCGATCGAGACGCGCATCGGCAATGTCGGCGGGTGGATATCGGCGATCAGCCCACCCTCGAAGCGACTGCGAAGTCTCTGCTCGAGACCGTCGATCTGGGTGGGCGACTTGTCGGACGTTAGAACGATCTGCTTGCCCTCCTGCTGGAGGGCGTTGAACGTGTGAAAAAACTCTTCCTGCGTCCGCTCCTTGCCGGCGATGAACTGCACATCGTCGAGAACCAGCAGATCGAGTTGGCGATAGCGATCGCGGAACGAGGTCATCTGGTCCTGGCGCAGCGAGTTGATCAGGTGGTTCATGAACGTCTCGGCCGCCAGGCAAGCTAGGCGCCGGCGCGAGTAGCGCGCCAGAAACTCGTGCGCGAGGGCGTTGATGAGATGCGTCTTGCCGAGCCCGACGCCGCCGTGAATGAACAGCGGGTTGAACTGGCGAGCGGGATGATGGGCCACCTCGAGCGCCGCGTCGTGCGCCATCTGGTTCGATTCGCCGACAACGAAGCTGGTGAACGTGTAGTGCGAGACGAGACGCCCGATGAGTGCGCGGCGTCCCCGCGGCACCTCGCCAGCCCGCAGCGGCCCGCGCGACTGGGGCAGCGCTTCACTGGCTTCCTCTCGCGCTTCTTCGCGCTGCGGCTGGCGCCCTGCGCCAGGCTCGCTGTCCGGTTGTCGAACTAGCATGCGTACTTCAACGGGACGCCCGGCGACTTCCGCAACCACCTCGCGTATCACCGCAAGGAAGTTGCGTGTCACCCATTCGAGGATGAACTGATTCGGCACCTCCAGGAGCAGACAATCACCCTCGTACGCGTCGCGTATGGGTTCGAGCCACGTCTTGTAGTTACGCTCACCAACCCGTTCGCGAAGAATCGGCTGTGCCCGGCGCCAAATCGTCTCCATCGCGTGCCGCCCCTCCAGAAGAACATCGCTCGGCGTTGTTCCCTGCGCACGGAGGTTGTCCACACCTGTGAATCCGTTCGAAAGCACCCTACTGTTCGCCTCTTGCGGTAACGCTCCACAGGCTTGTGCACAACCAAGAAGAGCTTCACTCGCCCGCCACCTCGAAGGAGATGAGCGATGCGAAGCTGCTTGGAAGCCATCCGTTCTGATTCAGTCTGTCTGAAATGTAAACGTTGCGTGATTGGAACGAGACACGCGTGTGTAGATGCTCCTCAATTCCATGTCAAGAAATTTCCCGCGTCGCGCGCAGAAAAGAGGAGCGCAATCGACATGCCGCAACGCGCGCTCTCAAAAGATCGTTCGTGCGAGTCCGGCACGTCACCGACAAACACTGCGACGATCACAGTCGCAGAGGAGATGACGAACCTCGATGCGTTGCATCCGAGTGCGACTCACTCGGCTGCGGCGATGCGGATGGCAACGCGCAGCGCGCGGCGCGCGGCGCTGCGCGCGTTTCACGCTCTTTCTCGCGGCAGGAGCGCGCGCTGCGGTCGCGTTGGTTTGAGGAGGAGCCGCCTGCTTCTCCCCAAACCTCCGTGACAAATCACTTCGCCGTCAGCAACGTGGTGATGGCCGCGTCGCCGGTGACGCCGTCGACGGTCGGGAACGTCGTCGCCAAGCGGACGCCGCTCACGCTCGGAGTGGCGCTGAGGAGCGAGGAGCAGTTGAACGGCGTTCCCGAGAGCGCGGTTTGGCAATTGCCGTCGGGATTCGCATTGACGGCGCAGTTCCGGTGCGTGAGTTGATAGCCGGTGCCGGCGCTATCCTCTACCGATGTGATGCTGATGCCGGTGGTTTGCGGAATTGTGTTCGCGACACCTTGAGACGCAGGCGGATCGTCGGCGTTGCAGGGAATGCCGTCGAACCCCTTACCCGGGTCGATGGGCCGACAGACCGCGCCCGCACCGCACTCGTTGTCGGGGTCGGTACCCGCACACGGAACCTGATACATCGCGCCTGCTGTGCAGCTACCACCGGCACAGTCGGGCGCGATCAAACACGGCTTTCCGGTGTAGGGTCCGGTAGTGCAAAAACCGTTGCATTGAGCCGTGGCGCACGAACCGCCAGGGCAATCGCCATCGATTAGGCAGGCCGACTGATTTTTGGAACCACCGGCACATTTCGCCGCCTTGGTGCAAAGGCCGCCATCTCTGATGACGCCGATCTGGATCGTCGACAGGATGACGCCTGATCCCATCCCTCCGGCGCCTGACAAACGAATCCGCGTCGGGCTGTTGCATTGTCCCAGATGTGAAGGCGTGGCAGAGCAAGCCGAGCCGCACACCCCTCCGGTGCCGCAATCCGCATTCGCTGTACAGGGTTCGCCGAGGAAGGTGCCGCCGGTGCAGACCACACGTTCCTCCTTGCAGGCCACGTCGCCGCTGCCGATCGGCAGCGGGGCGTCATTCGACGTGCAGGTCGGGTCGTCCGGATTGATGCAGACCGAACCCGGACAATTGGCGTCGCTGGAACAATAGCCGAGGAAGTTCCCCGTACCCGGGCAGGTCGCACCCGAGCCTGGGCACTCGCTCGAGTTGAAGCACGCCTTGCCCGCAGACGTCCCGCCGACGCAGAAACGCGGCGGACCCATGCAGAAGCCACCGCCACGCGAGCCGGTGACGCGGCATACCCCTGAAGTGCCGCAATCGCTGGTGTTAGTGCAAAGTTGGCTGGTGCCGCTGCAGGAGCACGCCGCCCCGACGTTCGTCCCCGCCGTGCAGAGACCCTTGCAGAGTCCGCCACCCATACACTGCGAATTGTTGACACAAGCCCGACCCGCCGATGTCCCGCCGACGCACAGACCTGAACCATTGGCGTTGTTGCAGGCATTCGCCACACCACAGTCGGTGATACTGGTGCACTGTCTTTGACCAGCGTTCGCTCCAGGGCACTCCGTCGGGTCATTGCCGGCTATGGTACAGGGTTTGCCCGCATTCGTTCCGCCGGCATTGCAGCGCAGCATGCAGGGAGCCCCGACATTTCCGACAACGCATGTGCCGGGTGAAGTTGTGATGTGATCGATTGCCAGCGACACCTGGTCGGCGATCGGCGTTGCCCCGCAAGCGATCACCCCAGAAGCCGAGTTGCCCGGTCCGTGCGCCGCCAGATCGACTGCGCCGGTGACGCAGGCGCATACCAGGGTCGGCACGATCACGGGTGTGAATGACGTCGAAGCGGCTGGCGCTACCACCGGTACCAATCCGTCCGCCCCGGGTTGACCTATGCGCAGTTCCTGTTGCCCGATCAGCGGCCCGAGTTGAATCGGCGTGAGGGCAATGGAGATGAGTGCGGCCCGACTGCGATTGAGACATACGCCGGAGGTCCCGCACGCGTTCGAGCACGCCGCACCGCCACTGCAGTCTGCACTCGAGGAGCAGGGCAAGCCGGCATCGGGGCCGGTCTGGCACGCATTCGGCGTGGTGCCGTCCTGGATCACCGGGCAAGCCGACCCCGGAGGAGCCGTCCCGGCGACGCACTCGCCAATGCCGAAGCACCCGCTGCTCGATGCACCGCATTCGGAGAGACAGACGCCTCCCGACGGGCAATCCAAACTGGTCGCGCACGGACGGCCAGGCAAGGAACCACCCTGACAGAATGACAGGAAGCTGCACGGCTGACCGTGCGTGGCACCGCGGTAGCACTGGGCTCCGGTATACTGGAACACGACCGATGTCTCCGGCGTGCAGTTCGAGGCACACCCGTCGCCGCCGACGGGCCGGCAAACGCCGCCGCCCGTGCACGCGCTATCGTCGGTACAGGCACCGCCTTGATTCGTACCGCCGAAGCAAGCGCCGCCGTTGTCACAGGCCTCGCCGGCGTTGACGACTCCGTTTCCGCACAGAGCCGCCACGCTCGGGGTGTTGGTCGACGTTACCGTCGCCGTCGCCGTCGGACTGCGAGTATCGGTGGTGGTCGGCGTCACGGTGGCCGTGCGGGTGTCAGTCGGCGTGTTCACCGGTCCGACCGGCGTATTGGTGGGAGTTTCAGTGGTGGTCCGCGTCACCGTGGGTGTGTCGGTGTCGGCCGGCGTGAAGGTCGGTGTCGGTACGATCTCGATCTTGCACCCCTGGTTGCAGCCGTCACCGTTCATGCGGTTACCGTCGTCACACTGCTCCCATGCCTCCACCGTCAGATTGCCGCAGGTGCTGGGGCGGCATTCGAGCTTGATCTTGTCGGAGTCTTTGACGCCGAGTGAGGTCCCAGCCCGCAACCGGATGACTTTGGACTTTCTCTTCGGACCGGTGGCGGTAGCCTTGAGGGGCACCTGCAGCCCGAGCTCTTGGCTGCAGAGGTTCAGGGTGTTCTTGGACGTGCCCGAAGACACGACTGCTTTGCCACGCACCACGGTGAGTCCGAAACCGCCGGGTGCGCCATCGCCCTGCCCTTCGAGCACGGCGAGGTTGGCCGAATCGACATCGAGAAGGTGGTTTGGATTCGGCTTGCGAACTTCGAAGGTGGCGACGTCACTCGCGGTGCACAGCGGCAGCCGCGGATCGGTATTGTTGAGGCAGATCTCCAACGAGAAGGTGCACGTGTTGTTCGTGATGTTGCCATCGAGATCGCAGTCCGGATCGCCTTCGTAACAGATCGCCTTGTTCTTCCGCAGGCCGTTCGATTTGAGCGTGGGGACCGGCCGTGTGACGAGCTCCATGACGCAATCGGTTTTTTTCGAGCCGCCACCGTTGACGCAGGAATTGTTCGGCGCGATCAGCGTGCACGGGGCTGGCGTCGGGGTGAAGGTCGACGTCGGCGTGAACGTCGGAGTCGGGGTGGCGATGAGCGTGAACGTCGGGGTCTGCGTCGGCGTCGGCGTGACGTTCAGATCGCCCAGGGCCGATATCGCTCCGGTGCCGTTGCTGCCGACCGAGGTGTAGACGCCCGTGCTCGGATCGATCGTGATCAGCCTGCTGTCAGCGGTGGTGGCGTACAGAGTCGCCCCGATGAACTGCATACCGCCGACGTTGGTCGCGAGTTGCACGCTGCTGCCGTCGCGGATGAGGCCGACGAGGGTGGCGGCACCCGTGCCGGTATTCACGGTGAACAGCGCCGGCCCCCCCGGGCGAGAAGTGCCCGCCATCGCGTAGAGAGTGCTGCCGTTGAACTCGATGCCCTCGATGCCGCGTAGGGTCGTGGCGCCGGGGTGTTGGAAGCGAACGACGAAGGTCAC
>Ga0187894_10006444_pt1 | contig 11514 bp, 10 predicted proteins | sample GBC1701081metaG_FD_136650 | JGI IMG/M metagenome (GOLD analysis project Ga0187894, IMG submission 136650) | White microbial mat communities from a lava cave in the Kipuka Kanohina Cave System on the Island of Hawaii, USA - GBC170108-1 metaG ...
ACCCTGGCGGCGGCTTGAGCGGCGCGGTCACGGCGCGGGCCAGGGTCGGGTCGGTGGAAGTATTCGACTGCGCGGCGGGTTGCGCGGGCGCTGCCGGTGCGGGAGCAGCCGGACTGGGCGTGGCAGGCGCGGGCTGGGCAGCAGCCTGAGCGCGCTTGAGCGAGTTGGCGTAGGCGGCCTGTACCTGCTTCCAGGTTTCTTCGACGTTGCCATTATTGTTGATAACGACGGTAGCTTTGGCGAGTTTTTCCGCCTGCGACGCTTGCGCCAGGATGCGCTGCTTGGCCTCAGCCTCGCTCATCTTGCGCGGGCCGATCAGCCGCCGGTACTGCTGTTCCGGCGAGGCGTCTACGACCCAAATTTCATCGACGGCTTTGCCCAGGTCGCCTTCGACCAGCTTGATCGCTTCGACCACCGCAATCGGCTGGGTCGAACGCCCGATCAGCGTGCCGACGGCCTGCCCGATGACCGGGTGGACGATGGCCTCTAACTTCGCCAGGGCTTCCGGGTTGCCAAACACAATTTGCCCCAGCATAGCACGATTGATATTTTTATCGGCGTCCAGGATGAACTGGCCGAAGGTATCGACGACGGGTTTATAGGCTGGCGCGCCGGGAGCCATCGCCCGGTGGGTCAAGCCGTCGGCGTCCACCGTGTATGTGCCCAAATGCTGCAACATCTGCCGGACGACGCTCTTGCCAACGGCGATATTCCCCGTGAGGCCGATCACATATTTATTTGCCCAACGACTCACGGTTTCCCTCCCGTTTCAAAGGTGCTGCTAAAATAATCTGGATAATCAGATGAAATCTTATTTATTGTAACGTGATTTCATCTTTCAGGTCAAACGAGAAGGATTGACGTTGTAACAAACCGACCCATCCCGACAGCGAACGGGTGTGCTACAATAAGGTTATGTATGCCGAAATCGCGGTGAACGCGCCCGTCAACCCCACCTTCCACTATCATATACCCGATGACCTGGATAGCAAACTGCAACCCGGCCATCTGGTGCAGGTTACGTTCGGGACGGCGCTGCAATACGGGATTGTGCTGGCGCTGCACGCCGACAGCCCGATCCAACAGACCAAGCCGGTGACGGCGCTGCTTGATCCCCATCCGGTCGTCACGCCCGCGCAGATCGACCTCGCCCGCTGGATCAGCGACCGCTATCTCGCGCCGATTGGCCTATGCCTGTGGCTGCTGCTGCCGCCCGGCATCAGCGGTGGGCGCGACATCCGGGTTACGCTATTGCAAGACGGCGCGACCAGCACTGATCTGGTAGAGCAGAAAATCCTGACGCTGCTGGCGCGGCGCGGGGCGATGACCGGGCGGCGGCTGGAAGCCCACAAGTCGCTACAGGGTATCCAGTGGCGCGGCGCGGTTGACCGGCTGGCGAAAGTGGGGATCGTCGCCAAAGAGCGCATCCTGATGCCACCGCGCTTGCAGACCAAGACGATTGCGACGGCTTCGCTGGCGATCCATCCCAACCATATTCCGGCGGTTGCCCGGCAGTTGGGCCGCGAGTCCAACCCAGCCAACATCCTCGAAGTGTTGGCGGCGCTGCGGGTGGAGTACCCGACCGTCGATCAAGTCTTGGAGGCCGCCGATGTCAGGAGCAAAGCCCCGCTGGAAAAGCTGGAAGAAGCCGGGCTAGTTACTATCAATCGCACGGTGAAGCCGCACCAGGTTTCGCTAAACATTCCCCGTATGAAGGTCGATGAGAAGCTGATCGAGCTGCGCAAGGGCGAGAAAGACCTGCACATCCTCAAGGTGCTGGCGCGCGAGGCTGGGCCGCTGGAGGTGAGTTGGCTATATGCGCAAACCGGCGCAAAGCTCGACGACCTCAAGCGCCTGGAAGAAGCCGGGCTGGTGTTGCTGGGCGAGCAGCAAACCTGGCGTGACTCGCTGGCCGACCGCGACTTTGTGCCGAGCGTCGCCCCACCGCTCACGCCGGAACAGGACGCGGCCTGGTCGGTGGTGAAGGCGGCCCTCAAACGGTGGGTGTGGGAGTCAACCCCTCCCAGTGTTAACCCCACCCCCAACCCCTCCCCGTCAACAGGGAGGGGAGCAGGAAATACACCCGCTTCTACGCACCTTGACATAGAGGCGGACGCGGCTTCCACTCCTCCCCCGCTGGCGGGGGAGGCTGGGAGGGGGTCTAGGGCGGAGCAGGTGGTAGGATCAAAGGAAACATGGTCGTATTGGCGCACGCCATCTCACCTCTGGCATAAGCTGCAACCGATCGCCCACGAAATGCGCCGCGAACCGACCCCTGCGGAAAATCATTTGTGGCAGGCGGTACGCAAGCACCAGACCGGCTATAAGTTCCGCCGCCAACATCACATCGACCGCTTCATTGTCGATTTCTACTGCGCTACTGTAGACCTAATCATTGAGGTTGACGGTGAGATTCACCAGTACACACGGGAAGAGGATGCGATCCGACAGGAATTTCTGGAAAGTCTCGGTCTGACGGTTATCCGCTTCACCAATTACGACGTATTCCATGCACTGGATTCGGTGTTAGCACGAATTAAAGCAGTGCTGGCGGAATTGGCGACCCGCATTCACCCCAGCCCCTCCCCCTCAACGGGTAGGGGAGTAGGAATTACGCACCTTGACGTAGCGGCGGGCGCGGCTTCCGCTCCTCCCCCGCCAGCGGGGGAGGCTGGGAGGGGGTCGAAATCGGGGTTATTCCTCCTACACGGTGTCACCGGCAGCGGCAAGACCGAGATTTACCTGCGCGCGATTGAACTCACGCTGGCGCAGGGTCGGCAGGCCATCTTCCTCGTGCCGGAAATTGCGCTCACGGCGCAGACCGTGCGGCGGGTGGCGGCACGCTTCCCCGGCCAGGTCGCCATTGTCCACAGCCGCCTGAGCGAGGGTGCACGCTACGACACCTGGCGGCGGGCGCGCGAAGGCTTGATCGGCGTGGTCATCGGCGCGCGATCGGCGCTGTTCACGCCGCTGCCGGATGTCGGCCTGGTGATCCTCGACGAAGAACACGATGCGAGTTATAAGAACAGTGCCACGCCCGTTTATCACGCCCGCGATGTGGCCGAGGCGATGATGCGCCAGAACGACGGCGTGCTGATCCTGGGCAGCGCCACGCCCGACCTCGAAACGGTGTACCGCGCCGAGCAAGGCGACTTCACCTATCTCCGCCTGCCGACCCGCATCATGGGCCACCGCGTCCGCATTTTGGAACAATCCGAGCGCGCGGGCGTCGCGGCGCGTTATTACCCAGCACGTGCCGAGGACGCCCTGGCGATTGACCTACCGCCGGTCAAAATCGTCGATATGCGCGAGGAACTCAAGGCGGGCAACACCAGCATCTTCAGCCGCGACCTGCAAACCGCCCTTGAGGACACCCTCAACCGCCACCAGCAAGCCATCCTGTTCCTCAACCGACGCGGTTCATCGACCTACGTCTTCTGCCGCGATTGCGGTTACGTGGCCGCCTGCCCGCGCTGCGACACGCCCCTCACCTATCACCGCCAGGGCGAGATGCTGCATTGCCACCAATGCGGTTATCAAGCGCCAGAGCCGAAAATCTGCCCGAACTGCGGCTCGAACCGGATTAAATTTTTCGGCGCAGGGACGCAACACATCGAGCAGGCACTTGTCCAGCAGTTCCCCGGCGCACGTACACTGCGATGGGACGCCGACACCGCCACCAACCCGGAGACGCACGAATTGTTCCTGTCGCGCTTCGTGGATCGCAAGTCCGATGTGCTGATCGGCACGCAGATGGTGGCGAAGGGGTTGGATTTGCCACTGGTGACGCTAGTGGGCGTGGTCAGCGCCGACCTCGCGCTGAACCTGCCGGACTTCCGCGCGGGCGAAACGACCTTCCAACTGCTGACGCAGGTGGCCGGGCGCGCCGGGCGCGGCCTGTTGGGCGGGCGAGTGATACTGCAAACCTATGAACCCAGCAATTATGCGATCCAGGCGGCGGCTAAACATGATTTTGACGGCTTTTACGCCCAGGAAATGGCCTACCGCCGCGACCTGGGTTATCCCCCTTTCCGGCGGCTGGTGCGCATCGTTTTCCGTTCCGAAAGCGACACCCACGCCCAGGCCGAGGCGGAAGCCGCCGCCAACCTGCTGCGCGCCCGCCTGCACAAGCTGGGCATGACCGGCACCGAACTCATCGGCCCCGCCCCCTGTTTTTTCAGCCGTGTTAACCAGGTCTACCGCTGGCATGTGCTGCTGCGCGGGCCAGACCCCGCTGCTGCCTTGCGCGGCCTGGAGGTCGAGCGCGGCTGGCACGTCGATATTGATCCGGTAGACGTGTTGTAAGATAGTGCAAAGTGCAGAGTACAAAGCGAAGAGATGGTTACGGGACGGCATGATACAAAAGGCAGAAGCCTTAAAGGTTGCCGTCCAACGGGGTTTGAGACCACCGCTTTCCTGAACCTGACCTCTCGCCTCCGCCTTTGAGCGGAGTGTCCCTCAGACTTCCGCATGAAGATTTTGCCCGCGCACCTGACTACACTGTCAACGGGCATTCATGCGCCTGGTTTTCAATCTTGACAATCGACACCGTGAAAATAAAATGAACTAACGCGCGTTACTTAGCTGGCGTAACGTTTCCCATACCTTCCTGGACTTTGTACTTAACCGTTGGGCAAAGGCAGCCTCTTCCGCGTGTGCTTGCCGCTGGCCGAGTAACATACATCCGAAAGTACCTGTAAGGGCGTATTGTTGTATGCTGTATAATACGGTGTAAGCGGAGATTTTATAGCGCCGCTGTTCAGCCACACATGTGGAGATTAACAGCCATGCAACTGCCATCACGCCCGATCCCCCAATCACAGCTCACAGTCGAACTGGAAATTTATCTTGGGGAGCTGCTGTTTGACCAGGTGCGCCTGGTAGAGGAAAAGGACGCGCTGATTGCCCAGGCCGTCCACGATCTGCGTGGGCCAGTCACCAATCTCAAGTTGTACCTGTATCTGCTCGAACGCGCCGACCCGGAGCAGCACGCCAAATATATGGCTGTCCTGAAAGAAAGTGTGCAAGAACTGGCGCTGATGATGGACAGCCTGATCGCCCAGGTGCGCCCGGACAGTCTGCCGTCCGATCCACTGTCCAGGCCGAAGCTGCAATAATGGAAAGCCCCGACGAGGTTCACTACCTGACGCCCGCCGACCTGTACGCCGCTGCCGAGACCGCGTTAGGCCGAAAACCCGATGTGCGCGACCGTCACTTGCTGCGGTCGGCTGCCGCGCGCCCGGCGCTGCGGGCGTTCGGCGAGGAAGCCTATCCCAACTTGCTGGACAAAGCCGCAGCGCTGATGCACTCGCTAGCCGCGCATCACCTGTTTTTCGACGGCAACAAACGCACGGCCACCGGCGCCACCATCCTGTTCCTGGAAAAAAACGGCCTGCAACCCACCTGGGATGCGGACAGCATCTATCAATTCGTGCTGGAAATCGCCCAGGACAAACACGATGTCCCGGCCATCGCCGCCTGGCTGGCCGCCAACACACGGAATAGGATTGAGGACTGAGGACTGAGTAAGAGAAAAAAGGGACGATAGGTTCATCGGTTACTGCACCACCCCCTGCGAGAAATGAATCTTTGTAGGGGATGGTTTCAAACCATCCCCTACTTGTATTTTTTGCTGATGGCTGACTGCTGATAGCTGAAAGCTGGCTTCTATGCGCTACCTCACCCTGGACGAACTGATCTACATCAACGAGCAGGTGACCGCCGCCAGCAGCAAAATCCATACCATCGTGGATGGCAAACGCAAGGTGCGCGATATGAGCTTGCTCGAAGCCGCCGCCGGTCGCCCAATGACCACCGTCTTCGGCGAGGATGCTTACCCGACGACACAGGCGAAAGCCGCCGCGCTCCTGCACTCCATCGCCCGCAACCACCCCTTCGCCGACGGCAACAAACGCACCGCCACCATCGCCGCCCTGTTCATGCTCGCAGTCAACGGCCTGTGCGCCGCCTGGGATGCCGCCGAAGCCCTGAATGCGATTATCGCGGTGGCCGAAGGTGAACGGGATGCGGAATCCTTCGCCGCCTGGCTGCTGACCGAACCCTGCCCACCCTCACCCGAACAGGACGCCGCCGCCGATATGCAAACCATCCGCCGCCTGATGGACGATCACCACAGGCTGCTGGATGAACTGGCGAAACAATAGAGAGTCTAGGCTTCCATCGCACCACATACGGGCGCATCCCAACTGAGCAGTCGGTGCTGGGCGATCAGGGCGTCGATCTGCGCGGCGATAGGGTCGGGGTAGGGCGAGGTGCGCCGCAGCTTGAGGTCGGCGTGGGAATTGATGCACTCGAAGGTAGACGACAGCACGCCGCGCGTTTCGTTGACCATGAACATCATGTAATGCAGGCGTTTGGCCGTGCGGTGCAGCAGCCGCGCGCGGATGGCGACCGTATCGCCGATGCGCACCTCCGCCAGGTAATGGATGTGGTGTTCCAGGTCGAAGCCGCCTGCCTGGTTCGCCTGGTAGTAGTCTGGCGTCTGGCCGTACAGTTGGTACATGTTGTCGCCCGCCGCGTCATATAGCGCCAGATACCAGCGGATGTTCATGTGATCCATCGCGTCGCGGAATTCGGGCGGCACAGGGGCGCGGTACACGACCGGCAGCGGGTCGAGCAGATCGAGGGCGAGGGGTGGTGGGCGCATAGGTGTGTCAGTCGGACGAATTGAAGGTTAAACGTAAGGATTAATTGGCGAGTATAACGATCCCGGCTGCTCACGTCAAAAACGACCGATTCCATCGTTGAACGACACCCTATAGCGATCGCCATTTCGCATATCTCATCACACATCATTTATCATTTTCGTGCAATAATCGCGGTAAAATAGAGATAATGTTTTCGTCAGGAGTATTCGAGATGCGCCGTCGTAAATGGATGATCGGAGTTACCGCCCTCGCCGGGATCATGGGCGTGGTTTATCTGGGCGTCGGCGCGGCCATGTATAACGTGATTTCGGGGGTCAAACCAGGTTGCGAAGCCCACCTGGAAAACCGTGCCAATTCGCCGCAGGCCTTCAGCGTCCAATCATATGACATCCAGGCCGACCTCGCGCCTTACGCCATGTCCGGCTACCAGGAAGTCACGTTCCCCAGCCGCGACGACTATCTGACGATTGACGCCTGGTACGTTCCAGCGCGTGGCGCAGACGAGGCCGACGCCTCGGCAGTTATCCTGGTACATGGCTTGAATGACTGCAAGCGCTCGCCCTTCATCCTGCTGCCAGCCGGCATGTTGAACCGCGCCGGATTCAATGTCCTGATGCTCGACCTGCGCGATCATGGCGACTCACAGGTTGAAGATGGCCGCTTCGCCGGTGGCACGGAAGAATACCGCGATGTCCTGGGCGGCTGGGACTGGCTAGTGAACGAAAAGCATATCCCGCCCGAACGCATCGGCTTATTCGGCACCTCCCTCGGCGCAGCGACGGTGCTGGTGGCGATGGGCGAAGAGCCGCGCGTAGCGGCCACCTGGGAAGATAGCAGCTTCGCCGACATCCAGGTCGCCATCGACGCCGAGTTAGGGCGCTACGGCGTGCCGCTCTTATTTGAACCTGCCGGTATCCTGATGGGCAAAATCCTGGCGGGCGACGACCTGGCTGCCCGCAGCCCGCTGGCCGCCATCGGCAGACTGAATGGCCGCCCGATTTTCATCACACACGGCGACCAGGATGCCCGCCTGAGTGTCCAATACGCCACTGATTTGGCGGATGCCATCCGCGCAGCAGGTGGGACGGTCGAACCCTGGATCGCCCCTGGCAGCGAACACGTCATGGCAATGTACGATCACACCACCGACTACGAGCAAAAACTGCTGGCGTTCTTCACCGAACATCTCACGCCCACTGCGTAAGGAACGCCGACGCGAAAACGTCTGCGTAAGGGCGTGATACAGCACGCCCTTACTACATAAGCGCCATGTTTTTGCTTTTAGCTTTCCACTTTTAACTCAACTCATTTTAGCACTCGCCTATAGACAGTGCTAAAATTTGGTGTATCATAGAGAATGGCTCAAGCAACAACCTGACGCAGTTGTATTTTTCGAGGTGGGAACGGATGCCCCAATATACCTACCGCCGTACCGACGGTACGACCTTTGACATGAAACAAAAGTTCACTGACGACCCGCTGACGGTTGACCCGGAAAGCGGTCAATCTGTCGTGCGTGTGGTGCAGGCGGCCGGAATCATCTTCAAAGGCTCTGGTTTCTACGTCAACGACAGCAGAAGCAAATCGACCAGTACCCTGAACAACACCTCGCAGACCAAAGAGTCGAGCGACTCGACCGCTGCTTCATCTAATGGCGCGAAAGTGGAAACCAAAACCGAGACAAAAGCCGAACCGAAGCCGGAAGCCAAGACTCCTTCTCCAGCTGCGGCTGCGGACTAATTCGACATCGACGATCCGGTACGGCGGCTGAACCAGTCGCCGTATTTTATTTTCTGCCCGACAGCCTAACACCGTAAATCAAAAACGCCCATCGAAAACGGTGGGCGTTTGAACCATCCTGCTTGTGTCGCTTGTGTCTAAAGCTGGAAGTCGCCGCTCACGCGCACGACGCGCTGCTCATAATCGCTGACGTATTCCATCAGCTTCTCGTGAAGCTGCTGCCATTCCTGGCTTTTTAGGATGCGCCGCATGGTTTCCAAGTCTTCGGCGATGCCTTCGGTCATGATCTGCGACTGCTTCTCCCGGCTGTAGGCAGTGTACCATGCGCCTGTCGGCTCCAGCCCAAGCCGGGTGATGGCGGGAACCCACTCGCGCACGAGAAACTCGAAATAATCCTGTTCGCGCGTCGGGTTGATGTCCCAACTCATCAACAGCTTGACGTTATCTTTGCCTAAACCGGCCATCGTTTTGCTCCCTACGCCTGCTGCAACTGCGGTTGCAGGATGACGACCTGCGATTGTTCCGGCTGTTCGCCCGTGCCAACCTTCAGCCAGTCGGCCTCCTGTGCCTTGCCAATGCCCATCGCCTTGAGGAATTTGTCCACCGGGTCGAGTTCCAGCTTCAAGCCCGGCAGCCCGTAGTGCATCGGGATCACATAGCTCGGCTCGATCAGCGCCACCACTTCGGCAGCTTCGCTGGCACGCAGGCCCTTGCCACCACCCACCGGCAGCAGCAGCACATTCACCTCGCCGAAGCCTTCAATCGTCGATTGATCCGGCATATGTGCCAGGTCGCCCAGGTGCAGCACCGTCAGGTTGTCATATTCCAGCAAATAGGCGATATTCCAGCGCACGCTGTCTTCTTCGACCAGGTGCATCGGGATGCCGGTGATGAACACCCCACCCAATTCGTATTCCCCCGGCCCTTCCAGGACATGCGGGTCGGGCTTGACCGCACTATAGTTATTGTGTCCCGGTTCCGGGTGGCTAATCGTCACCACATCGCCCTTGAGTTTAGGGACGGGCAGGCCAATCGACTCGGAAAAAGGATCGGTTACAACCGAAATCCGGTTTCGTTCCGTAATACGGAAACAGCTATGTCCGTACCAGGTGATTTCCAACGGATTGTTACCTCACTGTTTAATGGACGGATGGGAAAATCGAACACATATTCTGTCCATAATCATAGCTTAGAACAGCCTTTTTCTCAAGATGAGAGGTTGGGAAAGTTGATGCCTGACGGAGACATTACAGCTTTGGACGACCTCCCCACTCCAGCGTATAAGAGCGGAGAGCCGGGGGGTGAGTTCGAGAGGGCTTTTAGCCGCCCCTTACACCGAAAACTCCTTCTCACGGGCGAACTGCGGCAGGTAGGCGGCGAACTCGACCAGGAAATCGTCGAGGATGGCGCGGGCGGTGTCGATGTCGTTCACCATCGGGTCGAGCAGCAGGGCTTGCAGCGCCAGGTCGCGGTCGCCTTGCGCGGCGGCCTCGATGGTCAGCGAACTGCGTACCAGTTCCCGGCGGCATAGTTCGGCGATGCCCTCCGGCAGCGCGGGGAACGCCAACCCCTGGATACCCATGCCGGACAGGAAGCCCGGCACCTCGACAATCGCCTCGTCGGGCAGGTTGGGGATCAGGCCGTTGTTGGGGATGTTCAACTGCTGGCTGTAATACTGCTCGTTGTAATGCACAGCGGCCACAATCTCCGGCACGGGTTCGTGCAGGATGTGGAAGCGGTGCAGGTCGCGCAGTTCATGCACCGAGCGTTCGCCAGCGGCCATCGCCGCCGCCAATGCCTTGCGCTCAGCGCGGCGGGCGCGGTTGCCGTCCCAGCTTTGCAGCCGCAGTCCGTACTTTTCCCAGGGTTTGGTGATCGGGTCGTGGGTGTACGACAGGTATTCGCACATGTGGCTGTCGCCCGCCGTCGGCATCAGGCCGAATATCTGGAACATCTCGCGCGAGAGCGGCTCGAAATCCTTGCGGTAATCCTTGAGCCATTTTTCGCGCAGGAGGGGATACAGGTCTTCGCCGGTGTCTTTCTCGCGGATGTCGTACACCCATGAAAAATGGTTGATGCCCGCCGCCTTGATGTCGAGGTGCTGCAAACCGGCCATCGCCACCGGGATGAAGCTGGGCATGTTGGTCGCGTCGGTATGAACGTGGAAATGCTCCGGCACGGCGATGCCCCAGCGATCCGCCAGCACTGCCGCCGCCATCGCGTAACACCACAGCAGTTGGTGGCACAGCCCCATCACCTTGACTTTGGTATAACGATGCACCGCCCAGGTCAGCCGGATCAGTGGGTTGGTCAGGTTGATGTACCAGGCGTCGGGACATAGGCGCTCCATGTCACGGGCAATGCCCAGGATCACCGGCAGGTTGCGGGCGGTATGGGCGAACGCGCCAGGGCCGCCGTTCTCAGCATACGGCTGACGGATACCGTGCCGCAGCGGGATGCGCCAATCCATCTCCCACACAGTCTCGCGCGGGCCAACCTGGATCGACACGATCACAAAATCCGCGCCGGGCAGGGCTTCGGTACGCTCGGTGATGCTGGTGATGGTCATGCCCGCGTCCCAGGCGGTGTTCATTTTGTCGGCGACGGTGTGGATGGTCGCCAATGAGTCGGCGTCAATGTCCACCAGCGCCAACTCCGCGCCGCGTAAACGCTCACACTGTATGATCCGCACCAGCGCGCCGAGGCCAAAGATGGCGCTGCCTGCGCCGAGGATCACAATCTTAGGAGGCCTAGTCATAATGTTCCTCTAGTTATTCACACTCAAATAATCACGTACAAAACCTCATCCCCAACCGCTTCGCATCTCCCATTGGTCGAGAGACGGAGCAACTTCGCATTGAAGTCCCTCCCCACTGCGTAGGGAGGGATTTAGGGAGGGGATGAAACAATCACAAAAACCGATTGAACCAATCCAGCATCGCCGCGAACATGTCGGACGTGTACTGGTGGGCGAGATTCGGGACGATCACCGTCTCAAAATGGCTACCTGCGTCATAGACATCGTACACCCGGCGCAAGAAATCCTGAATAATCCTGACGCCCGAAACCGGGGAGAGCGGGTCGCTCTCGCCGATCAGGATCAACT
>Ga0187894_10006445_pt1 | contig 11514 bp, 8 predicted proteins | sample GBC1701081metaG_FD_136650 | JGI IMG/M metagenome (GOLD analysis project Ga0187894, IMG submission 136650) | White microbial mat communities from a lava cave in the Kipuka Kanohina Cave System on the Island of Hawaii, USA - GBC170108-1 metaG ...
CCACCGAGGTTCAGCAGGCCGCCGCTGCTGTTGCTGCCCAGGTTCAACAGTCCGTTGTCACTCCCACCCAGGTTCAACAGTCCGTTGTCACTCCCACCCAGGTTCAACAGTCCTTCGCCAGATTCCCCGTCGAGGTTCAACAGGGGACAACGCTCAGAGCGCGAGCCCAGGTCGAGGTTGACCAGTCCACAGTCGTCTTTGGATTCGTTGCCGGGGTCGAGGACCTCCTCGAGCAGCGATACCTTGAGCGTCAGCTGGCCTCCACTCCGGTCGAGGTCGCGGTCTTGTGTGCTCAGATCGATGCTGACGAGAGACTTTTCCCGGTCGCGCCCTGAGTCCGTGCTGAGGTCGACATTGAGGCCCGAGGTGTCCCGAGTGGAACCGGTTGTCACCGAAGCAGCGATACCGTCGATCCGGGGAACCGATACGGTTAGTGCCGAGTCCCTGCGATCGAACGAGCGGACGGTTCCGGCGTCCACCTGCACCAGCGCCTCGCCGTCGCCGCGAAAGTCCGTGCGCACCCGAGCCGACGCGCCGTTGGCATCGCGGGTGATGAACTCATCGATATCAAGCCCGAGACCGTCGATGAGGTCAAGGCTGATGGAGTCGTCGAAGCGATCAGTGGTGTTGGTGAACCGGCGGTCGGACCGCTCAGACACCAATGGCGAAGCGGTCGCCGACGACGCGAGCAGGCCAACTAGCGCGAGCGCGCCTACGGCAGGTGCAATTTTCATGAGTGACTCCTAGATGAGTGCGGAAGTGGTGTGTTGGTGTAGGTGGTTCGTACCTGTTCGCGTTACGGATCAAACAGTCACCCGAGTATCGAGTCCAGAGGGGTTGTCCGAACGCTCCTGGTGGCCGAGCCGGGCCCAGTTGACGGAGTATGAAGGGACCTGGACAAACGCCAACCGGGTTACGACGTCGGAGGAGGTGTGACGTGCCAGAAACACCGGAGGGACCTGAGGGGCCAGTGACAAAAGACGCGAGTTCCACCCAGCCGGGTGATACAGCGGCCACCTGGCACCGCCTTGACTCGGGAACCGAAGTAGCTGGACCCACCAAGCCCTTCCCTCTGTCGCGCGGAGCGCCGGAGCGCCGCCTCACTATCGTCAATCACTACAACCGCCGGGCCGCCGTGACCTCTCGCGAATCGTTAACCCCCACGGGGACGGTCCGGGTTGCGTTCCAGGTGACCGACAACGATGAGTTCGATTTCGATCCGGGGTGCTTTATCGGCATTCACACCACCATCGATGGCGTGGGCCCGAGGCGGACGCCGTACTGCCTGGCCTCGGTCGCTCGGGCCGACCGGACCTTTCGGTTGTTGGTTCGCGTGGTGCCCGACGGTCCCATCTCATGCCACCTGGGAGCCCTGACGGTCGGTGAAACCATCGCCTTCAGAGGGCCATTGGGACGCAGCATGATGCCGCCCTCGGCGGATCAGGAATTGATCCTCTTGGCTACCGGAGTGGGGATCGGACCCCTGCTGGCCTTGGTGGAAACCCTGGCCGCAGAAACTCCACGCCAGGCCATCCGACTGTTCTGGGGTCTGCGCCAAATCCAAGACGTATGCCTGGTGGGTGAGCTCGATGCTTTGGTGGCGACCCACGGCCAATTTAACTACGAGATCTCTCTTTCGGAGCCGCCCTCGGGATGGACTGGACTCCAGGGTCGAATTACCACCAGTGTGCCCCCCCTATTGGCCACACTCGGCGGAAAGCGCTACTACCTTGTCGGAAATGGAGCCATGATCGAACAGATGATTTCGGCTCTCTCGGATCTAGGTGTAGACCGCACCGATATCTATGCCGAGGCATTCTTCAATGCCCGGTATCGGCCCTCACCAGTAGAAATAGAAGCCGTGAGGAATTGCTTTGTTGCGCACGACCTGTTCTCACCCCATAACGACGATGATTACGCTATGTTGCGCCTGGAACGTCCCCTGAACCGCCGCCGCTAGGCGCCCGGTAAACGGTCGTTAACGAGGACGCTTCACCAGCCCCAAGGCGTACATGCCCAAGCCGAAGAGGGCCACCCCCAGCGGAATGTGAATCGAGGCGGCGCCGAGTCGTTCGCGCCCGACGAAACCCAGGCCGGTCTGGGCCACGGTGAGCAGCAGCAGGGCAACGCTGATGCCCAATAGAGCACTGCCGGCCGACTTCCTGCCGACCACGGCCAAGACCACCAGCGCCACCGCCAACACCGGAAATAGGGCCACGGCCAGAAGCTGATGGGCCTCCTTGAGACCCGGTTGGCCATTCAGGAACTGCCCGGCGAGCGCGGCCTGAACCAATACCAAGATGGTGAAGATTCCGATGACGGCGCGGTAGGCCACTAGGGCGGCGGGCGGGCGGGGGAGAGTTGGCGATGGAGAATTCACGAGCCCTTCGATAGTTCAGGGACTGCGGACTTGCAAAAACACCCCTAACCAAGCCCGAACGCACCCCCAATTGCGGATTATTCAATGGGATGCACCGACTACGATCCCGCCCTTGTGAGCCTCCGTCGCCCCCGCCGAGCCGTCTCTGTGACCCAGGCGTCGAGGCGCCGACTTGCTCCGGCTCTGGCCGCCATGGCGGCCGGGCTGGCATCTCTGACCGGCTCGGTGGCGCCGGTCGGTTTGAAGCTAACGCCGGTCAGCCACGTCGTGGCGGCTGACACTTCGGCATCGGCCGCCATGGTGCTTCCGGAAAGCATCTTGGCCGCACCTACGCGACTGCCACCCTTGCCGGTGCGCCCGGCCGACATTTCCAACCTGCTTTCGAAGCTGCTCGGAGGTGGGTTCGGTTCGCCTGTGCTTCCGAGTCCGGCCCCGGCGCCCACGCCGATCCCAACGCCGAACCAGCCAAGTCCGTTCGATCCGTTCAATACGCCTCCGCCCCCCCCGGTGCAGTCCCGCCCCGCCCCCGCGCAGAGCGAGCTCGAGGCTCCTGCGGTTGTGGGTCCGGGAGCATCGACGGTAAAGGTCTCCGGGCTGGCCTGCGGGTTCCGGCTGAACGGCAGCGGCTTCTCTCCGGCTCGCGACCTCGTCTTGACCAATGCCCACGTGGTCGCCGGCGTGAGAGAGCCGGTCGTGACCCGGTCCGATGGCACAACTTTGGCCGCGCAGGTGGTGATGTTCGACCCCAATCGCGATGTGGCTGTGCTGGCGGTGAAGGACCTCGATGAGCCGTCGCTGGCTCTGGGAACTGCCGTGATTCCGTCGAGCGCCACGGTTTACGGTCATCCTTTGGGGCAGGAAGAACTCCGGGCCTTGCCTGTGCAGATCGACGCCCGCCAAGTGGCTCAGGTGCCCAACATCTACGTGAATGCCAGTGCCCCCCGGTCCATACTGGTGATGCGAGGCGACGTCCGGTTGGGAGACTCGGGTGCCCCCACCGTGGATGAGAGCGGGCGAGCGGTGGGCATGGTTTTCGCTATCGAGTCCCAGCGCCCCGGACGGGCATTCGCCATCCCCAGTGAAGACTTGGCCAGTGCGGTGGCAGCGCCCCGTATCGCCAACGGCAACACCGGTCCCTGCCTCCGCTGACCACCGTCGGGGCCAGAACCCTCGGAAGATTGCGCCTCCGATAGAGTGAAGCCTTTACTAAGGCGTTCCTAACTTCGGAGGTAGCAATGGCTGTATTTCGAGCCCGTCGGTTGGCGCCGGTACTGGCACTCCTTGCCGCCGCTCTGGTGCTGGCCGGGTGCGGGTCTTCGACGCCCTCGGGCTCCGGTGAGTCGCCGACCGGCGAGAAGCGGGTTATCACCTTGTATTCAGGCCGCAACGAGGCTCTGGTGGGTCCGCTGCTCAAACAGTTCACCGAGGCCACCGGTATTGAGGTGGCGGCCCGCTACTTTGACAGCGCCGCCCTCGCCGCGCAGATCGTGGAGGAAGGGGACAACTCGCCGGCCGACGTGTTCTTTTCCCAGGATGCGGGAGCCCTGGGGGCGCTTTCCAAGCGGGGTCTGCTGGCCAAGGCCCCCCAGCCGGCCTTCGACGCTATCGGGGAGAAGTATCGCTCGGACGACGGGAGCTGGATAGGAACATCGGGACGAGCCCGGGTGATCGTGTCCAACGACGCAACCCTTCCCCCGGCCGAGATACCAAAGAGCGTGTTCGACCTGACCGACCCGAAGTGGAAAGGGCGCATCGGCATCTCCACGAATAACGCGTCGTTCCAGTCGTTTGTCACCGCTATGCGGATCACGGCAGGCGAGGATCGGACCAAGGCGTGGCTGGCGGGTCTCAAGGCCAACGAACCGGTGGTCTTCCCCGGCAATGGGCCCGTGGTCAAGGCGGTCAACGACGGGCAGGTGGCCCTTGGTCTGGTGAACCACTACTACCTCTACGAGGTCGGCAAGGAGATCGGTGCCAACAACTTGAAGGTGCGCAACAACTACCTGGCAGGTGGGGATCCGGGGGCCCTGGTCAATGTGGCCGGTGTCGGCATCGTCAAGTCGACCAAGCACGGCGATCTGGCAGCCGAGTTCGTTAGCTACATGGCCTCGGAGCCCGCCCAGCGCTACTTCGCCGAATCCACCACGGAGTATCCCTTGATCAAGGGTGTCGGCACCGCCCCCGGCCTGCCCGCGCTGGAGGAGATCGACGGTCCCGAAATTGACCTTTCCGACCTGGACACGTTGGAAGTCACCCTTGGCATGTTGCGCGAGGCCGGTTTGCTGTGATCTACACGGCTTCATTACCAGTGGTTTGAAGGGTCCCCAGGACCGCCGGTTGTCGCCGGGGCTGGCCGCTGCCGCGGCGGCAGTGGCCCTGGTGGCGTTGTTGCCAGTGGTGTACTTAGGCGTACGGGCCACTCAGGGTGGATGGGCCAAGGCGTCGGCCACCCTGTGGTCGCAACGCACCGGGGCCCTGCTGGTTCGTAGCCTGGCCCTTGCGGCGGCGGTGACCGTGGTCGCGACCACGTTGGGAGTGGTACTGGCCTGGGTGACGGTGCGCGGCAACGTCCCGGGGCGCCGAGCCTGGAGCGTGATCGCGGCTCTCCCCCTGGCCATTCCCAGCTACGTCGGTGCCTTCGCCTTTCTGTCGGCCTTTCCCGGGTTGGCCGGCTTCTGGGGAGCGTGGCTGACTCTGACTCTGCTTTCGTATCCCTTCGTCTATCTGCCGGTGACGGCTGCGCTGGCCGGAATCGATCCCGCCTATGAGGACGTTTCCCGCTCTTTCGGCTACGGCCCGGCGGCCACTTTCCGACGGGTGACGCTGCCTCAGCTGAGGCCCGCGGCCGCCACGGGCGGCCTGTTGGTGTTCCTTTACGTTCTGTCGGACTTCGGCGCCGTCTCCATCCTGCGCTTCGACAGCTTCACCAGGGTGATCTACCAGGCCTACCAGGCCAGCTTCGACCGGACCCCCGCCGTCCTTCTCGGATGCCTCTTGCTGTTGGTGACGCTGGGCGTCGTTATCGCCGAGACCCGCACCCGCGGCCGGGGCCGTTACTGGTCGGCCCGATCCGGTACCCGGCGCCCCCTGGGGGACTCCGGCCGCCCTCGCTACGCGCTGGCAATCGTGCCCGTGGGCGTGGCCGTCCTCGCCCTCGGAGTGCCGGCGGCCACCCTGATCCGCTGGGTGGCCGACAGTGCCCAGGGCGGCGTTGATTGGTCGCGCCTGCTTGGCGCGGCCGAGGGCTCCCTGGCGGCGGCGTCGGCCGGAGCCGTGCTCACCGCGGCGGCGGCGCTGCCCGTCGGGCTCCTGGCCGCACGCAGCCGAGGCCGCCTGGCGCGGTCGGTGGAACAGGCCTCCTATCTGGCCCACGCCCTCCCGGGCATTGTCATCGCCCTGTCCCTTGTTTTCTTCTCCGCCCGTTACCTGACGCCGCTCTATCAAAGACTCCCGGTGCTCGTCTTCGCCTACATGGTTTTGTTCCTGCCCCTGGCGGTGAGTGCGGTGTACTCCTCCGCTATACAGGCGCCCCCCGTCCTGGAGGACGTGGCCCGGACTCTGGGGAACCGACCCCTTAAGGCTTTCGCCAAGGTGACGGCTCCCTTGGTGGCGCCCGGCGTGGCGGCCGCCATCGCCCTGGTGTTCCTGAGCGGCATGAAGGAGCTGCCCGCAACCCTGCTCCTCAGCCCGACGGGGTACGACACGTTGGCTACGCGGGTGTGGTCGGCCACCTCGGTAAGCGCCTTCGGCGAGGCGGCGGCGCCGGCCGCAATCCTGGTTCTCGCAGCGGCGATACCTACGTGGCTGCTGTCCAAACGGCGACCCTATAGAGAAGTGCCCTACAGAACAACCTGGGCCGGAGCGGCCCCTGGAGCGGGAACAATGGTGAATCAATGAGTGTGTTGAATCCGGCCATAAGCTGCCAGGGCGTCACCCGCCGCTTCGGCTCGGTGGTGGCTCTCGACGGTGCCGACCTGGCAGTGCCCCGAGGATCGCTGACGGCTGTGCTCGGTCCCTCGGGCTGTGGCAAGTCCACCCTGTTGCGCGTGATGGCCGGCTTCGAGCGTCCCGACGGTGGGGAAGTCCGGGTGGATGGCCGCATGGTGGCGAGCCCGACCGAGTTTGTGCCACCCGAACGGCGGGGGGTGGGCATGGTCCCCCAGGAACAGGCCTTGTTTCCCCATATGACGGTTGCCGCCAACGTCGGTTACGGGCTCAGCCGAGCCCGCTCACAGCGCCCCAAGCGCGCCCGCCGGGTGAACGAGATGCTGGACCTCGCCGGCCTCGCCGGCCTCGGTGACCGCATGCCCTTCGAACTGTCCGGGGGTCAGCAGCAAAGGGTGGCACTGGCCCGAGCCCTGGCCCCATCGCCCGCTCTGGTGTTGCTGGACGAGCCTTTTGCGAATCTGGACGCGTCGCTGCGGGTGTCGCTGCGGGCCGAGGTTCGCGCGATTCTGATTGAGGCTAAGGCTACGGCCGTGGTCGTCACCCACGACCAGGAGGAGGCGCTTTCCATGGCCGATCTGGTGGCGGTAATGCGTGCCGGCCGCGTCGTGCAGGTGGCGCCCCCGGCGACTGTGTACACCCAGCCGGCCGACGTCTGGGTGGCGGGCTTTGTGGGTGACGCCAACGTCCTGGTCGGCAACCGCGTCGGTCCCGACCGGGTGTCGTGCTCGCTGGGCGAACTGTCCCTGCAGGCGGCGACGGCCGCTTCGCCAACGGGGGCGGTGGACGTGGTCGTTCGTCCCGAGCAGTTGAGGGTTGTGGTTCCCAACGGCCACGAAGTGACCGAAGTAAAGACGCATACCGAGGTTAAGGCGCATACCGAGGTTAAGACGCATACCGAGGTTAAGACGCATAGCGTGCGGGCGGTGGTGGAACGGGCTCAGTATTTCGGCCACGACTCCCTGGCGCACCTCAAGCTGGCCGACGGGGCCAGCATGGTCATGCGGATGGCCGCCGGCGTCACTCCTCCTACACCGGGTGACGAACTGGCGGTCTTCTGCGATGGCGCGGTCATCTGCTTCGACCGCTAGCCCTCGCCAATCAATCGGCCAGGGTCACTGTCACCCGGAGTTCGGGGGCCGGTTCCAGGCGGACCTCGACGACGTTTCCGGCGTCACTAACGTCAACCAATACTGACTGTAAAGCGTCCAGAGTTGGCTGCGGGCCGGCAACGACCACCAGGAGGACCGGTGCCTTCATGGATACCTTGGCGGCCGTCTTGGCTTTGCGAATCTCGCCCAAGACGCCGGCCGCGATGTCTAGGGGCGATGGGAGCCGACTTCCGGTGACCCCTGTGCCAACTGACAAGGGGCGGATCTCTTCGGCGACCGGCCAGGGCGCCCGGTGCACCGAACCATCCTGCCACCACGACCAAACCTCTTCTGTGACGAAGGGGCAGAAGGGGGCGAAGAGGCGAATCATCACCGATAGAGCCATGCGCAGGGCCAACGCGGCCGAGGCTGCCGCAGCCTCGCCCTGGCTTCGGTAGGACCGGGCCTTAACCAGTTCCAGGTAGTCGTCGCAGAAGCGCCAAAAGAATGTCTCGGTGCGTTCGAGAGCGCGGGCGTAGTCGTATCCATCCAGCGCCGCCGTGGCCGCATCGACCAGGTCGGCCAGCTTGTCCAGCATGGCCGCGTCCAGGGGGAGGATTTCGACCGGAGAACCGGCCGACGCCGACTCGGCGATGTCGGGTTCGTTACCTGGGGTGACCTGGGTCAGGACGAACCGAGATGCGTTCAAGATTTTGATTGCCAGGCGCCGCCCGACCTTCATCTGGCCCTCGTCGAACGCGGTGTCCACCCCTGGCCGTCCCGACGCCGCCCAGTAGCGAGCCCCGTCCGCGCCGTGGGATTCGAGCAAAGCCATGGGCGTCACCACGTTGCCCTTGGACTTGGCCATCTTCTTGCGGTCGGGATCGAGCACCCAGCCCGAAATCGCCGCGTCGGACCAGGGCAGCGAGTCGTGCTCCAGGTGGGAGCGCACCGCGGTGGAGAACAGCCAGGTACGGATGATCTCGTGGGCCTGGGGCCGTAGGTCCATAGGAAAGACCCGGTCGAACAGATCGCCGTCGTCCTCCCAGGCGCCCGCGATCTGGGGCGTGAGCGACGAAGTGGCCCAGGTGTCCATCACATCAGGATCCGCGCTGAAGCCACCCGGTTGGTCGCGTGCATCAGCGGTGTACCCGGGAGGAACCGCCGTCGAGGGATCGACGGGAAGCTCGTCCTCGGAGGCGAGAATTGGACTGGATTGATCCACGATGCCGTCGCCGTCGACCGGGTACCAGACGGGAAAGGGAACACCGAAGAACCGCTGACGGCTGACGAGCCAGTCCCCATTCAGTCCTTCAACCCAGGATTCGTATCGGCTGTGCATCCATGCCGGATGCCACGTCAGTTCGCGGCCCCGAGCGGTCAGTTCGGCCCGATGATCCATCGTGGATATGAACCACTGCCGACTGGTAACGATTTCGAGAGGTCGGTCGCCCTTCTCGTAGAACTTGACCGGATGGACGATCGGTCTGGGTTCCCCTTCCATCTCGCCTGACTCGCTCAGGTGAGCCACCATTGTCCTACGAGTAGCCTTGAGCGTCTGGCCCTGGATGGTCTCCCAAGGGCTACCGTCAATATATGTTGTCGGCGCCTCACCGACCACGCGCCCGTCTCTTCCCACGATGGCCCTCGTCGGCAACTTGAGTTCACGCCACCAGATGACGTCGGTTAGGTCGCCGAAGGTACACACCATGGCGGCACCGGTGCCTTTGCCGGGATCGGCCAGCGCGTGGGCGAGCATGGGTACCCTCACGCCGAAAGCCGGCGTGGTGACATGGGTACCGAACAAGGGCGCAAATCGAGAATCGTCGGGGTGGGCAACGACCGCTACGCAGGCGGCGAGAAGCTCCGGGCGGGTGGTGTCGATGGCCAAGGGGCCCCCGCCCGCAGTTCGAAAGATGAGGCGGTGGTAGGCCCCGGTCTGGTCGCGATCCTCCAACTCGGCTTGGGCCACTGCAGTCTGGAAGTCGACGTCCCAGAGCGTGGGGGCCTCCGCCTGGTAGGCCTGGCCCCGGGCGAGCAGGCGTAGGAAGGCCCGCTGGGAGACCCTCCGGGCCCTTGTCCCGATGGTGGTGTAGGTAGTCGACCAGTCGACCGACAGGCCGATCCGCCGCCAGAGCTCCTCGAAGACCCGCTCGTCGGATTCGGTGAGGCGCTCGCACAGCTCGACGAAATTGGGACGCGAGACCGCGATCGGGGGCGAGAACGGAGTGGTCGGAGCCTCCAGTGCGGGGTCATAGGGGACGGCCGGATCGCAACGGATGCCGTAAAAATTCTGCACCCGGCGCTCTGTGGGAAGTCCGTTGTCGTCCCAACCCATGGGATAGAAGACCTCTTTGCCCCGCATGCGTTGGTAGCGGGCGATGACGTCGGTGTGGGTGTAGGAAAAGACGTGGCCTACATGAAGTGAGCCGCTGACGGTGGGCGGGGGAGTGTCGATGGAGAAGACGCGTTCGCGGGCCACACTGCGGTCGAACCGGTAGGTCCCTTCGGCCTCCCATCGGGCCGACCACTTGGCTTCGAGGCCGTCGAGAGTTGGTTTTTCAATCGGTGGGGGGACCATGGCGCAGTTACGGTAACCGGGTGCTGCACCTTCATGACACTGCGCTGGGACGCCCTGCGGACCTCCTTGCCGCCGCCGGAGACCGCATCGGCATGTACGTCTGCGGCCCCACAGTCTCGGGGGTGCCTCATATCGGCCACGGCCGGTACGTCTTGGTTTTCGATGTACTGAGGCGGTACCTGATGTGGTTGGGCCACGACGTGAAATACGTCTCCAACGTCACCGACATCGACGACAAGATCATCCGGCGGGCCGGAGTGGAGAACGCCACCACAGCGGACGTGGCGACCCGCTACGAAGAGGCGTGGTGGGGGGCGATCGATGCCTTGGGTGTCCTGCGCCCCGACGTCGCTCCACGTGCCACCGAGTACGTGGAGCCGATGGTGGACCTGGTGGACCGCCTGGTGACGAGTGGGGCTGCCTACACGGGCCCCGACGGCGTCAACCTGGCGGTTGATTCGGTTCCCGGCTACGGGCTCCTGGCTCGCCAGCCCCTCCACAGTCTGCGGTCGGGGGCGCGGGTGGCGGTGGACACCTCCAAGCGGTCACCTCTCGACTTCGCACTTTGGAAGCTGGCCAAGCCCGGCGAGCCCAGCTGGCCCTCGCCGTGGGGGGCCGGGAGGCCTGGCTGGCACACCGAGTGCGTGGTGATGGCCCTCGACCTGCTGGGCGAAGGATTCGACCTCCACGGAGGCGGCCAGGATCTGGCCTTCCCCCACCACGAGAACGAACGGGCTCAGGCCGTGGCCGACGGCTGCCAATTCGCCCGCCACTGGACTCACAATGGCCTGGTGGAGGTGGCCGGGGAGAAGATGTCGAAGTCCCTCGACAACTTCACCACGCTGAGCGACCTCCTGGCTTCCACCGATGGTCGGGCCTACCGGCTGGTGGTGCTCCAGTCGCACTATCGGGCCCCGGTGGAGGTCACCCGCCGCACCCTGCAGGCGGCCACCAACACCCTGGCAGGCCTCGATGACGTGGCTCGCCGCCTCGCGGACGTGGCCCCGGCGCCGGCAGATGCCGGTGCCCTGGCGCGGTTCCGCTCGGCCATGGACAACGACCTCGATACGCCCGCGTCCATGGCGCTGGTTGCCGACCTGCGCCGCCGGATCCATACGGCCCTGGACGGGGGGCGGGCCAGCGAGGCGGCGGCGCTGGGGGCTGCCCTGGCCGAGATCTGCCAGGCCCTGGGTCTGGTGCTGGCCTGGAGGGCCGACGAGATTCCCCAGGCACTTACGGCCCTGGCCGAGCGCCGACAGGCCGCCCGCCAAGCCCGGGACTTCGCCGCCGCCGACACGTTACGGGCCGAGTTGGCTGCTGCGGGTTGGACGGTGGAGGACACCGCCCAGGGTTTCCGGCTGTACCGGACCTGACATGTGTTACCGGCGGGCGTGGTCGCAAGGACCCGGGTGCCCGTGGCAATGACATGTGCAGCGGGGGTTGGGGCCCCGCTGCCAGCGGCGGGCGTGGTCGCAAGGACCCGGGTGCCCGCCGCCATAAACATTGGGTGCTGACGG
>Ga0187894_10006446_pt1 | contig 11512 bp, 13 predicted proteins | sample GBC1701081metaG_FD_136650 | JGI IMG/M metagenome (GOLD analysis project Ga0187894, IMG submission 136650) | White microbial mat communities from a lava cave in the Kipuka Kanohina Cave System on the Island of Hawaii, USA - GBC170108-1 metaG ...
CAGCCTCACGGCGTCCGCGCCCCTGAAATCGATCTCGCCCATGTGCGACACATCGCACAGGCTCACCGCCTCGCGCGTCGCCCGGTGCTCCGCCGCGTGGCCGCGGTACTGCATGGCGCGCGCGAAGCCCTTCAGGTTGATGAGCGCCGAGGCGTCGCGGACGTGCTGGTCGTACAACGGCGTGCGCTTCATGGTTTCGCATTTCCTCCCGCGGGAATGGTAACAAGCGGCTCTCCCGGTGCATACTTGCGTTTCGTCCCGCAGGAGCACGACCTGAACCGCCCGAGCGCAGCCGCGGAGCCCGGCCAGCAGCAGGTGAACGCGCAGACCCAGCGCCTGGCCTCGCTCGGCTTCATGCTGGCGAGCGTGTGCCACGAGGTGTCGAATCCGCTCGCGGCGGTGTCGTCGATGGTGCAGATCCTGCAATCGAAGCGCGGCGTCACTCCCGAAACGGTGGAGAAAGGCCTCGCCTCCATCGCCGCCAACATCGCGCGGGTGCATGCGATCACCAAGAAGCTGGGCGATTTCTCGCGCGTCACCGGCGATGCGCCCTCGCCGCTCGCGATCGACGAGGCGGTGGAATCCGCCGAGTCGCTGCTGCGCCACAGCCCCTGCGGCCAGGGCGTAGGCGTCGACTATCGCGGCGCGCCCGGCGTCGCGGTGCTGGCGCGGCCCGGCGAATTCCAGCAGGTGGTGTTCAACGTATTCCTCAATGCGGCGCAGGCGATGCAGGGCGCGGGCCGAATCGAGGCGCAGGCCCGGCTGGACGGGGCGGAAGTGGTTCTCACGGTACGCGACGAGGGGCCGGGAATACCGCAAGCCCAGCTCGGACGGGTTTTCGATCCCTTTTTCACCACCAAGCAGCCCGGAGAAGGCACCGGCCTCGGGCTCGCTATCAGCTACGAGATCGTGCACGAACTCGGCGGCAGCATCCGCGCCTACAACCACCCGCAGGGCGGCGCCTGCTTCCAGGTCCGCCTGCCGGCCTGCCGGGCATGACGCGATGACCGCCGCAGCGACAAGGCGCGAGCGCGTGCTCGTGATCGACGACGATCCCGGCCTGGCCGAGGTGATCGAGCTGCTGCTCGAGCGCGAGGGCTACGCCGTGCAGCGCAGCGCGACCGTCCGTCGCGGCGTCGAGCTCGCGGGCGGCGGCGAATTCGATCTCGTCGTGACCGACCTCAGGCTCCCGGACGGCACCGGAATCGACGCCATCCGCGCCATCCGCGCGGCGCGCGCCGAGCTGCCGATCATCGTCATCACCAGCTATTCCTCGATGGAAAGCGCCATCGCGGCGCTGCGCGCCGGCGCCGTCGACTACATCATCAAGCCTTTCGACAACGACGAACTCCTGCACGCGGTCGCGCGCGCGTTGAACGAGCGCCGCATCGTCCGGGAGAACGCCGTCCTCAGGCGCAGCCTGAGGAGCGCCTACGAGGCGCGCGTCATCATCGGCGACAGCCCCGGCATGCGACGTGTCGGCGAGCTGGTGCGCAAGGTCGCCGCCTCCGACGCGAACGTGCTGATCTCGGGCGAGGCCGGCGCCGGCAAGGAACTGGTCGCGCAGGCGATCCATTTCTCCGGTCCGCGCGCCGAGCGGCCGTTCATGGCGGTCGACTGCGGCGCCACGCCAGGCGGGGCCCTCGAGCGGGAGCTCGCCGCCCTGGTGGCGGGCGGTACCGGCGGCACGCTGTACCTGGACGAAGTCTCCGAGCTCGATGCCGGCTCGCAGCTCAAGCTGCTGCACCTGCTGGAGGACAAGGCGGCGCGGCCGCTGGAACCCCGCTTCGTCGCCGGCACCCAGCGCGACCTCGCGCTGCTCATCGAACGCGGGCAGTTCCGCAAGGACCTCTTCTACCGCCTCGGCGTGATCCCGATCCAGGTGCCGCCGCTGCGCGAGCGCGCCGCCGACGTGCCGCTGCTGGCGCGGCATTTTGCCGAGCACTACTCGCGCAAGCTCGGCAAGCGGGTCACCGGCTTTGACGCGGAATTTTCGGCCTTCCTCGTCAACCATCCCTGGCCGGGCAACGTGCGCGAGCTGGAGAACATGATCGAGCGCGCGGTGATCCTCGCGGAGGCGGACGTGCTGAACGGGCGCGACCTCGCGGAAGTCGCGCCGGCGCTGTCGATGCTGCGCGCCGCGACGCCGTTGCCCGGCGGCGCGCGCCCGCTCGCCATCGAGGAATACATCCGCGAGGTCGTCGAGCGCTTCCAGGACGTGCACAGCGAGACCGAGCTGGCGAAAATGCTCGGCATCGGCCGCAAGGCGCTGTGGATGCGCCGGCGCCAATGGGGACTGAAGCGCACGCGCAAGACCGACCACTGATCGCTGTTTCGGGCCGAAATTCGGGTTTCGTTGTGAAACATCGCGTTCCGCGATCGCAAATCGAGGCTTGCAATTCGCCTGCGGTATTGTTAATCAGGCTGTTGACCATCCGAGGAGGAGAGCACCATGGCTGACGCCAAGCCCGCGACCGCGGCCGCACCCGCACGCAAGAAGACCACCATTCCCATGCTGGTGGAGAAGATGAAGAAGGGCGATCCGATCGTCCAGCTCGCCGTGTACGACTACGAGACCGCCATCATCGCCGACCGCGTCGGCATCGACATCCTGTGCGTGTCCGATACCGGCGGCATGGTGCTGTTCGGCCATGAGAGCACGACCTCGGTGTCCTTCGAGGAAGTGATGTTCATGGCGCAGGCGGTCAAGCGCGGCTCGAAATACGGCCTGCGCATGGTCGACATGCCCTACATGAGCTTCCACCTTTCGGCGCAGCAGGCCGTGGACAACGCCGCCAAGTACGTGTCGCAGGGCGGCGCGGAGGTGATGAAGTGCGAGGGCAACCAGCATCACGCCAAGTACATCGAGGCGATCGTCAAGGCCGGGATCCCGGTGCAGGGCCACATCGGCATCACGCCGATGCGCATGCCGCAGCTGGGCGGCTTCTTCGCCCAGGGCAAGACCGCGGACCGGGCCAAGGAGCTGGTGGACGACGCCTGGGCGATGGTCGACGCCGGCTGCTTCTCGATCATGTGCGAGGTGACGACCTCGGAGGTCTGCGAGTACCTGGCCGAGACGCTGCCGGTGCCGGTGATCTCCCTGGGCGCGGGCAACCGCGCGCACGGCGTGCACATCATCGGCTCCGACCTGTTCCACCTCTACGAGGCGCACGTGCCGCGCCACTCGAAGATCTACGTGGACCTCGTGCCCATCCTCGAGAAGGGCCTGACCGAGTACCGCGACGACGTGCGCAAGCGCATCTATCCCGGCAAGGAGCACACGGTGTTCATGAAGGAAGACGAGCTGGCCAAGTTCAAGCAGCTGATGGGCGCCAAGCGGAAAGCCGGTTGAGCGGCACGCTGCAACCGGTGGAAAGGCAGGCCGTGCGCGTCCTCGCCGAGGCGCGCTTCTTTTCCGGTCTGACCGCCGCGCAGCGCGAGCGCGTCGCGGCGCTGGGCCGCGGGCGCAGCTTTCCCCGGGACACGCGCATCTACACCGTCGGCGACTCGGTGGACGATTTCTACGTGCTCGCCGACGGCATGGTGCGCTTCACGCTCGGCCTGGGCAAGCGCGAGACCTCGGCGGGCGACATCATCCGCCGCGGCGACGTGTTCGGCTGGGCGCCCCTGGTCGAAGGCCACCCGCGGCGCATCGCCACCGCCTACTGCCTGACGCCCTGCGAAGTGGTCGCCATCGACGGTGGCGCGCTCGCCGCGCTGATGGAAGGCGATCCCGGCCTCGGCTACGCGCTGATGAAGAAGCTCGCCGTGCTGCTGACGAGCGAGCTGGTTGCCTTCGCAGCCGGCTGATCACCGACGTCCTCCTTGCCGGAGTCGCTGCGCTGGTCGGCCTGCTGATCGGCACGGTCGGTGTCGGCGGCGTCCTGATGGTCGCGTTCCTCGCCCTCTACGGGGGCTTGGGCATTCACCAGGCGGCGGCGACTGCCCTCTTCTCGTTCTTCTTCACCGGCATCCTCGGCACATGGCTCTATCAGCGCCGCGGCAGCGTCGACTGGCGCGTCACGTTGCCCGTCTGCGCCGGCGCCGTCGCGTTCGGCTTCGCCGGCGCCTTCGCCGCCTCGCTGGTCAATCCGCGCCCGCTGGCGATCGCGATCGCCGCGATCATCGCGATCGCCGGGCTCTACATCCTGGTCCCCCAGAAAAGCCAGTCCGCGAGCCGGAGCGGCAATGCTCCCGGCGAAAAAACCCTGCTCCTCTCGGTCGGCGCGGTCTCCGGCTTCGGCTCGGGCTTCTCCGGCGCGGGTGGCCCGCTTTTTTCCGTTCCGATCATGGTGATCCTGCGCTACGCGCCGCTCACGGCAGTGGCCACCAGCCAGGTGCTGCAGATCGTCGCGGCAACCTCGGGGTCGCTCGAGAACCTTCGCCACGGCTTCATCGACTGGCGCGTCGCCGCGATCGTCACGGTGTTCGAGCTCGGCGGCGTGATCGCCGGCGTGCGCCTCGCGCACGCGGCGAGCGCGCGGGCGCTGCGCTTGCTCGCCGCCGTCCTGTGCATCGCGAGCGGCGGCCTGCTGCTCGCGCGCACGCTGTGAGCGCCCGCGACGAGCATCTGGCGACGCGGCGCTCGGCCGGCCTGTTCGATTTCTCCTTCATGGGCCTGTACGAGTTTTCGAGCCAGGCCGACCTTCAGCCGCTGCAATCGCGCGACCTCTCGGCGCTCGAGCCGGGCCGGATCCTCTACACGCTGCTGCTGAACGAGGACGGCGGCGTCTTCAACGACGCGACGATCTGGCACATGGGCGGCGAGCGCTTCTGGCTCTTCACCGGCCGGCGCACGGACTACGCGCGCTTCGGCAAGGTCGCGCGCGACCGCTCCGGCGAATTCGCCGTGCTCGCGCTCCAGGGGCCGGACAGCGGCCGGACGCTCGCGCGCCTGGCGGGCCCCGAGCTCGTTCGTGCGCTGCCCTATTTCCGGTTCGTGCAAAAGGAGGCCTGGCTGGTTGCGCGTCTCGGCTACAGCGGCGAGCTCGGCTACGAGATCCTCATGCCTGCCGGCGAGCAGGAGGCGTTCCGCGCCCACTTTCAGGATGTACCGCGATGCGGCTTCGAGGCGGCGAACAGCCTGCGCATCGAATCCGGCTACCTGCTGTTCGATCGCGAGATCGACGGCCGCGCGAATCCGCGGGAGCTGGGGCTGGAACGCCTGGTTTCGGGCAAGAGGGCTTTTTCCTTCGGCAGAAAACTCGTGGGTCTCGAATTGAAAGACGAATACCTGAAGGACATCCCGACCGCCGAATTGACGAGCGAATGCTTCTCGCCGACGCTCAACAAGCCGATCGGCCTCGGCTTCGTCGCACCCGGCGTCCCGGCGGGGCAGCCGGTGCGCCTCGCGGACGGCCGCGCGGCGCGCGTCGCCACCCTTCCTTTCGTCGACCCGGAGCGCCGGCGGCCGCGCGCCTCGCCCCTGTAGAGTTCACGGCATGAGCGACCTGAACGACCCGCGTGTGCTGTTCGCCGCCGAACGCACGCTGCTCGCGTGGAACCGCACCGCGTCGGGCCTGATGGCGCTCGGGTTCCTGGTCGATCGCGCCGCGCTGATGACCGAGGCTGCCAGGGGAGGCCGCGCCTTCGCGGCCGCGATCGGAATCGCCTTTCTGCTCCTCGGGGTCCTGCTGAATATCGTGTCGGTGATCCAGTATCGGCGCAGCGTCGCGTCGCTGCGGCCGGCGGAGATTCCCGCCGGCTACTGGGTCAACCTGTCGGTGCTCACGAGCCTCGCGGTCGCGGTGCTCGGCCTGCTGCTCGCGCTCTACCTGTTGAAGACGCTATAGTCCGATGACCGTGCTGACGCAGAGCAGCGCCGTGTTGGCGAGCGTGCCCTGCGTGAGATTTCGGAAACGGAAGCGAATTCGAGAACGCGCTCCTGCTGCGCTCCTGTCGCGCGCCGGCTGCTGCAGTGCACAACGCGAGCACAATCGCGACAGTTCCCGCCAGCATGCGCCCGCCCCCAACGATATCGTTTGCTTGGCCATCGTCACCTCCTCCGGGTAGGTTCGCGAGTCATGCTACGCCGCACCCCCCCCTCCCGACGCTGTTAAGTAACGGACAACGCGCGGGCACCGCATGTTAAGAAACGGATAGCGCGAGCTCGCACTCCGTCGGGATAATCGTGCAATGGGAACGCTGCATCCGCTCAAGACGAAGCCGGGCGCGACCGGTGGGAGCGGTCCCGCCCGAAGCGCGGTGGGGCAACCGTCGCTGCTGCAGCAGCTCACATCGGAAGATCGCGAGCGGTTCCTCGCGCTTTGCACCGAGCTCAGCTTCAGGCCGCGCGACGCCATTTTTTCGCAGGGGCATGCCACCACCGCTGCCTTCGTGATCCTGGATGGCCTCGTGAGGACCTACTACACGTCCCCGGTGGGGCGCGAGGTCACGATGGCATTCTGGTCGGCCGGCGACCTGATCGGCGGGCCCGCGCTGCTCGGCGAACGGCCGCTGCACATCTGGTCCGGGCAGGCGATCGAGCCGACTCGCCTGCTCGCGATCTCGAGCCGCAATCTCAAGGAGCTGGCCAAGGCGCTGCCGGCGGTCGCGCTTGGCGTTGCGGACGCGCTTTCCTTCAAGCTTCACTGGGTGTCGCTGATGCTCCAGACCATGGGTACCGAGTCGGTCACCCAGCGTCTCGCCACGCTGCTTCTGCGCTTGAGCGAAACCTACGGAGAGCCGGCGCAGGACGGCATCCGCATACGCTACCCGTTCAGCCAGGCCGACCTGGCGAGCATGGTGGGCGCGTCGAGGCCATGGGTAAGCACGATGTTCGGCCGGTTGCAGCGACAAGGAGTCGTATCAGTCGGCAAGCGGCACATCTGCATCGTCCACGTCGACAAGCTGAGGGAAATGATTTAGGTCCGCATCAACCAAGGAGAAATCGATGTACAAGGAACTGCATTTCGATACCTGGGGCACGCTGGTCGACAACTATTCGATCGCCGATGTCATCGAGCAGCACGTCTACGAGTGTCATCTCGCGCAGAAGATCGCGCAGGAATGGCGCAAGCACCAGAAGTGGGCGATGTTCTACACCACGCTCGCCGACAACTTCGTCATCCATCCAGGCCTGAACAACGCCTGCCTGAAGTACGCCTTGGACAAGCACGGCGTGCAGTTGTCGAAGGCGGCGATGGAAGACATCTGCAACAACTATCACAAGCTGCGCGCATACCCCGAGGTGGTGAACGCGCTGAAAGGGATGAAAGCGCTCGGCCTCACCCTTCGCATCGTCGCCAATCCGACCAAGAAGATGATCGAGGACCATTCGCGCTACGCGGGCACTCTGCCTTACATCGACGAGATCATCTCCAGCGGCGAGGAGGCGCGCGCCTTCAAGCCTTCGCCCAAGGTGTTCCAGCTCGGCATCAGCAGGGCCAAGTGCAAGAAGGACGAGATCCTGTGGGTCACGGGACACTTCTGGGAAATCGTCGGGGCCACCAGACAGGGGCTGGCCACCGCGTGGATCAATCGCGCGCGCGAGCCGAAGCTCGAGATCGGCGTAGAGTCGACCTACACGGTCCCGCACATGCAGGCGCTCACCGACATCCTGACCGACAAGATGCGCAAGGCCGGCTAGCTCTGATCGGCCGGTTGTAAACGAATTTACAGCCGCGGCTTGGCCGGACGAGCACACTGCAAGTCGGCCGGCCTGGTTCGGCTGCACCTCTAGGAGGAGGAGAACATGAAGCATCTGGCGACGAGGATCGCGGCGGCGCTCTTGCCTGCTGCCTTGCTTTGCAACGCGCTTCCGGCGGCGGCGCAGCCGATGAAGCTGACCGTGGGCTACCAGCCCTGGTACGCGCAGACGACCACCGCCATCATCATCCGCGGCCTGGAGCTGTGGAAGAAATATCTCCCCAATGACATCGAGGTCGAAATTCAGGCGAGCCTGCAAGGGCCGGTGATCATCAACAACATGCTCGCCGACAAGATGCAGATCGGCTACCTCGGGGACATGCCGGCCATCGTTTCCACGACGAAAGCGGACATCGCCGACATCCGCATGGTTGCCGCTTCGAGCTACTCGATGGGCCAGGGTTGCCATCTGCTTCTGGTGCGCAAGAGCGCGCCGCAGTTCAAATCGCCCCAGGAAGCGGTGCGCTGGCTCGACGGCAAGGTGGTCGCCGCGCCCAAGGGCGGCTGTACCGACCTGTTCTTCCGCAAGGTCATGAAGGCCGAGAACATCACGCCCAAGGAGTACCAGCACCAGGGCGCCGAGGCCATCATCACGAACTTCCGCGCCAACAAGCTCGACGGCGCCGTGATCCCCGACTTCCCGATGACCAGAATCAACAATCTCGTCGGCGAAGGAACCGCCAGGCTCGTGGCGACCGGCTACACCTACAAGGTGCCCGACGCCGGCATGATCGTGATGCGCGCGGACTTCATGAAGGCCCGCCCCGATGTGGCGAAGGCGTGGCTCAAGATGGAGCTCGAAGCGCAGCGCTACATGATTGACCGAAAAAACTGGGACAAGATCGCCGAACTCGTAGTCGCACAGAACCCCGGCTACACCAAGCGCGAGGCCTGGGTCGCCAACTTCGGCCGCATCCCGAAGGAACAAGGGGGCGGTCCGGTTCGCCAGCTCTTTCCTTTCGTTCTGGACGACAACGTGCGGGCAAAAATGGCCGACGGCTTCCAGTTCCTGAAGGAAATCAAGGTCATTGACGTCGACAAGCCGCGCGACGGCGCGCTGGACGACAGCCTTGCGCGACAGGTCGCGCAGGAAGCGAAAGCGACGCTGCCGCTCGGTGAGATCGCCGGCGACCCGGTCGAGCGCGCGCCGAGGAAGTAGCCTTGCCGAGCGTCGCGGGAGAAGTGGGCCTGCGCAAGCGCGGCCCGGGATATCGCGCGATCGGCGTCCCGGGCCGGGCCGGCCTTCTCGCCTACCGCGCCAGGCGCTGGCTGAGGAGCCCGCGGCCCTACTTGATGCTGGTCGGCTTCGTTCTCACGCTCGGCCTCTGGTACCTGCTCGTCGAAGTGCTGAAAGCCCCCCGCTTCAAGGACTTGCCCGGGTTGACGGTCGTGATCCGGGAATGGCTCAGCCCCCAACCCACTTTCGGAATCTCCCTCTACAGCGCCGAGTACCACCAGCACATTCTCCTCAGCCTGCAACGAGTGGGTACCTCGTTCGTGTTGAGTACCGTGATCGGCGTCCCTCTTGGTCTTGCGCTTGGCTCGTCGCAGAGGATCAAGGAGTTCGTGTTTCCGGTATTCGAGCTTTTCCGGCCTATTCCATCGCTTGCATGGATTCCGCTCTCGATCGTGCTGTTCGCGAGCGGCGAGGCCTCCATCGTCTTTCTGACCTGTATCGCGCCTTTCTTCGCCGCAACCCTGAACACAATGCTCGGCGTCCAATCCATTGACATCTCGTATTTCCGCGCTGCGGCCTGCCTCGGCGCGAACCGCTGGCAGACGTTTCGCCACGTCACCGTTCCCGGCGCGATGCCCTTCATCTTCACCGGCCTGGAAATCTCCATGGGCCTGTGCTGGTTCTCCCTCGTGGCCGGGGAGATGCTCTCCGGCAACTATGGCCTGGGCTACCTGATCATCTACTCGTTCATGAACATCAGCTACCCGAACATCGTGATCGGCATGCTGACGCTGGGGTTCGTCGGCTACACCACGAGCGCGCTGGTGCGCATGATCGGGCGCTTCCTCATGCGCTGGCGCAGCCGCGAGCTCGCCCTCGCCTCATGAGCGCCGTCCTGGCCGCGAGGGCCAACCGCGCGCATGCCGGTTCGGCTAGAGGCGCGCTGCGCATCGACAATGCCGTCAAGCGCTACGCCGCGAGAGACGGCGCGGTGCTCGCCGTCGATCATTGCTCGCTCGACATCGCGGCGGGCGAGATTTGCATGGTCGTCGGCCCGTCGGGCTGCGGCAAGACAACTCTGCTGAACGCCATCGCCGGATTCCACTCGCTCGACGGCGGAACGATTCACCTGGACGGAGAGCTTCTGTGCGGCCCCACGCGCCCGCTCGCGGATCCGAACTCGGATCGCGTCGTGGTGTTCCAGAACGGGGCGCTCTTTCCATGGAAGACGGTTCTGGACAACGTGATCTTCGGGCCCGTCATGCAAGGCAAGCTGAGGCGGAGGGATGCGATCGAAAAGGCCCGACACCGGCTGGACGAAGCGGGGCTCGGCGGAACGGAAGGCGCTTTCCCCGGTGAGCTCTCCTCCGGCGTGCGCAGGCGCGTTGAGATCGTGCGAGCCCTGATGAACGACCCAAGCGTGCTCTTGCTCGACGAGCCGTACCGCGCGCTCGATTCGCTCACCAAGAGCGTCATGCACGAGGCACTCCTGGAGATCTACTACAAGAACAAGGTGACGATCTTCTTCATCACTCACGACCTGGAGGAGGCGATCTTCCTCGGGCACCGCGTCGTCGTCATGACCACGCGCCCCTGCAAGCTCAAGAAGATTCTCGAGGTCGACATTCCGCACCCGCGCAACTACGCCGTGCTCACCAGCCCCCGATTCCGCGCCTTGATGGAAGAGGCTCTTGAAGCGGTGCAGGCGGAAGCGCGCAAGGCTTTCGACGCCGGAGAGCGGGAGGGCGCCTGATGGCGGCGCTCGCGGCGGACGGCGGTGGCGGCGTCCTGAACCGGAAGTCGCGGCGGGCTGCCATTTCCATCGCGATCCTTCTCATCATCTGGGAGATCTACGGAAGCTTTGGGCGCTTGTATGGCCCGGAGGGCGCCACCCCGCCGCCGATTCCTCCAGCATCCGACGTGTTCGTCACGTGGTACCACCTTCTTTTCGACGCCGACTACTGGAAGAGCTGGTACCTGAGCGGGCTGCGCGTCCTTTCCGGCTTCGGCCTCGCCGTCCTGCTCGGGATTCCGCTCGGGCTGCTGATGGCGATCAGCCGGCCGTTCTACGGCATCGCTTTTCCGCCGTTCGAGGTATTTCGCCCGATTCCCCCTCTCGCGTGGGTCCCGATTGCCATCATCTTCTGGCCCACCCAGGAGCTGTCGATCACCTTCGTCACCTTTCTCGGCGCCTTCACGACCATCGTGATCAACGTTCTCGGCGGCGCGCGCTCGATCGACGCGCGCTACTTTCTCGCCGGGCGCTCGATGGGTGCCACGCGCTGGGACCTGTTCCGGCGGCTCATCGTTCCGGGAACCATTCCTTCGATCGCGGTCGGCGCCGAAGTCGGCATGGGAATCACTTGGTCCGTCGTGGTCGCGGCCGAGATGATCTCCGGAGGCGGCCGCTCGCTGAGCGGCACCGGCGGCGGCCTGGGCTACTTCGTCTGGAACTCTTACGTGGGCGGGCAATTCCCCCACATCATCGTCGGCATGTTCAGCATCGGAATCGCCGGCTACGCAGCAAGCGCCGCGATACGCAAGCTCGGAGAAGTGCTGACGCCATGGCTGAGCACCCGCTGAAGAACAGCGCCGCGCTGGCAGCAGTCGACGTGACTCACGCCTACGGCGAGGCGCACCTCGCCCAGACCGTGGTCGAGAACTGCTCCTTCACCCTTGAAAAGGGCA
>Ga0187894_10006450_pt1 | contig 11501 bp, 8 predicted proteins | sample GBC1701081metaG_FD_136650 | JGI IMG/M metagenome (GOLD analysis project Ga0187894, IMG submission 136650) | White microbial mat communities from a lava cave in the Kipuka Kanohina Cave System on the Island of Hawaii, USA - GBC170108-1 metaG ...
AGGTGAAAGACAGTACCGGCCAGCCCGTCGCCGACGCCGCGGTGAGTGTGGAGTACACCATGGATATGCCCGGCATGATGATCGACAAAGCCGACGCCACCCACGCCGGCGCGGGCGTCTATGAGACACCGGTGCGCTTCGCTATGGCCGGGCCGTGGGGAGTCACTGTTAGTATCCGTCGTCCTGGACGGATCGAAGTGCGGGAGCGATTCACTCTCAGTGTTGGGCAATAAGAGGACTCAGCTATGATTAACGCGCTCATTGACGCCAGCGCTCGCAATCGCTTCCTGGTTTTGTTGCTGGTCTTCCTTGCAACCATCTGGGGCGTGCGATCGATGTTCCGCGTCTCGCTTGATGCTATTCCTGACCTCTCCGACCCACAGGTCATCGTCTTTAGTGAATGGCCCGGTCGTAGCCCCCAACTCATTGAAGATCAAATTACCTATCCTATCGTCTCGTCACTCCTCTCCGCGCCTCGTGTCAAAGCCGTACGCGGACAATCGATGTTCGGCGATTCCTTCGTTTACGTTGTTTTCGAAGACGGCACGGACATCTACTGGGCGCGTAGTCGGGTGCTGGAATACATGCAGGGCATCAGTGGCAAGCTACCCGAAGGAGTCACGCCCATCCTTGGGCCAGACGCCACTGGCGTCGGTTGGGTCTATGAATACGCCCTAGTAGATGAAAGCGGGCGGCACAACTTGGCGGATCTGCGTTCATTCCAAGACTGGTCACTGCGCTACTGGCTGCAGAGCGTCCGCGGGGTAGCCGAGGTGGCGAGTGTCGGCGGCTTTGTCAAACAGTACCAGGTCAACGTCGATCCCAATCGGTTGCTGGGGTACAACATTCCGCTGCCCACGGTGATTAACGCCATTCGCATGAGTAACAATGATGTTGGTGGCCGAGAGATCGAAATTGCTGGTACCGAACATATTGTGCGGGGACTCGGCTATATCAGGTCACTCAAGGACATTGAAGCGATTCCCGTCGGCACCAACGGGAACGGCACGCCTATCCTCATCCGTGACCTGGCTACCGTCACGCTGGGGCCAGATCTACGGCGGGGCATTGCCACCCTGGACGACAAAGGAGAGACAGTGGGCGGGATTGTCGTGATGCGCTACGGCGAGAACGCACTGAATGTAATTCACGCGGTTAAGACAAAACTCAAAGAGATCGAGCCCTCGTTGCCGCCGGGTGTAAAGATTGTACCGACCTATGACCGGTCTGACCTGATCGTGCGGGCGATTGACACCTTGCGGCACACGCTCACCGAGGAGATGGTGATCGTGAGCCTTGTGATCCTGATTTTCCTCTGGCATATTCCTAGCGCTATCATCCCTATTCTCACGATTCCCATCGCCATCATTCTCTCGTTTATCCCTATGGACCTGATGCACGTTACTGCCAACATCATGTCCTTGGGAGGGATTGCTGTAGCCATCGGCGCCATGGTCGATGCTGCCATCGTCGTGGTCGAACAGACGCACAAAAAGTTAGAACATTGGCAGACGGAAGGGCGGAAAGGTGATTACCGGGAGGTGATCATCGCGGCAGTGAAGGAAGTGGGCGGACCGAGCTTTTTTGCGCTCCTCGTCATCGCCGTCTCCTTCATTCCCGTGTTTGCCTTAGAAGCGCAGGAAGGACGCCTGTTCAAGCCTCTGGCCCTAACGAAGAACTTTTCCATGACCATCGCCGCGGCTTTGTCCATCACCCTGGTCCCGGCCATCCTTTTGCTTTTTATACGCGCTGATCCCTTTACGTTCCGGCCTCGCTGGCTCTGCCGTCTGGTGAATGCGCTCCTCGTTGGCACAATCCACAGCGAAGAAAATCACCCGATCAGCCGACCGCTCATGCGCCTATATCAGCCGGTAGTAGAGTTTGTTCTGCACTGGCCGGGGCTGATCATTACGACCGCCATCCTGGCTGTACTAGTAACAATACCGGTTTTCCAGCGCCTGGGCTCGGAGTTCATGCCCCCACTCAATGAGGGCACGATTCTCCACATGCCGACTGCCCTACCGGGGATTTCACCGACTGGGGCGCGGCGTGTGCTCCAGGCCGAAGGGAAGGCTCTCATGCAATTCCCCGAGGTCGAGCGGGTGTTCGGTAAGATCGGCCGCGCCCAAACACCGACTGATCCAGCCCCGCTTAATATGGTCGAGACCGTGATCACCCTTAAGCCTGAAGCAGAGTGGCGACCGGGAGTTACCTGGGATTCTCTGTTAACAGAGATGGATCAGACGCTACGTCTGCCCGGCATGCCCAACATCTGGTGGATGCCGATCCAGACCCGCACTGAGATGCTCGCCACTGGTATTCGTAGTGTGCTGGGAGTTAAAGTACTGGGGCCAGATTTAAACGGTATTGAGCAGATCGGGCAGCAGATCGAGGCGGTGCTCGGTCCGCTGCGTGGCACGCGCAGTGTGTACTATGATCGGACTCTTGGCGGCTATTACCTCGACTTTCATATCAAGCGAGACGAGGCGGCTCGCTATGGCCTGACTGTTGGTGACGTGGAAGACATTATCGAGACTGCCATTGGCGGCAAGAACATTAGCCAAACCGTGGAGGGTCGCGAGCGCTATCCCATTAACGTGCGCTACGCTCGTGAACTACGTGATGACGTTGAGATGCTCAAGCGAGTGCTGGTACCAACTCCGAGCGGCGCCAAGATTCCCATCGTGCAGCTCGCTGATCTCCGCTTCTCCCAAGGGCCACCGATGATCCGCAATGAACTAGGACAATTAGTGGGATTTGTCTTTGTCGATGTGGTGGGCCGAGACCTGGGCAGTTACGTCGAAGAAGCAAAGAGGATAGTTGCCGAGCGGGTACAAATGCCACCCGGCTATACACTCCTGTGGGCTGGACAGTTCGAGTATCAACTCCGCGCCAAGGAAACGCTAAAGGTCGCCGTCCCATTCACCTTGCTAATTATCTTTTTGCTTTTGTATCTCAACACCAAGTCTGTAGCCAAGACTCTCATCATCCTCATCGCGGTTCCATTTTCAGCCATCGGCGCCATCTGGCTCCTGTATTTCCTTGGCTATAACATGAGCGTCGCCGTGTGGGTCGGCTTGATTGCCCTGCTCGGGGTTGATGCCGAGACCGGGATGTTTATGCTGCTCTACCTTGATCTCGCCTATCAAGAGCGGCGCGAGAAAGGATTGATGCAGAGTTGGGAAGATCTTAAACAAGCAGTGATTTTTGGAGCGGTGCAACGCCTACGGCCCAAAGTGATGACCGTCGGAGTGATGTTCCTCGGGCTCGCACCGATTATGTGGAGTCATGGGACTGGCGCGGACGTGATGAAGCGCATCGCCGCGCCGATGATCGGCGGGATCTTCACCTCGTTCCTGCTGGAGCTAATAGTGTACCCGGCGATCTTCGCCTTGTGGAAGTGGCGGGCGGAGGTGAGACTGATTGCAACACCTAATCCGTGAGATAAACTTTTTATTAAAGAGATAAACAAACTATGAAAAGGAAAAAACTTGCAAAAAGTGTGGGATCGAGATGTACCAAGATGATCAAGGTCTTTGGTTTTGCCCTGATTGCATTATAGAAGAGCTTGACCCAGCTTTTCTCGATGAAAAACGAGATCACCCGGGTGAGTTAAAGCAGCCATACCTGCTCTCCCCTCCGACCAAACAAGTGAGTATCCGGCTGGCTGTCAGTGATGTAGAGTTGGCCCGCAGGCTTGCACGCCGTAAAGACATACCAAAGTATCAAACCTACATCAAAACGTTGCTTCACGAGGCCCTGGCTAAGAAGGCACGGGGCGGCTGATGGCTGTGCAGGAAGGAGAAAAGGAGCAATGGCCGTGTCTAAGGAAGCTCTCAAAGAGGAGATCAAGTTCTTGACTGAGGTCTTCCGTCTGTTGTGGTTAACACTCCTAGGCGTCGGTGGTGGAACGTTCAGCCTCATGCTCGGAGAGCGTACGCCTCTGAAAGACGCTCTTATTATAGGTGGTGTTCTAGCTGTTGTGGTATTGGGAAGTGTGATACAAAAGCTTCAGCGGCATATTCGCAGCCGAATTGCGCAGATTACGGAGGGTTAAATATGTCAGATTTTGTCGTTGGCTTGATGGGTATCGTGGTTCTTGCCTGGATTACCTATACGGCCTGGAAGGTGAGCCAGTAACCCCTGTCCAAGTACCAGTCTCAATGAAGGCTAACTTACTCAATCTGTTAACTCCGCCAGCAATACCTTCGCTTCTTGCAAGTCCTTCGTGTCAAAGCCTTCGGTGAACCAGCCGTAAATCTCCACTAACATCTGCCGCGCCTCCTCTTTCTTTCCCTGTTGTTGCCACAGACGGCTCAAACTCATCACCGCTCGCAGTTCTAGGGACTTTGCACTCTGCCTGCGAGCAATCTCGATGGCCTTGAGGAAACAGGCTTCGGCTTCGCTTTGGGGATTAGGGGTTAGGGATTGGGGGTTGGTGACTTCGGACTCCGGACTTCGGACTCCGGACTTGTCTTGACCCCGGACTCCGAACTGTAAGACTAACTCGCCCTTGAGCCGATACAGCTCGGCCTCAACGAGACGTATCCCAGTTTCTTGTACTATTGTTAGCGCCTCGGTTAGCATTATCAGCTCTCCTTCCTCTTGCTTTGCCTTCCCATAAGTCTCTGCTAGCAAGGTGAGATGATAAGGTCTCCACAGCTCAGCTCCTGTGTCTCGCAAACCAGCCAACCCTTGACGCATCTGAGTAATTCCCTCTTCTTGTTCTCCTTGCGCAGCTCGTGCCCATCCTCCTACTGTACGTCCCCATGCCAGAAAGAATGGAAACTTCTGCTCCATCGAGAGGTCTATAGCTGCTTTTGCGTGCTCCTGGACGATCTGCTTTTCTTGGCGAAGTTGACGGAGCCAGGCAGCCCAGTTCAGGGCAAAGGCCGAGCTAAAGGGGTGAGACAACCTCTGAGCGAGGGTAACTCCCTCGTAGCTCCTTTCCAGAGCTTGATTCGCATAGCCAAGATTCCACAGAGTCAAAGCGAGCCAGGATAGAGAAAAGACTCCAGGGTCGAGTCCATAGTAGAGAAAGGCAAGGGCATGATGTTTCTGGGAATCATAACAGGCACTCCCTTGTTCCAAATGCATTCGAGCAGGAAGAAATTCTCCCAAGAAAAACAAGGTCACCCCTAACACCGTGTGGGCTTGCAAAAGAAAGGCTGAGTCCTGCGCGCGTTGAGCTAGGGTTAGGCACTGTTCTCCAAGCTCGTAAGCCGTCTGTAAATTACCTCGTTGTATATAAACTACCCACAGTGCCACCAGCACCGGTAGGAGTTGGGAAGGCTCGCCTATTTGCTGACATAACTCTCGCGCCCGCACATACGCTTTTTCCACTTCTAAGGCTGCATAACCCCTTGCCGCCATCAAAGCCGGACCGAGGGCAAGCTGTAGCGCAAGTTCGTGCCGGGTGCGCTCCGGAGTATCAGGCAACACCTCCAGGCATTCTAGCCCCTTGATTAGGTGACTGATTGCTTCCACATTAGCCGAACGCTGAACGGCCTTCTCGCCCGCCTGTTGCCAGTACGGAATTGCGTGCGCTCCGAATTCCGCCTCCGTGTAGTGGTGAGCCACCAGCTCAGGCTGATTCTCTTTGACCTCTGAGAACTTCTCCTCCAACACTTCTGCAATCTTTTTGTGATACTGCTGTCGCGTGCTCTTCAGTAACGACTGATATGCCGTATCTTGAATCAGAGCATGCTTGAACATATACGTCACATGCGGCGGCAGCCCGCGCGGGTAGAGCAGTTCGGCGTCTACGAGTTTGGCCAAGGCGTGCTGCAGGTTCATTTCAATGACAGGCGAGATGGCGCTGAGCAACTCATATGAGAACTCCCGTCCCAAGGTAGCCCCTATTTGTGCTACCTCTTTGGCCGACCCCAGGCGATCGAGCCGGGCCATCAGTGAGTCGTGCAGTGTCGTGGGAATCGCCAACGAGGGAACGGGCGCACCGCTGTGCGCTCCTACGCTGGGATTTGACTCCATGACTGCCTTGGTTAATTCCTCAACAAACAATGGCACTCCGTCAGTCTTCGTCACTACCTGTTGCACTATCTCGATCGGCAAGGTTTTGTCTCCGGCAACTTGCTCGATCATCGCCTCGACTTGCTTGCGGCCTAAACGGGTGAGCGTGAGGTGAGTCATATGAGAGCGACTTGCCCACGGCGGGGTGAAATCGGGCCGAAAAGTCAGCGCGATAAATAAGCAGGTCGTGGGCACCTGCTCCAATAGGAGGCTCAACAACTCTAACGTCGATGGATCGGCCCAGTGCACATCTTCCCACACCGAAAGCGCCGGCTGGCGTTCGGCTGCTCTTAGCCACCAGGCGAGGAGAGCATGGAAGGTCTTTTCGCGTTGCTTTTGCGGCGTGAGTTCGGGAAGCGGAAAGCGAGGGGCGGAGAGCGATAGCAGCGCAGCAAAGAAAGGGACCATCTCTTGGGGATCGAAACCGGCGAGTGATAGCGCCTTTTCTAGTTTGCTCAACTTCTCCTCAGCGGAGTCTTCTCGCCCGAACTGTAACATACGTTGCAACAAATCAATCACTGGATAGAAGGCGCTGTTCTGATGATACGGCGAACAGCGAGCCTCCAGCCACGTATGATTTTCTTTCGTCACGCGCTCTTTGAGTACCTGCACTATGCGCGATTTGCCAATCCCCGCCTCACCATTGAGTAACACCACCTGCCCTTCACTTGCCTTGACCTGTTCCCAACGCCTTAACAACAGCCCTATTTCCTCTTCCCTACCCACCAGTGGCGTCAGCCCTGCAGTGACCGCCACGTCCAAGCGGCTACGCACCTCACTCTCACCCACAACCCGATAGACCTGAACTGGAGCGGCGAGCCCTTTCACCGTGTGAAAGCCTAAGTCCTGACAGTCGAGTAGTCCCGCGACGAGATGATACGTAGCAGCGCTGATGACTATCGTATCAGGCTCGGCGAGTCCCTGGAGGCGGGCGGCGATGTTTGGAGTATCGCCCAGCGCTATTTGGTCGCGCTTGGTGCCCTCTCCAACTTCCCCGACAACAACTAACCCGGTGTGAATGCCGATCCTGATTTGTAGGGGCGACCACTGGCTCTGCGCTCCGGTCTCCCGATGCCGCAGCGGGGCGGTCGCCCCTATGCTTTGCTCATGTAGTGTCCCAACGATTTCCAATCCTGCACGCGCCGCCCGTTGTGCATCATCCTCATGCGCCCGGGGATAGCCAAAGTAGATGAGCAGTCCATCGCCCAGATACTGCGCGATATATCCGTCGAAGCGGTGGATGACCTCGGCACAAGCGGCTTGATAGTCTCGCACAATCGCACGCCACTCTTCGGGGTCGAGTTGCGCAGACAAGGTGGTCGAGCCAACCAAGTCACAGAACATCACTGTTAATTGACGACGCTCGGCCGCGGTCAGTCCGGAGTCCGAAGTCCGGAGTCCGAAGTCTTTTACTTCCTTTCTCTCCGATTCGCCGATTCTCCGTTTCTCCGTTTCTTCCTTCGTCTCCTCACCGACCCACACCAACACCTTCCCATCTTCGTCCACAGCCAGATGCTTGGCGTCGATCAGTTCAGCCTTGAGATCTTCGAGATAGTCGTCGTCGAGCTCGAAGCGTCGCTTGAGCGCTCGGTACGACACGCGACCTTCACGTTGGAGCAGATCAAGCACTTGCGTTAAGATTTCGTCAAATGTCCTCATCTCGCCTCTGCCCTGCTTTTAAGCGCAGCCGGCGACAGAATGCAAGCAAAGCACGATACTGCCTTGACTCCATTCTCCCTCCCGTTATCGTGACTGTATGTCCGCTTCTCGCAACTTCTTTCTCGGCTGCGCAGTATGGGCTTACAAGGGTTGGATTGGGGACTTGTTCCCACCAGCAAGCCGACCGGCTGATTTTCTACGTCTCTATAGCCGGCGACTGACCACGGTCGAGATCAATGCAACATTTTATGCCGTGCCCAATCAAGAGACTGTCGTGCGTTGGGCCGCTGAAACGCCTCCAGGTTTTCAATTCTGCCCTAAATTGCCGCGCGAGGTGACACACAAGGGTACGTTGCAGCCTTCAATCCTCGGCGCGTTGCAGTTCCTTGAACTGATGCGCGGGTTGGGGGATCGGCTGGGGCCGATCTTTGCCCAATTGCCGCCGCATTACGGGCCTGCGTCGCTCGCTGATCTCACCGCTTTTCTGAGCGCCTGGCCGCGAGGCGAAGCGCCGCTAGCTCTCGAAGTCAGACATCCAGACTGGTTCCGTGAGCCGTACGCCAGCGCTCTCACGGCTGTCCTTGCACAACTCGGCGTCGGTCGCGTGTTATTGGATACGCGTCCCGTCTACCAGGGACCGGACGACCCGCAATTACAAACAGCGCGACGCAAGCCGAAGCTCCCGTTGCACCCAAGCATCACCGCGCCATTCAGCCTCGTTCGTTTCAGCAGTCATCCCCACAGAGAGCGCAATCAGCCTTTCTTAGAGGAGTGGACTGGACATATTGCTCGCTGGTTACGGCAGGAGACCAGAATTTATTTCTTTGTTCATTGCCCGGTCGAGGAACAGTCGCCCGGTACGGCCCGTTCTTTTCAGAAACTGCTCGAACAGCGCAACGTCACCGTTCCTCAATTGCCGTGGGATATGCTTTCTACTTCACCCACCCAGCTCAGTCTCTTTCAATAAACGAAGATGAAAGCGCAGGGTTATAGCCATATTGTCATTCTGAACGGAGCACTGCGGAGTGAAGAATCTCTCTTTTTATGAGATTCTTCGCCTTTCAGAATGACATTCGATTAAATCGCTCGGGGTAGAATACCGGCAGAGACCTTCCACCGGAGACTTTCCACTACTCTTCTCAAATGGCAATTGCAACACGACTGAGACAGATCGCTCACACACTTCGTCAGCACCTGACGTTTTACACTGCTTTATACCGGGACCCACGGACACCCCGAGCCGCTCGGCTCCTCCTCGGAGCAGCATTGGCATATGCAGCGTCCCCGTTCGACCTGATACCGGACTTCCTGCCAGTAATCGGCCATCTTGATGACGTCCTCATTGTGCCAGGGCTTATCTGGTTAGCGCTCCGCTTCGTACCGCCCGAGATCTATGCTGAACATCATCAGCGACTGTTCGGAGAAGAGTCTGCCCATTAAGTTTCAGGGAGTGATCGCGCAAGCAACCAATCGTACAGCCTTCCAGGATCATTGGTGATGATGCCATCGACGTGAAGCTCATTCACGCGCACCTGCCAGTCTTGCGGATCATCTATCGTCCAGGGAAACACACGCAGCGAAGCGGTATGACAGGCGACGACGAGATCGGGCCATTGTCGCAGCACGCGGAAGTCTGGGTGCACCGAAAAACAGGAAAGCTCGCGAGCGCGGGCGACAATTGCAGTCGGGCTACCCAGGCGTTTTGCTTGTTCTCGATTGAGAAGGAGACCAAGAGAAAGTCTAGAGTCGCTCTGGCGGACCAAACGTAAGCTTTCATGATAGAAACTGGAGATTAAAACACGCTCCACCAAATTCTCTGCTGCAACCAGGGCAGTGAGGCGTGCTTCAATTCCCGGATACTGAACGGTGTCAGTCTTCACTTCAATGTTATAAAAAACCGAGCGCCGTAATCTCGTAAAAATCTCGGTGAGACGCGGGATCGTCAGTGGCTCACCTTGCCAAGAGCCAACAATTTTAGTTGCTAAGTCACCCCAAGAGAGCGAAGCTACCGCGGCCTCTTCACCACAGAGACGAGCGAGTGTGTCATCGTGGAAGACAAAAAGTTCGCCGTCTGTGCTTTGCTGGACATCGAGCTCGATCATCAGTGCCCCGACGTCACGCGCGACTATGACAGAGCGCAGAGTGTTCTCCGGACATAGGGTTGCTGCTCCTCGGTGACCAATGACCCAGCAGCTTAAAGCGGCGTTTAACAAGGGTTGAGTGAGTGCAGTCATAGTGCAATAGTGTTAGCCCTAAGGGGTGGTGCCTGAAGCAGAGAGTCCGGACAGCAATATTTCAGCCGACATGATCCTGGTCCTCTCAACGAAGTTGTGACGAAAGTAGAGAGGTTGCTCCTAATTGACGTCAAGTGGCCTCTGTCTGTACACTGCCGAAGGGCGAGAATGAGTAAATGGCCTGGACATTTTCGCCCCGAGCCTCCAAAGAGGAACAGACATGATCATTGATACAGAAACGTTTGCTGAGATCGAGAGTGCGGTAACTCAAGCGACACAAGGCGTCAGTGCAGCAACTCAGCTTGTCAAAGGACTTGGGCCACAGACCGAAGAGGCGCGAGCCTATATTGGCCGCCTGCTGAATCAAATCCTCGAAGTACAGGTTCACGTGCAACGCGCAAGCGCCGTACTCGACGCGGTCAAAGAGGCAAATCAAGAAGAGACCTCACACCAATAAATGATATTCTTTAGAGCCTCATTCCTGTTAAGAAACTTTTTCTCACAGAGTGATCGGGTAAGAGGCGTAGCCGCGAAAGCGCGCCCGCCCGCCTTGTATGGGTGCCTCCCTCGCACGGCGTAGATTGGGAAACCGACTGATGAGCCGACCGATGGCAATTTGACCTTCCAGGCGCGCTAAATTCATGCCGGCACAGGTATGAATTCCGCTGCCAAAAGCAAGATGCCGGTTTGGTGTGCGGGAGATGTCGAGACGATCAGGATCCGGAAATTGCGCCGGATCGCGGTTAGCAGCACCGATACTCAGCACGAGTTGTGTTCCTGCCGGCATGGGAATACCACCAATCTCCATCTCTGCGGTCGTGACTCGGTTGCCGAGTTGATTGGAGCTTTCATAGCGTAAAAATTCTTCGACCGCCGATCTGATCAGGTCAGGCTCAGCTCGCAGCCGAGCCAGCTCACCCGAGTAGGTCAGCAGCGCGTCGATTCCATTGCCGATGAGGTTCGTCGTCGTCTCGTGGCCGGCGTTGAGAAGGAAAATACAGTTCTGGAGGAGTTCCTGCTCGGTTAACCGTTCACCATCTTCTTCAGCCGCAATAAGGGCGCTTAAGACATCGCTATCGTCATCGCTCGGGCGCTTACGACGTTCGGCAATAAGCCCACGCAAGTACGCGCAGAAATCTTCGACAGCACGATTGCCGATCGCAACAACTTCGGGAGTGACCACCGGTTCAAGCGCACGCAGGATGGCTAAAGACCAGTGCCGAAACGGCCCTCGTTCACCACGCGGCACTCCAAGCATATCGCAGATCACCTCGACCGGCAGGGCAAAGGCGTAGTCAGCGATCAGGTCGATGTTGCCCTTCTCTTCGGCATGGTCGAGCAATCCATCAACGAGCGTCACAATCCGCGATTCGAGGGCCTTGAGGGCGCGCGGCGTGAAGGCAGCACCGATCAGTTTGCGTACACGCGTGTGCAGGGGTGGATCATTAAACACTAGAGTGGTGGTGTGATGCTGGTACAGTGGACCATCGCCGAAGCGCGGTTTGAACAAGACTTGCTTGTCAGAACTCATGCGCCGGTCAAGATAGACCGCCAGGACATCATCGTACTTAGTGAGAA
>Ga0187894_10006451_pt1 | contig 11501 bp, 9 predicted proteins | sample GBC1701081metaG_FD_136650 | JGI IMG/M metagenome (GOLD analysis project Ga0187894, IMG submission 136650) | White microbial mat communities from a lava cave in the Kipuka Kanohina Cave System on the Island of Hawaii, USA - GBC170108-1 metaG ...
AGGATCGCGTTGCCGCGAACGCCGATCGAGCCCGACATCTCGCCGAACGTGCCGTACTCGCCGACGCCGTTGTTGTTCTCGTCCGCGCGAGCCGTCGTCTGGAACTGGGCCTGGGCGGAGATGATGTTCCTGAGCGTCGCGATCGCGGCCGTCTCGTTCGAGTTGAGCCGCGCCGAAAGCAGGTTGGGGATCGCGATCGCCGCGATGATGGCGATGATGGCAATCACGATCATCAGCTCGATGAGCGTGAAGCCGTGTTCGGTCCTGCGCATGCTGAGTCTCCTTGTCCGTCCCGAGGACGGATGACGTGCCATTGCGACTCGGAACTGCGCGAGAAGGTCGACCGTAGTTCCCGGGTCCTAACTCGCATCGACATTCTGCCGGTGCCGCGTGAGCCCTTCCCCTGGGCTTCACCGTTCCCCCTTGATTCCCTGCCGACGCACAGTATCCGCTGAGGCAGTTGTGCCCCGTTTGGGGGCATGTCACGGCCCCGGCTGCGTCTCACGCCGAGGTGTCGGGGCGATGAGCCGCTAGGGATCGACGCCCGCGGGACTCGCGGACCCGCGCGTCACCGCGCCGACGCGGCGAAGGCCAGCTCCTTCGGGAGTGGCCACACGGAGCCGTCGTAGCCGAACTTCACCGTGGCCTCGTCGATGCCGCTCTTGCCGAGGATCGCGCCACGGAGGTCGATCTCGTCGCTCGTCTCCTCGCCGCGCCGGAGGAGCTCGTGAACATAGGCCTGATAGGCATCGAGCGCTTCCTTGGTCGCACCGTCGTCCGCCTTGCCCTTCGCGATCAGGTACCGGAGGTAGAGGGCGAGGAAGCGCTCCTTGGCCTGAAGCCCGCGGAACTCGGCCATCTTCGCCTCGCTCCGCTCCGCCCGCACGTCGGCGGTGGACATCTGGAGCTTCGAGCCGAGCAGGAACGCGCCGGACACGAGCCCGAAAACCGCCACGAGGACCGTCCAGAGCTGTCCGGGCCGCATCTCACGGAACAGGCGGCCGATCGTGAGTTTCTCCATGATCCACCTCCGCGGGGAAGAGCTATCACGGCGGGGGCGTTCCGTTCAATTGCCTCCGGCGGTGTGGGGGGGCCTGGGGGGCCGGGGTGCCCCCCTGGCCCCCCTCGATGAAAACCCGGCGCGGCGCGCGTTCACACCCGATAAGGCGGGGTCGGCTCCCGCCGTAGAATCTCGTTGATGGCGCTGCGCCTGCTGGTCCTCCTGCTCGCGGCCGGGCCCGTGCTCGCGCATGGCGGGCGGTTCCGCGGCCCGGGAGGCGGGGTGCCGCCGGGGCTCCCCGCGCAGCCGACGGCGCCCGGCTCCTCCGGCGGCTCGACGCACACCTGGCTCACTTGGTGGGGCTACAACCAGTTTCGCTACATGGACTTCCGCCGCCGGCAGGCCGAGCGGCGCGGGCCGGTCACGAACCTCGAAGGCCGGACGGAGCAGGACCCGCACGCGTGGCGGGGCGTCGTGCGCACGCAGCTCACGCCGACGCTCGTCGGCGCGCTCGCCGACGACGACCCCGAGGTGCGCACCGCGGCGGCCGTCGCGCTCGGCAAGTGGCGCGCGACCCTCGCGATCCCGGACCTCCGGCGCGCGTACGAGAAGGACGACGTCCGCGACGTCCGCGAGGCGGCGCTCCTGGGCCTCGCGCTCATGCGGGACGCGTCGCTCCGGCCGCACCTCATGCGCGTGGCCGGCGACGCCGAGGCGAAGCTCCGCGAGCGCGGCTTCGCGCTCCTGGGCCTCGGGCTCCTCGGTGACGGCGAGTCGCGGGCCTACCTCCTGGCGCTCCTCTCGCCCGACGACAAGAAGGCGCGCGCGCTCCTGCCCGAGATCCCGGTCGAACGGCTGCACTTCCTCTGCGCGGCCGTCGCGTCGCTCACGCAGACGACCGGCATGGACCTCTCCGGCGAGTTCCTGCGCATCGCCGCGGACGAGCGGCTCGACGAGGAGGTGCGCGCGTACGCGCTGAGCGCGCTCGGCAAGACGGGCGCCACGCCATGCCTCAAGCAGGTGGTCGAATACCTCGACGACGAGAGCGACAACCTCCGGCGGTCGGCGGCGCTCGCGCTCGGGCGGGTCGCCACGCGCATGGACACGGCCGCCATCGAGGCGCTCGGCAAGCGCGCGGGCGACGACCGCGACCGGATCGTCCGCCACTTCGCGACCCTCTCGCTCGGGATGATCGGCGGGCCGAAGGCGTTCCAGCTCCTCCAGAAGCACTACGACGGCGCCAACAAGGAGGCGCGCGGCTTCTTCCTCGTCGCGTACGGGCTCTCGAAGGAGCCGGGCGCGGGCGAGATCCTCGCGACCGTCCTCAAGACCGACGCGGACCCGATGATGGCGGCCGCGGCCGCGCTCTCCCTCGGCCTCCTCGAGGAACCGGCGCACGCGCCCGCGATCCGCGAGGCCTTCGAGCTGGCGAAGTCGTGGACGCTGCTCCAGACCTGCATGCTCTCGCTCGCGCTCCTGAACCACCAGCCGTCGGCCGAGCGCATCGAGGAGGTCCTCGTCGCCCGCCGCCAGCCCGAGGTGCGGACCGCCGCGGCCGTGGCGTTCGCGCTCCTCCGGCAGTGGTCGGCGCTCCCGGTGCTCATCGGGATCCTCCGCGAGGAGAAGAGCATCGTCACGCTCACGTCGATCTCGCAGGTGATGGGGTTCCTCGCGAGCGAAAAGGCCATCGAGCCGCTCGTGGAGCTCTACCGCGACACGGGCCTCCAGCGCCAGGCGCGGGCGTTCGCGCTGGTCGCCATCGGCGCCCTCGGCGACCCCGAGGAGATCCCGCTGCTCGTCCGCCTCGCCTTCGACCTGAACTACATGCTGAGGTCGGATCCGGTGGACGAGGCGATCACGATCCTCTGAGACGCTCTCCCGCGTCCGAACGGAGGGGGAGACCTAGGATCGTCCGATCAGCCAAAGGTCGGCGGGTTTGGGCCATGAGGCCCGCGGGCCTCACGACGATCGCAAGAACGGAATGGACGGGGCCCCGGGTATGACAGGCAAACACGCACCGGAAGGGGCGGAAGAATGAAGTACCGCCGGGGCCCCGCCATTCCCTTTTCTCCTCTTCCCCGCTTATCCCCTGCACTCGGCCGCCTGTAAACCAAACCATGAATCCTTAAGTCGTTGTTGCGAAACGTGTTATGGAGGCACGTCGGTTTTTACAGAGCGCCGGAAGGGCAAATGGGACCAAAGCCCGTGTTTGTGACTCCTTTTGAGACCAAAGACCGAACCAATCGACCGTTTTCGGGCTCTTTCACCGCCTCCCGGCGGCGCAACCGTCTGCCACGAATCGACTTAGGCCTGTCGCGCGACCTGCGAAAGCGGCTGTCTACCGTTCGTCGAGTCGCGCCAGCGCGGCAGCCGCCGCGGCGCGGACGTTCTCGCTCGGGTCCTCGAGGCAGTTCTGGAGCGCGCCGCGGGCCTCCTCGGCGGCCGGCCCCATCGCGGTGAGCGTCTTCGCCGCGTTGGCCCGCGTCGTCTCGTCCTCGCTCGCGAGCGAGCGCACGAGGAACGGGAGGATCGGCGTCCCCATCTCCTCGAACGCGTCGGCGACCATCGCGCGCACGTCGGGGTCCGGACTCGTGAACGCCCGGAAGAGCACGCGGGTCGGCCCGGTCGTCTCGTCGGTGATCCCGTAGATCGCGAGGGACGCCGCCACCTGGACGCGCACATCGCGGTCATGGAGCGCCTTGTCGAGCATGACCAGCGCGTCGCGCGCCGAGGGGCCGATGCGGCCGAGCGCGATCGCGGCCATGCCGCGCACGCCGACGTCCTCCTTCGCCCCGAGCGCCTCCGCGAGCGCGGGGACCGCCGGCGCCGCGGCGGGGCCGAGCTTGCCGAGGAGGGCCGCGGCCTGGATGCGCGCCTTCGGGGGGCCGCTCCCGAGGATCCCGGTCAGCATCCCGACCGCGCCCGTGCCGTGGCTCTCGAGACGCGCGAACGCCCCGGGGCCCGTCGCGGGGTCCGTCATCTCGGCGGCCCACTCCTCGGCGGTCTTCCCGTCGAGCGCCGGGGCGCAGGAGGCGAGGAGGAGCGCGAGGAGGAGTCGCGGGCGCACGGCCCCATGATGCCCGGCAGAGATGATCTTGGCGAGCCGTCAAGATCCGGAAGGCCCGGGCGTCTCATCTCGGGACGCTGCGGACGACGTCCGCTCGACTCTTCCCCGGGGAGTGGTTGGCTCCATTCTGGGACGGAAGGCATGGCGGAAGCGAAGCAGTTGCGTGCGGGCGTGCCGGTTGCGCCCGCGGTCGTGGACGTGCCGGTCGCGCCGATCGCGGCCGACGAGCCCCCCGCTCCCCCCACGGCGCCCCCCACACCCCTCTCCGCGGGGCAGCAGGCGGAACTCGAACTGCGCGGCCACTTCCACGGGCGTCGCGCGGGTCAACGCATCCACGTCCCGCTCGACGTCGAGCTCGTGTGCTTCGAGCGCAACGTCGGCGCGCGCACGGTGAACCTCTCGCGCGTCGGCGTCCTCATCGAGGTGCTCGACACGCGCGCCGGGGGCATGAACGAGCTGATCGACTACTGCGGGGAGATCAGCCGCCTCTTCGCGGCCGGCGGCACGCTCGACTTCGCGTGCGGCGTCTCCCGGACCGTGCACGTCGCGCGCGTGACCGCGGGGGGGCTCGGGGGCCGGATGGTCCCGCTGGTCGCGTGCCGGTTCACCGAGCCGCTCGTGGCCGCGGACTTCGCGCAGATGGGCATCGACCCGCCGCCCTCGGACCGGGACGTTCCCGACGCGGTGGACGCGGACCCGGCGCTGCGCGCGCGCGCCGTGCGCGAGGTCCCCGTGCCCGGCGCGAGGCGGAAGGTCCCGGCGATCCACGAGCTGGTGCGCTGGGCGGTCGAGCTCGACGCGACCGACATCCACGTGAAGGCGGGGAGCCCGCCGCGGCTGCGCGTGAACGGGCTCCTGACCGCGGTCGGGGAGGAGCTGCTCTCCGAGGACGAGACGCGCGCGATGGTGCGGAACTTCCTCACCGCGGCGCAGTGGGAGCAGTTCGAGCGCGACGGCGACCTCGACGCGGCCTACGCGCTCGAGGGGGTGGGGCGGTTCCGGATCAACGTCCTGCGCAGCCGCCGCCGGATCGGCATGGTGATGCGGCGGATCCCGCAGGTGGTGCCCGACGCGGCGACGCTCGGCCTCGCGCCGGCGTGTCTCGCGCTCGCGGGCAAGCGGCGCGGCCTCGTGCTCGTGACCGGCGGCAGCGGCTCCGGCAAGTCCACGACGCTCGCCGCCATGATCCGGCACATCAACGAGACGCGGCGGTGCCATATCATCACGCTCGAGGACCCGATCGAGTACGTCCACGACGAGATCGAGGCCGAGATCACGCAGCGCGAGATCGGCCACGACACGAAGGGGTACGCGGAGGCGCTGCAGCACGTCGTGCGGCAGGACCCCGACGTGATCATGGTCGGCGAGATGCGCGACCTCGAGACGATCAAACTCGCGGTGACGGCGGCGGAGACCGGCCACCTCGTCTTCGCGACGCTCCACACCACGTCGGCGGCGCAGACCGTGGACCGCATCGTGGACGTCTTCCCCGCGGATCAGCAGCGGCAGGTCCGCATCCAGCTCTCGGGGACGCTGCTCGGGATCATCTCGCAGGTCCTCGTCCCTTGCGTCGGGAGCGGGCGCGCGGTGGCGCAGGAGGTGCTGATCGCCACCGACGCCGTGCGCGCGCTCATCCGCGAGGGGAAGACGCCGCAGATCCAGAACGCGCTCCAGACGGGCGCGGGCGAGGGGATGCAGATGCTCGAGGAGGGGCTCAACGCGCTCGTCCGCGACGGCGTGATCTCGTATGAGACCGCGGTGCACCACGCGAACGCGCCCCAGCGGATTCGCGGGACGCCCGCGCCCCCGGAGCCCCCCCCGATCCCCGAGGCGCCGGTGGCCGTCGAGGAGAAGCCGCCGCTGCGGATCCCGGTCGCCCCGCGGGCCGGCCGGCGATAGACTCGTCCGCATGCGTCCTGTTGCGCTCGCGGCGCTCTTGGCGGCGTGCGCCGCGCCGCAGATGGCGTCGGTCGATGCGGTGGTCGCGCCTGCTCCGCGCGCCTCGCGCTACGTGGACCACCTCGCGCAGCGGTTCCGCGACGAGCGTGTGAGTCTCGGGGGGTGGCCCGTGCGGGCCTCGCTCCCGAGGTCGGAGGCGTGCTACGACGCTGCGTTCCTCCTAGAGGACGGCGCGTGCGACGGTTGGTCGTACGATCTGCTCGTGGACGTCGAGTCGCCGCGGATCGTCTGGGTACGGCGGACGGGCACGATCGTCGGCGATGTCCGCGACTACCTGGGACCGGCGGAGATCCTCGATGACTCCGGCCTGCTCACCTTCCGCGCAGGGGAGTAGGAGGCGCCCGCGCGAGTGCGGCAGCAGTGCCGCACCCTCGTCGCCGCAACCCGTTGTCGCCGCTCAGGTTCCGGCGCCTCCGAGGTGTGAGTGTCAGACCAGAGCGAGCTTTGGGAAGGGTTGGGAGAGGACCTTCTCGGGGGCGACGCGCATCCAGTCGTCGAGGACCGTCGCGTAGACGGAGCGGAAATCGACCTGCATCTTCAGGTCGCCCTCGTCGAGGTCGGTGAGGCTCGGCTGCTTGCCGTGGAGCCCGCCCTTCACGCTCTCGCCGAGCAGCAGCATCGGGCCGGCGACGCCGTGGTCGGTGCCGGCGGACGCGTTCTCGTCCACGCGGCGGCCAAACTCGGAGAAGGACACGACGAGCACCCGGCCCAGATGGCCCTGCGCCTTGAGATCGGCGTGGAACGCGCCGAGCGCCGGGTCCAGCTCGCGCATCAGCTGGCCGTAGCGGTTCTGCTGCCCGTTGTGCGTGTCGAAGCCGCCGAAGCTCACGTAGTAGACGCGCGTCGGGAGTCCGCCGTCGATCAGCGCGGCGACCGTGCGCAAGTCGCTCGCGAGCTGCGACCGCGGGTAGTCGGCCTTGGGCCGGTACCCCGCCGCCGCCGCGCGGATCTTCTTGGACGACGCGCGGGCGTCCACCGCGACCCGGTGGAGCCACTCGACCTCGCTGTCCGCGCCGCCGTCCTCGTTGAGCTTCTCGAATTCGTCCTTGTCGCCCGGGGCGCCCGCCCACCGGTAGCTCTCGGGGCTCTCGAACGACACCGGCTTATGCACCTTCGCCTCGAGCGCGTAGGGGGCGGACTTCCCGATGTTCACGACCAGGTTCGGGTCCTTCGCGTCCGGGCAGCACGCGTCCACCGCGCGCCCGATCCAGCCCGTGGGCGACGCGCGCCCGCGCACATCCGCCGTGTGCCAGATGTCCATCGACTCGAAGTGCGACCGGTTCGGGTTCGGGTAAGACACCCCCTGCACGATCGCGAGCTTCCCGTCGCCGAAGAGCGCGTGCATCGCCTTGAGCTCCGGGTGGAGCCCGACGCCCCCCTCGAGCTTCAGCGGGTCGCGCACCGCCGTCGTCCGCCGCGCCCGCCCGTACGCCGGATCCTCGAACGGCACGACCATCGAGAGCCCGTCGTTGCCCCCCGACAGCTGGAGGACCACGAGGATCCGGTCGTCGGCCATGGGCTCGCCCGCGAGCACGCGCGACGAGAGGCTCAGGAAGTGGGGCGCGGTGGCGGCGAGCGACACGCCCGCGAGTCCCTTCGAGAGGAGCGAGCGTCGGCTGATCAGCATCGGGTTCTTCTCCGGAAATGAGGGGGCCTCGGGGGCCGCGTTCGTTGAAGTGTCTTGGGCTCCGTCTACGAAAGCTGGAACTCGGGCGTGGAGACGAGAAGCCGCAGCATCCCGTGCAGCCTCTCTTTCGCGTCCGGGCGCGCGAGGTCGAGGCCCGCGAGGTACTCGACGAGCGTTCGCCGCAGCTCCTCGGGAGGCGGCACGACGAGGAGCGCGCCCGCGTAGAAGTCCACGATCTCCTCCGGCGTCATGAGGCCGCGCTCCTGCAGCTCGCCGAGGACGTCGTACACGGGCGCGAGACCCTCGCCGCGGCGCCGGCCGCGACCGGAGGGCTGGGCGTCGTCCTCTTCCATCCCTTCCCCGGGCCCCATCCCTTCCATCTCCTCGCCGTTCGGGTCCACGCGTCGGGCGCGCTGGAGCGCGCGCAGGCCCTTGCCGGCGGGACCCTGGGCGCCCATCCCGTCGAGGACGCGCGCGCGATCCTGCGGCAGGCCCACGATCGCGCTCGCGACGTTGTAACGGGAGAAGAGGAGCGAGGTCGTGATCCAGTCGCGCCCGCCGGGCCAGCCCTTCACGTTCGGCGGGTCGAGGAGCGTCTGGCCGAGCGCCTCGGCGGCGAGGGAGAGGCCGAACGCGCCCCTCGCGTCGAGGTCGGTCGTCCGGTAGAGGCCGACGATCAGCTCGACGGGGCTCTTGATCTTCCGGCCCGCCGTCGCGAAGAACGCGCGCGAGCCGAAGAGCTGCCGCAGCGCGGGCGCGAGCTGCCAGTCGCGGTCGCGGAGCGTCCTCGCGAGCCCGTCGATCACGGCGGGGTCGGCGTCGCCGACGGCGAAGAACGCCCAGAGGCGCTCCGCGAGGTAGCGCGACGCGGCGGGCTGCTCGAGGATGATGTCGAGCATCTCGTCGCCGCCGAACTGGCCGCGCCGGCCGAGGAAGGTCTTCGCCCCCCGGTCGTGCTGGCGCTCGTGGAACTCGAACCGGTTGCCGTCGAAGCTCCAGCCGGTCAGCCCGCGCGCGAGCTCCTTGATGTCGTCCTCGGTGTAGTTGCCCGTGCCGAGCGTGAAGAGCTCCATCACCTCGCGCGCGTAGTTCTCGTTCGGGCGCTCCTTCCGGTTCCGGTTGTTGTCGAGGTACTCGAGCATGGCCGGGTCCTTCGAGATCTCGTGGAGCAGCGCGCGGAAGCTCCCCGCGGCGTGGCGCCGGAAGAGCGTGTTCTGGACGTACATGTGGTACGAGTTCCGCACGTCGCGGTAGCCGGATGTGAAGTGGCCGTGCCAGAAGAGCACCATCCGCTCCCGCAGCGGGAAGCGGGTGCGGATCATCGACCGCACCCACCATTCGCGGACGCGCATGAGCTGCATCGCGTCCTGCCGGCGGTGCGCGCGCACCATTTGCTGCCGGTCCTCCTGCGAGTCCGCGGCCATCATCATCTCGCGGCCGGGCTGCGTCGTGAGCGTGATGTCCGGGCCTTCGATCCCCGCGTCCGCCTGCCCCTCCCAGCCGAGCAGCGCGTCCAGCGCCCCGTCGAGGCCGAGCGCGTGGAGCGCGCGAACCTGCTCGGGCGAGCCGCCGAACCCCGCGCGGCGGAGCAGGTGGCCGGCGGCCGCGGGGGTCCACTCCGCGGCGGGCAGCGGGTCGAGCGGCGAGCCGGGTGCGGCGGCCGCGGGCAGGACAAGGAGGCCGAGAAGCAGCGTTCGCATGACGTGGATTGAACCCGCCGGGGCCCCCCGGGTTCCGGGGTACGATCCCGCGGTGAAACGGCTCGGGATCGTGCGGCTCTCCGCCATCGGCGACGTCGTCCACGCGATGCCCCTCGCGATGGCGCTCCGGCGGCGCTATCCCGACGCCCGGATCACCTGGATCGTCGAGAGGAAGGCCGCGCCCCTGCTCGAGGGCCACCCGGCGGTGGACGACGTGCTGATCTTCCCCAGAAGGGAGGGGGCGCGGGGGATCGCGAGGTTCTGGAGGGAGCTGCGCGCGCGGCGGCTCGACGCGACCGTGGACCCGCAGGGGAACTGGAAGAGCGGGTTCGTAGGCCTCCTCTCCGGCGCGCGCGTCCGCGCCGGTCTCCACGTGCGCGACTGCAAGGAATGGGGGAACGCGCTCCTCACGAACCGGCACGGCCGCCGCGCGCGGGGGCCGCATGGCGTCGATCGCGCGTTCGCCGCAGGAGGGCCCTTGGGCGTGGACCGCGGCCCGGACGAGTGGGGGCTTTCCGCGACGCCCGTCGAGAAGGCGACGTGGGCGGAGCGGCTTAGGGCAGCGGGCGCGGATCCCTCGGCCCCGATCGTCGCGATGCACTTGACCGACCCTGACGACGCGCGGTCCTGGTTTGCGGAACCATGGGCGGAGACGGCGCGCGCACTCGTCGCGGGGGGGTTCCAGGTCGTGCTCAACGGCGCGGCGGCGCGACGGCCGCTCGCCGAGGCGATCGCGGGGCCGGGCGTCTTCGATCTCACGGGGAAGGACGACCTGCGCGGCCTCCTCGCGCAGCTCGCGTCGATGGCGGAACGTCCGGGGAACGTCCTCCTCTCGCCCGACTCGGGCCCGGTCCACCTGGCCGTCGCGGTGGGGCTCCCGGTCGTCTGCCTCTCCGGCCCGCAGGACCCGCGGCGTACCGGACCGCGTCAGGGCGCTTCGGTCACGGCGTGGGAGGGGCTTCCCTGTGCGCCGTGCCTCGAGCGCCGGTGCATCCTCGATCCGCCGACGCGCGCGTGCATGCGCGCGATCAGTTCCCCCCGCGCCCTTGAGGCTCTTCTTGCGGCTTCTGCGGGGGCCCGACCCCAGGCGCCGCGGCGTCGAGGGCCTTCCAGTACTGCCGGATGAGCTCGCGGTCGCGGTCACTGAGCGCCGGCCCGCGGCCTTCGAGCAGCGCCTCGAGCTCGGCGATCTCCTTGCGGACCATCTCCTTCTCGTCCTCCCTCGCAAGGTTCCCGAGGAGCGCCTCCTTCATCCGCTTCCGCTCCTCCATCGCGCCCCGCTCGTTCTCGAGCTGGTCCTGGGCGCGAACCGCGTTGATCGCGTACTCGACGCGCCGCTGCAGCCGCTCCCACGCCTCGGGGCTCAGATGACGCCTCTCGAGCAGCGCCGCGACCTGCGCCTGCGCCTGCATCCCCAAGGCATCGTCGGTCGCGTCCCCGGGACGCCGCGTTGCCTGGAATCTCCTGGCGACGTCCCCGAGGATGTGGGTGATCTGCGGATTGATGTCGATGTAGGCGCGGACCTCCTGCTCGGAGAGAGGCGGGGGGGCCTTGGGGGCCCTGGGACCGTCGGCTTCCGCGGCGGGCCGGTTCGTGAGGACGAGCACGACCGCCACGACGGCGGCGGTCACGACGGCGCAGGTCAGCCAGACGCGGGGCACGGGAATAGTCTACGCCACGCGGGAGGGGAGGGTGGTCCGTGCCCCCGCGTCCCCCTGCCTTCGCCGCGCGGGAGCGCCGCCTCGCCCTACGCGGGCTTGGGCTTTCTCTTCAGGGCCTTGCGGAGGATCACGTAGCCGCCGTTCGGGCCCGGGATCGCGCCGCGGACGAGGATCACGTTCTGGTCGGGAAGAACCGCGAACACCTTGAGGTTCTGGACGGTCACGCGCTCGGCGCCGTAGTGGCCGGCCATGCGCATGCCCTTCCGGCTGTGCTGCGGCTTGCGGCAGCCGATCGAGCCGCCGTGGCGCGTGAACTCGTGCGCGCCGTGCGACTTGCCGGCCATCGTGAAGCCGTGGCGCTTGACGACGCCCGTGAAGCCGCGGCCCTTGGTCGTGCCCGTGACGTCGACGCGCTGGCCCGCCTCGAAGACGCCGGCGGTAACCGCCTGCCCGACCTCGAGCTGGCCGAGCTCCTCGGCCGTGAGCC
>Ga0187894_10006453_pt1 | contig 11501 bp, 8 predicted proteins | sample GBC1701081metaG_FD_136650 | JGI IMG/M metagenome (GOLD analysis project Ga0187894, IMG submission 136650) | White microbial mat communities from a lava cave in the Kipuka Kanohina Cave System on the Island of Hawaii, USA - GBC170108-1 metaG ...
CACATCCGCCGCGAGAAGGCGACGTCCAACATCTGCACCAACCAGGGGCTGTACGCGTTGATGGCCACGATCTACCTTTCGACGATGGGCCGCCGCGGCGTGCGCGAAGTGGCCGAACAGAACGCGCAGAAGGCCCATTACGCGGCCAAGCGGATCGCAGCCGTTGACGGGTGTCAAATCCGCTTCAGCGCGCCGTTCTTCAATGAATTCGTCGTCAGTTGTCCGAAGCCCGCAGAGGAAGTCCTGGGCGAGCTTGCCAACGGAAAGATCATCGGCGGACTGGCGCTCTCCCGCTTCTTCCCCAAAATGAAGAACGAAATTCTGATGTGTGTGACCGAGACGACGACGAAGGCGGAGATTGATTCGCTAGTTGAGGCATTGAAATAATGACTAAAGAGCATGGAGTTCAGCCTTTAGGCTGCTGGGCTCCATCCATCTGCGCTTTAGGGTAAGCCTAACAGCCTAAAGGCTGAATCCCATGCTCTTTAGTCAGAGGGAAAGCAGTGATCAAAAAAGCAACTACTCACGTCAATCAAAACGAAGGTCTGATCTTCGAGCGTTCGCGTCCGGGACGTGTGGGGTACAAACTCCCCGCGCTCGATGTCGAAGCGGCGCCGATTGATTCTTTGATTGATCCGAAACTGCTGCGCGATAGCGATCTCGCTGGGCTCGCAGGGCTGCCCGAAGTCAGCGAGGTTGACGTCATCCGCCATTTCACGCGCATCTCGACGTGGAATTACGCGGTTGATTACGGGATGTACCCGCTCGGCTCGTGCACGATGAAATACAACCCGAAGCTCAACGAGCGCGTGGCGCGGCTCGACGGCTTCGCGGCGTCGCATCCGTATACGCCTGACGAACTGGCGCAGGGCAACCTGGAATTGCTCAAGGAACTGGAAGAGGCGTTGGCCGAAATCACGGGTCTGGCCGCGGTCAGTTTGCAACCCGCCGCCGGAGCGCAGGGCGAGATGACCGGGTTGATGGTGATCCGCAAATGCCTGGAATCGCGCGGCAACGCCCGCAAATTGGTTCTGATCCCCGATTCGGCGCACGGCACCAACCCGGCCTCGGCCGCCGTCTGCGGCTATCAGGTCAAGACAATCAAATCGAACAGCAACGGCGCGATTGATCTCGAAAACCTGCGCCAGGTCGTCAACGAAGATGTCGCGGCGCTGATGCTGACCAATCCTTCGACGCTTGGGATGTTCGAGGAGAACATTGAAGAGGTCTGCCGCATTGTGCGCGACGCGGGCGGGTTCGTTTACATGGACGGCGCGAATATGAACGCGCTGGTCGGAGTGACGCGCCCCGGCGATATGGGCGTTGACGTGATCCACCTCAACTTGCACAAGACGTTCTCGACACCGCACGGCGGCGGCGGCCCGGGCGCGGGGCCAATCGCCGTGACCAAAGAGTTGGAGCCGTTTCTTCCCTTCCCGCGCATTGTTGAAGAGACGAACGACAAAGGCCGCGTTCTGCGACTGAACTACGATTTACCGCAATCAATCGGGCGGGTGCGCGCGTTTTGCGGCAACTTCTCGGTGCTCGTTCGCGCGCTCTGTTACATCCTCACCTTAGGCCCTGACGGCCTGCGCGAAGCGACCGAGACGGCGGTGCTCAACGCCAATTACATCGCGCATCACTTGAAAGACGTTTACGAAATCGCCTTCGACGGCCAGCCGATGCACGAGGTGATCCTGAGCGACAAGCGCCAGCAGAAATTCGGCGTCCACACGCTGGACATCGCCAAACGGCTGATTGATTACGGATTCCACCCGATGACCATCTACTTCCCGCTCGTCGTGCCCGGCGCGATGATGATCGAGCCGACCGAGAGTGAGGGCCGCGAAGAGCTTGACCTGTTCATTAACGCGATGAAGTCAATCGCGCAAGAAGCCGAAGCCGATCCAGAACTGGTCAAATCGGCGCCGCACAATACGCGCATCGGCAGGCTTGACGAAGCGGCGGCGGCGCGTAAGCCTGTGCTGCGATGGAAACCGGCGGCAACAGCTTCTTCAGCAAGCAGTGGCGAGTAGGGCTACTTGTTGTGATTATATTCCTGTCCTACATTTTCCCGTTCCGGCTTTGCTAACGGGAAAATGTAATAACACTCCAACTTTTTGCAAACCATCGCTTCCCAAATCCAGCAAAGCGTGTCTGCCCGCAACCACAAAAACGGCTGGAGCCATCCAGCATCGTCAGGCCAAGAATAATCAATCCGATAGCGAGGGCTTAGTAAAGTTCAGGATTTTTGCCCTTCTTGCGCGAGGCTCCAGCGAAAGCTAGAATCCGTTGTTGATTCCAAACTATGTCATTTTCAGATTCATTGTATTGGCGGGCTGAAAATAGAATCACGTCATCAAACAACCGCAGAACTTATGGCAATAACCAATCCGCTGCACCCGTTATCGAAAGATTTCGCTGAACAGCTCAGAGAACAGATGCGCCGGATGCTGGCGCGATTGGACGAGATGCGCGCGATGGCGTTGAGTTCGTCCGCGAATGTGGCGTGGGCGCCGCCAGTGGACGTGTGCGAGATGGAGGGTGCTATCCTGGTCAGAGTCGAGATCCCGGGAGTCCCGTCCGAACACGTGCGCGTCACGTTGCTCGACAACGTCCTCAAGATCGAATGCCGCAAAGAACGCCCGAATATGACAGGCAGACTGCTCCCCGAAGAAGAGCGCCCGATCCGATTCATCTGCCTCGAACGAACGTTCGGCGGCTTCACTTACAGTCTGCCGCTCAGATGGCTGATTGATACGCCGAGTATTTCAGCGGGAATGGCGGATGGAGTTTTGCAAATCCGATTGCCGAAGAATAGCAATTGCGGGAAAGAGGTTACGATTCCGGTTTCCGATTACTGAATATGTCTACCGAACTAGAAGAAAAACAGACCACACCTGAAAGCTCCGAAGAGCAGATCAAGATCCCCGAAACATTACCGGTGTTGCCGCTGCGCGACATCGTGATCTTTCCGTTCATGATCGTGCCGCTGTTTGTCAGCCGCGAACGCTCGATCCGCGCCGTTGACCAGGCGCTGGCCGAAAACCGCATGATCATGCTCGCCGCGCAGCGAGACGCTGATAAAGAAGAGCCTGGACAGGGTGACCTTTACGACCTGGGTACGGTGGCGATCATTATGCGAATGCTGAAGCTGCCCGACGGGCGCATCCGCATTCTCGTGCAGGGCATCGCGCGCGCGAAGATCAACTACCTCGAAGACAACCTGAACTTCCTGCAGGCGCGAATCGAGGAGTTGAAAGAGAATCCGCCCAAAGAGGATCTGGAGCTTGAAGCCCTGACGCGCAACATCCGTTCGTCACTCGAAAAGGCTGTTGGACTTGGCAAGAACATCTCGCCCGAAGTGATGGCCATCGTCACAACAGTCGAAGACCCGGCGCGGCTGGCCGATTTGGCCGCGTCGAACCTGGAACTCAAAGTTGAAGACGCGCAGACGGTGCTGGAGCAATTGGATGTGACTCCGCGCCTGCATCGGGTCAACGAACTCCTGAACAAAGAGATCGAAGTGTTGACCGTGCAACAGGAGATCAACACCCAGGCCAAGGGAGAGATTGACCGCTCGCAGCGAGAGTTCTACCTGCGCCAGCAGTTGAAAGCCATCCAGCAGGAACTCGGCGAAGGCAATGAACTGGCCGAAGACATCGCGCAATACCGCGAAAAGATGGCCAAGGGCAAGATGCCGAAACCCGTCGAAGAGGAAGTTGACCGCCAGTTGAAAAAGCTCGAACGCATGCATCCTGACGCGGCTGAAACGGCCACGTTGCGCAACTGGCTCGACATTATGGTCGCGCTGCCGTGGTCTAAGCATTCGAAAGAAAATCTCGACCTGAAAAAGGCGCAGGAGATTTTAGATGAGGATCATTACGGACTCGAAAAGGTCAAAGAGCGCATCATTGAAGCGCTGGCCGTCCGAAAGATCAAAGAGAAGCCGAAAGGCTCGATCCTCTGTCTGGTCGGGCCTCCGGGCGTCGGCAAGACCAGTCTCGGTCGTTCAATCGCGCGGGCGCTCAATCGCAAATTTGTCCGGTTGAGTCTGGGTGGCGTTCACGACGAAGCCGAAGTTCGCGGCCACCGCCGAACCTACGTCGGCGCGATGCCCGGACGAATCGTCCAAGCGATTCAGCAGGCCGGGACGAACAACCCGCTGATCATGCTCGATGAGATTGACAAGGTCAGCTCCGATTTTCGCGGCGACCCGTCATCCGCCTTGCTGGAGGTGCTCGACCCCGAACAGAACTTCTCATTCCGCGACAATTACCTGAATGTGCCGTTCGACCTGTCGAACGTAATGTTTATGACCACGGCGAACGTGCTGGAAACGATCCAACCCGCGTTGCGCGACCGAATGGAAGTCATCCGCCTGTCAGGTTACACCGAAGACGAGAAGCTGCAGATCAGCCTGCGCCACTTGCTGCCCAAACAGATGGATGAAAACGGTATCAAGCCGGAAAATCTGTCTCTTTCAGATCCCGCCTTGCGGGATACGGTGGTGAAATACACGCGAGAATCGGGGCTGCGCCAACTCGAACGCGAAATCGGCAAAATCTGTCGCAAGGTGGCTCGCCGCGTCGCCGAAGGCGATAACGAGCAGGTCAAGGTCTCGGTCAAAAACCTGCACGAATTCCTGGGGCCGGCCAAAGTCGAACCCGAAGAGATGTTGAAACACGATCAAGTGGGCGTGGCGACTGGATTGGCGGTGACGGCCACGGGCGGCGACATCCTCTTCATCGAGGCGTTGACGATGAAAGGCAAAGGCACGTTGCAGCTCACGGGCCAGTTGGGCGACGTGATGCGCGAGTCGGCGGTCGCGGCCTATTCGTTCGCGAAATCGCGCGCCAAGGAACTGGGCATTGACGAAGACGTCTTTACCAAGACGGACATTCACGTCCACATTCCCGAAGGCGCGATCCCGAAAGACGGTCCTTCGGCGGGCATCACGATGGCCACGGCGCTGGTCTCGGCTCTTTCAAACCGACCGGTCAACAAACACGTCGCGATGACGGGCGAGATCACGCTGCGCGGTGACGTGCTGCCTATCGGCGGAGTGAAAGAGAAACTGCTCGCCGCGCACCGCGCCCAGATGAAGAAAGTCATCCTGCCCGCGCAAAACCGCAAGGACATGGAAGAGGTGCCGAAAGAGCCTCAGCGCGACATGGATATTGTCTTCGTGGAGAATGTGCGTCAGGTCTTCGCCGAAGCGTTGTTGCCGGCCGCCGCCCGCCCGAAAGTTTCAACCAACGGGAAGGCGCCCCTTAAAACCGGCGACGCGAATAAAGTGAGAGCCAAAGCCGGTAGGAAGGCGCAGGTGAAGAGAAAATAGCGAGGCTTTTGAAAAACTATCAAGGAGAAACTAAAACCCAGGACCTACAACCTACAACCTATAAACTTTTCCTTCGATAGCTCATCAAGTGATGGGTCGAAGTAAATGTTTATAGGTTGTAGGTTGTAGGTCCTGGGTTTTAGTTTAAATGGCATTTCAGTTGAGTACGAAGTTGAACGTGATCACGCCGATTGCGGGCGTTGGGCGTCCGTTCAATTCAGTAGGCTGAAACAGCCATTGTTTGGCCGCCTGCAACGCGGCGTCGCGCAAAAGAGGATGGCCGGAGAGCACGATCGCGTCGGTGACTTCGCCGGATTCGGAGATGCGGATCTGGATCTGCACTGAACCTTGAGCCTTCACCTGCCTTGCGATGGTCGGGTAAGGCGGCTGTACTCGCCGGAGCGCGCGACCTTGCGTGAGCATGCTTGTGAGCCTGACGACCTGGTCTGACGCCGGAGTCGCGGCAGGTTTTATGACGGGCGTCGGTGTTGGAGGTGGAGGCGGAGGCGGCCCATTCGCGTCTGGCGCGCCAAACGCTCTGCCCTCACGACCAACTCCAATCCAACTGGGCGCGCCATGAACCACTACCCTTGGTACGAAGATCGGGTCCTTCAACTGATCCGGCGGCAGAATATCCACGATTGGGTAGAGCGGCGTCACAAAACCGTGATTCAGTACCGATTTGAGGTTAGGTTTCACCGTAATATGTTGTGTATAGTCTGGGTGAGGAAGCACGCAGGTAATGACATCATCGTACTCTTCCGCCAGCGCCGGGTTGAACCCGATGATTGCTATCACGCCGAACGCGGCTAGCGCCACGGTGTATATCACGCCAGTGGCGAGGAAAAACCACCTCGCGCGTTTCCCCTGTTTCTGTTTTGCTGATTCAACCAATTTATCGAACATCGCGCTTTCTCCTTCTTACGGCCGCTCCCTACCGGTCGCGGTACTGAACCGATCCCTCAATGGTCGCGGCGTTGATGCGACGTTTCAGCCGATGGATGCGCAATAAGGGCAATTCCGGGTCTCGAATTTGAGATTCGTGATTCGTGATGAAGTCTCACTGATCGAGATTTTCGATCTGTAACCCAATAGGCGCGCAGCCCGTGACCTTCATCACGTCAATAACTTTCACCACTTCACCATAATTCAACGCGCGCGGAGCTTTCAGGAAGACGGCTTTGAGTTCTTCGGGACGGCCATTCAGAGCGCGATACAGATGCGATTGCAATTCGTCGAGCGTGCTGGCAGGCTGCGTGTTCAACGCGTAACCGCCACTGTGATTGATTGTCACAACCAATGCGTTTTGGTCAATAACCTCGGGTTCTATCGGCTTCGGCCTTTGGGGGATCTTCGCGTCGAATTTGCTTGGCCGCATCGGGCTGATGATCATGAAGATGATCAGCAAGACCAGCAGAACATCAATCAGCGGCGTGACGTTGATGAAGGGGGCGGCGGTCTTCCTGTTGTGGTTTGCGTTGTTCATTCCATCTACTCCTTTCGCCCGATTGCCGGAGCGAGGCCACGGCGATCATGGATACACTTCCACATCGGCGGCGCAATGATTGAACCGGCGTCAATCATCGCCGCTCACTGTTTTCTGGTAGAGGCGCCTTGAGTCGGTTGCGCTGATGGGCAACTTCGACGGCCGGCGCCTCGGAATTATCACTCGCTGAATCTAAAGGCGAGCCGTAGTGGTTATTGAGCTGAGATAGACAACCGCCACCGAGCTGATGTTTTGGTTGTGGCCGGCGCCCTGGAATGTCCCACGTTGCGCCATCGCGGTCGAGAGTTTCGCCTGTACCGAAGGGTCGTTCGGGGGCACGATATACATAATTCTCGCGGCTCCGTCCTTGTTGACCTCTGCGGTCAGAATCACATCCTCTTCCCGAAGGCTTGCGACCGCGCCCCGGAACTCGCCGATCGGATTGAGCAGGGACGGGGGAGGCGGCGTGTAAATCAACGCGGCTTTGAGGGCGGCCTGATAGCGTAAGGCGTCATCGTTGGGGTCTATAAAGATCGTCCTGGTCGCCAAAGTCGCTAGATCCAACGCGCGATGGTACTGTTTGAAGACTCCGGTCACCACGACAAAGAACAGGAGCAGGGAAACAATTGCGCCGATGCCCTGTGAAAATATCTTGGCCCTACGACCGTCCAGCCAGTTGGCGAACGAGTTGAACCAGAACTTACGAAATTCGACCCAGCTTATCCCGACGCCAGTGACTTGGGCGAACCGAGCCTGCGCGTTGGCAGTAGACGATTCGGCTCTCAGAGCGTCCGCCTCCCACAGTCGTTTTTGAATCTGCCCGGTCAATTCGGGGTCGGGGAGTGGCGCGGCTAATGCTTGTAAATCGGCGAGCAAGCGCCGCATCTCGGCCGCGCTGCGGCGGCACATAGCGCATGCGCGCAGATGCTGCTGAAGCGCGATCTGATCGTGCTCAGTTGCGTGGCCATCAAGCTGAGCTGAATAGAGCAATGGAAAATCTCTGCAGATCATGGCTTTTTCTCAAATACCCCACTTCCTACCGGCCGCGGTAGGATGAAAACGCCCGCCTGCCGCCGGTCGCGGTGTTGTAATTCGGAAGCCGTCGCCCATCGTGAGCGCACAGTTTAAGAGAACCAAAATTGGTTGCTGACCTGTTTTTGGTTCCGTCGTATTCGCCGACCCATCGGCTTTGAGCGTCGAAAAAGGGCGCTCACGATGAGTGGCGGCTCCCGAAACTGTATACCTTCCCTCCTGTTTGTATTATCTCGCGCAACATCTCGCGTCCGCGGGCGATGCGCGATTTGACGGTGCCGACCGAAACTTCGGTCACCCAGGCTATCTCTTCGTAAGACAGTCCTTCGATATCCCGTAAAATAACGGCGATGCGGAAATCTTTCTTCAATTGCCTCAACCCACGCTCAATCGCCGAGCGGCGCTCCCGCGACAAAGTTTCGTCTTCGGGCGTCGCGTACCGGCTCTGCAAGTAATCAATCGGCGCCCGCTGGTCGTCGCCATTCGCTCCCGTTGATAGCCCCAATGGAGCGTCGAGCGAAGTCGTGTCGTTACGGCGGCGGCGGCGCCGCCAGCGTTCCGTACTGCGAGCCTGGTTAATCGCGATGCGGCAGATCCAGGTCTTCAGGCTCGCCTCGCCGCGGAAATTGGCGAAGTGCCGGTAGATTTTCAAAAATGTCTCCTGCGTCGCATCCCGCGCGTCTTCCGCGTCGTTTAGAATGCGAAGCGCGAGCGCATAGACCAGCGCTTGATACTCTTCAACCAGTTGGTCGAACGCCTCCATCTCGCCCGCCTTGAGACGAGCGACGAGCGTGGATTCAAACGGACACGGTTGCGCCAGCAGCGACGCCCCGTCCTCCAGTCCAGGCAATCCGGGCAACCCGGGCAGACCAGGATTTAAACTGAACTCCAGCGTCTCGCTAGCAGAGCGCCCGAACTCCTCTAATCCGGCAACCAGCAATGCCTCTTTTTCGGCCAGCATGCGCGCCCACTCTCCAATGGATTTTTGGTCAAAAATTCAGGGCCTTACTTCGCGCCTCGTTCTTACCTCCAACGACACCTGCTTAGACACCAAGGCCGAGAGTAAGTTCCCGCGTGATCATAAATATTTACGAGCCGCGTGGGAAGGGGGATGGAGGGACGGAGAGAGGGAGGGACGGAGAGAGGGAGGGACAGAGAGGCAGAGAGACGGAGAGACGGAGAGAAAATCCCTTCGTCCCTCTGTCTCTCTGTCCCTCCCTCTCTCTGTCCCTCCGTCTCTCTGTCCCTCTGTCTAACGCGCGGCGGTCAAAGCCTCGTCAATCGTCTTCAGCGCGAAATCGCATTGATCCCGATCAATTACCAGAGGCGGTGAGAGGCGGATCGTGCTTACGCCACAGCCCAGCGTGATCAGGCCGCGGTTGAAACACTCCATCTCTACTTTGGTCATCGCGTCGGGATGCGGCTCTTTGGTAGTCCGGTCTTTGACCAACTCAATACCGATCATCAAGCCTTTGCCGCGGACATCACCGATAATCGTGTGTTTGTCCATCAACGCGCGAAGACCTTCGAGCAGATAAACTCCCATCCTCGCCGCATTCTCAATCAGATGGTCTTCGAGCAATTCTATTGTGGCGAGCGACGCCGCAATCGCTACGGGATTGCCGCCGAAAGTCGAGGCGTGCGCCCCCGGCGCCCATTTCATCAGGTCGTCCCGCGCAATCGTCGCGCTGAGCGGAAGGCCAGAAGCGATTCCTTTGGCCGATGTCAGGATGTCGGGCGTGAAATCGAAATGCTCCGAAGCGAACATCTTGCCCGTGCGGCCCATTCCCGATTGCACCTCGTCCGCGATGACCAGCGCGCCGTGCCGGTCGGCGATCTCGCGGATCGTTCGCAGAAAAGATGCGGGCGGGACGATGTAACCACCTTCGCCCTGGATCACTTCCAGGACAATCGCCGCGCATTCGTCGGAAGGCACGGTGGTTTTGAAGAGCAGGTCTTCGATCACCCGCGCGCAATGTGGCCCTTTCGATTCCAACGCGCCGCAGGTTTCAGGAGTCAGTTTGTAAGGGCAGCGGTAGCAATTGGCGTACGGAACATGCGTCACGTCCAGCGCTTGAGAGCCAAACCCGGCGCGCTGCCTGGCTTTGCTCGCCGTGAGTGAAAGAGCTCCCATCGTGCGCCCGTGGAACGCGCCGAAGAAGGCGATCAGCTTCGGCCGTCTGGTGGTATACATCGCCAGCTTGACCGCGCCCTCGACGGCCTCGGCGCCGGAGTTGCCGAAATGGATTCTCTTTTCGTAATTCCCCGGCGTAAGCTTGCTCAGCTTCTCGGCCAGCGCGGGCAATTGCGGATAGTAATAATCAGCCGCGCAGATATGGATGAAATCGTCCACCTGTTTCTTGATCGCTTCGACGACGCGCGGATGCGAGTGCCCGGTCGAGCAGACCGCGACCCCGGCGTTGAAATCGAGAAAGATGTTGCCGTCCACGTCTTCGATCATCGCCCCGCGCGCCCTTTTGATGACTAGTGGGTACGGACGCGTGTAAGAAGGCGAGATGTATTTCGCGTCTTGATCAACAATCTCCTTGGCCTTCGCCCCTGGCAATTCGGTTTTGATCTGAGGAAACTTCGCGGATTTGAGTTCTGCTTTACCTTGCATAATGTTCTACCTCCGAATAAGAGTGTGGCAGACAGAGCGGCCAAAAACGGATTTATACGGGGACGCCAGTGGCGTCCGAGCGACCCTTCGCTTGATCCGCTCGCCGTTTGTTGTCAACTTTGATTGAATTTGCGGGCTTGTCGAGGAGTGAACCGCGGGAGCGTTAATCCGCGAAGAGATTTTTGCGGGAGAGAGTAGGAACGTGCTGCTTAATCAGGAATATCACTGCTTGTACCTGCGCCTTGCGCTTCATATCAATTTCAGTTTCGCGGCCCGAGGATCCGTCAACCTCAAGCCGTTGAGATAAAAATCCAATCGTGTCGCTTGTGTGATGTGAATGAAAGCGCCCTTTAGCGCTATTACTTCCTGCGCCATCTTACCCCTTCCTTCGTGTCTTCGAGAGTGATGCCCATCGTGGTGAGATGATTGCGAATCTCGTCGGCGCGGGCGAAGTTCTTCGCGGCGCGCGCGGCCTGCCGCTCGTCAATCATCGCCTGAATTTCGGAATCGAGCAACTCCTGCCACGCTTCGCCGAAGACGTTGAAGACCGAGTCAAAGCGATCAACCAGCGCGAGCAGAGCTTTCTGATCGCCAACCTTGACCGCGCCTTGCGCCATCGCGGTGTTGGTTTCGCGCACGAAGTCGTGAATCGCGGCCAGAGCTTCGGCGGTATTCAGATCATCATCGAGAGCGTCTTCAAAACGCCTCTGCGAGCGTTCGATCAATTCGGCGATGGCTGGCGCCGCCCCTTCTTCGGCTTTCAATTCCGTCAATCGTTTCTTGAAATCGTTCAACCGCTCGACCGTGCTCTCCGCCCCTCGCAGCCCTTCGAGCGTGAAGTTGAGCTGTTTGTGATGCGGAGCGGAAAGCAGCAGGTAACGAATCGCGCGTGGCGTGTAACCTTTGGCGACCAGATCGCGGAAGGTGAAGAAATTGCCGAGCTTTTTGGACATCTTCTGCCCTTCGACCATCAGGAACTCGGCGTGAACCCAGTAGCGCACGAACGGTTTGCCGGTCGCGCC
>Ga0187894_10006454_pt1 | contig 11501 bp, 10 predicted proteins | sample GBC1701081metaG_FD_136650 | JGI IMG/M metagenome (GOLD analysis project Ga0187894, IMG submission 136650) | White microbial mat communities from a lava cave in the Kipuka Kanohina Cave System on the Island of Hawaii, USA - GBC170108-1 metaG ...
CAGAGCAGGAGAACACGGCGGCCGTCGCGCTCTACCCACGGATCCTGCCGGCCGTCGATCCAGTGCAGCTCGCGCAGCAGGCCGTCGGCTCGTTGTCGGGCGAGGGCTTCGCGCGCCATCGCCTCGATTGGTCTCATCGAATCGGCGCTTAGTCGCCGCGCACCCATGTGTCAATGGAAGTGAGCTGCTATAGAGCGCGCATGGCGAAGGGGCGGACGGCGTTCGTGTGTCAGGCGTGCGGCTACCAATCGCCGCGCTGGCTCGGGCGTTGTCCTGGCTGCGACGCGTGGAGCACGTTGGTCGAGGAGCGACTCCAGAGCGAAGGCGAAACGCCGCCGACGGTTGCTCGCGGCGCCGAGCCGATCGGCGCGATTCAGCCCGCGCGTGAGCCGCGCCTTCTCTCCGGCATCGGCGAGCTCGACCGCGTTCTCGGCGGCGGACTCGTTGCCGGCTCCGTCGTCCTCATCGGCGGCGATCCCGGTATCGGCAAGTCGACCCTGGTGCTGCAGGCACTGGCGGCGTATGCGCGCCAGGGTCGCGCGCTCTACGTCTCGGGCGAGGAATCCCCGCAGCAGATCAAGCTGCGCGCCGATCGCCTGCATTCGATCGAGCCCGATCTTCTCGTTCTCGCCGCGACGCAGCTCGAGGAGATCGTCGCCACGATCCGCGAAGCGCGGCCGTCGGTGGTGGCAATCGACTCGGTGCAGACGCTCTACAGCGCCGACCTCGCCTCCGGCGCCGGCAGCATCGGCCAGGTGCGCGAGAGCGCGGGACGCTTGGTGAGTCTTGCGAAGACGGAGACCTGCGCCGTGTTCATCATCGGGCACGTCACCAAGGACGGCGGCTTGGCGGGACCGCGCACGCTCGAGCACATGGTCGACACCGTTCTCTACTTCGAGGGCGATCGCGGCCAGCAGTGCCGGATTCTGCGCGCGGTGAAGAACCGCTTCGGTTCGACCAACGAGATCGGCGTGTTCGAGATGGGCGATGCCGGCCTCGCCCCGGTGGCCAATCCGTCGGCGCTGTTCCTCGCCGAGCGGCCGCTCGACGTCGCCGGCTCGGCGGTGGTGGCGACGATCGAGGGCACGCGCCCGATCCTGATCGAGATCCAGGCGCTCGTCTCCGCCAGCGTGCTCGGCACGCCGCGGCGCACGACACTCGGCTTCGACCCGAACCGTGTCGCCGTGCTGACCGCCGTCTTGGAGAAGAAGCTCGGTTTGCATCTGAGCGGCCACGACATCTTCGTCAACGTCGCCGGCGGCGTTCGCGTCGACGAGCCCGCCGTCGATCTCGGCGCGGTCGCCGCCATCGCGTCGAGCTTTCTCGACCGGCCGGTGCCGCCGCGAACGCTGCTCTTCGGTGAGGTCGGCCTCGCCGGCGAGATCCGCGCCGTCGGCCACGCCGAGGCGCGTGTCAAGGAAGCCGCGATGCTCGGCTTCGAGCGCTGCATCGTACCCGAGGCTTCGCGGCGACAGATGCGCGACCCGGGGGGAATCGAGCTGGCCGGCGTCGCCTCGCTCAAAGAGGCGTGGGACCTCCTCTTCTGATCCGAGCGCGCCACGGCCGGTGAAAGTGCGATTCCGACCGCGGCGCCCGCGCCTGCGCCGCTCGACCCCTTCCTGCTTCCCAGCTCGTAGAGCTTCCTCTAACACCGCAGCTATTCGAATCAGGAACATCCCCGATGCGATATAGGGAGTATCCCTTACTTTCCACTTGAGGTAGGGTCGAATCCGGGCTAACTGAATGCGCGTGAAGTGACGGAGCGGCGCGAATCGATTCGCGCCTTGCAGGGCCGAGAAAACGCTATCCAGACGGCACAACTGGACGAAAGGCCGCAGATGGACCTTCCGGACCCGCGGCAACAAGGTGCACGATGCTAGTATTGACACGGAAACTGGGACAGTCGATCCGGATAGGGGGATCGATTCGCATCCAAGTCGTCGAAGTGAGGGGTAATCAGATCCGCCTCGGAATCGAGGCGCCCGCCGAGGTGCGGGTTCTGCGTGAGGAGCTTTATCAGCAGGTCGGCGAGGAGAACGACAAGGCTCAACTTGCCGATCGCGACAAACTCGAGGGGGTCGCAGGAGTCTGGACAGATCTACGGAAGAAGAAATGATGACCGACCAGACCCTTCAGTCCACGCGCTTCGGGAGCATCGACCTGCCGGAAGCGGTGGTGGTCGAGTTCCCCGAAGGGTTGATGGGCATGCACCACCTGAGGCGCTTCGCGATCGTCGACTCCGCCTTTGCCGCAAGTCCCTTCCGCTTCATGCTCTCCCTGGATGACTCCGAGGTCGGCTTCGGCATCGCCGATCCGACGCGGCTGTTCTCCAACTACGAAGTCGAGATCGCCGACGAGCGCGAAGTTCTCGCCATCGACGCGGACGAGGTCGGGAAGTTGTACGTCATCCTGACCATCGGCGAGAACCCGATGCGGACGACCGCCAACTTGCTGGCGCCGCTGCTGCTCAACACGAGAGACAACCTCGGCCGCCAATTGGTGCTGTCGGACAGCCATTACTCGACCAAGCATCCGATCATCGCCGCGCGCCAGCAGTCCTAGCAGTCCTAGAACTCGACCGTGAAGCCTTCAGGTTCGTCGGCTTCGGTGTCGACGAGTCTCACCGTGGCGCGTTTGTAGGCCTGGCGCGGCACGTAGAGGTAGCCTTCGAGCTTGCCGTTCGCGTCGATCGTACCCGCTTGCAGGCTCTTGTCGCTCAACCGCTTCTGAGCGTTGGCTCCTTCGGCCGGCACCTTCTGCGCCACGCGTTTGGCCGCCTCCGCCGGCGGGATGTCGTCCACGGTCGTGCCGGCCTGCGACACCAACGTGACCGCGTCGTTGTCGACCCGGTAGGTGCGCGAGGTGCGATTGTTGATCGTCACCTTCACCACCATGAGATCGACGGCGGCGAGCGGCACGCCGACGGCCTTGTCGCCGTCGCGCTGCGGCTCGACCTCGATGCGAAGCCCAGCCTGCTCGTCCTTCGGCACCAGGGTCGGCCCGGTCTTCTTGCCGATCGAGGCCACGAAGCTCTGCTGGAAATCGTTGGGGAAGGAAATTTGTCCGCCGCAGCCGAGGGTGGTCACGGCGTCGGCCATCGCCTCCGAGGCGGAGCACTTGAGTTCGACCGTGATGTGGTACGTGTTGTCGTAGTCGTCGCGCTTCGTGCCCTCGAGCTTGCCCACCTGCTCGCTCGTTGCCGGCGCGAAGTTGTTGATGTTGAAGCCGAGGCGTTTCACTGCCGCGGCGGTGACCGAGTTCAACTCGGCGCACGACATCGCCGGCTGGTGCACCATCCCGTGCCGTTGCGGGCAGAGTTGCGCCGCGCCGCAGGCGCTGAAGCCGGCGGCGGAGAGCACGACCAGGAGGCGACGCCACATCGATCTCATCTCCCGTTTGTAGCCTGCAGCCTACGATGAAAGAAAGACGCGCGCGGGGCAATGGTGCTAGAATCGGCGCCATGCTGATCCGCGATCCGGTTCACGGCGACATCTCGCTGAGCCGCCTCGAGGCCGCGATCCTGGACGCGCCCGAAGTGCAGCGCTTGCGCGGCATCAAGCAACTCGGCACGGCGCACCTGGTCTACCCCGGCTGCACGCACACGCGCTTCGACCACTCCCTCGGGGCGTGTCACGTCGCGCATCGCATCTGCGCACAGCTTCGCCGCAACGGCGCCGCGGTGGCGGCCGAGATCGAGGACCTGATCGGTGCGGCGGCGCTGCTGCACGACGTGACGCACGTCCCCTACGGCCATACGCTAGAAGACGAGCGCTGTCTCTTCCCGCGCCACGACAAGGGCGCTCGCCTCGAGAAGCTGCTCGCGGGTGAGCTCGGCCAGCGTCTCGATCGTCTCGGCTGTCGGTCCGACCTCGCCGCCATCCTCGCCGCGACGAGCGGCGATGCGCCGGCGTGGGCGCGGCAGATCGTCTCGAGCACCATCGATGCGGACCTGCTCGACTACCTGCGGCGCGATTCCTACTACGCCGGCGTCGCGCAGGCGTACGACGATCGCGTCTTCAGTTACTTCACCGTCGAGAACGGCCAGCTGGCGCTGGCGATGAGCAAGCACGGCATGGAGCGGCCCGACGCGCGTTCGGAGACGGTGGAGCTCTTGCGCATGCGCTACTTCCTCACCGAGCGCGTCTACTACCATCACACCAAGGTCGCCGCCGGCGCGATGGTGTCCAAGGCAGTGGAGATGGCGCAACAGCACGGCGCCATCGACGAGGACGAGTTGTTGCGGCTGAGCGACGCCGGGTTACTGCACCGGCTCGCCTCGGTGTCGCGCGCCGGCGCCGCTGACGCGCGCATCGTCCGCCTCGTGCGCGCCCTCGAACGCCGCGACCTGCTCAAGCGGGGCTACGTCCTCTCCGCGCTGAGCGTGTCGCCGCGGGAGCGCGGTCGGCTCGTCGAGCGCTTTCACGCCGATCTGCCGCGCCGGCGTGAAGCCGAGGATCACCTCGCACACGCGCTCGGCTGTGAGGACGGAGAAGTCATCCTCTACTGCCCGGCGCTCACGGTCATGAAGGAAGCCGCAGCGCTCGTCGCGCTGCCCGCCGGCGTCAAACCTCTCAATCAAGTCGACGCGGGCCCACTCTCCGAGATCCGCGCTCTCGAAGAGCGGTACGCGCAGCTCTGGCGCTTCTACCTCTTCGTGCCGTCGGAAAAAGTCGCCGCCGCCGCCGCCGCGGGTGAGGAGATGTTCGGTCTGGCGACCGAACACAGGACTCAGTCCTGAAGTCTGTCGATGGCGCGGTCGAGACACTTCTGGATCTCGTCGCGGCAGGCGCTGAAGACGTCTTCGCCCTTGCCGGCGGGGTCCTCGATGTCGCCGCTGAGGCCGGCGAAGTCCTTCAGAGTGTAGACTTCCTTCCCCCCAGCTTCGGGGAAGTCCTCGGCCAACATCTCGACCTGCTTGCGCGTCATCGTGAGGATGAGATCGGCACGCTCGATGAGGTGTCGGTTGCGCTTGAGATCGGTCGATACATCCTTCGGCGGCTTGTCGATGCCGGCGTCGCGGAGCACGAGCCGCGCGTCCATCGAGACCAGCGCGCCGTCGCGCGCATAGGCGGCGATGCCGCCCGACTCGACGGTAAGATGCTCGGCGAGCGCTCGCTCCTCGAGCATGCGGTTCAACAACGCCTCGGCGATCACGCTGCGCGAGGTGTTGGCGTGGCAGATGATCAGGATGCGGCGATAACGCGGGGGCAAGCTAGTCCCAGGTCCCAGGTCCCAAGTCCCGAGAAGAGAATCCGACGCGGACCGGACCTGGGACCTGGGACGAAGAGTTCTACTGCATGACGGCGGCGAGGCTCTCCGCCATGTTCTCCTGCGCCGTCAGTCCCTTGCCGAGCTCGGCCTTGAGCGCCGCGCCGAGCTTGTCGGGCTCCCAGGTCGCTTTCTGCGTGACCTTGCCGACCGAGTGCCAGCCCTTCATCGTCCACACCGTGCCGCCGCCGACGCGGAACACCTGGCCGTGGACGTCGCCTGCGTCGTCGCTGGCGAGCCAGCAGACGAGTGGCGCGATGTTGGCCGGGCTGAAGACGTCGAACTTGCCCTCCGGCACTTCGGCTCCCATGATCGCCGCCGTCGACGGCGTCGCGTCGACGGTGAGACGGGTGCGCGCCAGCGGCGCGATGGCGTTGGCGGTGACGCCGTACTTCGCCATCTCCTTGTCGATCACGATCGCCATCAGCGCCACCGCCGCCTTGGCCGTGCCGTAGTTGAGCTGACCGATGTTGCCGAGCAGGCCGGAGTCGGAGGACGTATTGATGACGCGGCCGTTCAGCACGTTGCCCTTCTTGTGCTCCTCGCGCCAGTACTCGGAGGCGTGGCGCGCCACGTTGAAGCTGCCCTTGAGGTGCACGCCGATGACGGCGTCGAAGTCCTCTTCCGCCATGTTGAAGATCATCCGGTCGCGCAGGATGCCGGCGTTGTTGACGACGATGTTGAGCTTGCCGAAGGTGTCGATGGCGCACTCGACGATGCGCTTGGCGCCCTTGAAGTCGCTGACGCTCTCGCCGTTGGCGACGGCCTCGCCGCCCATCTTCTTGATCTCGGCCACTACTTCCTGTGCCGGCGTCGCGTTTGACTGACCCGAACCGTCGAAATGGGCTCCGAGATCGTTCACGACGACCTTGGCGCCGTGCTTCGCCATCAGCAGCGCTTCCTCGCGCCCGATACCGCGTCCGGAACCGGTGACTACGGCTACTTTGCCCTCTAACAGTCGCGCCATGAGACTACGTCCTCCTTCGGATGAAATGAGATGTACGAGCTTGCGGAATCGGGAACCGCGGGCGAACACCGCGCGGCGAAACCTGGCACTTTTGCGCCGAAGGTCGATCTTAAGTCAAGCTGGCGAATCGCTGCCGAAGAAGCGGTGCAGCGAGTCGAGGACGTGGCCGCGTGTGCCGATCACGCGGCGGGCCGGTGGTAGCGAGTCGAGGAAGATGCGGCCGTAACGCCGCGTGACGACGCGGCTGTCGAGCACCACCACGGCGCCGCGATCGGTGCGGCTGCGGATGAGGCGGCCGAAGCCCTGCTTCAACTTGATCGCCGCCTGCGGCAGCGAGTACTCGGCGAAGGCGTCGCCGCCGCGCGCCTGCACTGCTTCGTAGCGCGCCTGCTGGATCGGTTCGGTCGGCACCGCGAACGGCAGGCGCGCGATGACGACGCAGCGCAGCGCGTCGCCGCGCACGTCGACGCCTTCCCAGAAGCTGTCGGTGGCGAAGAGAACGCTGCGGCGGTCGGCGGCGAACTGTTCGAGCAGACGCCGGCGACTGGCGCCCGATTGTCGCAACGGGCGGCAGCCGATCGCCTCGATCTCGCCCGCGAGCGCGGCGTAGGCGCGCTCGAGTGCCGCGTACGACGTGAACAGCAGAAAGGTCCCGCCGGCCGTGATACGCAGCAACTCGGCGAGAAACTCGTGCGCGGCTTCGTCGAAGCGCGGTTGCGTCGGCTCGGGGAGGTCCGCCGGGATCGCGAGCACGGCTTGCTCTTCGTAGTCGAAGGGCGAGTCGACGAGGAGGCTGCGGACGCGTTCGGGGATCGAGAGGTCATCGAGGCCGACGCGGCGCTGCAGGTAGTCGAAGCGCCGATCGATCGCCATCGTCGCCGAAGTGAGCGTCACGCTCGCCATGCGCTCGAAGAGGGCGCTGCGAAGGCGGCGGCCGACCTCGATCGGCGCCACTTCGAACGCGATCGACGCGCCGCCCCGGCGCGAGGTCGTCACCTCGACCCAGCGGCAAGTCTGCGGGTCGTCTTCGGTGAAGGCGCTCAGCCCGGCCGCCACGCCGGAAAGTCGGCCCTGCGCCGCGCGCAGCTCGGTACCGAGGAACAGCACCTGTTTCTCGACCTCCTCGCCCATCTCGTCGATGCGCTCCAGCACGCGCTCCACGTCGTCGGCGTACGAGTGGAAGCTCGCCGAGAGCCGCGACAGCGCGCGCGCGAGCTGATCCCAGTAGGCGGTCTCGATGAAGTCGGGGGTGACGCGAATCTTCTCGCCGGTTGCGGCGAAGCTGCGGCCGAGCGCGGTCTCCAGTCCGTCGAGCAGGACGGCGAAGGTCTGTTGCAGCTCGGCGGCGAGGCTCTGCCGCCGCGGCAGGAGGCGTTCGTCGATCCACTCGAGCGCGCCCGTCGCCAGTTGGTGCCCGTCGCCGCGCGCGATCGATCCGAGCGCCAGGATGAGCGACGGCAGGACGCCGCGCTCGGCTCTGCGATTGCTCTGCAGGCGGCCGAGGAGGCGCTCGACCGCGACTTCGTGGATGCGGAAGCCGAAGTACGAGGTGGCGACGTCTTCGAGATGATGCGCTTCGTCGAGAATCAGGCGCGTCGCGGGCGGCAGCACCGCATTCTGCGAGTAGCTGCCGATCTCCTCGCGCAGAGCGAGGTCGGCCATCAGCAGATGATGGTTCACGACCAGCAGGTCGGCCTTGGCCGCGGCGCGCCGTGCGCTGTAGAAGAAGCAACTCGAGTAGTATGGGCAGCGCGCGCGCAGGCAGTTGTCGTTCTCGGAGACGACCTGCTCCCAGACCTCTTGCTGCGGCTCGAAGGAGAGATCGCCGAGGCTGCCGTCCTTCGTCTGCCGCGCCCAGGCGAGCACGTCGCGCATCTCGCTTTCGTACTCGTCCTCGACGAGCGACGCTCCCTGCGCCGCCACCTGCGCCGCCTTGCGCTGGCAGAGATAGTTGCGCCGGCCCTTGACCAGTACGGCGGAGCATTCGAAGCCGCCGAGCCGCGTCAGCGCCGGAATGTCCTTGTGCACGAGTTGTTCCTGTAGATTGATCGTGTGCGTCGACACGACGACGCGCTCGCGGTTGGCGCGGCTCCAGAGGATCGCCGGAATGAGATAGGCGAGCGATTTGCCGGTGCCGGTTCCGGCCTCGACGGTGAGGACGTCGCCGTCGTTGAAGCACTGGGCCACCGACTCGAGCATGCGCAGCTGCTGCGGGCGCGACTCGTAACCGTCGAGTGCCTTCGCCACCATACCGCCGGGAGCGAGGGCGGCGGTGGCGGCGTCGGCATCGACCCGCACGGGCGCGGTGGCGCGATGCGGCTCGACCGCGGCGTAGACGTCGGTCACCTCGCCGTCGACGATGTAGAAGCCGATGCCGTCGTTGCCGAGCGCCGACGCGACGCTGAGATCCGCGTCGGAGGGTGAAAGCGCGCCGCTCGGGTGGTTGTGGATCACCACCTCGCCCGGCCGCGGCAGATGCAGGATGGCGGGCGCCGCGTGCGCGTTGCCGCGCGCGACGACGCGCACCTCGGCGACGCGACCCTGCGCATCGAGGCTTCCGAGGGCAAACACCTCGTTGCCGCCGGCGTCGAGGATGGCCTCCCGCAGCGCGGCCGCCGCGGTGTCGGTGAAGCGGGTCTTGATCGAGGCGGGCACGAGCGTTGTCGCGAGCATGGCCCGCGTCTTCAAGTCCGCTCGCTCTTGAGCTCCACGATGTAGCCGTCGGGGTCGCGCGTGTAGATCGACAGGCCCACGCCGCGCGCTCCCATGCGCGGCATGGGTTGATCCTCGATGACCTCGACGCCCTGCGCTCTCAGCCAGGGGATGACGCCGGCGAAGTCGCAGTCGGGCACGTCGATGCAGAAGTGCAGGAAGCCGCTCGCGTTCGGAGCCGCGTCGGGATCGTAGGTCGGATCGGGCACGAGGTCGATCAGCGTCGTCTCACCGACGCGCGCGGACACGAAGGGCCGGGTGCCGGCGCGGTATTCGGCGAGGAATTCGATCTTCAGGCCGAGGACGTCGCGGTAGAAGACGAGCGAGCGGTCGAGGTCGCGTATGCGCAGGACGAAGTGATCGAGAGAGCGAACCTTGAGCATCGCCGGTGTCGACTCCTCAGCGCCGCGCCGCCCCCTTCGGCGCGAGAACCGCGGCGGAGGTGCGCGCCTGTTTGCGCGGAAGCGCGTGCTTCGGCGGTTTCTGTGCCGGGCGCGGGCGTTCGTGTTGCTCGACCTCGTCGGCGCGCTGTTGCAGTTCGGCGAACGATTCCTCCAGCGCGGTGACGATGTCATGCAGATCCGGCATCTGCTCCCAATCGGCGTTGAGCCCCCAGAAGAGGCCGCCGTTGTAGCTGAAGAGCCCGACCACGAGGCAGAGATTGTGGAACAGCGGCACCACCGGGTACGCGGTGCGCATCGGACAACCGAGGAAATAGAGGGGGATCTGCGGGCCGGGAACGTTGGTGACGATCACGTTGTAGGGGCGCGTGCGCCCGGCGAGGCGCACCGCCTGCACCAGCAGGTTGGGCACCGTCCACTCCGCGAGTTGGGTCATGATCTCGGCGCCGAGCGCGCGCTTGCGTTTCTTGAGATCGGCCATGTGCTCGGTCACGAGCTTGAGGCGCTGCACCGGATCGTCGATGTGCACCGGCAGGTCGGCGATCATCTCGGCGACGCGATTGCCCATCTGCCCGCGCTCGTCCTGGTGGCGGACGTTCACCGGAACCAGCGACCGAATGCGGAGCTCGTCGGGATCGAGCTGACGTCGAATGAAGAAGCGGCGCAGCGCGCCGGCGACGACGGCGAGCACGACGTCGTTCAACGTTCCGGCGAACGCGTTCTTGATCGCTTTCAGATCCGTGACCGGCATCGCCAGCCAGTCGAAGCGACGGTGCGGACCGATCGCCTCGTTCAGCGGTGTAGCCGATGCCGGGTTCAGGGCCGGTGCGAACGTATTGCCGACAGCGCGTAACCCTTCGCCGACGGCGGCGAGTGCATCGTACGGCTTGCGCACGGCGCCCACGACGCTCGACAGCGCTTCGACGGGTTGACTGAGTCGGCGCGCCGCTTCGTCGACCAGCAGGCGCGCCCGGCTCGGCATCGGGAAGGCGCGCCAGGGTTGCGGTTCGGAGATTTCGGTGTTCGGCAGCGGTTCGAGGATGAGCGACATCAGATCGGCACCGGCGATGCCGTCGACCATACAGTGATGGGTCTTGCTGATGATCGCGAAGCGCTGTCCGCCGTCGAGCCCCTCGACGAACCACATCTCCCAGAGCGGGCGCTTGCGGTCGAGCGGCATCGACATCGTGCGGCCGACGAGCCGCTTGAGCACGCGCTCGTCGCCGGGCTTCGGCAGCGCGGTGTGGCGCACGTGATAGGCGAGGCGGAAGCGCGTGTCGTCGACCCAGATCGGGTTGCGCTCGTAGGGCACGTGCGCGAGTCGCTGCCGGAAGCGCGGCACGAGGTGGAGCTTCGACTCGACCGAGGCGCGGATGCGATCGATGTCGAGACCACCCTCCGGCGTGAGCACGGGACCGGCGTCGAAGATACTCACGGCGCCGACGTGCATGTGGCTGTCGCTGTCCTCGAGACCGAGGAACGATGCGTCCAACGCGCTCAAGCGTTCATAGTGGGCCATCGCCGTCTCCTCTAGCCAGAATGTGGGGGAACTCCAAGCGGCTCGGAGAGTCCCCCCGAAAAGAAAGAGGCCAACACCTTGCGGTGCTGGCCTCTTCTCGGTTCGTCGATTGTCGACTTACATCATGCCGCCCATGCCGCCTGGGGGCATCGGCGGAGTGGCGGACCTCTCTTCCGGTTTCTCCGCCACCATCGCTTCGGTGGTGAGCAGGAGGCCGGCGACCGACGACGCGTTCAGCAACGCGGTACGCACCACCTTGGTCGGGTCGATGATGCCGGCCTTCATCAGGTCTTCGAACTCCTCGGTGGCGGCGTTGAAGCCGAAGGCCCCTTTGCCGTTCTTCACTTTGTCGAGCACGATCGAGCCTTCCCAGCCGGCATTCGTGGCGATCCAGCGGCAGGGATCCTCGATGGCGCGGCGCAGGATACGAATGCCGACCGCCTCGTCCGGGCTGGCCTTGACGCGGTCGAGGGCCGACGACGCGCGCACCAGTGCGACGCCGCCCCCGGGCACGATGCCTTCTTCGACGGCGGCGCGAGTCGCATGCAGAGCGTCCTCGACGCGCGCCTTCTTCTCTTTCATCTCGGTCTCAGTGGCCGCGCCAACCTTGATCAACGCAACGCCCCCAACCAGC
>Ga0187894_10006455_pt1 | contig 11500 bp, 10 predicted proteins | sample GBC1701081metaG_FD_136650 | JGI IMG/M metagenome (GOLD analysis project Ga0187894, IMG submission 136650) | White microbial mat communities from a lava cave in the Kipuka Kanohina Cave System on the Island of Hawaii, USA - GBC170108-1 metaG ...
CACGACCAGGGCCTGCACAAGCTCATGGGCACCATCCGCTACCCGAAGGCTGCGTAACCATGTCAAGAAGACCGTCGGTAAGCCGTGTGCGGGAGAACCGCACGCACGGATTGAAAGGGGGATCGGGAAACGTGCCGGCTGTGCTGGCGTCGCGCCCCTGACTACCGATGCCGGCCAGGGCTGTGCCATCGGCTCTGCGCTCTTTGAGCGCATCCACCAGCCCTACAACAGGGAGGGCCATCGAACCGGAGCGCTGCGCTTCGGGGACCCACGCGCCATGGCCCTGGCCGGTGCTTTGTGCATGGTGGTCCACGCCGTCACCGGCTTCACCAACAAGAGCCTTCGCGGGCTGGTGGCCGGACTCCTCGGCAGTGACTACACCAGCGGGCAGATGACCTACGACCTACGGCGGCTCCGGCTGCACGGCCTGATCGAGCGCATTCCGCGGACCAACACCTACGTGACCACCTCCGAGGGGCTCAGAACGGCGGTGTTCTTCACCAAGCTGGACCAGCGCCTGCTCCACCCGCTGCTGGCCGCCGACCAACTCCCGGCGCCCCCGGCGGTCCGGCGCGCCCTGTCGAGCTTGGACAAGGCCGTCGGCGACTACGTGGCCGGAGCACGACTTGGGGCGGCCGCCTGAAAACTTGTCACATCGTTCAAAGTCTCAACCCCCAACGCGACGTAGGGAACTGGGGCGGAATACGGGTACTGACGCCGCCAGTTCGGCAGGATGACGGCCGGTCCGGCAGGATGCCCGGGTGCGGGTCCTCGTCGTCGCCGAGCAGCTGGCGCGAGCCGCGCCCGGCGGGATCGGGACCTATGTGCGCGGCCTGGTCGCCGGTCTCGACGGTGCCGCCGAGGTGACGTTGTTCGGCGGGCGGGGCCTGGCCCGGGTTCCCGACGCCGCCGTCATCGCCTCGCCGCTGCCCGGCGCCGTGCTGACCCGGGCATGGGACCGCGGCGCGGCGGTCGCCCCACGCGGCTTCGACGTGGTGCACGGCGCCGCCCTGGCCGCGCCGCCGCCGCAGAACGCCCCACTGGTCGTGGCCGTCCACGACCTGGCCTGGCGGGTGTTGCCCGAGGCGTATCCATCACGGGGCCGGCGCTGGCACGAGGCGGCGCTCCGGCGGGCCGCGGCGCGGGCGGCCGCGCTCGTCACGGCCACGCCGGCCACGGCCGACGCCCTGCGGCGGGGCCGCGCCCGCCGGGTCGAGGTCCTGGACCCCATGTACGGGTGCGACCACCTCCCGCCGCCCGATGGGGCGGCGGCCGAGGCGCTGCTGGGGCGCCTCGGTGTGGCCGGCCCGTACCTGCTGACCGTCGGAACCCGCGAGCCGCGCAAGAACCTGCCCCGCCTCTTCGAGGCCTACGGGCGGGCCCGGCCGTCGCTGCCCGAACCGTGGCCGCTCGTCGTCGTGGGCCCGGCCGGCTGGGGCCGCGTGCTGGTCGGCACCGGGGGGCCGCCGTTGCCGCCGGGCGTGATCCTGGCCGGCGAGGTACCGGGGGCGACGCTCGCCGCGCTGTACGCAGGGGCGCGCTGCCTGGTGTTCGTGCCGCTCCTGGAAGGCTTCGGCCTGCCCGCCGTCGAGGCCATGGCGGCCGGCGCCCCCGTGGTGGCCAGCCCCATGCCCAGCACGGCCGACGCGGCGTGGGCGGTCGACCCCCTCGACATCGGCGCCATCGCGGCGGCGCTGGTCGGGGCGGCGACGGACGAGGCGCGCCGGGCCGAGTTGTCGGCCGCCGGCCGGGAACGGGCGCGCCGCCTCACCTGGGCCGCGGCGGCCGAGGCCCACCTCGATCTCTGGAAGTCCCTGTGAATCGCCGGGACGACGACCGGCCGCTCGAGGTGTCGCTCGACGTCAGCGCCGTCCCGGCCGAACCGGCGGGCGCCGGCCGCTACACCCTCGACCTGACCGCCGCCCTGGCGCAGCGGGACGACCTCGCCCTCCACCTGGTGTCGCGGACCGACGACGAGGACCGCTGGGCGAGCCTGGGGGCATCGGTCACGGTGCATGCCGAGGTGCCGAAGGCTCGGCCCCTGCGCCTGGCGTGGGAGCAGGCCCGCCTGCCGCAGCTGCTCACCAGGCTGGCCCCCGACGTCCATCACTCGCCGCACTACACGATGCCCGAGTCGGCCGAGGTGGCCAGGGTCGTGACGGTGCACGACCTCACCTTCTTCGACCATCCCGAGTGGCACCAGCGGTCCAAGGTGGCGGTGTTCCGCCGGGCCATCCGGGTGGCGGCCCGGCACGCCGAGGGCCTGGTCTGCGTCAGCGAGTCGACGGCGCGGCGCCTCGGCCGGATCTGCGGCTACCGGGGCGACATGCGGGTCATCCCCCACGGCGTCGACCTCGACCGCTTCCGGCCCGAGCCGGGTGGCGGGGCCGGCGAGGACGACGCCGTGCTGGCCCAGTTGGGCGTGCGGCGCCCCTACGTGGGGTTCGTCGGCACGCTCGAACCCCGCAAGGACGTGCCGACCCTGGTGCGGGCGTTCGACCGCGTCGCGGCCGCCCACCCCGACCTGCTCCTGGTGCTGGCCGGCATCGGAGGCTGGGGGATCGACGACGTGGACGCCGCCGTCGCGGCGGCCGTCCACCGCGACCGCATCCTGCGCCCCGGCTATATCGCCGACGGTGCCGTCCCGGCCCTGCTGCGCCAGGCGGCCGCCGTGGCCTACCCCTCGTTGGAGGAGGGTTTCGGGATACCGGCCCTCGAGGCGCTGGCGTGCGGGGCGCCGTTGGTCACGACCAAGGGCTCGGCCATGGAGGAGGTGACGGGCGGCGCCGCGCTGCTGTTCCCACCCGGTGACGCCGCCGCCCTGGCCGGCGCCCTCGACATGCTCGTCCGGGGCGACGCCAACCTCGACGTCCGACGCCGGCGCGGCGTGGTCATCGCCGCGCGCTACACCTGGCCGGCCAGCGCGTCGGCCCACGTCGAGCTGTACCGGGCCGTGGCCAGGCGCCGTCCGGCGTGAGGGCGTTCGTCACCGGCGGGCACGGGTTCGTCGGCACGTGGCTGCGTCGCCACCTCGCCGAGCAGGGCGACGAGGTGGTGGCGCCGGGGTCCGAGGTCGACGTCACCGACCCGGGGGCGCTCCGCCCCGCGCTGGAGCGGGCCGGCGCCGAGGTCGTGTACCACCTGGCCGGCCTGGCGCACGTGGGCCGGTCCTGGGAGGAGCCCGAGGAGTTCCTGCGCGTGAACGCGGGCGGCACGCTGAACGTGCTGGAGGCGGCCCGGCGCGCCGCCCCCCCGCCCCGGGTGCTGGTGATCAGCTCGGCCGAGGTCTACGGGCAGGTGACGCCCGAGCAGCTGCCGATCACCGAGGACGCGCCCGCCCGTCCCGTCTCGCCGTACGCAGCCAGCAAGGCGGCCGCCGAAGTCGTTGCCCGACAGGCGTTTCTCGGCCACGGCACTGCGGTGGTGGTGGCCCGGCCCTTCAACCACATAGGCCCTGGCCAGGACCCGGGCTTCCTGGTGGCGGGGCTGGCGGCCCGCATCCTGGCCGCCCGGCGCGACGGGAGCCGGGTCATCGGCGTCGGGAACCTGACACCCCGGCGCGATCTCACCGATGTCCGGGACATCGTCCGCGCCTACCGGCTGCTGGCGGTCGGCGGCGAGGCCGGTCGGACCTACAACGTTTGTTCGGGGCGGGACCACTCGGTGCAGGAGGTGGTCGACCGGCTGCTGGCGCTGGCGGGCGACGGCCTGACCGCCGCGGTGGACCCGGCGCTGGTGCGGGCCGTCGAGGTACCCGTGCTGCGGGGCGACCCGTCGAGGGTGCGGGCCGCCACCGGCTGGGCGCCCGTCCTGTGCCTGGACGACACCCTCAGCGCGGTGCTGGCCTCACTGGGGGGCTGAGCGGCCGCCGTGGGCGACGTCCCTGCGCAGGCCGGCCAGCCATCGCTCGATCTCCCGCCGCTGCACCTGGGCCCGCTGGAGCCCGATGACGGCGAACCCGACCGCGGTGTAGGCGGCGTCCTTCAGCGGGGCGAGCGGGTCGGCCATGACGGGTGCCCAGGTTACGCAGGGGCGCGGCTGTAGTGTGCCCCATCTGATGGATCCGGCCGAGCAGGTGCCCCCCGTGGTCGCCGTGGTGGTCACCAGCGATCCCGGGCCCTGGTTGGAGGAAGCGCTCGAGGCGCTGGCCGGCCAGACCTACGGCAACCTCTCGGTCCTGGTGGTCGACGCGGGCAGCGCGCTGGACCCCACGCCGCGGGTCGCCGCAGTGATGCCCAGCGCCTACGTGCGGCGGCTCGACGGCAACGTCGGTTTCGCTAGTGCCGCCAACGAGGTGCTCGGCCTGGTCGAGGGCGCGTCGCACTACCTCTTCTGCCACGACGACGTGGCGCCGGACCCCGACGCGGTCCGCCAGCTGGTGGAGGAGGCGTTCCGCTCGAACGCCGGCGTGGTCGCCCCCAAGCTGGTGGACTGGAACGACCCCCGCCGCCTCCTCCAGGTCGGCATGGGTGCCGACAAGAGCGGCGCGCCGGCACCGCTGGTCGACCGCGGCGACTTCGACCAGGGCCAGCACGACGGGGTGCGCGACGTCTTCGTGGCGCCGGGTGGGTGCACGCTGGTGCGGGCGGACCTCTTCGCCGATCTCGGCGGGTTCGACCGCGGCATGCACCTGTTCGGCGAGGACCTCGACCTGTCATGGCGGGCGCAGATCTCGGGCGCGCGCGTGGTGGTCGCGCCCCAGGCGCGCGTGCGCCACCTGGAGGCGATGTCCAACGGGCACCGGTTCCTGGCCGGCGGGGAGCCGCCGCCCGGCTCGCCGGACTCGCCCGAGCTGCGGGCCGAGGTCCGCCCGCTGCAGCTGCGCCACCGCCTCCGGGCCGTGCTGAGCTGCTACGGGCCGTGGCACCTGGTCCGGGTGCTGCCGCAGGTGCTGCTGCTGGCCACGGCCGAGGTGCTGTTCGGCGTGCTGTCCGGCCACACCCGAACGGCGCGGGACACGATGCAGGCGTGGTCGTGGAACATGCGGCGGCTCGGCGAGGTCCGCGCCGCCCGCCGCCGCCTGCGGTCGGCCCGCCGCGTGGGCGACTCGGAGGTGCGGCGCCTGCAGGCCCCGGGCAGCGCCCGCTTCAGTGGCTTCGTCCGCGGCCAGCTGGCCAGTCAGAGGATCCGGCGGCGGACCGAGGAGGTTCTGTGGCGCCCGCCAGCTCCGGCCGACGAGGGCACCCGGCCCGGGAGCCGCCTCACCATCGCCGCCGTGGTGGCGGTCGTCGTCGTGCTGCTGGCCGGCAGCCGGCACCTCCTGACCGGCCGCATTCCGGCCGTCCACGAGCTGCCCACCTTCCCCGGTGGCCCGATGGCCTTCTTCTCCTCGCTGATCACCGGCTGGCGACCGACCGGGCTGGGCGCGTCCGGACCGGCGCCCCCGGGCCTGGCCCTCCTCGGCATCGGGAGCCTGCTCACGGGCGGGGCCACCGCGCTGCTGCGGACGGTGATCGTGCTGGGCACCATCCCGCTCGGCGCCGCCGGCGCCTGGCGGTTGGCCCGCCCGCTGGCGTCGGCGCGGGCCAGTGTGGCGGCGCTGCTGGTGTACGTCGCCGTCCCGCTGCCCTACAACGCCTTGGCCAACGGCCAGCTCGGCGGGCTCGTCGCCTACGCGCTGGCCCCGTGGGTGCTGTTGCGGGTCCTGCGGGCCGGTGGCGCGGCGCCCTTCGGGGGCGACGGAGCCGCTGACCGACCGTTCCTTCGGGAGGCCGTCGGGCTCGGCGCCATGGTGGCGGTGGCCGCCGCCCTCGCGCCACCGATCGTGGTCATGGTGGGCCTCGGCGGGGTCGCGCTGGCGCTCGGCGGGGTGCTGTCGGGCGGGGCCGCGGCCGCCGGCCGCGGTCTGGCGCTGGTCGGTGCCGCGGTCGCCGCCGGTGTCGCCATGCTGCTGCCCTGGTCGGCCGAGTTCGTGACCTCCGGGGCCGGCCTGGACGCGCTCGCCGGCGCCGGCGTTCCCGAGTCGCACGCCTTCGGCCTCGGCGCGCTGCTCCGCTTCCAGACCGGCCCGATGGGCGCGCCGCCCCTCGGGTGGGCGCCGCTGGCGGTGGGCGCGCTGGCGCTGCTCGTCGGGCGGAGCTGGCGGCTGGCGTGGGCGGTGCGGTTGTGGGCGGTCGTGGTGGTCTGCGCCGGCGTGGCCTGGGCCGGCGGCCGGGGCTGGCTGCTGGTGCCCGTGCCGAGCCCCGAGGTGCTGCTGGCCCCGGTGGCCGCCGCGCTGGCGCTGGCCGCCGCCCTCGGCGTCATCGCCGTGGAGGCCGACCTGCCCGGCTACCGGTTCGGGTGGCGTCAGCTCGTGCCGGGCGCGACCGTCCTGGCCGTGGTCGCCGGCTTCGCCCCCGTGGCCGGCGCCGCGCTCGGGGGCCGGTGGCACATGCCCGGGGCCGACTTCGCCGGCCGCCTGTCGTGGATGCCGGCCATGCAGGCCGCCGGCCCGTTCCGGGTGCTGTGGGTCGGCGACCCCGCCGCGCTGCCGCTCGGCAGCTACCGGCTCGCCGAGGGCATCTCCTACGCCACCTCACGGGGCGGTCCACCCGACGTGCGCGAGCTGTGGACCGGTGGGTCCACCGGCGGCACCGACCTCGTCGCCGACGCGCTGCGCGTGGCGACGGGCAACGGCACGACCCACCTCGGCCACCTGCTCGGCCCGACCGCCATCCGCTACGTCGTGGTACCCCTGCGCGCCGCGCCGGGCGAATCGCGCCTGCGCTCCCGGCCTCCGCCGCCGGCGGTGCGGTCGGCCCTCGACGACCAGGTCGATTTGCGCAAGCTCCCGAGCGAGAGCGGCGTCATGGTGTGGGAGAACGCGGCCTGGGCCCCCGGCCGCGCCCGCCTGGAAGGAGAGGACATCGAGGCCAGCCGGGGATCGGGGCTGGCCAACGCCCGCACGACCGACTTGGCCGGCTCGGTGCCCGTGCTGCCCGGGCCGCGGGGGCTCACCCGCTTCGCCGGCCCCCTCCGGCAGGGCGACGAGGTGCTGCTGGCCGAGGCGTCGTCCTCCCGCTGGCAGCTGTCGGTCGACGGCCGGTCCGCGCCGCGTTCGACGGCCTTCGGGTGGGCCAACGGGTTCTCGGCGACGACCTCCGGGCCGGCCACGCTCCGCTACCGCACCTCGCCGCTCCACTACGCCGCGCTCGCCGGCCAGCTGGCCCTGTGGGCCCTGGTGGCCCGCTGGCTGGTCGTCACCCGCCCCCGGCGCCGCGGCCGCTACGAGCCGGGCCGGTGATCGACCGGCGCGCTCCGGCGCTCGCCCTCATCGCGGCCCTCCTGGTGGGTGGTGGGCTGGTGGACCGGGCGGCCCGGTCCGGATCGTCGCCGGCGTCGGTGACCGCCGGCCGCCCGCAGATGCCGACGGCGGCGCCCGCGGATGCGCTGTCCTCGTCGTGGTACTGCGCCGGCGCGTCGGGGGCACCCGCCACGCTCGTGCTGGCCAACGCCGGCCCCCGCACCGTGGCGGGGCGGGTGCTGGTCGTCAGCACCGGCGCGCCGCCGGCCGGCGCCTCCGTCGCCGTCCCGCCGATGTCGTCCAGCGTCCTGCAGCTCACCGATCTCGCCCCCGGCCCGCTGGCCGCGGTGGTCGATCTCGACGCGGGCCAGGTCGCGGCCGAGCTCGTCATCGGCGGCGCCGGCGACTACGAGGTCACGCCGTGCGCCTCGTCGGCCTCGTCGCGCTGGTATCTCGCCGAGGGGGCCACCGCCAAGGACGCCACCTTGTCGCTCAGCCTCTTCAACCCGTTCCCCGAGGACGCCATCGCCGACCTCTCCTTCAGCACCGACCAGGGCCGGGCGGTGCCGGCCGACTTCCAGGGGATCGTGGTTCCCGGCCAGAGCCTGGTCGTCGTGGCGGTGGGTGAGCACGTCCGCCGGCGGGAATCGGTGGCCACCGAGGTGCGCGCCCGCAGCGGCCGCCTGGTGGTGGCGCAGCACCAGACTCGCGACGTCGGCGGCCGCGCCGGAGTGTCGGTGACCCTGGCGGCGCCGTCGCTCGGCTCGGCGTGGTACTTCGCCGACGGCAGCAACGGCCCCGGGCTGGCGGAGCGATTCACGATCTTCAATCCGGGCGACCGCGAGGCCGGCGTCCTGGTCGAGGTCGACCCCGACGAAGGCGTGGTGGAGCCGTTCGAGCGGGCGGTCCCCGCCCGAGGGCAGCTGCAGCTGGTGCTGGACGAGTCGACCGGCGTGCCTGCCGGGATGCCGCACGCCACCACGATCCGGTCGCTGAGCGGCCCCCGCGTCGTGGTGTCGCAGGCCACCGAGGGAGCGGCGCCCTCACCCAAGGTCGGCCGGTCCGACACCCTCGGCGCGCGGCAGCCGTCGACCACGTGGGTCTTCCCCGCCGGCGGTTCGGCGGTGGTGGACGAGTGGATCATGGTCACCAACCCGGGCGAGACGGCCGCCGAGGTGTCGTTGTCCACGCTGGGCGGGCGCGAGACGCCCGTCCCCGGCTTCGTCCCGCTGGTGCTGGAGCCGGGCCGCCGCGCCTCCGTACCGCTCGACCGGGCCATCGTCGGACCCGCCGTCCCGGTCGTGGTGCGGTCGTCGGCGCCGGTGGTGGCGGCGCGGTCGCTCTACGGCCAGCCGGGGCTGTCGTCCACCTTCGGCATCCCGCTCGGCTAGGGCGCGGCACCGGTGGAGCGTCTCGCGCTGGCCGCCGTCCTGGTCGCCGTCGCCGCCGCGGCGGCTGCGGTGCTGCGCCGCCGCCGTCCCTCGCCGCCCACCCAGTCCCGGTACCGTGTGCCCGCCCAGCTCGACCGCACCGACTTCGCCGGACCCGGGCGACCGTGGCTCGTCGTGGTGTTCACCTCGGCCACCTGCGACTCGTGCCGCGACGCGGTGGCCAAGGCGCAGGTGCTCGAGAGCGCGGCCGTCGCCTACCAGGAGGTGGCGTGGCAGGACGGCAAGGCGCTCCACGACCGTTACGCCGTCGACGTGGTGCCGCTCACGCTGATGGTCGACGACGAGGGCGTGGTGCGCAACTCGTTCATCGGGTCGACGACCGCCACGGACCTGTGGGCCGCGCTGGCCGCCGTCCGCGAGGGCTCGCCCCCGCCCTGCTGAGCCGCTACCGCCCCGTTCCGGCCTGCGGATCGCGCGCCAGGGCAGCCGTTTCGGCACCAAGTTCGTGGATGGCGGGCTCGCCGGTGAAGCGGGGGACGTCGTCGCCTTCGGGGTAGTCGTGCACCGAGCGACCGCTGGCCTCGTCGACGAGGCGCTTCACCTCGGCGCCGTCGATGGTCTCGTGCTCGAGCAGCGCGGCGGCCACTGCGTCGAGGCCGGTCCGGTGGGTCCCCAGCTCCACGGTGGCCCGCTCCTCCTGCTCCCGCAGGATGCGCTCGACCTCCTCGTCGATCACCCGGGAGGTGACGTCGGAGTAGTCACGGGTGTGCATGAGGTCCTCGCCCAGGAACACCGCGCCCTGGGAGCCCCACGCCATGGGGCCGATCCGTGAGCTCATGCCCCACTCCCGCACCATCTTGCGGGCCAGCTCGGTGTTGCCGACCAGGTCGTTGTTGGCGCCGGTGGACAGGTCGCCGTACACCAGCATCTCGGCCACCCGGCCGCCCATGCGCACGGCCAGCATGTCCTCGACGTAGTCGCGCGGGTAGATGTGGCGCTCCTCCATCGGCAGTTGCTGGGTGACGCCCAGGGCCATGCCGGTCGGCAGGATGGTGACCTTGTGGACCGGGTCGGCGTTCGGCAGCACGTAGCCGAGGACGGCGTGGCCGCCCTCGTGGTAGGCGACCCGCTCCTTCTCGGCGTCCGACAGCGCCATGGACTCGCGGCGCTGGCCCATGATCACCCGGTCCCGGGCCGCCTCGAAGTCGGCCATGTGGATGGCCTCGGCGTGGCGGCGGACGGCGTGGAGCGCGGCCTCGTTGACCAGGTTGGCCAGGTCGGCGCCGCTCATGCCCGGCGTGCCCCGGGCCACCACGGCCAGGTCCACGTCGGCCGCCACGCGCTTGTCCTTGCAGTGGACCTGCAGGATGGGAAGGCGCTCCTCCAGGTCGGGGAGGGGGACCACGATCTGGCGGTCGAAGCGCCCCGGCCGGAGCAGCGCCGGGTCGAGGATGTCGGGGCGGTTGGTGGCCGCCATCATCACGATGCCCTCGGTGGTCTCGAAGCCGTCCATCTCCGAGAGCATCTGGTTCAGGGTCTGCTCCCGCTCGTCGTGACCTCCGCCCAGCCCGGCGCCCCGCTTGCGGCCGATGGAGTCGATCTCGTCGACGAAGATGATGGCCGGGGCCTGCTTGCGGGCCGTCTGGAACAGGTCCCGGACCCGCGACGCCCCGACACCCACGAACATCTCCATGAAGTCCGAGCCGGTCACCGACATGAACGGCACGCCGGCCTCGCCGGCCACCGCCCGGGCGAGCAGGGTCTTGCCGGTACCGGGCGGGCCGACCAGGAGCACGCCCTTGGGTATGCGGGCGCCGATCTCCTTGAAGCGGTCCTTCGACTTCAGGAAGTCGACGACCTCGTTGATCTCCTGCTTGACGCCCTGGTAGCCGGCCACGTCGTTGAAGGTGGTCTTCGGGCGCTCGGTCGTGTAGAGCTTGGCCTTGGACCGCCCGATCGACATTATCCCGCTCATCTGGCCCTGGGCCTTGCGGTTCATGTACACGAAGAAGCCGATGAGCAGGAGCACCGGCAGCAGGAACGGGATCAGCGCGGCGAAGAAGTTCTGCTGCACGTTGTCGAAGCTGAGGTTGTCGACCTGCGTGCGCAGGGAGGCAAGGTCCGCCTCGGGGATGGGGCGCGGCCCCGACACGGTGAAGCGGTCGCCGTTGGTCAGCTCACCGGTGATGTGGCCGGTGTCGTTGTTGACGACGGCCTCGGCGACGCGTCCCTCGCCCGCCCTTCGCAACAGGTCGCCGTAGCCGATCTCGGTGCGGGGCCCGCCGCCGAACAGCTGCGGCAGCACGAGCACGGCGACGACGAGCCCGAACAGTGCGATCATGGCCCACCGGAAGGTCGGCTCCTGGGCCGGCCCCGCCGGGGTGCCCGGCGGGCGGTCGGGGCGGCGGCTGCGGCCGGGCCGCGGCTCCCGGGGTTGCGGGCTCATGGCGGCCATGGTAGGTGACCCCTGCCGCGACGCCGACCCATCCGCGACCGGCGGCGGGGTGGCCGGTACGGTCGGGGAATGGACGCATCCCGCTGTGCCCGGCCCGCGTGCAGCCATCCCAGCAGCGCCGACATGACCTACGACTACGCCAATCGCGTGGTGTGGTTGGACCTTCCGGGCCACCTCTCCGGCGCCGGTGCCACCTGGGGCCTGTGCGCCGCCCACGCCCAGAACCTGCGGGTGCCCCGGGGCTGGGCCATGGAGGACCGCCGCCGCCCGGCGGCGGTCCTGCACCCGCCCATCGCCGTCTGACCTCTCGCCGGCGGGGCAGGGGCCCCCGCCGGGCGCGGCGGGCGAGTTCCGAAGGAACCGGGTGCCCGCCGCCGAGCGCGTCGCGACGACGGGTGGCGCCAGCCGGCGGGGCAGGGGCCCCCGCCGGGC
>Ga0187894_10006456_pt1 | contig 11499 bp, 8 predicted proteins | sample GBC1701081metaG_FD_136650 | JGI IMG/M metagenome (GOLD analysis project Ga0187894, IMG submission 136650) | White microbial mat communities from a lava cave in the Kipuka Kanohina Cave System on the Island of Hawaii, USA - GBC170108-1 metaG ...
AAGGACATCATCACCCAAACGCTCCAGGATCACGGTATCACGGCCAAATCGTTTCCGTCCGATCCGGGGCGCACCTGGGAAACCTGCGTGCAGTACATGGAGTCGGACTTCGCTTTCATCTCACGGCTGATGGAGGAGGAAGGCTGGTTCTATTTCCACCGGCATAGCCAGTCTGCGCACGACCTCTACATTACCGACGACGCCTCGCGGTACTTTCCCTTGGCCAACGAAGTCTTCATGGGCCACAAGGCGAACCAGGATTTCCTGGTCGAGTCGTTCGACCTGGCGCAGCGCATCCTGCCAAGCGCCTGGGAAACACAGGACTACAGTTACCTGAAGGTCGACTTTCCGGCCAACACGACACAGACCCTCCTGCCCAAGCTTGCCGGCATGCTCACCGTGGTCGACTATCCGGGCGGCCACATGGACAGCGGCAAGGAAAGCAAGCTGGCCAAAAGCCGGATGGAAGCGCTCGAAGTGGGCGGCAAGGTTGCTACGGGGCACGGCTTCTGTTGGGACTTCGCGGCCGGCGCTACGTTCAAGTTGGCTGACCACTACAGCGACAAGTTGAACGGCAAGGAGTGGGTCTGCGCCCGCATCCACCACGTCGCCAGCGAAGCGACCGACCTGGGCGGTGAAAGCGACGCGCCGATGTATTCCAACAGCTTCACGTGTATGGACAAGACGACAAAGCTGAAGCCGTCGCGCAAGACGCCCCGTCCAATCATTGCCGGCATACAGACCGCCAAGGTCACGGTCGCCAAGGACCAAGGGGACCCTCTGGGACACGGCCGGATCAAGGTGGAGTTCAATTGGGTAGCCAAAGGGCGCGGCCGCGGCCCGGGCAACTCATGCTGGGTGCGCGTGGCGCAGCCTTTCGCCGGCCCCAAGTACGGCTTCCAGTATGTGCCCCAGAACGATGACGAGGTCATCATCAGCTTCGTTGATGGCGATCCGGATTTCCCGTTGATCACCGGCTCGGTGCACAACGGCAAGAACAAGTATCCATGGGACCTGCCGACCAACTGGACGCAAAGCGGGTTCCGCACGCGCGCCAAGGGATCGGGCAAGTGGGGTGAAGTGTCCAACGTGCTGCGTTTCGAGGACAAAGGCGGCAGCGAGCAGGTCTGGGTCAATGCCGCCAAGGACCAGCTGGTCCAGGTCGCCTTCAACGACAAGATGCAAGTCGGCAACGATCAGGATCAGCTCGTCGTGATGAACCGCACCCGCAAGGTCGGCATGGACGAGAAGGTCACCATCGGACTGACCCAGCACATCAAGGCCGGCACCAAGATCACGCTTGAATGCGGCATGTCCAAGATCACGATGGATCCGATGAGCATCAAGATCGAGTCGATGATGATCAGCATCAAGGCGTCCCTCACCCTGGACGAGGAGGGAACGTTCACCACGGTCAAGGGCAACGCCTTCCTGACCCTGAAGGGTGGTATGATATTCATCAACTGAGATCGCCGGGGACGATACGGTTGGAGGGGGCGATGGCGGAACAGGCGCAAGCCTTCGTAAAGCTTTTAACGACAACGGTGGGCGACATCGCCGCGTTGTGCGAATTGACCGAGCCGGCCAAGGAGATGGTACCGCGTGCACCCACGCCCGAGGCCTACCTGAGCTCGCTGACGCAGGCGGGCCTCATGTCGGATGCCATCCGCTGGCTTGCGCAGGGCTTGCGGCCACGCGAGAGCGTGTGGTGGGCCTGCCTGGCGGCACGTGCCTATGTCGAATGGGGTAACGCGCTGCCGGAACCGGATCTGGCCGCCCTGACGGCAGCCGAAGCCTGGGTCTTCAAGCCGGAAGAAGACAACCGGCGTGCCGCCATGGCCAAGGCACAGGAGACCGGCTACCAGAGTCCGGCGTCGTGGGCGGCCATAGCCGCGTTCTGGAGCGGCGGCAGCATGGCGCCCGTTGACGCACCGGCGGTGCCGCCGCCGCAGCACCTCATTGGCCGCGCCGTCTGGGGCGCGGTCATGATCGCAACCAATTCGGGACCACCGCCCGAACTGGAGCAACGTCAGAAAAAGCTGCTCGACCAGGGTCTTGACATCGCGCGCGGCGGCAACGGCCGCGCCGGTGGCGGCTGAGAGAGGTCCCATGAACCCGATGATGATCGCCGATATCATTCCGCCGATGTCGTATGGCGATCTCGACGTGAATATGCAGTCGGGCATCATCTCGGGCATCGACGTGCGCCCGTACTGGTGCCTTAACTACGGCGGCCGGCTCATAGCCCCCTCCGTGATCGTTGTTCACTTCACCGCAGGGGCCGGCGGCGCCAAAGCGTCGATCGACTGGATGAATAAGGCCCGCACGTCGAGCCACGTGGTCATCGACCGTAGCGGTGGAATCTGGCAGTCGCTGCCGCTCACGAAGATGGCCCTCCACGCCGGCAAAGGGGACTGGCGCGGCTATCACAACACCCTTAATCACCACAGCTTCGGCATCGAACTCAGCAATCTCGGACCGATGTGGCGCGCGCCGAAGAAGCAACTCGTGGACTCCTACGGCCGGGAGCAGACGGATCGCGTGACGATACCCGTTCCCCATCGCAACGGCGGTATTCTGGAGGTGAAGAAGATCGTGGGCGATGCCGCCTACGGCAAGATCGTGGCCCTGGGCGTCAAGGAACCGAACTTCAATATTTGCGAGTGGGAAGTCTTTCCTGACGAGCAGACCAGAGCGCTGCAGCGCCTCTGCAGTCTTCTCGTGACCCGCTTCCCCACCGTCACCGACATCATCGGCCACGACACCTATGCACGGATGCGCAAGATCGATCCGGGCCCGGCGCTGCAGCTGGAAAAGCTGGTCGGCTGGATGCCCCAGGGTCGCACCATCCTCTACCAGGACACCCCTCAGCGATCAGGCTACACATCGCAGTTCGACACGCCGGACTACCTGCGCAATCTCGTGACGAGCCGCAGGTTTGGCGCCGGCAATTTCGGCCAGGATATCGGCTGACTGCAGCTGGGCCATGAATTGGCACGGTCAGTCGGGGGAATTCGTCAAAGCGCATCGTGTTAGCGATAGGCCGGCGTGGCATGCAGCCACGTCAGTGCCCCTGCGTGACCGGCTGGCGTCTTCGCGTCGACGTTATGCTATTGTCGACCCGGCCCGCTGACGGCATTTATAGATCGCGGGAATCGGATGAGACACTCATGACCTCGTTCCGCCTTCGGATCCACAAGGCGCCGCTGACCGAGACGCCGCCAGCACCCCTTCTCCTGGCCGGCGGGCCCGTCAGCATCGGCCGCCGGGACGACAACGGATGGGTTCTGCCCGACTCGACCGCCTCGGTGTCGCGTAAACACGCCACCGTCAGCGAGCGCAACGGCATCTGGTGCGTCACTGACGAATCGGCAAACGGCACCTTGCACAACGGCCAGATCGTGGGCCGCGGCAATACCAAACCGCTGACCGCCGGTGACATGATCAAGATCGGCGACTACGAAATCGTCGTCGAGACGGTAGCAGACGCCGGCGGCGGTGCGCATCAGGGCATGCCCATGGCGCCGCCGGTCCAGCCCCTGGCAGACCCCTACGGCGTCGGCGATTTCGTGCGCGCCGACTTCGGCGCCCCGCCGCCGACGCCATCCGGCCCATCGCCGTTTGATCCGCCGGCGCCCGAGCGCTTGGCAGAGGCGCCTCGCGGGGTTGACTTGTTCGGTGATTTTGGCGCCCACCAGGTCGCGCCCGGTGTCGGTGTCCGTGGCAATGCCGACTCACCGGTTGCCGCCTTCGGAAACATCGACGCGCCCGTCGACCAAGCGATCGGTCACGGCCAATCGCCGTTCGACAGCCCTGGAAACTCGCCCTTCAGCCCGGCCGGCGCGTCGAATACACCCTTTGGCGCCCAGGCTGCTCCAGTTGAAGATGTCTGGGGATCGGCACCGCCGAGTCCCGCGCCCAACGCTGGTGCGCTTGTCAATGACCCGTTCTCCAATCCCGGCGGTGGCTCGGTATTCGGCGACCAATTCGGATCGGCCGACGCCATTCGTAACCCCTTGACGGGGGGCACGCAGCCCGACGGCGGCCCGCGGCCCGGTGATCCTTTCAATGCCTCGGGTGCGCCATCGGTCTTCGGGACTGACGGCAGCCCCTTTGGTGCCGCTGATCCTGTTGGCTATGGGCGCAACCAGGCGCCAGCCCCTCTCGGCTTCGACGCCGTTGCCGTGCCCGAGATCGGCGGCCCCAGCGGCAGCGGCTCTGTCCTGCCGTCGGACTGGAACGCGACCGGGCCAGCACCGCCACCGCCGGATCTCGACCCGATCGAGCAGGCGTTGGCGGGCCTGAAGACCGCCGACAGGCCCGGCGTTGCGAGCACACCACCGCAACCGGCCCCGCGCGCACCGGCCGGCGATCCGGCAATGTCCAGCGCGGCGCTGTTTGGCACACCGCCCGCACCAGCGGCCAACAGCGCACCGCGGCCCAGCCCCGGCTCACCACCGGGCAATGCCTTTGCGCCGATGCCCATGCCCGGCACACCGCAGGCTCGATCAGACAACGCCGCCATTCCACCCGGCACCGACTTCTTCGGCGCATCACCGGGCGCCCAAGCACCGACAGAGGATGCTTTCGCGCATCCGGCAGCGCCCACCCCGGCCATCCCGCAACAGCCCAGACCAGGAACGGCGGTCGGAACACCGTCGGGTCCGGCGGCGGCACCCTCTGCTGCCTTCCAACCGCCCGCCACGCCACGACCGTCACAGTGGCAGCAGCCTGCAGCGCAGCGGCCTGCAACGCCTCCGCCGGCTGCCGCGCAAGCGCCAGCGACAAGCGCCGCCACCACGGGTGATGCGCTGCTGCGGGCCTTCATGGAGGGCGCTGGACTGCAGCAGATACCGCCTGACCTCGACCCCGTGCAGGGCATGCGCACGCTGGGATCATCCAGCCGGGCCATTGTCTCGACCCTGGCCCGCCTTCTCGAAGCACGCCGTCTGCTCAAGGGTGAGTTCCGCATCACCCAGACCGTGGTGGGCGCGCGAGAGAACAACCCGCTCAAATTCTCCGTCGACGAAGCGGAGTTGATGCTTGTCCTGCTCGGCGCCGTGCGCCCGGGTTTCCAGCGCGGCGAGGCCGCGGTGTGGGATGCCGGACGCGACCTTGAAGCGCATCAGCTTGCGATGCTGGCGGCCTTCCGCGCGGTGCTGGATGCGGTTTTCGCGCGCCTCGCGCCAGATGCCGTCGCGTCCAGCGAGGAAGCGGGCTTTTTCGGGCGGTTGCTGCCGCAGGCGCGCGACGCGGCGCTGTGGGAACGTTACGCCAAGACCTATAGCGATCTGCGACAGGATATCGGCAACACGCTGGCCGGCCGTCTGGGCCAGATCTTCGCCGAGGCCTACGAGGCCGAGAATGGCCGCCGTGGCGGCTCCCGGTGAGCAGAAATTCCTGAATTCGCCAGCACATGGCGCTTTACAGGACAGTCAGCAAATGATTACATACTCACTATGCCGATGCCCGCCGCCCGCATGGTTGTCGACCTGCACGCCTGTACGTTGACCGCCGGTCTGCCGGCTGGACCGATCCAGCCGCCATGCGCCATTACCGTGATCACCGGCATGTTCCCGCAGGCGCGCATGACGGACAGGGTCGTCTGTCCGAGCGTGCCTCTTCCTCCGCCGGCGGGCGTGCCGATCGCCATGGGTTCTCCCACGGTCTGGGTCGTGGGTCTGATGGCAGCGCGGATGCTTGATCCGACTGCGTGCGGAGGCATCATCGCGACAGGGTTCCCGACAGTCATCATCGGCCCCTGAAGGCACAGCTCACGCAACGCGGTCGCACGAGATCGTTGTATCGTTCTTGTCCTCGACCGCGGGCAAGCTGCTGACCCAGGTGTTCCACCCCAGGCGTGGCCCGTCGCCGCCCCCCCAGTCGCCAAGCTTCAGCGGCGGCACGTCTTCCTTCTTCAGCGACAGCCGGACGTCGAAATAAAGCGCCTCACCTGTGAACAGGCGCGCGAAATGCACGAGATGGCGTAGCGGTTCGCGGTCAGGCAGGAACATCCGGAAGCGCGTGTATGCAAGCGGACCCAGCTCGATCCGGTAGGCGCCTTCGGGGCGCATGATTCTCTCGCCGATCACCGCCTCATCGCCGAGCCGACAGAACCCGTTCGGAACCAGCTTGGTGCGTTCGCTCACGGGCAGGCGAAGCCAGTGCGGTGCGAATGTATCGACGCGGATACGTTCTGCGAAATAGTCCGACAGCAGTGCCTCAAGCACGATCGCAGAGCGCGGATTGCCGGAAAGTGCGCCGGCGTAGAACCGCAAAGCCGCGTGCGGCGTCGCCAGGCGACCGATGAGGTTGCCGGTTCCGAATCCGATGAGAGCATCGATCAGCCCGCTGACGCCCGCTTCCGCCGGCAGCAGGTCGCGGGCCGTCTCGTCAGGCGGCGTCTGTGCCGTCAGCCGGTACTTCGTCCACGCGCGCATGAAGAAACTGGTGGCGCGGTGCAGGAACAGATCGAAGAACGCGGCCATCGCCACGTCCTTTTCGCGCGCCCGCGCCAGGATCATCTCGCTGTAGAAATTCGGCAGCACACCCGACGGGCCATGCATGCCGATGAAGGACACGCTGATGGCGGGCGGCCCGCCCGCATCCTCACGGTATGCGGTCAGGTCGGAGGCAGGAAACGCCATGGCGGTCTCGGCCACGAAGCGCACCGCTTCCTGCGCCGGATGGGCATCGCGGCCGACCGGCGCGGCATGTCCGGCGCGGCCTGAGGTCTCCTCGGCGGCAGCATGCCGCTCGAGCACCAACAGGGCCTGCAGTGGATCGAATGCCTGCGGCTCTCGGCGCAGCCGCTCGATCAGAGCAGGGTCTTCTCGCCTGTCCTCGGTCGGCATGTCATGAGTTTCCCTGTCCGGCCGGTCAACCGCACCGACAGCCTGGTGAAGGCGTTGACGGCGGCGTAGAGGCCGAAGAAGCGGTCCAGCACGCTGGACAACAAGAATGCGGCACCCGGCGGATAGCGTTCGGGTGCCAGCTGGAGGTCGAGGTCGAGGCCATGCGCTACCGCCGTGGCGGCTCCCATCGGCACGCGCGCCAGTGCACGACGACTGTCGATCGACACAATGCCTTCGATGATGCTGCGCGCCTCCTCCTGGTCGCCCCAGTCATACAGGCGCAACAAGTCGCGCAGGGCATCGGCACCCTCGACGCCGCCCGAGATGGAAAGATGATTGAGCGACAAATGCGACAACACACGCCACAGGCGGCCGCTTGACAGCGGCGGACGGCGGGTCGGCGTAAACGGCGTGATCATGGCGACCCGATTCACGGCGGCCGCCGGCGTCACCAGAGTCAGCCTGATCTGTCCACCCGTGCCGGACAGCCTTGCCAGCAGCTCGCGATTGAAACAGAGCGTGTCGACCGACAAGGTCCAGTTGGCGGGCGCACCGGCGTTGGCATCACGATTGAAGGTTGAAATGAAGATCTCGGTCCCCTTGTCGCGTGCACCCACGGCGGCGCGTCGGCCCGCCTGCCAGAAGCGGGCACCCGGGGCGGAGTCATGCCGCACGCCGAAGAACGGCTCCAACGAATGCTCGGCGCCATCCTGCTCGGTCGCCGTGACACGCTCGACGGAATGGATCTCCAGCGCGTCCGGCCGTCTTGCGTCGGCGATCAGGCGGTTCTCGAATTGTGTTCCGTCGAGCCGCACCGGTTCAGCCCGATATCGGAAAAGATTGATCACCGGTACGCAGTTCAGTTGCAGATCGCCCAGGGCAACGCCGCGCTCCAGCTCCTTGTCCGTGTCGCTAAAGTACAGAAACAGATCAAGTTCCCGGTCGGCCTTGTTCATGCAGCGCGCGGAAATTCCCGAGATATCGAAAAACAGAAACTTTTGCGGCAAGGCAAAGTATTCGGTGATGAGGCGGTAGCCGATGAAAGACCGTGCCGGATAAGGCAGCATGCCTTCATCCCGGCCGAAGCCAACAGCACTCAAGGCACTCGGCGGCAGGAACACCGCATGGGGGTCGTCCGGCCCTTCGGCGACGGCGATACCGAGGAGCCGGTTCATGACCAGCTCATAGAGCGGCAGCGCCCGCACCATCGGCGCCGCGATGTAGAATCGCAGCGGATCGGGTTGCAGCTGCTCGAACTTGGTGCCGGCGCCGGTGCAGCGCAGCTTCACATGCAGCACACCCAAGGCACCGGAGGCGCGCGAATTGACCGGCGCACGAAACGGCCGACCCTGGACCGCGGTATGCACAACGTCGATCGGCCACACGCTCAGGTCCTGCGTCGTGCGCAAGCGGCAACGTTCGCCGTCGACCGGCTCCGTCTCGAGCTCCTCGTGACGCAGCAATTTGTGCGGCGCCGTCGCCTCGACCACGGCTTCCATGCGCGCGATGCCCATCGGAGGTACCGGCATCAGGTAGTGCGGGTAGAGTGCGTTGAGGACCGTTTCGGTAAGTTCGGGGAATTCATCTTCGATCTTGAGCCGCACCCGCGCGTTGAGCAATGCGACCGCCTCGATCAGCCGCTCGACATGCGGATCGGCCGACGCGTCCGGGCCCAGCCTCAGCCGGCCGGCGATTTTGGGGAACGCCTCGGCAAAACGGAACGCATCCCGTCTCAGGAATTCCAGTTCACGATTGTAAAGCGGAAACAGGTCGTCCATGTCGCCATCACCGGTCGGCGACAGTGATCAACCGGGTCGCCCCATCGATCTGCGTGTTGAACGCCACCAGCTCGGGGGCCGGATCGGCATGCATCAGCGCCTCGATACGAAAGCGTGCCACCCGCTCCAGTCCCTCGCCCTGTTCCTCGAAGCGCACGTCAATCGAGGACAGGCGCGGCTCAAAGCGGCGAATGGTATCCAACACACGCCGGCGCAGACTCTCGCGCCAGCTTCCCTGCAGGGACAGGACGGAGAAGTCGGGTAGACCATAGCCGACCACCGACTCGTCGATCTCCCCGAGGACCGCCGGCCAGCCGCGGCAACGCTCGCGTGTATTGAGCAGGGCTTCCAAATCGCGGCGCACCGCATCGCGCAACCGAGCCATGGTCTGCGATGGCGTCAGCGGCCGCTCGCGCGTCTCATCCGGCCGCTCGTCGAGCAACCGATCGAGGACGGAGAGCTGTGCCCTGAGTGTTTCGTTGTCGAGCGATGCCATCGCGAACCTGCGCTTACGCGGCGCCGAACTGCACAGTCTGCAGCTCGTCGATGCTCATGCCATCGTCGCCGACGAGGAACAGCCTCAGTCCGATGCCGCGGGTCGGCGTGCCGTCGCCACCGACCCACTCCGTGGCACGACCGAGACGGAATGTGTCGATGTCGCCATCCACAGGTAAAGTCGGATAGGTCGCCGGCACATAGACCACGCCCTCCGGGCCACCGCGCACTTCCATCTTGCATTGGCGCCAGATGAGATCACGGGGCCGCGATGGCTTCTCGAACTCCATGAAGTCGACTCTCTCGGTCGGCACCCAGAAGTACTTGCCGGTGCTGGTCAACACTTCGACGAAGCCGGCCGACAGGTCATCGACGTCCCGGAAGTCTTCGAAACCTGCCCCGCCCTCCCCCAGCCTGCCGGGCGATCGGGCCCGCTTCTCGTCGGCTTCCGCGAGGATGGCCGCTGCTTCGCGCTGCCGGCCTTCGCGTATCTCCAGCAGGGCCTGCAGTGCGGCTTCGACATAAACACCGGGTTCGGTCACGACATCGGGTGCGCGGCCCTTTTCGAAGACCTCCTGGCGGGCCATGGCGGCACGCAGGAGCTGGCGCGACAGCGCCACCGCCACGCCAAGCTTGCTGTGCTGGGTCGACAGCAGGTCGAGCTGACGATCGGCCTTATCATAAGCCGCTGTCAGCATGAACAATTCGGCGAGAAAGGCCCGCGTCTCAGGATCGCTTGGCTTGTCTCGTACAATGGCGGTCTGGGCCTCGACGGCCTCCGCAAGCTTGCCGTCGCGAAACAGCGTTTTGGCGTCCGAGCTCATGTCCATGCTCCCCTATTGAATGGCGGCCGACGTTCAGGCGGCGCGCTTGCCACCTTGCTGGCGGACCGTACTGATCAGGTTGAATGTCGCCCCCATCTCGTCGAGCTGGAACTGCGGCTGCAGCCGGGCGATGAGTGCGTAGTGGCCAGGTTTGGCAGGCAGCTCCCTGATCTCGATCTGCGACTTGTTCAACGGATACCTGGCTTTCATCTCTATCGACGCGTCGGGATCGCCCATCGTGTAGTAGTAGATCCAGTCGCTCAGCCGCTTCTGGCACTCCTCCGGCGTCGTCTGGGCGCCGATGATGTCGCGCGCGATGACCTTGATATAATGGGCGAAGCGCGATGCGCACAGGATCTGCTGCAGCATCGAGGACAGCCGCGCGTTGGCACGCGCCGCCGCCTTGTCGTAGCGGGTCGGCTGCCACACCGCCTGATTGGAATTGAAGACAACGTACGACGTCAAGCGCGCCGTCATCAGGGGAATGAAACCGAGTTCCGACAGGTCCCGTTCCTGCCGCTCCGTCAGAGTCATCTCGACTGGATGTCTGGGCGCCACGCCCAGCCGGTCGGTGCTAAACCAGGGCAGCGGCAGCTCGTCGACCACGCCACCGCCGATGCGGTCACGACCCGCACCGCGGATGTCGCCGAACCAGCCGTAGGTGGCGAAAGAGCGGATGCAGACGGCCGCGAAGGCGTAGGCTGCCGATCCCCACAACCACTGCTGCGCGTCGTTGGCATGGGCCGCTTCGCGATAGACGAAGCCATCGGCACGCACACCATCCGGTCGATAGGGCAGTCGCATCAGCACACGCGGAAAGACGATACCGAGATAGCGGGTGTCCTCGGTCCCCGACCGCAGCGAGCGCCAGGCCGCGAATTCCGGCCGCTTAAACATGCCATCCAGATCAATCGTCGGCACCAACTCGCGAAAGCGGTCGATACCGAACATGGCGGGCGAACAGCCCATCACCGTCGGTGCATGCGGCGCCGCCACGACGCCTGCAAATGCCCGCAGCGTTTCAAGATCCTTCGGATGCTTGCTGGGTTCGTAGTCAGCGACGATGAGCCCGTAGGGCTCACCACCCGGCATGTCGAATTCTTGCGTATAGATCCTGTCGAACGTTTCGCTCTGATCGAACTCGACGGCGCGTTCCAGGTCGCGCGTCAGCTCGCGCCATGACAGATTCAGGATCCGGACTTTCACACTCTTGATGCCCTCGGCCATGCGCGACAGCCAGAGTATGCCGCGCCACGACGCTTCCAGCCGTTGAAAGCGCGAATGGTGGAGGATCTCGTCGACCTGTCGTGACAGCATCCGATCGATGCCGGCGATCACCCGGTCGATACGAAACGTGATTTCGCGGTTGCGCCGCCACAGTTCCTCGCGCCGCTGCGGCGATAAGCCCGCGGCTTCCGGCGGCCCCGCTGCCTCATCGGCAGGCGGCGGTGGCTGAGCCACCGCCGTAGCAAGGCCGGCATCTGCCAGCGCAAAGCCGGCAGTGTCGAGGGTGTCGGTCGGAACGGCGTCTTCTGGTGCCGTCACGGT
>Ga0187894_10006457_pt1 | contig 11498 bp, 8 predicted proteins | sample GBC1701081metaG_FD_136650 | JGI IMG/M metagenome (GOLD analysis project Ga0187894, IMG submission 136650) | White microbial mat communities from a lava cave in the Kipuka Kanohina Cave System on the Island of Hawaii, USA - GBC170108-1 metaG ...
CTCAAGTAATCTTAAAACGAGCCGTCGGGCGGACGGTTAAAGACATAACGTATGTGGCTACACAAAGCGTGTCTTTAGAATCTACATCTATAACCGCTTAGGTTTAGATGGAGAGCGTCAATAACCCTTCTCTCTCTGTTCGCTGTTCTTAATCAGAGAGTAACAAGTACTACTAACATTGGGCGAAAACGCATTGTGCGTTTTTCGTTTCATATTCCATTTGGAGGAACTTTATGCCCCAAACTACAAAGACTCCTAAAGTTTATTACGTCAACGATGTCGGAGATGACTTTACTTTTTATCTTGAATTTCATGATAACAAAGAACAATTGCTAAAAGATTGGGTTCCTCAAAAAGACTCTAAAGAACAATCATATGAGACCTCCGAAAAACTTCAAGTCATCGTTTTAAGTGGAGACAAACCTACCCTTAGTGCAAAACATATTGAAAAAAACGGAGAGGAAATTCTTAATATTCTTAACTCCGCTTCCCAACTATCCAACAATAACTTGAAGACTCTTTTTGAGAATAAATTTCCGCCAACTCTCACAAATGAAATAAAGAATAATCTAGACGATTATCTTAAAAATAATAAGGAACAAAATCTAAAAAATTTGCTAAACCAAATAGCTAAAAAACTGAATGAAGTTCTATTAACAAAAGACTTAGAGAATGAACTTCACGTTTCGCCTATAATTCTTGACCCCGATGAAGAAGATAGCATTACGAAATTAGGTTTTGAGAATGGCGAAAAAACTATCTACCGCAACAGAAAATTATTCGACAAGGAATTTTCGGGTGTCATCAAACCTTTGCAAATTACAGGACGCTCTTTGATAACTCTGTCTTACGAAGGTGCTTTTCTTAGTATAAGTTTTCGTAAACAGTCGGGCGTAGGGTATGAGCCAAAACCCGCAGGCGGTTTGTTTCCACTCGGAATAAAAGATTACTGCGATGTCCTGAAAAAGATATTTTTTGGTATAGGGAATGGAGAAAACTTTAGTAAAAAAACAGGGTTATTAGTTATTACAGGCGCAACCAACTCTGCAAAGAGCGAGATTGCCAGAGGTTTGATATATGAGTATTTAAAAGCAGTTGATAAAACAAAAAGGCGACCTCATCTTGTAACATTTGAAGATCCAATCGAAAAACTCTATGCCGATAAACCAGATGAAGATACGACAAATAGTAATATCTCCGTTTCAATGCCTGCTACATTAGAACACGAAATTGACTACACACCACGTGAGTTAGGAAAAGATGCAGGATCACTAAGGCAAGCTTTCAAAGATGCTCTTAGACAAACACCAACGGTTTTCTTTGTTGGTGAAACACGCGACAAAGAAGAATGGAAAGAGATATTGGATTTTGCAAGTACAGGACATTTAGTTGTGACGACTGCACACGCGGGTTCATTAACTGAAGCCATGCACAAACTCTTTTCTGCTTTACGGATTAAAACTCCAGCCGAACGAAGCGAACTTGCAAACCGCCTTCTTGGTATTGTTCATCTCAGACCATCCCGCCACAACGAAAATATAAAAATTCCTGCTGTATGGCAGCAAACCCCGATAGGAAAAAACGACCTCGTCGCAGAGGGTTTATCTTCGATGCTTCCGCATAACTCCAATGACAAAAATGATGAGAGTGAAAAAGGTTGTTTAGGAAGAACCTATCTAGTGAAAAAACTTATAAGCCTAATGAGTAAGGATAAAAAATCAGAGTTAGAAACTAGCTTAGAAAAAGAGGCTATCAAATGGGATTTAGAAGGAGTGTAAATTATGCCGGACTATTTAAGATTTGGAATTCCGTCTTTTGATAAATTGCTTGGTCAACATAAAGAAAATAGGAAGATCGAATATGGAATTCACCTTGGAGACAAAGACGAAATTAAAGACACGACAGGTATTTGTGTCATAGGACCTGACGGCACAGGTAAATCCGTCTTGGCTTTGCACCTCGCTTCGCAATATATGGCAGATTGTTTGTGTGAAAGTCATAATGGCAATAGTAAAGACTTGCCAAAAATTTTCTATATTTCAACGGACTTGAATCACGATAAAGCAAATAAAACTTGGCATAATTTAGGACTTAACAAGCCTTTTGGTAGAAATATACCATTTGAAACAGCTGATTACAGTAACGAATTAAGTAAGAACATAAACTTGGAACACCGCACGCCGCAAGATGTAATCGAATATATTCAAGCCTCAAAAAAAAGCACTGATGCTGAACATGAAGTTTGTTTCATAGACCTCGCCGCGAACACAGCAGGAGATGATTGGGGGTTTGTTACAAGGCTATTGGCATTATTGAAACAACCACAAACAAAAAACGATAAATCAGACCCACCAATTGATAAAAGTCATCCACGCCATTTGGTAATCATTGATGCCGTCGAAGGATTCGAGACTTATATGGGAAACATTGATGCTTTTGGCGAACCCACTACGCGCCGTGCGCGGGTAGCTCAATTAGCCCGTCTAGTCGCAAAAAAAAGCCACCTGCTTTTGATAGTCGAAGAAACGCGGAATATGCAACGTCTTCCCGAAGAATTTGTAACCGATACTGTCATAAGGCTTCGCAACGCGGAATTCAACAAATATCTTCGACGAACACTTGAAATAGAAAAAACCCGCGGACAATCACACATACGAGGACAACACCCATTTACAATTCGCAATGGCGGAGGCTCAACCACAGGCATCCAAGAAAACGCCGATGACCCTAAGATTAAATCATGTAATGAAAACCTTTCTTATCAAGGTTACGTCCAAGTCTTTCCGTCATTGAGTTATTTGAGTCGCGCCATTATGGAGAATGCTCACGCTCCAAGAGATGAGTCACCTAAAGATAAATATGCCGCTTTTGGAATTCGCTATTTGGACAATATGCTTGGCGGTGATGGTTTTGAGGCTGAGTACAAAGAAGAATCTGGCGAATATTGGTATGACACGCGAGGATTACCTTATAGCACTGTCACGGCTTTAATAGGTGATTCGTTGACTCAAAAAACTCCTTTGGGAAGGTCGTTCCTTAGCAGGTGTTTCTATCCGCTAAAAGAAGAGTGGTTGAAAGACAAAAATTGTTTTGAAAAATTAATTAACAATCTCGACTCTGAAATCCTAACAGACTGGCGCTCCTTGAATACAAATTCTTCCACACAAGAAGAACAAGAAAAAATTCGCGCTTTCAAGAGTAGCTTAAAGGATAAACTGAAAACAGAGAATGAACTGAACAAAGAGTGTAAAAGGTTACTAAAGAAATGTAGTGTCGCTGTTCTTTTCACTACACAGGATACACATAACGAATCATTAGCAAAAGAGTTTTTGGATAGGTGGCTTTCAATAGATCTAAAAGATAAAAAAAAAGAACTAACAAATGAAGAAAAGGAAAAATATCTAACGGAAAAACTTGTTATAGAGGCACTTATTGAAAGTCGGATAATTTGTCGCCGTATGGAGATTCACGATGTTTCGTCAGCGACTCTCACGCATATTTTTGAGCAGAACATTACAAAGGCGCAAAAAATAGCTTTTGATTTTGACGCTAACCCTAGCGAAAGATTCAAAAAGTCGGGTGGTATCCGAGTTGTAGTTGACGATTTCAATGCATTCAGAAACACCTATCCCGAAGTACGCGAAGACCCGTTGTTTTTACCTTACCTTCTTTTTTACTTGGGACGCGAAGGCGCAACCACCTTGATTATTGATACACAATCAAGTAGCAAACCCGACTTAACGCTCACTGAAAGATATGAAAGTATGTTGCGTGAATCTGTCCAATATCGTCTTTATACTTGGCGTGTACCTTTCTACGGGGAAAATCGAGTTGCAATAACAGCTATACCACCGTTTTCACCACAAACATCAGGGGCAATTCGTGAGCTAAGATGGGAGAACAAAGACGATAAATCCCGTTCGTTAGAAGTTAGCCCGCACTTTGAACTATATTCCGGACTCGAAGAAGGAAAGCCTCAGCCTATACCTCTTGAGGTAAGGTTTAATGCCTCAACGCCTGCATTTGAGAAGTATCTTGAGACAGAAGAGCGAAATTTTTCGGAATTTTTCACTCCGTATAAAAGAGAAGGACAAGAAGGAAACGCAAGAACGCTTTTCCCATACATAAAAAATGAATATCAAGCGATGCACGATTTTGCAGTTATGCAACGCGGCACACGACTAGACCACACACTGATTTTTCAGGTGGATGAGTTTTGGACATTACGTAGCCCCGTTTATGGAAGAACGGGAGCATTTAGACCGCAACTTGACTATTTAACTACCCCTACTTGGCATAAAGAAGATGGAAGAGACCCTATTGCTGACCCTTACGGAGTATTTCAACCTTTACCGGCAGAAGAGAAAAAAGAAGTAGAGAAAAAAGAATATAAACGATCAGATGCTTACAGAGACGAGTTATCTAAGTACATCGAAAGTTACATATGGAATGATAACGAACAAAAAATCGGTCTCGACCGCATTCCCTTTGCGTGGGATTTTGGTTTCTTGCTGTGCAAAGGACGCGACTGGGAAGAGGCTAAAGATGAAAAGATTGTTGGAGGGGAGAAAACAGTAGGACAAATTTGGAACAAATTGAAAAAAGCAAACGAAGAAAAAAAAGCAGCACCGGATCTAAGTTGGTCGGAATTGTTTGCGGCTTGTAAGGCGGTAGCAGAATATCAATCATACAAAACTTCTACTACTGTTCGCGCATTTGATCTACCGTTAAGAAACCTTGAGTCAGTCGCTTGTTTGGTACTTGAAATATGGGCTTCTGAGATTTACAACAGACAACAGGACGAAGAAGAGAAAAAACTTTTCGCTGAAGCTTTATCCAATCGTTCAAACCCATCTTCTGCTGAGAATGATGTAAGTATCTTGAAATGGCTCAAAAACTACCCTGACGAATTGTACAAAACATGGTTATTGCTTACAGAAGTGATAGACTTTTCTTCTCTTACAATAAATGCGAATACGCTCTCCTTTGATTTCAAACAAGAGCGAATAGGTCATTCGGCAGTTGCAACACAACATTGGTATAAATCCGCCTGTGACTTTATGGATTCAATCGCACCGCAAGATTTGGAAGCAAACTGGATACCCACTCAGTTGCCGGGACATTTTTCCGTTAGAGGCGATTGGTTTTTATGTGTCGCAGGAGGAAGCAGGTCAAACCGTTTGGCAGATAGGGCTTTAGACTTACTAAGTAGCAAACTATCCAACCTTACACGATTACAAAAAGGCATCGGACTGCCTGTAAGAAAGCTTTTTACTGAGAAAGAAAAAAACCACCTTCGTACACGCCTACTTGCAGTTAATAAAAAGCAAATAACAAATGTGGGATATAAAGAGTTACTGAAAATAGCCCCAGACCCGAATAGTGATCAAAAGTTTTATTTTTTGTGGAGAAGTAACCTTAAAGGGTACGACCGTGAACTCAGAATATGGCATGAGTGGCTGAATATGATGATTCATTGGTGGAGTTCTTTGAAACATAAAGACGCTTCAAAATGGATAAACGGCTTTACAGTTTGTAAGTGGGTTGATAACTACAAGGAAGAAAATGATGAGAACCTAAAAGGCGGTTGGTGTAACAAACTAGAGAGTTTGGACAGTTGGAAAGAGTTTCCTAATTGGACGCAGATGTTGATTGACTCTTTGGAACAAGTTTGTGATGAATCTTAAACATGCACCTTACCTTTTAGTGCCGTGTGTAGTGTTTCAATTGCAAGAGCCGCCGCGTGCATTTTCCGTGAAGGCAAACCACCAACCTTGTTCGCAACCTCTTGTTTTGTCACTCGTAAAGCCTCACAAACGCGCAAACCTTCAATCATTTCTGTTAAAGCAGAAGCACAAACCAGTGTGGGCGGACAACCGTAAGCCAAAAACTTAACTGCCGTGATTTTTTCATTTTCGATTCTTAACGAAAGACAAACCTTGTCGCCGCAGACGGGATTTGTTTCTTCGGCTTTGTGTGTTGTGTCTGTTAATTCGCCCGCGTTGCGTGGAGTTAAAAGGTAATCTTTGAATTGTTCTGAATAGGTCACTGTTCGGCTTTTTTCATTTCGGCAACAAAAGCTTCGTGGCGGATGCGTGCGAGGTCATTTACAAACTGCGTTGCGCGTGTTCCCCAGCCTTTGCCGAATGTCAAAAACGGTTTGCCCTGTGCTGACTGTTCATCATCGGGATAAACAAAACAAGTTCCGACGCCTAAAAAGCTGTCCGTTTCGTCTTCAATTTCAATGTTTTGAGTTTCCTGTTTTTTTATAAGAGTCAGCCAGAAACCAAAACCACGCGGCGACCAGTAGGATTCTACGCGCCAGATTTCAGAAGCCCACTCTTTTGGCACATCCGTATTTGTAAACACAACGCGCCAGCCGTCTTCTTCCAATCGTTTTATTAAATCATCACGTTGTTCTTGCATAGCTATTAAAAACTCCCAACGACATCTTTTTCTTGGGGACTTGCTTTTAACGCCTGTTGATAAAGGGGCGAAAGTTTTCTTAAAGACTCTACGGCTTTCGGTAAAACTTCCAAAACATAATCAACATCTTCCCCGGTATTGTCTTTGCCGAAACTGAAACGGATTGCTCCGCGTGCGAGTTCGTCGTTGCGTCCTAGTGCGCGAATCACAGGCGAAGGTTCAAGCGAACCAGATGAACAAGCCGAACCCGTAGAAACGGCTATGCCCTGCAAATCAAGGTTTATCAAAAGCCCTTCACCTTCGATGAAACGAAAAGAGATATTTGATAAATGCGGCAGGCGGTTTTCGCGTTTGCCGTTTAAGACGACATCCGAAATTTTTTCAAATACACCGGATTCAAAACGGTCACGCATTTTTTCAAGGTGCGCGTTTCGTTCTTTTAGCTCTTTCTTTGCTAATTCCGCCGCCATGCCAAATGCAACAATCATCGGGACAGATTCTGTGCCGCCGCGTTTTTCGCGTTCCTGATGACCACCTATGTTTTGCGACATAAGGCGAACGCCGCGACGCACGTACAATGCACCGATGCCTTTCGGCGCGTAGAGTTTATGTGCCGACATCGAAAGCATATCGCAACCCCAATCCTCAACGCCTACATCGGCGCGTCCGACTGCCTGAACCGCGTCGGTGTGAAAGTAGATGTGACGGTGTCCTTTTGCGCGTTCTTCTTTTACAAGCGCACCGATTTCTTTAACGGGCTGAATCGTTCCGATTTCATTGTTAGCCGCCATTACGGTTATCAAAACCGTGTCGGGGCGAATTGCCGCTTTTACATCTTCAACGCGGACAACGCCGTCTTCATAAACAGGCAGGCGTGTGATTTCCCAACCGCGTTTTTCAAGAGCGTTGCAAACTTCTTTCACCGCCGAATGTTCGATTTGTGATGTGATAATGTGCTTGCCGTGATTTTCTGCTGACTCGCAAAGACCGCGAATTGCCAGGTTATTTGCTTCTGTACCGCCCGAAAGAAAAACAATTTCTGCGGGGCGTGCTTTGATTAAATCCGCGACCTTGTGACGCGCAACATCAACAGCCGTTTTTGCCTCTTGCCCGAAGAAATGAATGCTCGACGCATTGCCATATTTTTCAATCAAAAAAGGCAACATGGCATCAACGACGCGGCGGTCAATCGGCGTCGTTGCACTATTGTCTAAATAAACTCTGCGAAACATAAAAGGTTTTGAGTTTTGAGTCCCGCCTTTTAGGCGGCTGTTATTTTGTTCAAAACAATTGCCGCCTAAAAGGCGGGACTCAAAACTTTGAAATTAGTTCTTCAAATACTTTTGCGGAATCGATTGTTCGGGCGTTTCCCCATCCCAATAAATTGTCATCACCCACCAACGCTTTCCGTCGTAAAAAAGCTGTATGCTGTTGATGCCCCGTGCAAAAGGTTTTTCATCATCGGTTTTGTGTTTTGATTCGTAGGTGCTGAAAACGTGCGTTATGTGACCGAAGGTTTCGACCTTTCGCGCAATCTCTTTTTCAAAGAAACCTTCTTTTTCCATAAAAGGATTTGCTCTTGTGATGTAATCTTCAACAGTCAAAATCCGCGTAGTAAAACCGCCTTCTTTCAGTTTGGCTACGGGAATCATTCTCGCGCCCGGTTGAAACAGAGAACGAAATCTGTCCCAATCGCGTTTCTTTCCCGCAGGACCCGAAATCACATCATAGACAGCCGCCAAGATAGCCTCCATTGATTCAACATCTTTCGGATTCGCCTGTGGTGTCACAGGCGTCGGTTGCGGTGTTGGTTTGTTTTCTTGCGCCATCATATTTATTGAAATCAAAAAGACGAAGCAGACTGAAAAAATAAAAGTGAAAAGTTTTTGTTCTTTATAGTTCATAGTTTCTTTAAGTTTTAAGATTTATTTACCCCGTGTTCTTTGTACTCTCTGCCATTAGGCTTTCTGACAAAATAAAATAATTTCACGCAGAGACGGCAGAGAATGCAGAGTGCATTTACAAGGGATTTCGACTCACTTTCCTGAAACGAATATCAAATAAAGCCCTTGCATTATACCAATAAAAAATCCAATCGCCGCCCCGAATAGTTCTATGGTTCGCAAGTGTTGTTGAGCGACGGATAAAACAAGGTCTTCAAGTTTTGGCAAAGGATAATTTGCTACTTTGTTTTTCACTATTGTTCCGATGTCAAATTCGGCAATCGCGCCCGGCAATTTTTCGCGTGCGGTTGTGACGATTTGTTCTGTCAAAGCCTCGCTTGTTTCGCGTGCCTGCGAATTCGGGATGTGGTCGGAGAGTTTTCCAATCGGTACGACCAGAAGTTTTTCGAGTTGTGTGCTGATGACTGCGTTCACTGTTCGCGCTGTCTCTTCACGTTCTAAAACCGAAAGCAAGTTTTTCGTCAAAAGCTTTTTCAACTTCAAAGAAGAATCCGTTCCTGCTGTTACAAACAAATCGTTCCAAGTCTGTGAACGAAGATGTGTGAGCGCATCGGTCGCGTAAGCGGAAACGGATGAAGCGAGTTCGGGGCTTCTCGCAAGCGACAAAATCCGTGTTGTTACTTGCTCCTTTACTATGTGCCATTTGTCAGGAACGATTTGACCTATTGCTTCGGAAACGGTTAAAGCCAGAATCTTGTCAATCGTGCGGGTGAAAAAGCTTTCGACCTCACGGGCAAAATCCGCACCGCCCAGATACTCTTCGACCTTTTTCGGCAGAGTATTATTTACAAGGTCATCAACCTCTTTATGAATTACATCGCGCGAGATAAAAATCTTTTTGAAGAAAGAAAGCTTATCGTAATAATCATCAACTTCGCGTTTTATGAGCGAACCGATTTGTCCGCGTGTGTTCTCTTGCGTTGCGATTTCCGTGATTTGATGAACTATCGGGGGAATTTGTTTTGCGACACGGTCTTTCAATAATTCAACGGTGTCAGGCGTAAAAACCTCTGCAACGGTCATCTGGCTACCAGCAAAATCATCAAGCCGTGCGCCTATAAATTCCCGAACTTTTGATTCAAATTTGGGTTCTGTGACAATCTCTTTGAAACGGTTTTCGATAAAACGAAGAATGTCCAGCATTGCTTCTTCACCGAACGATTCGCCAACACGCTGTGACAATAAATCGTCAATGCGCTTGTCCATAAATGTTTTAATCGCTTCTGTTGTCTCTTCGCTCTTTAGCATCTGCACAATGTAATCGCCCACACGATGCTGAATAGAAAAAATCGCATCCAGCGTAGGTTCACGTATTCCTTGCGGCAAAGCGTCCAGAAGCGAAGGGTAGTTCGTATTAAGAAGCTGGTTTGTGTAATCGTGTATGAACCCTTCGACTTTCCGTTTGAAAAAGTCCGTCTCAAAAAGCGCGTTGATAACGGTTTCCTGCGAAACGAGTTCGTTGCCGACGGCGTTCCCGATTGTTTCTGCCAGACGCAGACGGTGGCGCGGAATCATCCCTTGGGGCCAAATCGTCAAACCAAAAAGCTTTACCGGATTATGCGGGCGAAACAGCATCCTCACGGCAAGCCAAGCCGCACCGTAACCGTGAACAGTTGCAAGCAAAATCGTCGAGATAAGCAAAAAAGATTTACTGCTTACGATATACCAAAAGGTTTCTATGATTAATAACCTCCAGACATTTCGATTACAAAAGAACGTCACAAAACAATTCAAAGGTTCGTTTGTTGTTTCGGGGTAATAGTTGCAGTTTGAGTATGAGGATGTCAAAGCAGGGCTTAATCTTCTTCTTTACTTTTTCGTAACACCAAAAACAATAAACTCCCGCCGAAAACGAATAGCGAAATAATAAGAATGAGAATGTTAAGGTAACTGAAAAACAATAACTTTGAATCAATGAAGAAAATCGCAGACCAAAATAGGGTGATGAACGCAGATATTGCACAGACCACAATCAAAACGGTTCTTTTCCAATCCTTTTTCAAATTGTCGGTGTGCGAAGGCAATGATTGTTTTTTCAAAAAGTCCATGTAGTTTTTTGCCTCTTTGGGGAGTTGACTGTAACGCCATTGTTTGAAGACGAAAAAACCGATGATTGCACAGGCAATGGATCCCAAGACAATCACAGCGATAATTTGACTTTGTCTTCCAACCAGCCTTAGAACCTGAAACACTATCCATATAGCACCGAAACCAATACCGATTTGAGGGATGTAATTTGTAATTGCCGATTCGAGATTATCTTTTGCGGTTTCTTCGGCGGGGTTTAATTTTGCGGCGCGGTTGAAATATTCTATTGCTTCACGTTTGCGGTTTTGATTCTGAAGAGCAACGCCCATATTGTTAAGCCCCGCGTAAGAATTTGGAGCGAGTTCTAATTCGCGGCGACAATGTTCTTCGGCTTCTTTATAATTTTCCGCTTTCAAAGCAATGCGTGCGAGGATTTGATGGGTGACATTCCAATCGGGTGCAATTTCGCGCAATTTTTCCGCTGATTCACGAGCCTCTTTGAGCTTGAAAACGTGAAGTTGCGCGTCAGCCAGAACATACCAATTTACGGGTTGATAAGGTTCAAGTCTCACAGCCTCTTCTGCTGATTTAACGGCGTCGTATCGTCGTCCGCCGTTTTGTAAGATGATGGAAATCAGCCTGTGCGCCCACGAATCTTCAGGATTAGCCGAAACGGCTTTCTTCGCATATTCATATCCTTTCTGCCATTTTCTCAGACCGATAAGAGCCTGCGTCATATTGCAGAGCAAATCGTAATCATCCGGGGCAATGCTCAAACCTTTCGCAATTACGGGAACGGCTTCCGCATCACGGTCTAGCTCAATCAACATTTCGGCTTGTTCTTTGATTTTGAGAAGTTCTTCTTGTGACATAACGTGATATTAGGGTGAAATTCTTTTAGCTACAAAAATATCGGATAAAAGGGCGCGTTTTTTTTTATATTTTAATGTCAATCAGGGATAGGAATCTTACTTTTTTTTTCCATTAGCCCAACCGTTCACGGTTGGGAACTGATGGTCTAATCCAATTTTCAGCCCCGTTTAGGGGGCGAAAGATGGCTAAAGCCTCTATCAAAAGCAC
>Ga0187894_10006458_pt1 | contig 11489 bp, 8 predicted proteins | sample GBC1701081metaG_FD_136650 | JGI IMG/M metagenome (GOLD analysis project Ga0187894, IMG submission 136650) | White microbial mat communities from a lava cave in the Kipuka Kanohina Cave System on the Island of Hawaii, USA - GBC170108-1 metaG ...
GTGAGGATAGAAGAGCTCCAATCTGACACCCCAACGCGTCGAAGTGCCGCGTCTGCTGCCTAGCCCGGTTTACAGGGATAAGGGGACTTGACCAGGAGACGGTCTTACCCACGGAGCGCGACGGTGGACGACTGACCGCCGCCATCTATCATCGCTGTCGTGAGCTGCGTATTGAGCCGCCCACCCCGGAGCGCGTGGCGCGACTGGTCGGCTCCGCCGCTCGGAATTATGAAGAGCAGTTCTATCAGGCTGTCGCGCAGAGTTTGTCGCCGGAGGTGCAGACCCGGCTAGAAGCCTTGTTGCTGGCGACTGACGCTTCCGAAGGGACATCGTCCGAAGCACTGCGGTCAGAGACCGCGCGCTCCGTACTTCATCACTTGAAAGCGGATCCTGGACGCGCCAGCGTGGAGGGACTCCTTGAAGAAGTGGCGAAACTGGAGCGGCTGCGCGCGGTCGGAGTCCCAGCGGATCTCTTTCGGCAGATTCCTCACAAAGTGTTGACGCTCTACCGACAACGCCTGATGGTGGAAGAGCCCTTCGAACTACGACGCCATCCACAACCGTTACGTCTTACATTGCTAGCCGCCTTCTGGGTGTTGCGCTGCCAGGAACTGACCGACACATTGGTCGACGCCTTGTTGCAATTAGTTCATCGGATCGGCAGCAAAGCCGAACGGCGGGTCGAACACGAACTGTTGGAGGACTTAAAACGCGTCAGCGGGAAACATAGCTTGCGCTTTCGTCTCGCCGACGCTTCCCTTGCCCGGCCTGACGGCTTAGTCCGCGAGGTGGTGTATCCGATCGCGCCCGAAGCCACCCTCCAAGAGTTGGTCAAGGAATGGCGCGCCTCGGGGCCGACTTATCGTCGGCATCTTTATCGTGTGATCCGGAATTCCTATCGTCTCCACTATCGGCGGATGGTGCCGCGCCTGCTCGCGACGCTAGAGTTCCGCTCGAATAATGACCGTCATCAGCCGTTAATCCAAGCGCTCACGTTGCTCAAGAAGTATGCAGGCTCTGTACTCCGCACCTACCCGCTGGAGGAACAGATCCCGCTGGAAGGCGTCGTGCGCAGCCAGTGGCGGGACGCAGTCCGCGAGGTCGGGAAAGACGGACAGGAGCGGATCAATCGTGTAACCTATGAGATCTGTGTCCTCCAGACGCTCCGTGAACGGGTGCGCTGTAAAGAACTCTGGGTGGTCGGCGCCAATCGCTACCGCAATCCCGAAGACGATCTCCCGCACGATTTCGATCAGCAACGGGACACGTACTATGCCTCTCTCAACTTGCCCCTGGATGCCGACACGTTCATCACGGGCCTCCGCCGCGACCTCTCCGCCGCGCTGCAATCGTTGGAGCACACCTTGCCGAAGAATACGTCCGTCAAAATTCTACCGAAACGGGGTGGGTGGATAGCCCTTTCCCCGTTGGAAGCCCAATCCGAACCGGTGAATCTGGCGGCGCTGAAAACGGAGCTAGGCCAACAGTGGCCCATGACCAGCCTGCTCGACATGCTCAAGGAGACAGACTTTCGCGTAGGCTTTACCGATGTGTTCAAAAGTGCCACGGCCTGGGAGAATCTCGATCGGGCGACACTCCAGCAACGCCTGCTCCTGTGTTTGCATGGCGTAGGGACGGGAACAGGCCTGAAACGCATGAGTGCGGGCGAACACGGAGTGAGTTACAAGGATCTGCTCTATGTCCGCCGCCGCTTCATGACCAAAGAGCATCTGCGCGCAGCCATCATGCAGGTGGTCAATGCCATTCTGCGCGCGCGTCAGCCGCACATCTGGGGCGAAGCCACAACGGCCTGTGCCTCGGATGCCAAGAAGTTCGGGGCCTGGGATCAGAACTTGATGACGGAATGGCATGTCCGCTATGGTGGACGGGGCATTATGATCTACTGGCATGTGGAGCGTAAATCCACCTGCATCTATTCCCAACTGAAAACCTGCTCCTCGTCTGAAGTCGCGGCGATGATTGAAGGCGTCTTACGGCACTGTACCGAGATGACGGTAACGAAACAGTATGTGGATAGTCACGGCCAGTCAGAGGTGGCCTTTGCCTTCTGTCATCTGTTGGGCTTTGCCCTCTTGCCACGCCTCAAAGCGATTCATGCCCAGAAACTCTATCGTGCAGATACCGCGGACAACTATCCCAATCTCGAACGCGTAGTGACGCGGGCGATTGATTGGGAATTGATCCGTCAGCAGTACGACCAGATGATCAAATACGCGACTGCGTTACGCTTGGGAACGGCAGAAACGGAGGCGATTCTGCGCCGGTTCACTCGCGCCAATCTGCAACATCCTACCTACAAAGCGTTGGCGGAATTGGGCAAAGCGCTCAAGACGATCTTTCTCTGTCAGTATCTCCAAGCCCCCGAGCTGCGGCGGGAGATTCAAGAGGGACTCAATGTTATCGAGAACTGGAACAGTGCCAACGGCTTTATTCTGTACGGCAAGGGCGGAGAGATCGCCACGAATCGGCGCGAAGATCAAGAACTCACCATGCTCAGCTTACATCTCTTGCAGCTCTGCCTGGTGTATATCAATACCTTGATGTTACAGCGTCTCCTTGGGGAACCGCATTGGGACACACGCCTGACACCAGACGATCTCCGAGGGCTGACGCCGCTCATGTACCATCACGTGACCCCGTACGGCATCTTCCGCCTCGATATGAACGACCGGTTGGTGATTGAAGAAGCCAGAGCAGCGTGAAGATTCCGTTACTTTGCGGTCTATGACAGCAATGTTGGGTTTGGGCCTTGTAGTACGTCGTCTTGTCATTCACCGAGACCGACATGGCCTTCCCCTTTTTGGTTTTGACCTCTACGTGCTGTGCGTCCAGGTCCGTCACTGTACCCATGATGGGTGTTCCATCTCCATGGGCGAACGCCAGCGTGTGAAAGACTAAAACTATGAATACTGAGAGAGAGCCAATACGTTTCCACATAACCTGTCTCCTTTCGACTGAGATTACTTAGTGATGGTGCTGAGGCGGTGTTGAAGAACTGTCCTCGCCTTGGAGAAAATTTTGTTCCTCTTCTTCTTCCAACTCCTGAGGACTTCTAGGGTTCAGTTGTTTCATCTCTTCCAACTCCTCCTGGCTGAGCTTTGGCAGGTGGCGAATGAAGTGGACCAGCTTCCAGCTATCCTGATCCTCTTCCGGCGGGTCATCTCCCCAGGCGGGCATGCCGGTGAGGCGAATGCCGTTGTGAATAATGTAAAACAACTCGCCATCGGAGAGGGATTGCGTGTTACTCTGGCGCATGTCCGGGGCCTTCGGATACAGGTTCTTGCCGATCTCGGTCTGCCCGCTGCCGTCATTGCCGTGGCAGATGGCGCAGTGATCGGCAAAATGAGCGCGCGCTTCGGCCAGCACTTCCGGCGTAGCTGGAATCGGGTTCTGTGCTTGCCGTGCGCTACGGGGCACGGCAAGATGCCGCAACTGGCGCGCGACAAACGCTTCGACGGCGGTAGGCTGATCACGGGCGCTGAACCCGTGTTGCAAGAATAGCCACAAAGCGAGAGTCCCACCGGCCACTCCCAGCACAACGAGGGCGAGCCCGATCTTCCATCGCCTAGTCATCTTTCTTCCTCTTTTCCCGACCGTGCAGGGTCCCACCGTGGTAGTTTTCCCTGCACCAGGATCGCAGCATACTTCCCGAGGGCTTGAGCGTCCCCTTCGATCATCACAACGACCCTTTGGGGATCGAGGTACGTGCGCGCGACTCGTTGCACCTCGTCTGCCGCCACACTGCGGAGGGCATCGACCACGTGATCGGGCCGCTCCTGTCCGTGCGTGTACGCCTCATGCTCCGCCACAAAGCGTGAAAGATCCCGGACATTTTCGGTCGCAAAGGCGAAGCGGGTTGCGCACTCCTGCTTCGCCTGCGCCAGCTCCGCAGCGGACACTGGCTCGGTCTGCAGACGAGTGATCTCGCGCACCGTCTCTTGCAACGCGGGCAGGATGACCTCATAGGGAACGCTCAGGTCGATATAAAACAGGCCAGTCTGCCAGAAGGGCTCGGCCGCACTCCGGGCGCTATACACCCACCGCTTCTGCTCGCGCAGGTTCTGTCCCAGTCTACTTTCCGCACTGCCCGCTAACAGTTGAGAGAGCAGCATAAGCGCGGGAGTATCAGGGCTCACCGCTGGTGCGCCAACAAAGACAAAGCGCACACTGGCCTGGACCAGCGGACGGTTGATTACCAGCGCAGCCGGCTCCTTCCGCACAGACACTGCGGGAAGGGCGCTCACTTCGGTCTTTTCTGGTGCCGACCAGTCAGCGAAATATTTTGTTGCCAGGGCCTCCAGCTCTTCGAGGGTTAGGTCGCCGGCCGCAGCGAGGACCGTCTCCTCCGGGCGGTACGTCTGCTGATGAAACCGGACGACATCCTCCCGTGTCATCCGCTGCAAGGCGACTGTCTCTCCTGACAGAGAGCGCCCGTAGGGGCCAGGGGCAAAGAAATGACGCATCAGGAGCGCCTCAGGAGTCTCCTCTGTCTTGGCTTGGTGCTTAGCGATCGCCGCTGTGCGCTCGCGCTCGACCTCGGCTGAGGGAAAGATAGGGTTCCGCACGACGTCCGCTAGCAGTTCCAGCGCCACAGCCAGGTCTTCTTTCAAGACGGCCCAGTCGAAGGTCATGTAGTCAAAGTTCACATCCTCGACAAACTCTCCCCCCAAGGCAGTGACACGTTGGTCAATCTGTTCACTAGATCTCTGGCGAGTCCCCTCGGTTAGCAGGTGGCCGGTGAGCGCTGCCAGGCCGCTTTTGTCTGGCGAATCGCTGGTTGCCCCACGTTTAACCAAGAGCGTCACAGACACCACCGGCGCGCCAGGCTTCTCCACGACGAGCAGCGTCAGCCCGTTTGGGAGTTGGGCGCGTCTCCAGGTATGGAAGGCCCGCACTGAGGAGGGCCATCCGAGGGAGACCAGGAGTCCCAGGGTAAGAAGCAAGAGCCGGTGCTGCCTCATGGTGCTTCTCCCTCCTTGTGCCGGCGCACTTCCTCCCGGTGTGCCACGCCGGTGATCCCCACGACGCGGTTCGTCGGTGCAAAGTAGGCACTGACCACCCGCTGCGTGTCCGTTGCGATCACTGCCCGAATCTCCTCCGGGTAGCGCTGGGCCTGCGGGAGGGCAGCCAGGGTGCCGTACTGCGCCAACCGGGCGGCTTGGGTATGAGTCGATTGATCGAGGTACCAGTCGATAAGCAGTCGTTTCTTGGTCCGCTCGAACTCCGCAGGTGGCGGGCCTTCCTCTCGCAGATGCCAGAGCACATCGTCGACGGCCTCCCCGGTCAGGCGAAAGTTGACCCGCGACGCTAATGCGACCTTGATGTAGAAGAGGCCGGGATCGCGGTTTAAGGAGGAATATTCAATCCCTACGGCGTCAGCAAGTTGATGTGAGTATAACAAGGCAGGAAGGCGGGCATCCTCTCCACCAGATAAGAGGGAGGAGAGCAATTCGAGCGCGGCATTATCCTGACTGCCAAAAGCTGGCACGTGGTAGGCGTAGACCAGGCGGGGCGCTGCCTGCGGGGCTAGCAAGAGTCTGCGCTCTCCCTCCTGCGCTGGTTCCACGGATACAGAAGGGGCAGGAAGCACTCGCACAGGGATCTGCCCTAAGGTGGCCTCGATGCGCGCGAGGAGGTCCTGACTCTGAAAATCTCCCACGGCCACCAAGACTGCATTGGCGGGGGAGTAGTATGTCGCAAAGTGCCTCTGCACGTCGTCAAGAGAGACCTGCGCAAGCGTCTCGGGCCAGCCCGTGGTAGGAAAGCGGTAGGGATGCAAGCGAAAAGCTACACCGTCTACCTCTTCCAGAAGGTTGCGCCAAGTATCGCCCTCGACAAGCTGGCGGCGCTCTTTGCTGACGATAACTTTCTCGTGCTCCAGATCGTTGGCACTGATTTGCAGGGTTGCCATCCGTGCGGCCTCGACCGCCAGGGCTTGATCGAGTTCAGGGCGTAAGAGTTTAGAGCTGTAACAGGTAGTGTCATGACTAGTGGTAGCTCCGGCCCGGCTTGGTCGCTCAGTGGGTGTGCCCCCTTCGGCAGGCGGCAAGCCGACAGACCGATAGGTCAGGTGTTCCAAGAGGTGGGCGAGCCCTTGTTTGCCGTACGGATCGTTGCGCACTCCTACCCGATAGCAGACCTCGAGCGCCGCCAGAGGATGCCAGTGTTCCTCGACCAAGACGACTTGCAACCCGTTGCCGAGCGTGTGCGTACTCAGCCCCCCTGGAATAGGCGCGGCGAACACTGCGCCTGCACTCTCCAGCACGGCTAGCGCGACCCCAAAGGCGATGCTCCACCATCGACTTCCGGCGAGGAGCACGACACAAGCGGTGAGTAAGGAATGAGGGATCATCATGGCTCCATTTGCTTTGGCGGGTGACGGCGCCTAGTACCAGACCCGGATGCCGAAAATGAAACGCACGTCATCGACGATTCCACCTTCACGGCGCGTGAACGTAGCCGTGTCGCCAAATTTGCCGTTGTACGCGACCCCGATATAGGGGGCGAACTTGCGGCTGAATTCGTACCGGAGACGCAGTCCCGTATCGATTTCCGCCAGGCCACTGCCGACGCCACGCGCCGGATCGTTCTTGCTATAGAAGTTCAGTTCAATCTCAGGTTGCGCGATTAGACGATTGGTCAGCAGCAGGTCGTACGAGCCCTCCACGCGCCCGGCGAAGTGGCCGGCGTCTCTGACGTAGAGCGTCGCTTCTGCCTCAAAAAATCCGGGTGCCAAACCCTCAACGCCGAACGCGCCCCACAGGCGGCCCCGTGAAGAATCCCAGTCGTAGCGCAGCCCGGCCTGCCAGTCGAAGTAGCGCAGATACTGGATGGGACGATCGTAGAGTACTTCCTGAATGCCGTCCTCGACTTGGCCCTGCTCATTCAAAAAACCCTCGGATTTGAGCCACACTCGATTGTGATCCGTGCCCGCCCACCCTTCGCCGTCCCAACGAAATTCGGTATCCGGGCCGTTGGTCCGCCCCTCCAGCTGGTTGAACAGTACGTGCCAGAAGACCGTCCTATCCTCGACCGGTTTCTCGTTATAAGGGACCGGGTCGGGACTGACATCCAACGCGGAAGGAGGAGGCGGCTCAAGCGGGATCGGTGATCCCGGCTGTCCATAAATCGTGGTCGAGCCGCTGTGCGGCTGATCGCCAAGGTGCGAGGGATGAGGCGCTTGCGCGTACGCCAGCCCGGTACTCAGACCGACGACCACCGCCGCAGTCCCGACGAAGCGGAGGAAAGCAGTTATTCCTTTAAGGCTGGCGCCGGAGCTGCGCGAAGGCGATATCACCGTGTCAGGCCGGCTCATGACACAATCACCGTGCGGAACATGCCCGCCTCCATGTGGTACAGCAGGTGGCAGTGATACGCCCAGTGCCCGGGTGTGTCGGCGCTGACCAGGTAGCTCAGGCGCTCGCCGGGCTTCACGTTGATCGTGTGCTTGTAGGGGCGAAACTCGCCGTGGCCGTTTTCCAGTTCGCTCCACAGGCCGTGCAGGTGAATCGGATGCTCCATCATCGAGTCGTTCACCAGGATGATGCGCACGCGCTCGCCGAGTGTGAGCCGGATCGGCTCGGCGTCCGAGAATTTGTCGCCATCGAAAGTCCATATGAAACGCTCCATGTTGCCGGTCAGATGCAGCTCGATCTCGCGGGAAGGCGGGCGGGGGTCGGTCCCACGATGAAGAGCGCGCAGGTCGCTATAGGCGAGCACCCGCCGCCCAGTGGGAAACCCTTCACCGGCGGTGGAGAGGCGCTCAGTCGGCATCTCCGCGATATTGTCGACGGCGGGGCCGAGGTGTAGGTCATCAGGGCTGGACGACGAGAGTTGCTTACTGCCCGTGGCCGGCTTGGCGGCTTCAGTTTCCATCTGCATGCCGGGCGTATGACCCTCATGCACGCTGGACATGTCACCCTTCTTTATCCCAGGCATGCTGTGTTCCGCTGCCGCTCCCGCCTGCGAGCTCTGGTTGTCCATGCTCATGCCTGCCATATGACCCATGCTCATCCCAGACGTATGAGCCATGCCCATATCGACCATCGTGCGCAGAGGGCGAGGGTCCATTGGGGGAACCTGTGCAGTCATGCCTTTGCGCGGTGCTAGTGTGCCGCGTACATAGCCGGTGCGATCTTCGGCTTGCGCAAAGACGGTGTAGGCGGACGCATCGGGCGGCTGGACGATGACATCGTAGGTTTCCGCCACCGAGATCCTGAATTCATCCACCGTCACCGGCTCGACGTTGTTGCCGTCGGTCTGCACCACGGTCATCGGCAGATTAGGGATACGGACGTCGAAAATGGTCATCGCCGAGCCGTTGATGAAGCGCAGCCGCACGCGCTCGCCCGGACGGAACAGCGCGGTCCAGTTGGCGGCCGGCGGCTGGCCGTTGAGGAGATAGGTGTAGGTGGCCCCGCTGACATCCAGAATGTCAGTGGGACTCATGTTCATGCTGTTCCACATCCACCGATCCGCCACGGTTGCTTTCAGCCCGTGCTTTTTGACATCAGAGACAAACGTACCGACCGTGCGCTGATGGAAGTTGTAGTAGTCGCTCTGCTGTTTGAGATTGCTGAAGACCATCGTCGGATCTTCATCGGTCCAGTCGGTGAGCATGACGACATACTCACGGTCGGAGGCGAGCGGGTCTTTGCCGAGCGGGTCGATGATCAGCGGGCCGTAGTGGCCGACTTGCTCCTGAAACTGGCTGTGGCTGTGATACCAGTACGTGCCGCTCTGCGGGACCGGAAAGCGATACACGAACGTCTCGTTGGGTGCGATGCCGGGAAAGCTGAGCCCCGGGACGCCGTCCATGTCGGAGGGCGTCCGGACGCCATGCCAGTGAATCGACGTATCTTCAGACAAGCGGTTCGTGACCTTAATCGTCACGGTGTCGCCTTCCCGCCAGCGCAAGACCGGCCCCGGAATGGAGCCGTTGATCGTAATCGCCTGCGTACTGTACCCGGTAAAATTGACCGGAGTCTGTTCGATGACGAGCGCGAACTCGTTCCCGGTCAGCACCTGCTGCGCGCGAGCGGCAGCGCCGCGCGCCACTCCCGGCCGGCGCCATAGGTCGAGCCCGGCGAGGACGCCGCCCGCGACCAGTCCTTGCACGAAGCGCCGGCGGCTCATGGGCTGTGAAAGTGGCTTCGCCACGTGTCTCTGTCCGTCCATCGTTGATCCTTTTTTATGGAGTCGAGCATTTCACTTCCGTGCGACGTCCATCGCGGACGTCTCTGCACCGAGAGTGACAATGAGAGACAAACCCGTGCACAAGGCAGGGATCTGCCTCACCCGAGAGAACGACCGATAGGAGGAAAGAAGGTTAGAGTCGCAGGACGGAGAGAGTCAGATACCGCGGGGGAGCAAGCGCGGTACGCTCCAGCCAGCATATGCTCGTGTGTACCTGCGGCAACGCTGAAAGAGTTGAGTGCGTCAGGAAAGAAAAGGGAAGGAGGACTACCCCTGAAGCCGCCAGCGTCTCAGTTCCAGCAGCAACAGATGTGAGAAAGACATGGTCGCCACAGTCCGGACACCGTTCAGACGGCCCTTGGGGAACAGTGTCCGGTGAGTGGCAGGGCGCGTGTTCTGCGCTGTGATGTGCAGCGACGGGAGCGGTGATTATGGCGTGGGCATGACCGGCCGCCAGGCACGTCTGCGAACAGTGGAGGAGGAAAATCAGGAACAAGAACACAAACGGTGAAGTGTGACGGAGCCGACGCATGCAGTCACGCTACCATGCACAGGTGACGTATACAACACAGTGAGGAGCGGACGTGGCTCTTCCCCCACTTCTTATTCAGAGTCAATGCTCCACTCTTCCTACGTGGTAGCATTGCTTTTGGGCGCATCGTCACTAGTGTCTTCCTCTCTTACTCCTAAGCTCCGTTGTGTAGGGAAAATCTCCACAGCAGTTCCCAGGGCGGCGTCGGCGTAAGAGCACCAGTGACAAAAATTCCTTGACAAATTCGCTCTCTTCTCTTCTACCCTCCCTGGCATATTCGTTGCTCCAAGAGAAGTTAAGTATGCTGGGCAGAAGTGTAACTACAACGTTTCAGGGCCTCTGCGGGGCGGTTCTCGGAGCGTTGCAACCTCTGCACTGGCATCGTGTTCAAACAACGAAGGAGATTATGGGTATGCAGACTCACTTGAAGAAAACTATTCTTGCCGTTCTTCCGTTCGCCAGCCTGCTGTTTACCGCACCGGTTGTTTCTGCGCATGACGAGGAGCAGGGACACCGGGCTGAGCACAGGGATCTGAATATGCAGCATCAAGCTGAGCATCAAGGACTGAATGCCGAACATCGCGCAGAGCACCAGGATCTCAACGCCGAGCACCGGGCGGCACACACGCAGCCGATGACCAAACGACAACATCGCCGCGTACATCGCGAACTGAACGAAGCACACGAGGGTGGCCACGAAAAGCTTAATGCTGAGCACCAGGCCGAGCATCACGACCTTCAACACCAGCACCAAGACTATCACGACTTTAACGACTAAATGATCTGGATTCGTGAGATAGTAAATGTGGCTCGTCAGTGAGAGAAAGGGGAGACAGAGAGGTATGTCATGCAAACCCACTGGAAGAAAATATTCCTTGCTCTTCCCTTAGCTGGACTGTTGAGACTGTAGGAAAACCCCCCGGATTTAGAATTTTTTTATCAGAAAGTCCTTTGTTTTCAATGGTTAAATTTTTCAAAAGAGACTTTTTCTACAGCCTCGTTAGAACACCTTCGACATTCTGGACTTTGGGAGGTTCGTATTTTGCGAAAGCCACGGCTGGACTCGCGCTCCGTTTCCGCGTCGCAGCCGTTAGTATTGCGGCAGCGTCTCGCCGAGTGCACTAACCGGAACTGCTGGCGTCCCGACGTTCTCCGATGCACGGCAATCGAACGAAGGAGCGATAATGGAGCAGCAAAAGCAGATGATGGGCATGAGCTGGGGCCGATTCGCGGCGATGATCACGATCTCGACCTTCATCATGTTCTTCTTGATGTACCAGCTCATCTACTCACTTGACCACGCACTGTTTAGTGTGAACCGGCTGATTGCTGCATTGGTGATGGGGTGCGTCATGACTGTCGTGATGCTAGGCTTCATGTGGTCGATGTACAAAGGCATAGGCACCAAAATCGCCGTCCTCGTCGTGGCCGCACTCATCGGTGTCATCCTACTGTCCGTGAACAGGCGTCAGGCCCTAATCGGAGACATCAGCTTCATGAAGTCGATGATCCCCCACCACTCAATCGCTATCAACAACGCGCGGAAGGCGAGCATTAGCGACCCACGTGTTCGTAAGCTGGCGGACGGAATCATTGAGTCTCAGGTCCGCGAAATAGCCGAGATGAAGCTGCTCATTGACGATATTGCGCGCAATGGCGAACGGGGCACGACCGCGCTGCCCGCTCGCTCCGCTGAGGTGACCCCCGAGATGGAACGCAAGATTAGGGAAGCAGTGCAGTA
>Ga0187894_10006459_pt1 | contig 11489 bp, 12 predicted proteins | sample GBC1701081metaG_FD_136650 | JGI IMG/M metagenome (GOLD analysis project Ga0187894, IMG submission 136650) | White microbial mat communities from a lava cave in the Kipuka Kanohina Cave System on the Island of Hawaii, USA - GBC170108-1 metaG ...
ACTTCGGCTACGGCATCGTCAAAACCGTCGAAGATTTCGGCGTGCAGGGCGAACCGCCCGTCCATCCCGAACTGCTCGATTGGCTGGCGACGGAATTCATTCGCACGGGCTGGGACGTGAAAGCGATGCAGAGAATGATTGTGACTTCGGCCGCCTATCGCCAATCGTCGCGGGTCACGCCCGAACTGCGCGAGAAAGATCCCGAGAACCGCTTGCTGGCGCGCGGCCCGCGTTACCGCTTGCCGGCTGAAACCGTTCGCGACAACGCATTGGCCGTCAGCGGATTGCTCAACAACGAGATCGGCGGCCACAGCGTATTGCCGTATCAACCGCCGGGTTTGTGGGAAGAGATGGCCTTCGGCGACGGCTTTTCAATGCAGGAGTATGTCCAGAGCCACGGCAAGGATTTATATCGCCGCTCGATGTACACGTTCTGGAAACGCACCGTGCCGCCCGCGGCGATGGCCACGTTCGACGCGCCCGATCGTGAAAAGTGCGTAGCTCGTCGCGCGGTGACCAACACGCCCCTGCAGGCGCTGGTCACGCTCAACGATCCGACCTACGTCGAGGCGGCGCGCGCGATGGCGCAGCGGACTTTGCGCGATGGCGGCAGGGATGTGAACAGCCGCATCGTTTACGCTTTTCGATTGGCGCTGGCGCGCAAGCCGGCGGCGCATGAGGTGAAGGTCTTGCGCGACCTGTTAATCCGGCAATTGGCCGACTACCGGAAGGACAAGAAGGCCGCTGACGAGCTGCTGCGCGTCGGCGAATCGAAGGCGGACGAGAAGATTGATCGCGCGGAACTGGCGGCATGGACGATGGTGGCGAGCGCGATCCTGAATTTGGACGAGACGATTACGAAGGAGTAATCCCGATGACTCTTAGTGAAGTGATGAAACAGTTGGAGGCGCACGGCACGGCGCAGAACCGCAAGGTCTACGCGCGCTACGGCGCAAGCGCAAACATGTTCGGCGTCAGTTTCGCCAACCTCTACAAATTCCAGAAACAGATCAAGGTGGATCACGAGTTGGCCGAGCAACTGTGGGCGACCGGTAATCACGACGCGCAGGTTCTGGCGACGCTCATCGCCGATCCGAGCGCTATGACGGACAAGAAGATCGAAGAGTGGGCCAAAGATTTGAAAAACAACGGTCTCGCCAAGTTATATAGCAATTTGCTGATCAAATCTCCGCTGGCGCGCAAAAAGGCCGAAAAATGGCATAAGTCGAAAGAAGAATTGATCGCCAGCCTCGGGTGGGCGCTGATCAGCCGGTTGGCGTTGGGGGATAATGATCTGCCTGACGAGTATTTCGAACAGTATCTCAAACTCATCGAAAGCGGCATTCATAAACAGAAGAACTGGGTGCGCTACGAGATGAACGGTGCCTTGATCTCGATCGGGCTGCGCAGCGACAGGCTTGAAAAGAAGGCCACGGAGGTCGCCAGGAAGATCGGCAAAGTCGTCGTTGATCACGGCGACACCAATTGCAAAACGCCTGACGCGGTTGAATACATTGCCAGAACGAAAGCTTACAGGAACAAGAAGAGGGCGAAAGCCGCGGCTAAATGAACGCGAGGAGCAAAGAGATGGACCTGAAACGTGAATTCGATCTGCATTTGACCCGCCGGCAACTATTCGGACTCGGCGCGAAAGGCGTCGGCGGCGTAGCGCTGGCTTCGTTGTTCAAACAAGACGCATTGTCTTTCGCCGAAAACGAAGCGAATCGCGATCCGAAGACCGGCGGTCTGATCGGATTGCCGCATCACGCGCCGAAGGTGAAGCGCGTGATCTTCCTGCACCAATCGGGCGGCCCGTCGCAGATCGAGACCTTCGATTACAAACCCGCGCTCGAAAAACAGCACGGCGCGGAGCTGCCGGATTCGATCCGCCGAGGCCAGCGCATCACCGGGATGACTTCGGGCCAGAGCGCGTTCCCCTGCGTCAAATCGCTCTTCAAATTTAAACAGCACGGACAGTCGGGCACGTGGGTGAGCGAGTTGTTGCCGCACACCGCGAAGATCGTTGACGACATCGCCGTCATCAAGACGATGCACACCGACGCGATCAATCACGATCCCGCGATTACGTTCATTCAAACCGGATTTCAACAACCCGGCCGTCCTAGCGCCGGGGCGTGGGTGAGCTACGGTCTGGGCAGCGAGAACCAGAATCTGCCGGCGTTCATTGTGCTGCTTTCGACGGCGCACGCGCTCAACACCGACCAGCCGCTCTTTTCGCGATTGTGGTCGAGCGGATTCCTGCCGTCGTCTTATCAGGGCGTGCGATTGCGCGGAGGCGCGACGCCAGTGCTCTATCTGGACGATCCGCCCGGCGTGAGCAAAACGACGCGCCGCCAGATGCTCGACGCGGTAGTGAAGCTGAACAAGATGAAATCTGAAAGCTACGGCGACCCCGAAATCGAAACGCGCATCTCGCAATACGAGATGGCTTATCGAATGCAGACCTCGGTGCCCGACCTGATGGACTTGTCGAAAGAGCCTGACCACACCTTCGAGATGTACGGCCCCGAATCACGCAAACCCGGCACGTACGCGGCCAATTGTTTGCTCGCGCGCCGGCTGGCCGAACGCGGCGTGCGCTTCATTCAGCTCTATCATCGAGGCTGGGATCAACACGGCGACCTGCCGCGCGATCTGGCGCTGCAATGCCGAGGCACGGATCAACCGACCGCGGCGTTGATTCAGGATTTGAAACAGCGCGGTTTGCTCGAAGACACATTGGTCGTGTGGGGCGGGGAATTCGGGCGCACGGTCTATTGTCAGGGCAAACTGACCGAGGCCAATTACGGGCGCGACCACCACCCGCGCAATTTCGCGATGTGGATCGCGGGCGGCGGCGTGAAGAAGGGCATTGCGATTGGTGAGACGGACGATTACAGCTACAACATTGTCTCTGACCCGGTCAGCGTTTTTGATTTGCAGGCGACGATGCTGCACCTGCTCGGAGTCGATCACAAACGGCTGACGTATAAGTTTCAGGGAAGGTATTTCAGATTGACAGACGTGCATGGCGATCTGGTTGAGAAGATTCTGGCCTAGAGCGTCGGTCAAGTATTCCTGAAACGGTGGGTAGGACAGGTTACCAACCTGTCCTACCCACCGTTTCAGAACTTTCGCCTCGCGGATCATCGGTAGGACAGGTTACCAACCTGTCCTACCGATGATCCGCGAGGAATACTTGACCGGCGCTCTAGCGGCTATGGCGATCATCAGTGTGTGCCAAATGTTTTAAGCTGATATCCGGCCAATGTCCTGTTTTTGTCGAAATAGAAAGTCAACCTTATGTTCCAAGTGGCGAAATACTGCGGGGCCGTTCCTGTTCTTCGTATCCCAGCCACGATGTAGCCTTGCGCCTGTGACAATTTCTCATCAGGAGCATCAAGGTCTGGCGGCTCCGGGACCGATTCCTTGTAGTCAGACACGTGTGTTTCGAATCGTGAGCTATATGAATCAACGAACGCGTTTACCTGTTCTGTGGAGGAGCCAAGAGGAAGCTCTTTCTTTATTCTCGCCCCGATTTCCGCTTGCGAGAGGTAAATTCGCTCTTTGCATGCGCTGAAAATCCCGCATCCCAAGGGTAAGGCGACCAATGCAAATAGCATTAGCCTTCCGCTTTCTTTCCAGGTCATGCGTAGTCTCCTTTAAAACGTAAAGCCGTCCGCTGCCTCATCACGTAGTTGGGTATGGGGCTTATCTCTTAGAGGAGTGAGCCGTCTCGAATCTTCAAAACGTAAGCTGCCCGCCGTCAACCACCAGCGCGTGTCCCGTGACGAAACTCGCGTCATCCGAAGCCAGGAACGCCACGACAGCGGCCACTTCATCCGGCTCGCCGAAACGAGCCATCGGAATCTTGTCGTGCAAGTAGGATCGAGCCAGTTCCGGATCGGCGTCCAGCACAGCCTGTGAAAGTTTCGTGCGAATCATTCCCGGCGCGGCGGCATTGACGCGAATGTTGTAGGGCGCAAGCTCGATGGCCGCGGTCATCGTCAGCCCGACCACGCCGAATTTCGACGCGTTGTAGGCGACCAGGCCGACTTCACCGACCAGCCCGTTTGTCGAAGCCATATTTACAATCGCTCCGCCGCCGGTTTTGACCATCAACCGCGCCACGACCTGCGTGCAGAGGAAGACGCCTTTCAGATTGACGTCAATCGTTTTGTCCCAGTTTTGGTCCGAGGTTTCGAGCAGCGGCGCGGGAGGTCCAATGCCCGCGATGTTGCAGAGAGCGTCAATCTTGCCGTGGCGGTCGAACGCGGCGCTGGCCATCGCTTCAACCTGATTGCGTTCGGCGACATCGGTCTGACAAGCCCAGGCCTGACCGCCAGCCTCGGCGATTTCAGCCGCGACTTTTTCGGCTTGATCCTTGTCGCGATCCACGACGACGATCGTTGCGCCTTCGCGGGCCAGCCGCAACGCCGTTGCGCGTCCGATCTCGCCTCCGCCTCCGGTTACGATGGCGGTCTTCCCGGCAAAACGCATCTTCATAGCTCTCGTTTCCGCCCTCTCAAAAATTCGACGATCCATTTTGCAACCACGGATTCATCGGTCGGCTGATCCAAACTCGCCAGCGCCGTCTTCACCCGTTCGGCGCCGATCCGTTCGACTCGATCGAGCAGCAGCGCCTCGCTGTAAGCTTTCGGAAATTCGGGATGGGCCTGAATGCCCAACATCGAATCGCCTACGCGGAACATCGCCACCGGGCAATGATCGCTCCGGCCAAGCGCGACCGCGTCATCGGGCAGACGCTCAACCTGATCCTGATGCATGTACTGCAACCCACAGCTCGACTGCTCAGGTCGCATCCATAGTTCAGGGGGTTCGGGCCATTCGGGATTGATGATCTCGACGCCGTGAACGCCCACACCCCAGCCCGCTTCAGCGCGTGAAACTTTACCGCCCAGCGCTTCAGCCATGATCTGATGCCCGAAACAGACGCCTACAAAAGGCTTCTTCGCTTCGTAAAGTCGCCGCACGAAATTTTTCAGCGCGTGAATCCACTCCACGTCGTCGTAAGCCGAAAAGCGCGAACCTGTGGCCAAGTAAGCGTCGCAGGCGTCGAGCGACGGCGGGAATTCACCGTTGCAGACGTCGAAAGGCCGCAAGCTGATCTGCGGCGCGTGGCGGTTGAACAGGGTGGTGAACATCTCCCGGTAATCGCCCGCAATGTGGCGGAACCGTTCGAGAACGTGATCGCATTCGAGTAGTCCGATCTTCATAGAGAAACTGTTTGTAGTCCCGCCTTCAGGCGGAAGCGCCATTAAGCGCAAGATTCCGCCTGAAGGCGGGACTACAAACCTATAAGCTCAATCGCAGATGGAAAGACTTCGGCCTGGTAAAAGCTTCGAAGCCCAGTTTCGACAGTGTGCAGCCGCGCCCCGAATCCTTCACGCCCGTCCAGGCCAGCGCCGGGTCGAGATAATCGCAGCGGTTCATGTACCAGGTGCCGGTGTCGATCTGATCGCCGATCCTCAGCGCCGCGTCAACGTCCGTTGTCCAGATCGAAGCGGTCAATCCGTACCGGCTGTCGTTCATCAACTTGATCGCTTCGTCGTCGTCCTTCACGGGCATGATGCCGGCGACGGGCGCGAAGGTCTCTTCGGACATCACCAGCATCGAGTGGTCAACGTTGATCAAAACCTGTGGCGCAAGATACGGCGAGCCTTCTCGATTGGCGGGGAAGAGCGCCGGATCGATCAACGCCCTCGCGCCTTTCCGCAACGCGTCGGCGATGTGCGCGCGCGCCTTATCCGCCGCGTCCGCGCGGACCATCGGCCCAAGCGTTGTCGCGGGATCGAGCGGATTTCCCAACTTGTACTGTTTAGTCATTTCGACGAAGCCCTCGACGAATCGATCGTAAACATCGCGATGAACGTAGATGCGTTCGATGGCGCAGCAAGATTGGCCGGAGTTGAACATCGCGCCGTCCACCAAATTCTCAATCGTCGCCTGCATCGTCGCGTCGGGTCGCACGTAAGCCGGGTCTTTGCCGCCGAGTTCCAGTCCTGTGGCGATGAATCGTTCGCTGGCGGCTCGCTGCACGGCGTGGCCGCCCCCGACCGATCCGGTGAAGGCGACGAAACCGATGCGCGAATCCTTGATCACTTCGGCGACCTGATCATGGTCAATGTGCAGGAATTGAAAGACGCCGTCCGGCAAGCCCGCGGCTTTGAACGCTTCGGCGTATGCTTCGGCGACGAGCGGCGTTTGCGGAGCGATCTTCAGGATCACGCTGTTCCCGGCCAGGATCGCGGGCACGACCGCGTTGACCGAGGCGAGCCAGGGATAATTCCACGGCGCGAGCACGAGAACCACGCCGACCGGTTCGCGGCGGATGAAACGTTGGAAGTTCTCTTTCGGCTCAATCAGGACGTCGGCCAGCTCGCGCTCGGCGACGCCGGTCATAAAATTGACGCGCTCCTGAAAGCCTCTGCGGATTTCAAACGGGCTGTAGGCGATTGGCCGCCCGATCTGCCAGGTCAACTCCGCGCCGATTTGATCGGCGCGTTCGAGCAGCCAGTTGAGCATCCGCCTGCACACAGCCGCTCGTTCGGCGATAGGCGCGCGCTTCCAGGTGGCTTGCGATGTGACTGCTTTAGCAAGCGCGGCTTCGATTTCTCGTGAAATCGCAAGTTGACGTTCGGCGTAAATCGAGCCGTCAACGGGACTGATTGTTTGTTGAAGATTTGAAGTCATGGAAATTATATTGAGCTTCTCTTGCGAATGAATTTGTATGCAGGAGCCTCTTGAAGAACCTCCTTCACTCTGGTCTTTATCTTGTCAGCGTCATCGAGAGTATAGGCTTTGTCGAAAAACTCCCAGCCTTCTTTCTCTTTGCCCGCGTATAAGAACCGTAATAACACCTCTAGCCGCCGAGAGAGGTACGACTCTCCAATCTCTGTTGGAAGATTACCGATTTGAGTTTCGATCCCTTTGAGCAAGTAGTCACGATAGCGATGATTAGCCGGGAGGTATCTCCCCGCTTGCTTGTCGTATGCGAAAATCGCTGTTGGAAGGGGAGTGCCCGAGATTGACAGCCGGTCAATTGCGTCGTAAAAGCATGTTATTGGCAGCGTGATTTCATAAACGCCATCACTGTCTAAATCAATCGCGCTTACGTCTTCTCTGCCGACCTCATAATCCCCACTGTCAAATAGAATTTTGGGATGGGCAGCCAATTCAACGATCCAGTGCCTCCCACCTCTTGGGACAATTTGAGAGATGATCAATTGCTTCGTCTTGCCTCCCAACAAAGGAAACAGCCCAATATCGGTTTCATTCATGGGCATATCTGTTGAGTCGTCGAACTTAGCCACTACTTTCCCATTCTTTTTTATGTCGGCATAGGAAAGCGCTTGTGATTCGTGCCTGGACGCCTTCTTGGCCTTGAGAGTTGTAACAACGCCTGAATCATCGCCTATTATCCTTCCGTCGTGATTGTGCCATAATTGTAAGCGTTATGATGACAGCGATTGCTCCAACCATCACTGCGCTTCAGGCTCAGGCGGCGGCCAATCTTTTTCTGAGCGACCGCTTGCCTGATCGGATTACTGCCGATCAGCCATTGCTGGACGAAGCGGCGCAAGTTTGGCGCATCCCTGTAATTCTGACTTACCCATTCTTAGGATCCCTCGGCCAGGTCGGTGAGATTGTCATCAGCGCGGTGAAAGAAGAAATCATTTCGTTCACTCCGGTCGAGGAGATACTGAAATCGGCGCAAGCTCTTGCCGAACAAAACCGCGATGCCATCGAAGCCCCCGTTCCATAAACAGGAGAAACGATATTCTTGTGTTCCAGCTTGCCTGCGAATGGTCCTGCTCAGCTTAGGCGCTGATTTCCCTGAAAGCCAATTGCGCGAAGACTGCGATTGCACACTGTTGGGAACGGACGCTCTGAAAGCTGTGGATGCGGCGCGCAAATTGGGTTTTGCAAGAAGCGGGAAGCACACCCTTACGTTGGACGAGCTTAAGAGCGCGGTCGCCTCAGGACTCAACCCGATTGTTTTTGTCTCTCTCCTCCCGATCGACGCGCGCAAGGATATTCACGCGGTTGTTGTCGTTGATTTCATTGAGAAGAGCGCGCTCGTTCTCGATCCGCTTTTCGGGGAACGGTTATTGCCAATCGAAGCATTCAATTCAGCTTGGGCAATTGGTCATAACCTTGCGATCATCATCGAGCGCTGAGTCATGACCCGATCTATTGCCGCATCGCCTCGCCCGCCAGCGAATAATTAATCGAAGCCTTGATCAGATCTTCCATCAATTCTTCATCTCCCAATCTCAGTTCCAACAAACTCATTCCGGCGTGACGTAAGCCGCCGTGATTCCACCGTCAACCAAGAAGTCCGCGCCCGTGATGTACGACGATTCGTCCGAAGCCAGGAATAACGCCGCCTGCGCGATCTCCTTGGCCTCGCCAAACCGGCCCATCGGGATATGCACCAGCCGCCGTTGCTTCTTCTCTTCGGTGTTCAGATAACTCATCAGCAATTCAGTCTTCAGCGGCCCAGGGCAGAGCGCGTTGACCCGGATGTTTTCGCGCGCGTGGATGACGGCCAGTTCGCGCGTCAGAGCAAGCACCGCGCCTTTGCTGGCGGTGTAGGCGATCTGAGGCGTGGCCGCGCCCATCACCGCCACGAACGAAGCCGTGTTGATGATCGAACCGCCGCCCGCGCGCTTGAGCGCCGGAACGCCGAATTTGCATCCGAGGAAGACTCCCTTGGCGTTGATGTTCATCGTCAAGTCCCAGACGGATTCTTCGGTAGTGACGGCGTTGTCGTCGGAGTGATGCATAATGCCGGCGTTGTTGAACAGCACATTTAACTTGCCGAACTCTTTCTCTGCGGCCGCGACCATCAGGTTGCAATCGGCGGCTTGCGAAACGTCGGCGTGAACGTAGATGGCGCGGCCTTCCTGCGATCGGATCATCTCGACGGTTTTGTTTCCGCCCTCGTCGTTGACGTCAACGACGACGAGGGCCGCGCCTTCTCTTGAAAAGAGCAACGCCGATTCGCGGCCGATGCCGCCGCCTGCTCCGGTGATCAATGCGACTTTGTCTTTTAGCCTCATGTTTGTATGTAGGATTCTATTTACCTTTCAATTATTTTTCTGACCGCTTCCTCGCGGCCTTGACCAATTTCAGTGGCGATGTGCGCGATCAACGCGCGCTCTTCATTCGTAATCCCGCCGCGCCCGAAAATGCCGCTCGCAACCGCCGAAGCGATCTGGCTGCAATAAGTGATCAGGTCTCTGCGGCTGGCTCCGCGCTGCTCTTCGGGCAGAAGATTGAGCACGACGCGGATGGCCCGCAACGTGTTTTCGAAGAATCTCCCCGAAGGTTTTTCGTCGAGCCAATGGGACAATAGCTCGTGGGCCGCGCTGTCGGGCCGGATGCCCCGGGTCTCGGCGATTTTGTAGATCATCTCGCGTTCGCGGTCCGCGACGCCGCCCTCGGACCAGGCCACCTCGACGAGCGGGACGATGTGCAACAGCGGTATCGTCTCCGCTGTGTAACCCAGATCCTGCAAAGCTTCAAGAACTTCCTGATCGTCGACGCCCATAATTTCGGACATTTTCTGGCGGTCAGCCTCGCGCGCATGGCGCGCGCGCATCTTCTCGATCAGCTCCTGATTTTTCTTTCCAAAGTACTCTTCTTCCAGCCAATGTTCGCGCTCGGCGAATTTATCTTTCTCGGCCATAACACCTCCCGGATCCGAATGGATCAGAAACTACAGGTTGAAGGTCGGATTGATGGAGTGGCGGTACGTCAGATATTGCTGGAGAATCAGTACCGCGAGCGGTAGCGAGCGTGGCTCCCGGAGTAAATCGTTAGCGGGAGCCACGCTCGCTACCGCTCGCAGTACTGATTCGCTGTTCAAAATGAATTTGCCGACAGTATCACGCCACTCCTCATTCACGAGTGTAAGTTTACGGAAATTGAGAAGTTTGACAAAGCCTGTATCCGCCGCTAAATTTCATTTTTTCGAAATTGCGAATAATTCAGCTCCATGCGCGCGCCCCGATGGATATTGAAGGGGAACACAAGATATGACCGGAAACGAAGTAAGAACTACATTCCTGAACTACTTTGCCAAAAATGGACATAAGATAGTCAAATCATCGCCGTTGCTCCCAGCGAACGACCCGACGCTGCTCTTCACCAACGCCGGGATGAACCAATTCAAAGACGTCTTCCTGGGCGCGGAGAAGCGCGATTACAAACGCGCCGTATCGTCGCAGAAGTGCGTCCGCGCCGGCGGCAAGCACAACGACCTGGACGAAGTGGGCAAGACCGCGCGCCATCACACGTTTTTCGAGATGCTCGGCAATTTCTCATTCGGCGATTACTTCAAGGAAGACGCCATCCGTTTCGCCTGGGATTTGCTGGTCAACGAGTGGAAGATAGACCCCGCGCGGCTTTGGTTTTCAGTTTTCGCCGGTGACGATGAAGTGGTGGCCGACGAAGAAGCCGAGAAGTTGTGGCGGAAGGTCGGCGCGCCGAAAGATCGCATCCTGCGTTTCGGCAAGGAAAATTTCTGGTCGATGGGCGAGACCGGGCCATGCGGGCCGTGTTCCGAAATCCATTACTACCTGGGCGAAAATCCGAACGATCCAAATTTCAACAAGCGCGAGTACGTCAACGGGCCGGGCGACGACACATTCGAAATCTGGAACCTGGTCTTCATGCAATACAACCGTACGGAGATTGCGCCGGGACAGTTTAAGCTTGAACCGCTGCCCTCGCCTTCGGTGGACACGGGCGCAGGTTTGGAGCGCGTCACAGCGGCGCTGCAAGGCGTGAAGTCGAATTACGAGACCGACCTGATCCGCCCGATCATTGATTTCACGGCGAGACTGGCGGGCAAGAGCTACGTTTACGACGACAGTGAACAGAGCGTCTCGATGCGCGTCATCGCCGACCACGCGCGCGCCACGGCCTTCCTGATCGCCGACGGAATCTTTCCGGGCAACGACACGCGCGGTTACGTGCTGCGCAAGATCATGCGCCGCGCCATCTACCACGGAAACAAGCTGGGCTTCAAAGACCTGTTCTTCCACAAAGTGACCAACTTCGTTGTCGATCAGTTCGGCGAGGCCTACCCCGAACTGCGCGAGACTCGCAGCGTCATCGAGCGCGTGGTGACGACTGAAGAGAGGCTCTACAGCTCTACGGTGGGCGCCGGTCTGAACGTGTTTGAAGATGTGATGAAAAAGGCCGGAGGCAAGGTCATCTCGGGCGCCGATGTCTTCAAGCTTTACGATACCTATGGACTGCGCTACGACCTGATCGAATATGCCGCGGAGCAGCGCGGGTTCACGCTCGACCAGGAAGGTTTTGAGGCCGAGCTTGAGAAGCAGCGCCGGCGCGCGCGCGAATCAATGAAGGGTGGCGCGGCGAAGACCGTCAATCCTGTTTATCAGCGGATCGCCGAACGCGGGCGGACTGAATTCACCGGCTATGCCGGCACGGAG
>Ga0187894_10006460_pt1 | contig 11487 bp, 3 predicted proteins | sample GBC1701081metaG_FD_136650 | JGI IMG/M metagenome (GOLD analysis project Ga0187894, IMG submission 136650) | White microbial mat communities from a lava cave in the Kipuka Kanohina Cave System on the Island of Hawaii, USA - GBC170108-1 metaG ...
CAAATCGGAGAAAGTTTTGCCGCTTACGGTAAGCATCTTCGCATCAGGCACACCGTTATTTTTGGCGGTGTATCACAGCAATCACAAACCAACGCATTGCGTTCTGGCGTGGATATTCTGATTGCTACGCCAGGTCGATTGCTTGACCTGATGAACCAACGCTATGTAAAGCTTGATAGCTTGAAGATGCTTGTTCTGGACGAAGCAGACCGCATGCTCGACATGGGCTTTATTCACGATGTAAAAAAAATTATCGCTAAAGTTCCAGCTAAGCGTCAAACGATTTTCTTCTCAGCCACCATGCCAACTGAAATTTCCATGTTGGCAAATACGATTTTAACCAATCCTAAACGCGTGGAAGTAACCCCCGTTGCCTCTACGGCCAATACGATTCAACAGGCGATTTATTTTGTGGACAAAGGAAACAAAAGAAAACTTCTTCATCATTTGTTACAAGATCGTTCGATTAATACTGCATTGGTATTTACACGTACCAAACATGGCGCTGACCGCGTGGCGAAAGACCTTAACGGAGCAGGCATTAAAGCTGAAGCTATTCACGGAAATAAATCACAATCGCAAAGACAGCGTGCCTTGAGTAATTTCAAAGCACAAACTACGCGTGTACTGGTTGCAACCGATATTGCGGCTCGTGGTATTGATATTGATGAGCTTTCACATGTGATCAATTTTGAACTACCGAACGTACCTGAAACGTATGTTCACCGCATTGGCCGTACCGGTCGTGCGGGCGCGAGTGGAATTTCAATTTCGTTTTGCGATGAAGAAGAAAAGGATTACCTCAAGGATATTCAGAAACTGATCGGAAAAACGATTCCGGTTATTACAGATCATCCGTATCCGATGACTCCCGGAGGAATAAAGAATCCAAGGATATCACCTCCGCTTCGTCAACCGCAACACAATAACAGGAGAGGCGGAAATAATTCATCATCCCAGAGAAGACATTCATCACCGAATCGTTCGAACGGAAGACCTAATAATAACAGCGAACGATCGAATGGAAATAGCAACAGCTCAAACGGCAACATCACGCGTTCGAATGGTAACGTTGCAAGACCGAATAACAACAGACCGCGACCTAACAGAACGGGTGGCCGCTCAAACAATAGCGGGGAATCTGGTAACCGTTGGGGCAGCGAAAATTGGGGATCGGATTATAGTTATTAAAAAACACAAACGACAGCACCGTCTCCCCTGCCTTTGTTGGTGTTGTGCGGAGGGCTTGCAATGGATCACCAACAAACGTCCCAATGTGTTGGTGAAGAACACCAACACTGGCTAGAGGCAAGGACAGGCTCAGACTGACATTATTCTCAAACGTTGCGTACCTTCACTTAGAATTACTACCGGTAACAAATATTCTTGTACGGGCAATATCGACAGGTTTCTACTACCTGGGTCTGATCAAATTTTTCAGCAGGATTGAAAATCTCCTCCATCAATACCCGCAAGTGCTCTTCAAACTCCGGCAATAACGGGCTTACATCAGTAATCGGTTGCCTATTCATCGTAAACCCAAACTGAAACGTATCTTCAAACAAACTCATTCGATTAATAAGACCAGGAACCATCTTTGCATCGCTATTGGTGAGGTTGGACTTATACAATAAAGCATACAACATGGTTTGAAAGGCGGCCTTATTGCGTTTGTCTTCCCGCGCAAAAAGTGAGGAGATGCTTTCAAAGTCGAGTTTATCCCTTCCGGTTTTATAATCAATAATCCGAAATATATTATTCTTGCTATCGACCCTGTCAATCTTACCCCCAATGACTGCGTACCCAGGTGATTGATTAATCTTCATGCGGTAGAGCATACCTCCCTGTTCGATGGCCTCCATGGTAAACGGAGCATGGTCTTTATCCAACTCAACAATGCGCATGGCAAATCGCTTTACTACTTCACGTACAACCAGGCGTTGCCCCTCAAACTCAACTTTCTTGCCCGGCTCCAGGTGATATTGAAGAATGAATACTTCTTCAATTAATTGATCAATCGCTTTCTCTGACTGGTCAAAATCAACTGTTTCGATGGTCTTGTTCTTTTTCTTTTCACGAATGCGTTTATAGAAAAGCTCCATCACATCGTGCAGGAAGTTTCCCATCACGCGGGCATCAATATCTTCTTCTACTTCGTTGGGTTCCTTCATGCGTGCGATGTACCGGAAATAAAATTTCAACCTGCATTCGATGTAAGAATTTAAAGCCGATGGAGAAATACCCTTAAAGTATACGTTACCCTCATTCAGTAAACTCAACAATTCTACAATAGCTTCATTCTTTTCTATGGTGATTGGTTTTATCGGCAGCGGCTGAATCGGGTTGTGCAGAACCATTCGTTCAGGTTTAAGTCCGCTTTCATAGAGCAGTTGTTGCAAATACCGGCTCATCTCGCCCTGTCCTAATACATCGGTTTCGGAATTATAAAACAGAAAAATATTTTCCGCCCGTTGCAGCACCCTGTAAAAAAGATAAGCATAGATCGCATCCTGGTGCTCGATAGTTGGCAGCTGATATGCTCTCCGAATGTTATATGGAATGTATGAACCTTTCCCTCCACCGGAAGGTAATGCCCTTTCGTTGAGCGACAGGATGAAGACATTTTTAAAATCGAGGTTACGCGTTTCCAGAACCCCCATAACCTGTAATCCTTTTAAAGGTTCACCTGTAAAGGGAATCTTCTGCGCTTTTACCAATTGTCGGAATAACCGTAAGAAAGATTTCAGGTTACTGTATTCGGTACCCAGCACATCTTCCATCCTATTCAGAAATTTTACAAAATAAAGCGCGTATTCTTTATCAAGATCGTCAATGGTCTCTAAAGATGCGATTAACTGAACCACCTGTCGCAGGTAATCCAGAATACTTCGCTCGGTGACTTCACAAAAAATCTGCTTATGCAACACATGCCCGGTGCGCAACATATTGCCCATCACTGAAACCATGTTGTCTTGTTGAATTCGTTTTCGCTTTTCATTAGCAGAGGCCGGATTGGCAGACACTACATACGAATGACCTAAAAGGGCAAGTACCTGTCGGTGATTGTACGAGTCTCCCTTTCGGTGCGTCTGTAGCTCGACTAACAACTCAATCAGGTTAAACATGGGCGTGTTGCTGAGCGGAAAGCCCATGGTAACATTTAGTTTTTCCACGCTTGCAGAAATGCCATGCAATACCGGAAGCATAAGTTTTTCATCTGGCAACACAATCAATGTCTCCTCTGGCCTCATGCCCTTCGCTATTGCTTCGCCCAATAACTGACTCATGAGTTTAGCCTGGCCCACGGGTTGGGCTGCACCAAAAACTTTTACGGATTTTGGGGCTTGAAAGCTTGCAGGAACATCCGTTGGAAAAGTTTTACCGAGAACAGCATGATTTTGATACTGCCTGAAAAACTCACCGGCCTCTTGTGTTCTATTATTGAGGTAATACGCATCTAAATCCCAATGTACTTCCGCCATTCCTTGCTCAACAAACCATGAAATTATTTTTTCTTCTGCCATCGTGAGGGCATTGAAGCCAACAAACCAGGTGGGTGAAGGTGCAGGCTTCAGTTTTCCAGTCTCTAATTTTTCGGCCACCTCACGGTGAAGCATACCTTCATACGCCAATCCCTCTTTTAACAGATGACTTTTAAACTCCCGATGCACCTCCGGCAACTGCTTCCAAACCTTGAGAAACTTATCTTTACTCTTTCCAGGCTTCTCATCAAAACCTCCCCAGAAATCTTTCAAAAATTCAAGTTGTTCACCTGTGAGAAAATCAAAATTTGAATCTAGCTCTTTCTGATTGCTCAGGTCTTTGAACAATAGTTCAGCGTTCGCCATGTATTTATCTACTTCATCAAAATCGCGCACAAGCATATCGCCCCAGAAATAGAACTGGTCGAAGGATTCTGGCCCACTTAAATCCTCCCCCCCGGGGAAGGACTTTCTTTGTACTTCGTAATACGATTTGTATAGTCTATGTACGAGTTCCAGTTTGTCCGGGACTTTAAGTGAGGAGAATCCGGTGATAAATTCTTCGATGGTTATAACTCGGGGGGCGAAGGCTGGTTTATCAAGTAATTGGGTTAGGTACTTACGAAAGTATAAGGCTGCTCTTCGGTTTGGAAACACGAGTGTCATTTCATCCAATTGGGGATGCTCTTTGTAGAGTTTTTCTGCGAGTATGTGTAGAAATGGTTTCACTTTAAATTTCCTTATGCGGTCAAAACCCCAATCCTAATTGATCCTTATTCTCTTTTCGTTTTGTTGTTTTTACTTTCTGTTCGGCCACATTCACTACCTCCATATCTCTCAGGTAAAGAACATATCCCGTTACACCCGTAAAATTCATCTGATGAAGAATGTTCACATAGTCCATTACCTGTTGCAGGTCTCTTCTGTTGCGTTCTCCGGTTTTAAAATCGACAACAATAGCTTTCTTGCCGTTCACCATAAGGCGGTCGATGCGATTTTCTCCACCACCTGGCAAAAGGATTGGCACCTCGGTTCGTACCTCCCAGGCACTGGAAAACCAATCTGCGATCTGAGGTTGGCTTAAAAGTGAATCAAGTTGCTGTTGAAGTGGTTCTTTCTCTGACTCCACAATAAGACCCTCGGCAACAATTAAATCCAACGCATCCACAATTTCAGTTGCGTAGTGAATTCGGGATAACACTGCATGCATATGCAGACCGTATAAAATCCTTTCCTGACTTACATCTTCCGATTTTTCAAAAAATGATGCGGATGATCGCTTCACGATGAGCTTATCACGCCAGGTCGAGACCGGGTAATTGTTCAACTGAACAGATGATGCCTCCTTCCTTTTTTCATCCGGTGATGCCGCGAGTTCGCCCATTTTCAATTGCAGGGTGCTTTCATTCCAGTGCTTTTGTAATTCGAGATCCGCAGCAATGCTCTCAAACATTAGCTTTGCTACCGAATAATTTTGATTTCTATTCTTCGGATGTGGAGCTGAAATAAACAATCCCTGCTCTGCACGTGTACAGGCTACATACAATAAATTCAGGTTGTCGAGATACGTGCGGATAAACTCCTGCTCGTAAAAAGAATTAAAATAACTCTCCTTCAATTTACTGGAATACTTAACTGGTAAAAAACCTGCTTGTTGAAACGGATGCTTGTCGGCCTTCACCCAAAGCAACGGCTCCCGAAACGTTTCGTGATCCATATTCCATGAACAAAATGGAATCAGAACATATTTGAATTGCAATCCTTTGGATTTATGTACAGTAACAATCTGCGCGGCATTCACTTCACCTGATACTTGTAAGGATTTTTTATGCTTGTTATCTTCCCACCACGCTAAGAAAGCACCTAAGTCATTTCGTTCCCGACTGTAGAAATCCAGCACAATTTCCTGAAATGCCTGCAAGTAGGCTAATTCCCCTGCCTCCTCTCCTATTTTAAAAATTTCAATAAGCGTTTCCGTCAATTCAAACAGGGGAAGTTTCTTCAACCATGCTTTTGATCTCGAAAAAGAAGGCGGCAGATTACTCTCAAAAAAAACCTGGTTCGCTACCGTGAATACTTCCGTGAGTTCCCGATCAGGTTCTTTAACACGCGCAAACTCATAACTCAGTTGAGCCCGTGCGATTGCATCCTCCGGGTTTTGCAAATAACGCATTGCGCTCAATAGTACATTGACAGAGGCTGCGCCATCTAATCGCAGCGATTCGTTTGATATTACATCGTACAGGCAATTAAGATTTGCCCTGCCGGAGTTTTTATAGCTCAAAAGATAAGCTGCGACTTTCTGACCTTCATCATTTTTCCGAACCAGGATAGCAATCTCACTTAATTTTACTCCCAGTAACTGCAACTGCTCTAGCTGATGAGGTACTTTCTCCAATGCCAACTCTTTCCAACTATCCTGATTGCTTGCCGCCTGCCTGCCGGCAGGCGGGTCTTCTATAAGTTCCTCTTTGATAAACTGAACCTGGACAAATCCTTCCTCCTTCTTCACACCTTTTTGTGCCACGTTCTTAAAAGCATCTGTGGGCAATACGCCATTCGTTTTTTGAGCAACGAGCGAAGCCGCACTCTTAAACAACATGTTATTGAACTCCACGATGCGAGAAGCACTTCGGTAATTCGTACCGAGTTCGATCACTTCAACCCGTTCCTTTCCAATCTGGCTTTCTATTTCCTGTTGAAGTAAATTCAGATCACCTCCCCGCCAGCGATATACAGCTTGCTTCACATCGCCCACCACCATACTCTTATTGCCCTGATCCAGGCTATTGGTAAGAAGCGGCAAAAAATTCTTCCACTGATACCCGGATGTATCCTGAAATTCATCGATGAGAAAGTTGCGGTAAAACGAACCAACCTTTTCATAGATAAAAGGAGTATCGCTATCCTGAATCACACCATTCAAAAACTTAGGCGCATCCGCCAGAAGCATAAGGTTGTTTTGATCTTTGTACTCTTTCAGTTTTCGCGATATGTCGGCAATCAGCCCGAAGGAATAGAAATTATTAAGCGCCAGTTCGGCACTGAGGCTTTTTTCGAAATGCTCATCATACAGCGCTATAAGTTCTTCTAGAATTGGGATGAGTTTATCTTTTGCCGCTTGTTTAATCTCATTCGCACGTGAGGTTGTTTTACTTGGCCATTTTTCGGCAACCTTAAAATAGGATCGCATCCGGTCGCTGGGATTCTTATATTCTTTTAGTCTCTTCTCGGCTGCAAACATTTCAAAGAATGTGATAAGTCCGGAGTTCTTGCCATAGCTAATCTCCGATGGGTCCCAATCGTACTCTTGTATAATGCTTAAAGCTTCTGCTGCCGGCCGCGATGCTTTTCCAATAAAAAAGTTTTTTGTTTGCCAGAGTTTACTTTTAAGCTCCCTGAAAAAATTATGATCATTTGTTTCGCTGATCACATCGTCCTCAATCACTTTAAACTCCTCTCTGAAAATCTGTTCAGCAAACTCCCTCAAATTCAGACGTACATCCCAGGCACGTTCATTTTCAAGGTTTTCCTTGGCGAACTCGACCACCCAATCGGTTAACTCTTTGTTACTCCCTAATTCGTCAATTAACTCATCAATCACTTCTTCCAATACCAGGTCTTGCTCTACTTCTAAACGGTAGTCACCCATTAATCCAGCCTCGCGGGTAAACGAACGAATTACTTTCTGAAAGAATGCATCAATCGTACTAATCGAAAACTGACTGTAGTTGTGCAGGATTTCCCGTTGCACATCCCGGCTGCGCTCCTGAAAGGTGCTATCATCCTGACGAAGTTCTTTTTTTAATTCATCCGCTAACTCATTGGTACGCCCATTTGCAAAATCATCGAGGTAATCCAGTATGCGGTCCTTCATTTCCTGGGTACTCTTGTTGGTAAACGTTACGGCCAGTATGTGCCGGAAATAGTACCCCCGATGCTCGAGGGCGAGTTTCAGGTACTCCTTCGCAAGCGTTCGGGTTTTACCAGAGCCTGCTGAAGACCGATATATTGAAAAGGATTTGACCAACTCGAATACAGGTATTTTGCCGGATACAAGTATATTCAACTACTGCGACAAATGCTGTCATAGCGATTAGATTGTTTCATTCAAAAAATCGTTAAATTGAAAGAATAACGTGTCTATGCTCCGCAGGCTTTACTACTTTCTTGTTGCGTTTCGGTATTCATTTCCCATCCAGTTGTTACTCAACAACTTCAGACGCAACCATATACTTTTGCTATGCTGGATTATTCTTTTTGCCATGATTACCGGGGGCTTCGGGAAATACCTGGGCATCCCTTACTTGTTTCTTGACCCCGAATACCTGAACAAGGTAAATTTTACAAGCTTTTTCATCATCGGCCTCACAACCGCGGGGTTCACTGCTGCCTACCAGATCACCTGCTATATCAATGATGGACATCGCTTTTCCTTTGTAGGTACCCTTTCGAAGCCATTCACAAAATTCTGGATCAACAACGGTATCATACCGGTGGCCTTTATCTCACTCTATATTTACCAGATTGTCAGTTTCCAGATAAACAATGAATACACTACTCCGGCTAACCTGGCCTGGAACCTGATCGGCTTGCTGGTTGGGTATGTCGTGATGACGCTGATCTTCTTTGTCTATTTCTGGCTCACCAATAAAGATATTTTTAAGTATGTGGTATGCCGCATTGATGAAAAGATAAAACAGAAAGTAGCGGTAACACGTGCCAGTGCAATGAAAAAGCTGGACATCGTAAGGAAAAAACAAGTGCGCGTAGATTACTACTTCCACAACTTTCGCATCAAAAAGGTAGAAGACACAAGCTTCTATGATAAATCTTCTATCCTTCAGGTGTTCGATCAGAACCATTTTAACCTGGTCATTATAGAGTTGTTCATTTTTGCCCTGGTTTTACTCCTGGGTATTTTTAAAGATTCTCCATCCTTTCAATTACCTGCTGCCGCCAGTGTGATGATCTTTCTTACTATTTTCGTCATGTTATCAGGTGCATTTTCATATTGGTTTGGCGGGTGGTCGGCTACGACTGCATTAGTTATTTTTCTCATCTTAAACTTTTTGGTAGGCGAAGATTTTTTTTCTAAAAAGTATGAAGCCTTCGGCCTGGATTATCACCGGCCACCGGCTGAGTACTCGGTTGCCTCGCTTAAAACTTTAAATGACAGTACCACGATTGAACGTGACCGGGATACTACGCTAGTGATGCTTCAAAACTGGAGAAAGAAATTTCCGGCTGATCAAAAGCCTAAAATGGTTTTTTTATGCGTAAGCGGTGGCGGTAAACGCGCAGCTTTGTGGGCACTTAACGCACTGCAAACAGCCGACAGCATTACGCAGGGAAAACTGATGGAGAACAGCATCCTGATCACAGGTGCTTCAGGCGGATTAATTGGCGCCAGTTATTTTCGGGAGCTTAAACTCCGCGAGAAGCTTGGTGAGAACACAAAACCCTACGCGAACAGTCACCGCGATAGAATTTCAACTGATAACTTAAATCCGTTAATTTTCAGCTTACTGGCCAACGATCTTTTTGTTGGCTTCAATAAGTTTGAGTATGCCGGTAACTTTTACCTGCGCGACAGAAGTTACACGTTTGAAGATCAACTGAACCAGATTACGGAAGGCTTAATGGATAAATCGATTGTTGCGTATAACGAATATGAAACAAATGCCATCATTCCGATGGTTATTTTAACACCTACCATTGTTAACGATGGCCGTAAATTATACATCGCTTCTCGTTCCGTATCGTTTATGAATGCCGATGTGCTGAATTTTCCCAACTATGCTTTTACAAAATACAGTGGTGTTGACTTTCACAGCTTGTTCGCAGAGCAGGGCGGAGAAAATATTCGTTTTCTTTCAGCGCTGCGCATGAGTGCAACTTTCCCATACATTACGCCAAACACAACACTGCCAACTGAGCCACCCATACAAATTATGGATGCCGGTATTTCCGACAACTTCGGACTGTCGGATGCGCTTCGGTTTCAGTATGCATTTAAAGAGTGGATTTTGGAAAACACTTCAGGAGTTATTTTTCTATCCATCCGCGATTCACCTAAGCTGGGCACGATATCCGCCAAAGGCGGCCAAACTATTGTTGACGACTTCACCCAGCCGATCAGCTCGGTGTATAACAATTTTGAGAATTTTCAGGACATCAACAGCGACCTTCAGATTGGCCTGATGAAGACATGGTTTAAAGGATCTATTGACCGCATTGATTTACAATATCAGACAGAAAACTATTTACCAATCTTGCAAGAGATGGACAGCATTCGGCAAAATAGCGCCCGTGCTTCCCTAAGTTGGCGATTAACTACCCGTGAAAAACATGGTGTGATAAGCAATATTTTTTCACAAACTAATATTGAGCAAATGCAAAAACTCAGGCAGCTTTTAGAATAATTCAAATTCCGTTTATCTTTGGTTGTGTCCAATTTGATATTTTCTCTTCTACTCCTTGTATCTTTCCAGGGTATTGGACAATACGAACCTGCTAATACCATTGATAGTCTCAAACAAGCTCTTGCCACGTCAGAGAATACAATGCGAGTCGATATTCTTTATCAATTAGCCAATCAGTATTATAATATCGATATGAAACAATCCCTGAGCCTGGGGGAAGAGGCATTAGAACTTGCTACCAAATTAAAGTACAAGAGAGGCGTTCAACGGGCTCACAGCATTCTTCGCAGAGTTCACCGCAGGCTTGGAAATTATTCCGTTTCGATTGAGTACACATTAAAAAATTTGCCCATTTCAGAGCAATTAGCAGATACACTCGACTTGCTTGATTCGTACACCACCCTTGGAAACATCTATTCTGGTTTACAAAATTTTAAGGATGCCCAAACGTACTTATTGAAGGCCCTCATTCTCGGAAGAAAAGTAAACTCACCACAACTGGCTAACATTCTTAATTATATAGGTCGCTCCTATGGTAAGATGGGCAATTACGACAGCGGTCAATACTACATACAGGCAGCGCTGTTACGAGAATTGGAAGTCCCGCAACCAGGATATGGCCTGTCATACATTTACAATAACATGGCTGAGATCCATTATTATAGGAAAGAATATGACAATGCCATTACGTTCTATTCGCGCTCATCGGGTCTTGCAGAAAACAAAAGAAGTGAGTACGGTATGACGTTCACCTTGAACGGCCTCTCCCTTGTTTACAAAGAATTAAAACAATACGATAAGGCTATAGCGAGCGCCTTGCGAAGCATTGAGATTGGAAAAGAAAATACCTTTCGGGATAAAATAAAAGAAGCATACGGAATACTGTATGAAATCTATGAGCTGAAAAAAGATTATAAAACCGCTTTGGTCTATTATAAGCAATTTAACCTGTATCAAGACAGCATTTTTAGCGAAGACAGGATTCAATATATCGACAACCTGAAGATTACATACCAGACAGAAAAAATGAGTCAGGAGAACGAGCTGCTGCGAAAGGATGCAGAATTAAAAAACTCTCAGCTTAAGCAGCAGCTTACATTGGTGTGGGTCGCGGTTGCCGCTATTTTATTTTTGTTAGTCATAAGCATTTTGCTGTATCGTAACAATCAACAACGAAAAAAGACGAACGTAATCCTGGAAGAATACAGTACCGATCTTAAACATCAGGTAGAAGCTCGAACCAAAGAACTGGTGAAGACCAACATGGAATTGGTAAGCCAGAATAATCAGCTGGAGCAGTTTGGCTATATCATCGCACACAACCTGCGCGGTGCGGTCGCCAGAATTTTAGGCCTCACCAGCCTCATCAATGACAAGTCATTTGAGCCTGCGCGGGATCAGGAAGTAATTCAATCATTACATGCCTCGGCTACAGAACTCGATACTACTATTTATGATCTCAACGCCATTCTTGAAATTAAAAAAGGTATCCAAAATTCGTACGAACTAATAAGTTTTTCAGATAAGCTTAGAAAGGTAAAAAACATGCTGAAAGACAAAATCAAAGAATCAGAGACAAC
>Ga0187894_10006461_pt1 | contig 11486 bp, 9 predicted proteins | sample GBC1701081metaG_FD_136650 | JGI IMG/M metagenome (GOLD analysis project Ga0187894, IMG submission 136650) | White microbial mat communities from a lava cave in the Kipuka Kanohina Cave System on the Island of Hawaii, USA - GBC170108-1 metaG ...
GTCGATCAGTCGTCGGTAGTTGTCCAGCCGGCGTGCGTTGGCGCGAGTGTAGAAGACGCGGTCGTCCTTGGTGATGCGCCCCTCATCTTGCGGAGAGTACAGCTCCTCAATGAACCCCCGCGGGAGCGGTGCCTGTACGACCTTCTCATTGAGCTCAGCGACAATGTGAGAGAGGCCGTGGAGGTCAACAGTACTCCGGTTCCGCAGGTAGCACCGTGCGGCTACAGCAGCATAGTCCTCCAGGTCGTTACTTAGGAGAAACGAGGCGTGCGCCTTCAGAAAGCGGGATACGACCCCGGAACCACTGAACGCGTCGAAGACCCGAAGAAGACTCTTGCCGAGCCGTCGCTTTGTGCGTTCGACCGCGCGGTCGATGTGACCTAGGAGGGCGCGCTTGTTGCCGATGTAGGTAATCAGCTGTCGCGACAGGTACTCAGGGTTCTCGCCAATCGGGCCGTCGGGCCAGAGAGCCATTTGGCGACCTTCCGATGCGGCAAGGCCTGTCTGTCCGCGTTCCTGTATCATGCCACCCGGCTGCTGCCTTCCTCCTCGCCGTCAATCCGGTCGTCGCCTGAAGATGGCCTCTTCCGGATTGGTCAGTGCCGACAGGATGTTCTCTGCGACCTTGGTAATCAACTTCTCACCCCAGAACGGGTCCATCACGTTGTAGTAGATCACGCGGATGTGCTTCAAATCGAACGGGACGTCGTCCTCGTTGGAGGAGACGAGGACAACCGGCTTCTCAAGAGCGTGCGCGAGCCCGAGTTCGTAGAGAACGTTTGGGTTCCTGCCCGTCAACTCCGCTACCAGCACCTTGGCCTTGTCGATTGCGTCCCGCACCTGATCCATGATCTTGCCGGTCGCGAAGATATCCGCGTCGGCCCGCACGGCGACCATTCCAGCCTTCTGGATCGCCGGTGCGTACAGCGTGGTGTAGTAGCGCCCGATCGGATCGGCGAAAGGCATCATGACGAAGCACGTGTCCCCCTTCTCGATCTTCGCGGTCTTGCCCAGTCTCTTTATCGACTCCTCGCTCGCTGCCTGCCCGGCAGGCTCACTAGACACATCTAGGACGCGCGTCTGTCCGTCATGCTCTTCGAGGAGCTTTGCCGCGCCGAGCGTCTCTTTGAAGATGGAGACGAATTCGTCCACTTTGTCGGTGGGGATCTTGAACTTGTCGATCAGCGCGTTCGCGAGGAACTGTCGGTCGGGCAGGTTCTCGCCCCGGTAGTGTGCGTACACCGTTCCGATGTCTGGCGCCTGGAGGACTGCTTCGCGTCGTGCGTCCAGTTCGTCCTTCGGATTCTGGGGGCGCAGGATTTTCTTCGCGAGGTCCGTAACACGGACCTTTCCCGCTTCGGGGCGCTCCAGCAGCCTGTACTTGATCGCGGACGCAAGTTCCGACCGGAACACTCCCGTGAGGCGAAAGCTCAAGAAGCGGGCGGCCTCCGCATCCGTGCACGGGTGCCCCGCGTTCTGATCGAGTATCGCGCGTGGCGTGCGGAGCACCTGGTCCAGCGTGTGCCGCGGGTACTTCAGCGCGCGGGCGCCGCCGGAACTCTTGTTCAGGCCGCCCGTCGGGCTAGCCCTCCTCTTGCGGGTCCGCCTCGCGCGCGCCCCCTTCTGGACGCCCTTGAGCGCGTCTGTCCTGGGCCTCGCACGCTGCGCCACGGCCGTGGATGCGGCGTCCGTGTGCTCGGCGGCAGGGTCGTGCATGTCCTTCGCTTCGGGCGCAAGCCGGTTCTTGATCATCGTGGAACCTCTCCACGATAGAGCCTAGAGCGACGGACCGACAATCTAGGGAGGTCTCCTGCGACGAACTACCCGGAGGTCCGCCGTCTCCGGCTGCCACCAGCACCGAGCGCCCGCGTTCCGGGGGTGTTCGCGATCCGCACGACGTTACCAGGGGCCGCCCCGCTCCAAGGCCCCGTGGAGGCCCCACTCAGCGAACCTCCCTATCGGGCCATCGCCCAGCCAGCGGTTGCGAGGAAGTCCGGCAGGGGCACCGCACGGTGCCTCAGTGCGCGCCTCGCAGATGCCGGACGACCTCCATCATGACCTTGCAGTCCACCTCGTTGTACCGCTCGATCTCCTTCATGAGGCCGAGGTCCGTCATGGCCACGCCCTTCTCCTTTGCCTCGCGAGCGCACGACCATGCACCGACCATCGCGCCAAGGCCGTCGGTCGGTCCGCTGTCCCATCTGGTTTCGATCTTGCCGTGCTGATGGAGCGCGTTCGCGACGAGCTTCAGGCCGAAGCCGAGTGCGCCACGAATGACGACGGGTTCCGCCTTCACAACGTGCTTCAGGAAATCGAACCACCGCGGCGAGGGCCAGCCCTTGCCCGGGTGTCGCGCTCTCGCGGCGTTGTAGGCCGTCTCGAACGTTGAGACCTCTGCGTGAGACCAGTGAATCACGGATGGCTCTGGTCCTTGGGGCGAGAGCCGGCCGCGCACTTCAGCCATGTGGGCAAGCCAGTCGTCGATGATCCGGGCCTCCTCGGTCTCGGTCAGCTCTCTGGTGATGAAGCAGCGAAAGCGCCACGCGTCCCTTTCCACATGACCGCAGCCGATCATGAAGAGGAGGGGCTGCCCATTCTGCTCCGGGAACTTCGTGAAATCGTCATCGAGGTTCGAGACGGTCTCGAAATCGACGTAGAACTCCACCGGCTGGGGATTGCGCCATTGGTCCGCGGCGGCAGTGATCGAGGCGGGCTTCAGGATCGGGCCGTCGTTGCTCTGGTTCACGTCGAGGATGGCCTGGAGGATCGGGCCCTGCTTCTCCCCGGTAACCCCCACTGACGACGCCGTGCAGTTCTTCTCCCGCCAGCGCAGCACGCCAGCGGCGTTCGCGGCGATGCGCTTGTCGTAGCCGACCTGCCACAGGAGTGTGAGTTCGTCGGTTTCGGACGCGATCTTTCGCTTGGCGTCATGCCACGGCGCGTCCTCGTGATGACTCATGTTCGGACGAAGCTCAGGGACGGTGGGATCGGGCAGTGCTCGCCATCCCCTCCCCGCCTCGCGAACGCGCCTGATCCACTTCAATGCGGCATTGACGACGTCGGAGATGGGCACGCCCCTCTTGATCATGTGAGCCTGGGCGACGGGTGCGAGCCGCTCAAGTGCATTGTGACCGCGGCGGGTCTCACCGTTCACTGTCTGTTCCCAACCACGTCCCAGGAGATGCGCGTGCGGTGGGGCGTACCCTTGGAGTCGCCCGAGCGCCTGGTTGTAGATGAAGAGCTGCGCCTTGTAGGCGGGGGCGGAGCCGGAGTTGCCAAGGTCTCCTCCCGCGAGGAGGTCTAGCGTGGTGAACTTCACGTCGAGGACGCGATAGTGCCAGGCTTTGCCTCCAAGGTCGCGGGCGGGAACACGAGCGTCGTCGTCGGTGAGGATTCCCCGGAACATTCCGGCGAGAACATCGCTGCGTATCAGGAAGTCGGGGCTCCCGTAGGTTCGCGCTTCCGCGTCGCGGAGAACGGCACGGTAGATGATCGGAACGCCCCTCTCCATGAGTCGGAAGGTCTCGATCGCAGCACCGAGGTCGCGCGGCGGTCCCTTGGCTCTCACGATCTCGGAGAGCTTGGCGAGGTGGGCGACGACCACCTCCTCGAACTCCTTGGCCTTGCTGAAGAGGAATGTCCTGAAGTCCGTCCGCGAGTCGCGGCTGTCCTTCTTGAAGCCGTGCGCCTCACCATAGAGATCGAGCCAGTCGAGAAGCGGATCGTTGAGCAGGTAGTTCCTCGTGTCGGTGGCGCCAACCCACATCAGCCAGTCTGCCTCGCTTTCCGGTGCGAGTTCTTTGCCAGCAACCGTGCGAGTGAGAGCCTCGACGCCCATGGACCCTCCTGGCCCGTGCGGGGCCACGGCGGACACGGTCTCACGATGTGGCGGGGGCGTCAACCCAGTGGGGCCTCTAGCGAGGCGCGAAGTCCTCGATCCTCTTCCCGTAGAGCCGGGCGAAATCCACCAGCTCGACCACATCCACGCGCCTCTCGCCGGACTCGCACTTCGAGACGAAGCTCTGCGGCCTCCCGAGCTTCCGTGCCACCTGGACCTGGGTGAGCTTGGCCTCTTCCCTTGCCTGTCGGAGCAGCTTCAGAAAGCGCTCGTAGGCGGGCTTGTGCCGCGGTCCGCTCATTTTCGAGCGGAACGCTAAATCCCGAGGGAGAATATCCCATAATGGGATACGCGGGCGGGCGTTCGCGACGGCGTCGGATGAGGAAGAACAAGACCAAAGACCTCCTGACGGTGGACAGGGAACTCGCCCGTCGGGCCCTGTTCCCTGATCGCGAGTACCACCGCTTCGACCTGTCGGACCGCGAGATGCACGCAGCGAGGCGAGTGACCGAGCTGCTCGCAAAGCTCCAGCGCCTCTACGCGCAGAACGGCGATCCCGGTGGGGGATGGCCGGAGCTGCTTCACGACCTGCTCGCGGCGTCTCGTGATCTAGGTCACGCGGAGGGATGGAGGCAGCGGGGGCAGATCGCGTTCGCGGAGTTGGAGGGACTGGACGAGTTCTCGGGGCTCAAGGGCAAGGAGACGCGGCGATGAAGACGAAGGCTCTAGTGACGACCTTGGTGGTTCTTGGTGCAGGAGCCGGGTTCGGTGTGGGGCACCTCACGACAAAGCCGAGGCTCGTCGAGGTGGAGAAGCGCGTCGAAGTGCCCGTCGAGAAGGTGGTAGAGAAGATCGTGGAGAAGAAGGTCGAGGTTCCGGTTGAGAAGATCGTCGAGCGGCCGGTGGAGGTTGTGAAGGAAGTCGCCAAGCCCTGCGCGATCTGCGCTGCTCGCGAGGCGGAGCAACTCGCGATGCGCGGCGAGCCCGACTACATCAAGACGCTTCACTTCCAGCCCGAGGGCGATGGCTGGGCGTGTTACTTGGAGGTGGCCGACAAGAAGGGCCGTGCCGTCGCCGCAGATTTGAATGTGACTCTCGATTTCCTCGGTCAGACCCTCGTAGACGGCAGGTGGATGACGGTGCGCGACCCTCCCCTCTGGAGCATGGAGTTCAAGGTGTCAGCGGACGATTTCAGACGCACCGCGCTCGGCGTCGGTCCCTTCCAGAGAGAATCCGTCGTCTGCATCTTCCCCCGCATCAAGCAGGACGACACGCCGGTGCGGAAGTTCCCGGCCCTCCGCGTCGTGTGCGTAGCCTCTGCGAGAAAGCCGGAGGCAGGATCGCCGGTAATGAAATCGACCGAGTCAGCCGTCAACGAGTGAGGGCCGCGGTCCCGTCGCGAAGCCGCTCCGGGGGATCACCGAGGGAGGCCCGCCATGTCGTCTGTGACCACCGAGGCTTCGGTATAGGGCGTGATCGGGGTTGCGGTGGGGGGATGGGGCCGGTCTGGCCAGCGGCAGCGGATTGGCGGCTCTGTGCCTTGGTCCAGACGAAGAGCCTCGGAGTCGTGTCCGATGTGGCGAGGTAGCCGCGGATCGCGTCCTCGAGTGGCCGCGTCCCGCAGGCGACGCTGTCCCGGATGTTCCTCTCCGTAAGTTCGCGGAAGCTGTGCTGGGCGAGCCCGGTCCACGAAGTGCCTCTCGACGCCAGCTCGACATGGAACCGCTCCTGGTTCGGCGTGAGCAAGTTCTGGACGATAGGCGTTTCGGGAGCGCGGCCCGCGAGGATGAGGTGGATGCGGAGGCTCCTCGGTACGGCGGCGTCGATCTTGTCGAGAAAGTGCCGGAAAGCGTCAGCGCGGTGGCCGCGGCGAAGTCGATGAACGATCTTGCCAGCTTTCGCGACCAGTGCCGAGAAGATCGAGGTCGCTCCGTCTCGAACGTGGTCGTAGCTCCGGCGCTTCGCGTCGTCCGAGGGCAGGGCCTGCACTGGGCCCATCTCCTCCTCAGCGCAGAAGGCGATCCCCTTGTCGGTGCCGTTCACGTAGAGCCCCACGATGGCCCGGACCGTCCTTCTCACCTGCACGTGCTTCGCATGCTTGATCGTATCCTGATGGGGCGGGAGCCCTAACTCACGCCGGATACGCGCGATCGCGCTCTGGCTCACACTCAGCTTCGCCGCGATCGAGCGCGTGGTCCAGCGCCGCACGTTCGGGAGCCGTGATTCGAGGGCGAGTTTGATCACCTCGATGACGTGCGCCTCCGTGATCTTCCGTGGCGCGCCGCGGCGAGGCCTGTCGCGCAGACCCTCCATGCCGTGGTCCAAGAAGCGACGGCGGCACCTCCTCACGGTTACGCAGGAGACGCGGACGGCCTTCGCCACCTTCTCCTCCGAGCGTCCGCGCGCGCACGCGAGCACGATGCGGGATCGCCTCACGAGTCCTTTGGGGGCCTTCTGCCGCGCCCACTTCTTCAAGAGCTGTCGCTGGTACGGGGAGACCGCGATCCGCTGATGCCGGCGACCTTGTGCCATCCACAACCTCCGTAGGAAGGGACGTCCGAGTCCGCCCCAATGTTCAGGAGTTTTGACTCAGAGCACACGAAGGGTGCTTATCTCATTGCAGATAAACGGATTACGTCAACCACCCGTTCTGACGCGATCTACCGCTTCCTTGGAATATGAACGAGTACGAGAGACTCCCGGGCGCGGACGGAACCACCAACCCGCAGCGCATCCCCGAGGCCGCCAAGGCGTATCTGGCCGAGGGGCTTGAGCCCGTGCCTATCAGCGAACGCTCCAAGCAGCCGGCGAGGGATTGGAAGTGGAAGGAGCAGCACATCCGCACGACCGCGGACGTGGACGAGCACTTTACGGAAAAGGGCAACGTCGCGATCGCGCTCGGCCCCCGGAGCGGGAACCTCTGCGACATCGACTTGGACTGGCCGGAGGCAGTTCCGTTCGCCGACATCCTCCTTGGCGAATGCCCGGCCTTCGGACGCGCGAGCAGTCCTAGGAGCCACCGCCTTCTAGTCTGCGACGATGCGGCGGGAACGAAGTCCATTCACCTCACGGATGCGGAGGCCCACGCGGTCGGGATCGAGGCCGAGAGGGCAAAGATCGTCGAACTGCGCGCGGCCGGGGCCTACACGGTCTTCCCGCCCTCAATCCATCAGAGCGGCGAGAGAGTCCAATGGGAAGGTGAGCGCCGGCCGTTCCCCCGACTCCCGTTCCTCGACGCGCTACGAAGGGGAGCCCTCGTGGCATTCCTGGCGCTCATCCTCAAGCTGTACCCGCGGAAGCCCGGTTCCCGCAACGACGTCTGCCTCGCGCTGACCGGTGCGCTCGTCTCCGCCGGGACGGACGGACCCACGACTGACCGGCTCGTGCGACGCCTTGCAGAGTGCGCGGGAGACGAGGAGGCGCACGCGAGAGGCAACGCGGCGAGCGCCACGATCGAACGCATGAGGAGGAACGAGGAGTGTGTAGGGCTGCCCCGCCTGTGCGAGCTGCTCGGTATCGGCAGTCTCGAGGGGAAACTCCGGCAGTGGCTCCGCATGGACCACGGTGCGGGTTCGCGTCCTTCGATCCTCGTGGTGCCAGGTCGGCAGCACGAGATCTTCTGGGAGGCGCAGGAAGCGCTCAGGAGCGCCCGCGCCGGCATCTATCAGCGCGGTGCCGAGCTGGTCCGGGTCGCGCGGCTGGGTTCGCCGGCTGTGGCGGGGGACGAGCGCGCTCTGGCAACGGTCTCCGACGACGTCTCCCGCGATGCACAGGCCCTCGTCCTGATGCCTGTGACGGCGCACTGGCTCCTCCGTCGGATGGGGGAAGCGGCGCGGTGGCAGAAAACAGACCGCGAGGGCGACTTGGTGCTCACGGACCCGCAGGTCAAGCACGCGAGGCTCGTCCTTGAAGGCGCGGGGGAGTGGGTCTTCCCGGTGCTCGACGCGGTCTTCCCGGTCCCCACGCTCCGTCGCGACGGGAGCATCCTTCAGGCAGAGGGGTACGACCCCGCTTCGCGACTGCTGTTCGATGGGCGGGGGAGGAAGTTCCCGTCCGTGCCCGAGACTCCGACCAAGGACGACGGAGCGGCAGCACTTGCCGCGTTCCGGCCGCTCTTCGAGTGCTTCCCGTTCGTCTCGGAGGCCGCGCGCTCAGTCGTTCTCGCGGCAGTCCTGACGGCACTGATCCGCCCCTCGCTCAGCGCCGCTCCGTTCTTCGCCTTCGACTCCCCGACGGCCGGCACCGGCAAGTCACTTCTCGTCGAGACCATCAGCATCTTGGCGACGGGCAATACCCCCGCGGCGATGAACTTGGGCAAGACCGACGAGGAGACCGAGAAACGGCTCTCCACCCTCTTGCGTGCCGGGGACCCGATCATCTTCATCGACAACGTCGAGCGGCCGATCGAGGGCGAGCTACTGTGCTCGATGATGACGCAGGCGTGGGTCCAATCGCGCATTCTCGGCAAGTCGGAGCGGTTCTTGGTCAGAAGCGTCGCGACCGTGATGGCGACCGGCAACAACCTCACGCTCGCCGGCGACATGCCCCGTCGGGCGGTGGTGTGTCGTATCGACTCCGGTGAGGAGCGGCCGGACAAGCGCCAGTTCCCGTTTGACCCGCGCGACATCGCGAGGGCGCGGTTCCCCGAGTTCGCGGTCGCCGCCCTCACGGCGCTTCGAGCGTATCACGTCGCGGATCGGCCGTGCTCCTTGGAGACGATCGGCTCCTTCGCGGAGTGGGACCTCGTGCGGGGGACCCTTGTGTGGCTCGGCTACGCCGATCCGGCCGAAACGCGGTTATCCGCATTCGACAACGATCCGCATCGGGAGACTGTTAGCGAATTGCTCCTCACTTGGTTCAGGTGCTTCGGTTCCCGCATTCTGACGCTGGCCGACATCCGGAAGGAATGTGCGCAGCGGCAGGAGGAATCCGACGAGGGCCGGCTGTTCGTCCTCCTCCGGGAAGCGAGCGGTGCGCAGAACTGGAACAACAGGACGATCGGCAGGATGCTCGCACGACACAAGGACCGCCCCGTCGCCGGCCTCGCGTTGCGCAACTTGGGTGAGACGAATGCCGGGAACCGCTGGCAGGTCGTTAGCGCAGGGACTTCACCCGCACCCGCGCGGCCTCCGAATCCCCCGCCGCCTCCGCCATGTGGCGTGGGTTAGGTGGGTTAGGTGGGTTTTCCCGCACGCCCTGAACGCGTTCACGCCTGGCTGCTGGAAACCCTCGAAACCCGCGAAACCCTCTCGGCCCCGCCACGACGTAACCTCTACGCAACCAAGGACTTGGAGACCGACGGCCTGCGCGACAGCCGCCTAGCCGAGAACCTGTCACCCCAGCGGACTACAAGGCATCCTCCGCGTATTTGCTTCCGAACGGCAGCGAGTGGAGACGCGCAGGGGCCGGGACGGTCATATATGGAGGGTGCGGCATGCGTCAACGTAGTCGTCGGGATAATGAACTGGCTGCGAAGGTGGCGAGCACCCTCGGGTCGTTGAGCGCACCGGGTCCCAAGCGCAGCCTCTGGAATGGGGCCTACGAGCAACTCATGGGAGCGGGCTTCGCACTCGCCATGGCGGACCGATGCGGGGCGTGGGATCGCAGCACGAAAGACTACCACCACAAGGTCCGGCAGCGCCTAACTACGGTCTTGCCGCCGCTGTTCTCGCAGGCCTCCGCTGGGCTTCCGATCTTCGCCGTGCCGCCGAGCGACTCGGCTCTCGTCGTTTGGGTGGCCGGCTTTTTCTTTAATGCCACTGCACAGCGGCTCGTCTTCTGTGCCGAGCGACTCCTCCACACCACCGCGATTGCGACATGTGTATGCGGCGCGAAGGGCGAGAGCGTGTCGGGAAGAGCCGCTGCGGACGTCGCCAAGGCCGCGCGAAAGCGGGTGAGGCACGCGGTGGACGGGAACGAAGGCAAGTTCGAGTCACTTGCAGCGCTCGCCAAGCAATTCGAGGGGCATGGGTCCCAGGAGTGGAGGGAGGATGAGCCGCTCCGCATGCTCCGCTGGGACGTCAATCACAGAAAGCACGCCGCCGGAACGCCGCGTCATCGAGGAGGAGCACACTCACGAACACCGACGAGTTGGAGTGGCGCATCTTCTCACGACCAGATGCGAGTCCTGTCAGAGGCCTTCCTTCAGGTGCGGGACGCGTACCGCGAGTGCACGGAGTGGCATCCGAACGCGACAGAGGAGCACCTATCCTCCGAGGGCGAGTTGCCGTGAATCGACCGACCAGCCTCCGTGCGCAACCGGCACCGACCGCTACAATGCTCGTCACGTATGGCACAGAAGCGCACTAGGCCTCGATACCAGAAGGTCCGCAATCGCCGGCCGACAGGGCCGGAGAGGGAGTCGCTTCTGGACGTCCTCGCCGACGCTCGCGACGAAGCTCCCCTACAGGCGTTTCTTGACCGCAACCCGGCGTTCCTGGCCCGGCTCCTCCCCATGGGATCCGATGTGATCGTCTACGATCGCCCGCGACTCGGTGCGGAGTACATCCCTGACTTCCTCATGAGCACCAGAAACTCGCAGGGAGTTCGCTGGGCGTGCGTGGAACTCGAGAGCCCGGCGGCCAAGGCGGTCACGCGGGCCGGGAACATGTCGGCGACGCTAGGTGGTGCCGTTCGGCAGGTAAACGACTGGCGGGACTGGTTGGAGGCCAACGGTGCGTACGCTCGCGGCGAACTGGGCCTTGCGGGCATCTCCGGCGCGCTCACCGCGTACGTGGTCATCGGCCGGCGAGAAGCCATGAACGACCGGCAGAGGAAGCGCTACGCGGCGCTGGATCGCATGGGCTTTTCTGTCCTTTCCTACGACCGCCTTCTTGAAGCTTGAAAACATGACGAAGAAGAGTGCGTTGCGGGCCGAGTTTTCCTTCGCGAAGACACCCGCTCACATCGTCGGTAACCCCATTCTCCGCGTCCCTCAAGAGGAAGGGTATGCCGCGATACGTAGGCATTTCGATTCCTCCGCCGAACAGGTGTATGTCCAACTGCCGGTCGGATGCGGAAAGACCGGCCTCATGGGGATAGCGCCGTTCGGCGTCTCAACGGGGCGAGTGCTAATCGTAGCCCCAAACCTCACGATCCGCGACACGATCTACCGGGAGTTGAACATCTCGAACCCGGAGTGCTTCTACATCAAGAGAGGCGTCTTGGCGCCGCCGCTGACGGGACCGTATCTGTCCGAACTCAAGACCGGCGCGAACATCCACGACTGCGACTCAGCACATATTGTAGTGGGGAACATCCAGCAATTCGCGGGCAAGGGGAACAAATGGTACGAGCGCCTACCCCGCGACTACTTCGGCATGATCTTCATCGACGAGGCGCATCATGCGCCTGCTGAGACGTGGAAACGCCTGGTTGAGTATTTCGACCATGCGAAGGTCGTCGGCTTTACGGGCACTCCGTTCAGGTCAGATGGCCAACCGATGCAGGGACTGTGCGCGTACACGTTTGGCTATACCCGCGCCATGGTGTCCGGCTATATGAGCCCGATCGAGTCCGTCCACGTCACGCCGGAAGAACTGACCTTCACCATCAAGGGGCGCACGCGCACGCTCACGCTACCGCAGATTCGCGAGATGAGCGAAAAGGACTGGTTCAGCAAAGGTGTCGCACTCTCAGAGGTGTGCAA
>Ga0187894_10006462_pt1 | contig 11485 bp, 9 predicted proteins | sample GBC1701081metaG_FD_136650 | JGI IMG/M metagenome (GOLD analysis project Ga0187894, IMG submission 136650) | White microbial mat communities from a lava cave in the Kipuka Kanohina Cave System on the Island of Hawaii, USA - GBC170108-1 metaG ...
CAAAACTTTATGCGGATGGACAACCGCCCACGATCAAGTACGAGCACAAATCAAATGCGAAAACACCGCATCTGCGGCTGGTGAAGTGATCTCCGGGCGTCGTCCCAAAAGAGCCGCACCCATTTTAATTGGGCGCTACTCAACCTGGGAGAACTGGAGGCCATGCAAGACAGCCCCAACCTCGCGCGGCAGCATTACGCCGAAGCTCGTGGCCTCTTTCAGAAAGTAAGTGACAGGCTCGGCGAAGCCAATGTGCTCTTCAGCCTGGGAAACCTGGAGAGAGTGCAAGGCCACCCTGAGCTAGCGCGGCAGCACTACGCCGAAGCTCGCGGCATCTTTCAGGAAGTAGGCAACAGGCTGGGCGAAGCCAATGTGTTCTTCGGCCTTGGAAATCTGGAGAGTGTGCAAGGCCACCCTGAGCTAGCGCGGCAGCAGTACGCAGAAGCTTACGGCCTATACCAGAAAACAGGTGAAAGGCTCGGCGAAGCCAATGTGCTTCATAGGCTGGGAAACCTGGAAAGAGTGCAAGGCAACTACGACTTGGCGCGGCAGCAGTACGCAGATGCTAGCGGCATCTTCCAAAAAGTAGGCTCTAAGCTCGGCGAGGCCAATGTGCTCCGCGACCTTGGAGAACTGGAGAGTCAGCAAGGCAACCACGAGCTTGCGCGGCAGCAGTACGCAGAAGCTCGCGGACTATATCAGAAAATAGGCTCTAGGCTCGGCCAGGCTAATGTGCTCTACGGTCTAGGACACCTAGAGAATAATCAAGGTAAGCCCAACCTTGCGCGGCAGCAGTACGCAGAAGCTATCGGCATCTTTCAGAAAGTAGGTGATAGGCTCGGCGAGGCCAATGTGCTCCGCGACTTGGGAGAACTGGAGAGTCAGCAAGGCAACTACGACCTCGCACGGCAACAGTACGCAGAAGCTCGCGGGCTATATCTGAAAATAGGCTCTAGGCTCGGCCAGGCTAATATGCTCTACGGGTTAGGAAACCTAGAGAACGTGCAAAGCAACCCCGACCTCGCGCGGCAGCATTACACTGAAGCTCGCGGACTATATCAGAAAGTAGGCTCTAGGCTCGGCGAGGCTAATGTGCTCCACGGCTTAGGAGATCTGGAGAATTATCAAAGCAACTACGACCTCGCGCGGCAGTATTACGCCGAAGCTCGCGGACTATATCAGAAAGTGCGCGACAGGCTCGGCGAGGGCAATGTGCTTCGCGGCCTGGGAGATCTGGAGAGCATGCAAGGCAACCCTGATCTAGCGCGACAGCATTATGCCGAAGCCCGCGGCATCTTTCAGAAAGAAGTTAACCAGCTCGGCGAGGCCAATGTGCTCCGCGGCCTTGGGGATCTGGACAATATGCAAGGCAACCCTGATCTAGCACGGCAGTCTTATGCTGAAGCCCGCGACATCTTTCGGAAAGTACGTGACAGGCTCGGCGAGGGGTATGTGCTCCGCGGCCTGGGAGACCTGGAGAGAGTGCAAGGCAACTATGACCTCGCGCGGCAGCATTACGCCGAAGCTCGCGGCATCTTCCAGAAAGTAGCTGACAGATTCGGCGAGGCCGATACGCTTCGTGGTATAGGAGACTTGGAGAGACTGCAAGGTAACCCCAATCTGGCGCGGCAGCATTACGCCGAAGCTCGTGGTCTATATCAGAAAGTAGGCTTCAAGCTCGGCGAGGCTGATGCGCTCAGCGGCCTAGGAGAGCTGGAGAATAAGCAAGGCAACCGCGACCTTGCGCGGCAGCATTACGCTGAGGCTGGCGGCCTATATAAGAAAGTGGGATCCAGGTGCGGCGAGGCTAATGTGCTTCGCGACCTGGGAGACCTGGAAAGATTGCAAGGTAACCCCAATCTGGCGCGGCAGCAGTACGCCGAAGCTCGTGGCCTATATCAGAAAGTAGGCTCTAGGCTCGGCAAGGCTGATGTGCTTCGCGGCCTAAGTAGGTTGAGAAAAGTTCGGGGCACTTTTTGAGCACCCCGAACTTGGGACTATTCTTTCGTTGAATCCAAACAACGGAGAAGGTCCCAATGATCTTTGTCAGTACGCTTTCAGAAGCCGAGCGTCAAGCCCTGCTCGATCTGACCCGGCACGCGGTCGGGCGTGTGGCCGGACGAGCCTGGATGGTTGTGTGGTCTGCCGACAAGACATCTGTCACGGAAATCGCCACACGACTCCATTGCAAAAACAAAACGGTACGCAAGTGGCTGCGCCGTTACCAAGCTGCTGGTCTCCAGGGCTTGGACGATCAACCCCGCGCTGGACGCCCCACGCGGCGCACGCCGGGATTGGAGCAAGCTGTCTTCACCCAAATCAATCAACCGCCTTGGACCTTTGGATACCTGTTTGCCATCTGGACGGTGGGGACGCTGTGTCAGCATCTGATCACTCGCTGCCGCCAACAGGTCTCGCCGTGGTTGACACGCCAGCTTTTGCACAAGCTGCGCTACCGCTTTCGTCGTCCGAAAGTCGCGCCGCGCGGGGTTGATCCCGATCGTGATGCGATTCATCAACAGATCGGGCGCAAGATCGCGCAAGCCGCGCCAGGCACGGCGATCCTCATTGAGGATGAGACCGACATTCGGCTCTTTCCCCTCTTGCGGCAGATGTGGATGCAACAAGGGCAACAAGTGGAATTGCCTGCTCCGCTGACCAATCAGAAACGGACGATCTTCGGCGCGCTGGAGATTTTCACGGGCGAAGTCTTTTACCGCTGCTTTCCGCGTCAACGCACCGCTGAGATGATCGCTTTTCTGGAGGCCTTGTGCGCTCATTATGCCGGGCGTCCGATTTTGCTGATAGTTGATCATGCCTCGATCCATAAGAGTCGAGCGTTGCAACAATGGCATCTTGCGCATCCGGAACTCGACTTGGTGTTTTTGCCGAAGTTCGGCGGCCATCGAGATAACCCGATTGAGAAGCTCTGGTGGCATCTCAAAGGCTACGCCTTGGCCAACCGTTGTTGTCGTTCAATGGAAGAACTCATCACAGCGGTTACCCGCTACCTGGATGCCTTAACACCGGAGCAGATCTTTCAGTTGGTAGCCTGAGCTTGAAAAGCGCCCTGAACTTTTCAAAACCTACTTAGGAGAACTGGAAAATGAGCAAGGCAACCACGATCTCGCGCGGCAACATTACGCAGAAGCTCATAGCCTATATCAGAAAATAGGCTCTAAGCCCGGCGAGGCCAATGTGCTCCGCGACTTGGGAGCACTAGAGAGTCAGCAAGGCAACCACGACCTAGCCTGGCAGCTTTACGATAAAGCAGCCACCTTATATCAATTGATTGGTATACAAGATGAGGTGGCGGAATGCCGACAGCTACAGGATAACTTAAGGAAGAAAAAATAGTAGTTGATTGAGTAAGGAAGGTACACGAGTTTAGTCAAAAGGTGTGTTGAGAAGCCCGCCTCCGAGGCGCGCGTCTGGCGTTATGCTAGACGCATGAAGAAAAACAATAACGCCTCGAAGGCGAACACAAGTATAGAAGAATTTCGGGCTCTTTGGGAATTCGCGGAGACATGCCCAAGATGATGTGGCCTGAACCGAACTCGAACACAAGATTGAGCCGTTCACCACGCGAATTCCCAAAGAGCCAGAATTTCGTGATCGCGTCGCGCAGAGCCTTGGGCCAGCGAGCGGGGTCTTGCACAACTTGGTTGATGTGTTGGCGGTCGGGCCGCGCCCGGCTTCCCCTGTCGAACTGACGCTCAGTCGGATGTGGGGCTATCAGTGGAGTAGCCTTTACACCGGAATCAGTCGTGCGGGTGAAGAGTTGGCCGAGACGATCGAGGACGATGACTGGTTGCAGCAACTGCGGAAGGAGCGTTTGGGTTGGCTCGCATCGCAGCAGATCACCTGGCCGTGCCCGGCGACAGGCAAGTGGCGCGTGCGAATTCTGGATGCGAGCGACTATCCGCGCCCGAAAACTCGGACTGTCAAGTTGGGCTATGTGCACGGCGCTTCGGGGATGCATCTTGGCCACGGCCTGTCGTTGCTCTCTCAACGCGTCGGTGAAGGAAGTTGGACATTGCCATTGGAAATCGGCTGGATCCCGCCGAAATCCCAATCATCTCCGACAAGGAGGTCATTTACGAAACGCAAAAACTCAACTATGCCCGGCACGCGCGCGGGGTCTCGTGGAATGGGGGACAAAGCAATCGCTATGTGCTCACCACGCGCTGCGACGGCATGATCACGATAAGCAGCAACGGGTCAGGCTCTTACATACAAACGTCCTGCTGAGGTCTACAAGGCAAGAGCGCCGATAACGTGTGACACCCATTATTCGTGTCCGTTCGGTAACCAAGCTTGACAGTCTTCTTTAAAAACTTTCTGTATCAAGTCTGGTGGCCGAACGGACACGAAGGACAGGCTCAAGGTTCTTAGTCTTGGAGTCGGTATCTATAATGAGCCTCAGCGGAAGTTTTACTATCGAATGCTCTTCAAACTGTGGCCGTTCTATTTGACGCCGAAAATTCTTGATGCGAGCATGAATACAATCGAACAACTGCGGGCGATACTCTTTCCAGAAGTTCAAACCGTTCGGATCAATGACTCTTTTCCTCAGAAAGAATACGAGACGGATCTCTTAGAATCAGACAGAGAAAAACTGATAAAGCTGAATAGCCTGGGAAGAGAGTCGTTCGCCAAACAAGAGGGGCAGTTAAAAGCAGTGTTTGGCTGGCAATGAATGAAGGTCTGTGGCTGAGCAAAAAGGCCTTAAACCCGTTTCCAATCTCCTTCAATCCATAAAATACGAGTCATTCATTTCGGGGTTGGGCGATAAGTCAGACCGCATAATTCTTATTGCGTTCGGCCAACGAGATTCTATTGATTTTCTGAGATCATTTACTTCTTGGCACACTTCCGATGATAAATAAAAGCGATGATTGGAGAACCAATCCATAGTGCGATTGAAGTCTTTAACATTGATCTCTTGAACCTCACCTATCTTACGAAAATTATTCAACGCCTCTTCAAGCGCAGACCGCTTCAATAAGGGCATCAAATTCGGGATAAGATCAATCGTCCCGTCTTCGGATACGACAATCGCGAGACATTGATATCCAAATTGTTTTTTGGAAGTCTCAACATAGCGGATTGCGGAGTTAAAACGCGATCCGCGCGCAGAGCTACCTTTCTCTGAAGCTAATCCATCAAGAATTACACCGATGGCGTAGCACACGCATTCAGGGCTGATCAGAATCGCGCCATCTATTGCTGTGAGCATCGGAATATCTTGCTCAGTAAGCAAAACAGGCTCAATAGGCATACTCTGAACAGCGAGTCTTTCTGACTCGGAGGCCGCGCTATTAGAGATCACAAGTAGTGTGCCGTGTTTTTGATTGGCCGCCGTTATTGCCAATCCCCAGAGTTGATCAAGGCTTTCTCTCTTGATTTCAGAAAAAAGCCTGCGAATGTCGGACTTAAACTTTTGTTCGTTGATCGGCTTGGCAGGCAATCGTGGTTCGCCGAATTCGACGTGCATCATCGACTGGTTGTCATGCAGCAATTCCCATTTGTGTTGCCCTATAAAATCAACGCGGAATAGATTTTCATTATGAGCGTCATAATTCCCCACTTGCCTTCCGAGGCCATAAACGGCGGTAGGTGTACTCAACAAACACAGGCCACCACGTGACATCTCAAGTATTTTTCGCACTCCTCGGTGTCTTCTCAAGGCAATTGGGTTTTTGAAGGCGACGTCTACCTGAACGTTCGGGTGATATCTTTCAGCTAAAATCAACTCCCCAATCCCCTCTTTGCGTTCATAGCGCAATGAGGCGATGTCGCAAAAATCACTGAACAAACTATAGGCATAATCCCTTGATGTCCGAAGGGCAGGAGTGGCCATAAGCTTACGCCCTGCGGCTCGCAAGTAATTGTTGCGGGATAGATTGAGCACATCGAGATCTTGTCCCGCGTCGGGTTCGCGCAATGATTTGGCGCAGGCATCGAGAAATTCAATTATGGTGGCGTCGAGCAGAGAAGTCGCTACATGATAACGCCCATCCAACTTGTCATTAAGCAACGAGTAATGCGATGCGAAAGCCGCCTTATTCAATTGTAAAACCACACAAACCAAATAATCTTCGACTAGAGTTGGAAACGAGCAGAATGCGATTTGACTCTTATGCTCGCCAAAACGATTGAGCACTTTCTCAACTGCCGCAACCAAGGCTCTCCCTCGGATTCGAAGCTCTTGATTTTTCTGGGCTATAGTGTGTGTGTGAAATATTTGTAGATCATCATCAATGGCTTCGAAGTGCTCAGCGAGTGAGAGGACCTCCGAGAAGAATTTTGGCTTGTATTCGCAATCATCTTCGGGCTCAATGCAGATTGGATGGCGATCTTCCCTTTCTTTAGTCAGGAATCCAATCAAAAAGCATCGAGGCTCCAGCCTATTATCAAGTGAATTAAAAATGCTCTCGGCAGAGGACTCAACAGAGCATTGAAAGTGCTGCTGCCACGCCCACATAAACAGTTCAATAGCGTTTCGCTGATTACTTTGAGTCATCGTTTTTCGTGGCGCTCGTTAAAAGCTCACTTTGCCAGTGAAATATTGCCAATTCTGGATAAGTGTAGAGGCCTGAGAGCATCCAACGGCATGATTGAGAACAACGCGATTTTCTGCCGCCGCTAAATGAGACTATCGGGAGGCGAATAACGGAGATCATAAATTTCTACCGCCGCTTTGTGTCCCTGAAACCAGATAGTGTCAAAAAGCGATGGCAAAACTCGGATGATCTCAGGCGGAGGCGCTTCGATAGGGACACTTAAAGCTGGTAAAAATTCGCGATGATTTCAGGTATTTGATCGGACGATCTCCGGCGCCAACACATAGTAGTGACGGATCGATAACTATCGCAACATTTTGTATGGTCAGTGAATTTTTGCAACAGATCCATCCCACCTCCCCCGCTTTTTTTCGGTCTCCCCGCGACGCGGAATACAAAATTCTTGAGTAGGTCTGAACCCGATAGATCAAGCCCGCGATCATTGAGAATCTCGAAGATTGTGTAGGCTGCGCCTTCATCATTGACCTCAACAACGATAACTTTCGCCTTCTCGTGGCGATACTCGATCCAATCGAGGAGAACCTGTGTGGGCTGTTGCGTCTGCTTCGCAATGGACTCGATGTGCTCCATCGCAAGTCGCAGCGCGTTTTCAAGGCGTGTATGCGACGGCAGGTTCACTTTTTTCCGTGCAGTGCTCTTCGCCGGCACTGCCCGACCCAGAATTTCCTTTTCGTAAAAGCCGTTGTCTGCGACTATCAGCTTCAGGTGCGCTGTTTCGGTCAGGCCGCGAAGTTCCTTACGCGCCAAATACCCCTGATGGATGCCGTCTGCCCGTTCTTTGTCCCCGACCTGATGAAAGTAATTCCGGACAGATGATGATGCTCACCGTCGCGAGCCGCTGTTGCCCGTCGATAACGAAGTGGGCGCCATCGGTGTTCTTCGTCAGAACAATGGTTTCCAGGAAATACTCTGTATCCTTGTCCCGAATGGCATCTGACAGGTCGCGTAGAAGATCAGTGATCTGCTCGTCTGTCCAGGAATATGGCCGCTGACAGGGTAGGACGGCGATGATACGGTCAGCAAGAACATGCCCGATGCCATCGAGTCTCACGTCTAGTCTCTCGATAGGAGCCTTTAGTGGTCTTCTCATCTCGAACGATACTCCCGAATGCGTGTGTGCTCGATCAGCAAGTGCATGGTTGTGAGCGTGAACACCTTGCCATCCGTTGCCTGAAGCAGCCGCCGCATGTCTTCGCGCCGGACCTTGAACCCGCGCCCGGCAATGCAGGCGATCACGTCGTAATTGTGGCTGGCCTCGTCGCGCAGCGTCCGCAGACGCTGTACGCGCGCCACCTTGTCGCGGGCCGTGCCGTCATCCTCGGTAAGCTTCGCCTCGATCAGCGCCACCGGATTGAACTCATCCGGAATGATGAAATCCGGTGCCTGGTCGAAGCCGGTGATCTTCTCCGCCCGTTTGGTCTCCCGAAAACTGACCTTAGCATCTGTCAGAACATCCTTTATCGCCGCCTCGACGACTTCGCCCACCAGTTCGCTCACCGAATCCCTATGCGAAGCGAAAGGCCGCCCAAGAAAGCGGTCATACAGAAGAACGGGATACGGAACGCCGAGATCGGCGACCGCCCCCACGCTCTTGATGCCCTCTTTCGTATCGGCTTTATCGAGACGGTGAAGAAGCGTCGGAACGTCCGTCTTCGCGCCAGCAATTAGGATTTCAACACCCGCTTGAATCATCGCGCGGATGCGCTGATCGGTCAGCGTGGCCCCTAAAGGCCGCGCCGTCAGCGGGCGCATCCGCATCTTGCGATCGATTGAACGGGCCGCGCCCTGATCAACAACTACCCCCGTGTTCTCTGTCGTAACGTAAGCCCATTCCGGCGGTGTGAAACCGAGAATCGTGCGAAACACGATAAAGGCGATCGGAGCCTCCGAGACGGCGGCTTCAACGGTTGCGGGCGTTACTTTTTCGAAGTCACCCGTTGCGCGCTTCAGGGCCTGATAACCTCTCTCGAACGTGCCGTAATCAACAAAGCCCTCGCCGCGTGGCATCTCCAGAAAGCTGGACTTCAGCTCCGAGAAGACTTCATCGACCAGTGGCTCGAATGATAGCGCGGGGTCGCGGTAGTTAGCGTCAAAACGCAACGGCATCGGCCAGTTCCCTTTCCTCTTGCGCTGCGAATAGACCGCCAATCATCGCGTTCTGAGGCTCCTTCATGCGCTCCAGCCGTTCCGCAACCTGTTCCACTGTCGCTATTGCATCCATCGCTGCCCGGAAAATATCCAGCTTCTTCTCCGCATTGAGGGCAGAATCCCACGACGGCCGAAGCTTCCAGATTGCCATTCGCGTGATGTGCCCTAGCGCCATGCAGCGGATATCTCCCGTTGTCGGCTTCATGCCGGCCGCCCGAAGCTCTGCCAGCTCCTTCGCCATGATGCCGGCAAGCCCGTCAGCCTCCTCGAAGAGCCATGCCCGCGGCGCCGTCCCGCGATGGCGGCAGACAAAGACGGTATCTACGATGGACGAGTTCGTCCCGTGGATATGGATCGAACCACCCATTTCCGCCGGACACGGCAACGATGCCGAGCACACGAGCCCCGCATCGAGGATTGCCATTCCCACAGCCAGGTAAGCATCTTGTTGATTGTGGTGATAGGTAAAGACCAGAGGGGCGCCGGGCTTCAACGTGCGGGCCATGCGCGTGTAAACGGCCGCAAGTCCTTCTGCGAAATGTTCCAGATCGCGCTCTGCCGTTTCGTTGCCGGTCAGCTCGTCTTCATGCCGGGTCGTATCCTGTTCGAACCCCGGAAAATCCTTCCCCATCAGCTTGCGCAGCCATACGTAGCAGAAGTGCATCAGCTCGCCGTATTGCACCATGCCGTAATACGGCGGGTCCGTGAACACGGCATCGAGGCTTGCCGGCTTCAGCTTCAGCGTCGCCGCTGGCGCGCAGCGGATATCGATCGACCGCTCATGCGCGTCAGGATGTTCAGGGTTCTTCTCGCCGATCCATTCCCCGTGTATGGGAAGTGTCACTTTGCTCTTGCCTTTAAAGGCAACCTCGAAGGGCGCCGTGCAATAGCGTTTGGCCTTCGTATATTTCTCAATGATGTTGACCCAGCCCCCGGAGCCAACTGGCAACGCGTTGCCGTTAAGGAGGCCAAGAAGATTCGATTCCACCTGAATATACCCGACCGGAAAGCCATGGATCGAAAATATATCGAGTGACTTCAGCGCCATCACGTCATAGCGGCACAGCATGTTCTGGTATCGCAGAAGGTCCGATAAGTTCGTGGCAAGAGCGCGGCGCAACCGTAGGTCTTTCACCTTCGCGATCATGCGCGCGCTTGTTTCGAGACCAATGAGCTGACGCGGATTGAACAATTCCCGGAACCGCTGATAGCCCCAGCGATGCAAACGCGATGACTCATCCCCCTCAGGAATCAAGTCATTCGGCACGAAGCGCGCCGTCATTCCTTGCCAAGAGGCCTCCGCCTCTTTCACTCGCGCTAGATCATCCTTGTCCGGTTTCTTGAACAGACGGCCGGGCCGGTCCTTAAGATCGGCATTGTGATACTCGATGGCGAACAGCCGATGAGTGGGTGGCCCCTCTCCGTGGAAGGGAGCGCCATTGGCATGCCCGCAATGCGGACAGGCGCACTTGTTACGGGAAACGGGCCCTTTCGTTGTCAGTGCTCTTCCGCAGCTGCAAGCGCCAGGAGAGGCAGGATCAGCAATTTCATTCAGATCGCCGCAGGCCGCGCAGACAAGAACATACGACGTATGGCGGGCGTCCTCCGCCAGCACGTAGCCTGGAAAGAGATCGAAGGTCTTTTGGCAATTCCGGCATGTCCCGGTTTTCACCCACAGGAAATATTTGACGTAGGCGTCTTTCCGCCCTGTGATGGGACACTTCGTCTTATAGAGATGCCCGAGCTCTTCCGTGAGGTGAACAAGCAACTCTTTTGCCTTTTTCACGTAGGCCTGTAAGTCGATCGCATCGATTTCTTCCCGCACGATCCATGCCGCCATCGGGTTGATATCCGTTCCAACGACGTTACATCCGATTCTATTGGCTTCCAGCAGCGGCGTGCCGCCACCCATGAATGGATCGGCAATCGTCACACCCTCAAAGTTATTTGCGCGGTAATAGGTTTCTTCGACGGGCTTGTCCCCAAACTCCGACAGCAGCAGTCCCCGGAACAGCGTCCCCGGCCGCCGCGCGAACCATTTGTGAACCGCGATAATCGGACGGTAGTTCTGCTGAATCTGCTTTTCACGCAGTGCCAGTGACGCGATGAGTCTGATGCTGTAGTTTTGTTCGATCGACATCCTTCACGCCTGCTTTTTTGCCTTCATACAGCTTTTCTCTCGTTTGCAATCCTCACCGCATTTCACTACATCGGTGATGCTAAGACAATAGGTGTAGGTGCCGGAGATCATCCAACAGCATGATTGAGAACAACGCGATTTCGTGCCGTCGCTATTTGTCCCTATCGGAGCGCAAATACCGGAGATCATCGGCGTTCTGCCGGAGATCATCGGTTCCTGCCGGAGATCATCAATTTCTGCCGCCGCTTTTTGTCCTTATCGCTCATTCCTCGTACCGATCGAGCTTATCGCCCCAGCAATTCTCGGTTTAGACGAAAACAAAGGGCTTAGCGCCATAGACGCGGCTGTAAACCCTTTAGATCCGTTCAAACCGAGAATTGCTGTTATCGCCCAATCCCCAATGTTTTAAGGAATACCGACAATGTCTTTCCTGTTGGGTCATCGGCAGGCAACTTGCCATCGAGGAAGCGATTGACCTGGGTCGTGTTGTATCCGTAATCGTTGGCGAGATCGCGCGCCGTATAGCCCTTCCTTCTCAGCTCCGTCCGCAGATCGCGGAAATCAGGCATAATGACGTTGAGGATCGTATCACGCGAAATCTGCTTCTCGC
>Ga0187894_10006463_pt1 | contig 11484 bp, 13 predicted proteins | sample GBC1701081metaG_FD_136650 | JGI IMG/M metagenome (GOLD analysis project Ga0187894, IMG submission 136650) | White microbial mat communities from a lava cave in the Kipuka Kanohina Cave System on the Island of Hawaii, USA - GBC170108-1 metaG ...
ACGGGCTTCGGTCCGTGGCAAGGGTGAAAGGGTGCGGTAAGAGCGCACCGCGGGACCGGTAACGGGACCGGCATGGCAAACCCCACCGGGAGCAAGACCAAATAGGGATGGCATGGGCCGGGCAACCGGCCCGCACGCGTTTCCGCGTCGCTGTCCGGGTCGGTCGCGCGAGGCGTCCGGTAACGGACGTCCCAGAGGAATGGTCGTCACCCGCTTCTGCGGGTACAGAACCCGGCTTACAGGCCATCTGACGCTTTTCGACGCCAGGTAGGGATATGCCTTCGGTGTTGGCGGTCTATGTCGGCAGGCAGACCCGCGCCCGCAGGCCCTGGCTCTCCCTGTTTTCGAGCATGGCGTGGCCGCCATGCGCGATCGCCACCGATCGCACCAATGCCAGGCCGAGACCGATGCCGCCGGTCCTGCGGCTGCGTGATGGCTCGGCGCGGTAGAACGGCTCGAACACCCGCTCGAGTTCTGCGGTCGGCAGACCAGGGCCATTGTCATCGACCTCAACGATCGTCTCGCGACCCTGCTGCCGCAGCCTGACGCAGGCGCTGCCGCCGTAAGCAACCGCGTTCTCGATCAGGTTGGTGAACAGACTGCGCAAACCCAGATCGTCTCCCACCAGGACGACGTCGGGACCGTCCTCGACAGTGACGCTATTGCCCATGTCGGTCTGGTCGTCGGCGATGCTGGTGATCAGCGATCGGAGTTCCTGGCGCTGCCGTGGCCGATCGCTCTGCATCGCCTGCACGAACGAGAGGACGGCCGCCAGCATCGTCCGCATCTCCTGGATGTCGGCCTCCGCTTTCAGCCTGACGTCATCAGGCGTCTTCTCTATCCGGAACGCCAGGCGCGTCAGTGGCGTCCTGAGATCGTGGGCGATGGCACCGATCATGGCGACACGATCATCCACATATCGGCTCAGTCGCGACTTCATCTCGTTGAACGCCTTCGCGGCGCCGACGATTTCGGCCGGGCCTTCCAGGCTGATGGGCGGTTCGCGCAGGTTGCGACCAAGCCGTTCGGCGGCGGTGCCGAATTTGCGAATGGGCGCCGACAGCCATCCTGCCAGCAGGTACGCCGCCGGGATCGCGAGCAGCACCGTAGCCACCAGCCAGATGACGGCGCTGCGCAGCCAAAGGGCACGCAAGGAATCCACCGGGCTGACGATGCGCCAGTTGCCGCTGTCCAATCGCCAGCCGAGCTTGAAATGACCGCTGAACTTGAAGGTTTCCGGATCGACATACGCGGACCGCGGTGCTGCCGAGGGCAGCAATCTCGACGTGTCGAACAGTCCCTTGTCCTCTTTCGTTTCATGGCGTGAGGGGGGCTTGGCAAACTCCAGAACCAGCGCTTCCGGCGCGATATTCAGCTGGACGGCGAGCTGGTCGCGCAGGCCCCGCAATTCCTTGTCCTGCGATCGCACCTCGAGCGGCCTGACGTCGTTGACCCGCAGGTGTTCGACAGAGGCGCCGTCGAGCAAGGCCGCCTTGATCTGAGCCAGCGTGAAAACCGGATCTGCTGCGGGCGGGAACACCAGCAGAAGCACCAGGTTCAGCATCTGAATGAAGACCACGCTGGCGACCAGCAGCCCGAAGATTCTGACGAACAGAGGGAGAGGGCGGAAAATCATGGGTGCACCTCCTCACAGCTTCTGCGTCGCTGGCACGAACATGTAGCCTTCATTGCGGATCGTGCGGATGAGCGCGCTGTCCGGCGCCTTGAGCTTGCGACGAAGGCGACTCACCTGGATATCGACGGCACGGTCGAACGAGTCGGAGTCGGGGCCGCGCGTGGCGTTGAGCAGCTGTTCGCGCGTCAGCACACGCCGGGGCCGTTCGACGAATGCGCGAAGCACCACGAATTCGCCGTCGGTCAAATGGACGAGGACGCCCGATGGGTCCTTCAACTCGTGGGCCGCGAAATCGACAGTCCAACCCAGGAATCCGATGCGCCGTGCCCGTTCCGGGGCATCGTCGCTGGCGCTCCGTCGCAAGGTGGCGCGCACGACGGCCAGCAGTTCGCGCGGGTTGCACGGCTTGCCGACATAATAATCGGCACCGCTCTCCAAGCCGGCGACCCGATCACTCGGCTTGTCCATCGCGCTCAGCATGACGACCGGCGGCCGGCCCGTTGCCGCGAGACGGCGACACGCCGATATCCCGGTTTCACCCGGCATGAGGACGTCGAGGATCACCAGGTCGATGCGGTGTTCCGTGATCGCGCGATCCATCGCCCGCGCGTCATCGACGGCGAACACCTGGAAGCCATGCGCGCCGAGGCTGTCGGCAATGACGTCGCGAATGCCCGGATCGTCGTCGACGACCAGAATATTGACCCTACCGCTCATCCATCGGCCTCGCTCAAACCGTGTCTCGCAGTCCAATGTGCAATTGTTTCCGGCAAATTTCTGGCGTCGGGGTTCGAATTTGTGCCCGGACGATCGGCCGAAATTTCGCAGAAACAATCCGTGGCTTCTTTGTTGGCTCCACGCTCACAGGAAGGCCAGCACATGGAAGTCCGTTCCACCGTCGATCAAAACGCCCGCGCCGTGGCGGCGCTGCCGCGGCAAGCAGACCGAAGCGTCGGCAGTCCCTGGCAGACGGCCCTCTTGCCCGATCCGCCCGACCACGCGGGAGCCGGGCGCAACGGGAGAGCCGAAGGCGGCACGAGGCAACTCTCGGATACGGCGCTGTTCTTCCGGTCATGGCTGCGGGCCCCGCTGCGTGCCGGGGCTTTCAGGCCCAGCGGTGCCGACTTGGCGCGCGCGATGGCCGCACGCGTCAATCCATCGCTGCCGGGCCCGATCGTCGAGCTGGGACCGGGCACGGGTGCCGTGACCGCGGCGTTGATCGCGCGCGGCGTGGACTCCTCCCGCCTGGTGCTGATCGAGGCCGACCCCGTGTTCTGCGACCTGCTGCGCCAGCGCTGGCCGCGTGCGCTGGTCCTGCAGGCCGACGCCTATTCGGCGCCGTCGCTGATGCGGGGTCTGGGCGCGCCCGCTGCGGCTGTGGTGGCGGGATTGCCGCTGCTCGTGCGCTCGCCCGGGCAACGATTGAGGCTCGTGCTGGGCTGTCTTCGCTACGCGGTGCCCGGCGCCCCGTTCATACAGTTTACCTACTTCGTGCGATCGCCCGTCCCGGCACCACGGGTAAACCTGTGCGCCGATGGCTCGGCGATCATATGGCGCAATCTGTGGCCTGCGCGCGTGTGGGTTTATCGTCTCGCCGGCCAGCGCACGAGCATCGCGCCGGTGCGCGCATGAACCCGAACCTGTCGGATGCCTGCGATGCTCCCGGCTGCCTGCTGGAGCTCGGTGGTCTCAAGAGCGTATTCCTGGCGTCGCTCCTTGAGAAATTCATGCCGATTCTTCCCTCCTATGTGCTCTTTCCCGTGATCGGCATGGGCGCGACCAGCGTCGCTGACCTGTTGCTGCGGTGCCTGATCGCGACGGGCGGTTCGGTCGGTGGCGCCGCGGGCTGGTATCTGCTCGGCGCTTGGATCGGCCCGCCGCGGGTCCGGCGCCTGGTGAGGCGCTACGGACGCTGGGTGCTGTTGTCGCCGCGCCTGTACGACCGCATGACCGCATCCTACCGGCGTCGACCGTTCAGTATCACCGTGCTCGGCCAGTTGGTGCCGACGGTGCGGATCTACCAGGCCTTGCCGGCCGGCGTGCTGAGGCTGCCGATGCTGCCTTTCCTCATCGCGACGGGCATTGGCGCCCTATGCTGGATCGCGCCGCTGGCGATCGCCGGCCACGCGCTTCATCAATACGGCTGGACGGCGAAGGAAACAGGATTGGTGTTCCTCGCGGTACTCCTGGCGATCGAAGGCCTCGCGCTGCTGATCGCACGCCAAAGGCTCTTGGCCGCAAAGGGGCCCGTCTTTGAGTGACGGCTGTTCACGCTCGACATCGATGGCGTGCGGGTTTCCTGCGGATGCGTGTGTGGCATTCGCACAGAGGGCTGCGAGCCGCTGCGCTGTGTCCGTCGTTCTTATTTGCGCGTGTTCTCCATGACGTGGGCGACCTCGTACAGGTGCGGGTCGATATCCTCGGTCAAATGGTCGAAGCGATCCCATGCCTTGCGGAAGTTGGGCGATTTGTGGGCTGCTTCCAGCAGATCCTGGCTTTCCCACTGCACGTAGTTGACGATGCGGCGGCCATCGAGGCTGCGATGGATGTTGATCGAAACGCAGCCGGGCTGTTGCGCCATGAACCGGGCGCGCTCTGTCATCACGGACAGGGCCTCTGCCTGCTTGCCGGGCTCGGACTCGACGATGGTGATCTGGGTGATGGGCTGGTTGTCCGTAGCGATGCGCGACATGGCGGCCTCACAGTTTCGGGTGACTGTCACCTCTCCACGAGCAACTCCCCGTGTCTTCCAGGGTTCCCGCCTCACGATGGCAACTGTGGTCGCGGACGCCCGTTCTTCTTTTGCAAGAGCGGAGGATTTCATGGTCCGCACGACGACACGCACGTCAACACCACGGCGCTGGTCGCAGCGCGTGACGACGCACAGCAACGCGCTTGACCTCGACCGCAGCGTTTTCACCTGGAGCGATCCCAAGCGCATCGCCCGTTCGCTGAAACGCTCGGCTGAACGCAGCCGGCGTCGCAAGGCCGACCCGTTCCGCTCGGCCTTGTCGATGCTGACGTTCTATATCAACCGGGCGGGCAGGGGGCTTCCGGCCGGCCGTCGGCGCACGCTGGAAAAAGCCAAGATCGAGTTGCGGCGGCAGTTCGGGCGGGCGGCGTGATCACCGGCGCGCGCGCCGCTTGTGTGTCGACGGCGCGCTATAGAGCACCGCCAGCTGCTGCACGGTCTCGGCGAGGCGCTGGCGCAATGCCGCGGGTTCGAGCACTTCGGCCTCGGCGCGCAGCTTCATCAATTCGTCCGCGGCATGCTCGACGGACTCGATGGGAATGACGACACGGATCCAGCCGTCGGCATCCGGCTCGTGCGTGGCGCGGCCGACGGCGTCGGCGACGGCGGGGCTGAGGCCGGTCAACAGTTTCAGTCCCTGGGGCGATGCCCGCAGGAGGGCGGTGGCGCGGTAGATCTGGGTCTCGAAGCTCTGCGTCGAGGCGGCCCAGTGCTGCGCCAGGTCGAATTCCGCCGGTCGGTTGAAGCGCGTGGCGAGAACCGAGAGTTCCAGGATGTTGGACAGCCGGTAGGTGCGCAGCTTGCCGCCGGCACGGGCCACGACGTACCAGACGCCGGCTTTCAGCACGAGGCCGAACGGCTCGATCTCGCGGGTCGTGACGGCATTCCAACTCTCGTAGCGGATCTTCAGTCGCCGCTCGGTCCACACCGCTTCGGCGACGGTCGGCAGGCAGTCGGTCGGTCGCGTGCCGGAGAACCAGCCGATCGGATCGAGATGGAAGCGCGCGCTGACCCGGCGCGCATCGGCCTGCCAGTCGGCCGGCAGGGCGGCCAGCAGCTTCAGCTGCGCTGCCTGCATCACCTCGCCCAGTCCCAGTTCGGATGCCGGGCCGGGCAGGCCGGCCAGGAACAGCGCCTGAGCCTCCGGCGCGGTCAGGCCGGTAAGCCGCGTGCGCCAGCCATCGAGCAGTGCAAAGCCGCCGGCGCAGCCGCGCTCGGCATAGACCGGTACGCCCGCTGCGCTCAGCTGGTCGATGTCGCGGTAGATCGTGCGTACCGACACCTCGACCTCGGCCGCCAGGGCCTCGGCGCTCATGCGGCCGCGGGTCTGCAGCAGCATCAGGATCGACAGCAGTCGGCTCGCGCGCATTTTTCGAGACTAGCACGGATACCTGACATCGGATGGCAGGTATGGCGGTGCAAGGTCGTACGGCCGCGATGATCGCGGCGGCTCCGAGGAGGGTAGCGCCATGGCCGCAGACGAACTGCCTACGGGCGACAAGCACGACTTCGACTTTCTCGCCGGCACCTGGGCTGGCGAGAACAGGCGCCTCAAGAAGCGTTGGGTCGGCAGCGACGACTGGGATGTGTTTCCCGGCAATCTCCGCTGCGCGCTGCATATGGATGGCCTCGTCAACGTCGAGGAGGTCGTCTTTCCGACCAAGGGATTCACGGGAATGGCTGTGCGTCTGTTCGACCACGTCGAGCGGCGCTGGTCGATCTACTGGATCAACAGCGAGCGGGCCGTCTTCTATCCGCCGATGCGCGGTGGTTTCACGGGCGACCACGGTGTCTTCTTCGGCGAGGAGCCCGATGACGGCCAGCTGGTGAAGGTGCAATTCCGCTGGACCAGGCGCGGCCGCGACAGCGCGCGTTGGGAGCAGGCGTTCTCGCGCGATGGCACGTCGTGGGAATGGAACTGGTCCTGTGACTTCACCCGCACCGGCAACTGAGGCGCACACCATGAAGATCTATTCCGGACCGCTCAGCATGTTCGGGGCGAAGGCCGAGATCGCGGCGCACGAGAAGGGGATCGTCTTCGATCTCGAAATGGTGCCCTTCAACATGCGCACGCTCTACGATCCCAAGCATCCCGAGGTGCTGCGCATCAACCCCAAGCGCCAGGTGCCGGTGCTCATCGACGGCGCCCTGGAGATTTTCGATTCGACGCAGATCTTCGAATACCTCGAAGATGGCTGGCCGTCGCCGGCGCTGTGGCCGGCCGCAGCCAAGGACCGCGCCCAGGCACGCCTGTTGGAATTGAAATCCGACGAGGTGTTCTTCCCGCACGTCATCCGCCTGATGGGCCTCAAGGGCGCGGGCAACCACCCCGATGCCGGGCCGTCACGGGCCGGCATCGAGGACCATTATCGCGACATGGACCGGGTGCTGGAGGGCCGGGACTATCTGGCCGGCACCTATTCCTACGCCGACATCGCTTTCTACATGGCACAGTTCTTTGCCGCCCGGATGGCGGTGCCCATGACATCGGCGCTGCCGAATCTGTCGGGTTGGCGCGTCCGGGTCGGCCGGCGGCCGGCGGTCCGCCGCGTGGTCGACGCCATGAGCGACTTCCTGCGCCGCGAGGGGCGGCCCGTGCCGGAATTCGCGTGATCAAACCTCGACGGCGTCCGGGTCCCAGCGGCGTCGGGGCGACAGGACGTAGGCGAATAACGCATCAAGGCTTTCGCCCTCGGGAATTGCAACCATCGGTCTGTAGGTCGCCGCGAATGTCCGCAGCGCGCTGACGGCTGTCTTGATCTGTATCGGGCTGAGGGAAACGGCGGCGGCTTCAATCACGTCACGCAGGCTCAGCAGGGCAGTGATTTCGTCGCTGTAGACGAGGCGGCCTTCGATTTCCTCCAGACGATGATCGACAGCGTCGAGCGCCTCGTCGAGAGAACGCAAGGCTCTCGGCCCGCCGCCGATCCGCCACAGGATCGGCCACTCGAACTGGTTGTCGATATACCGCATGGGCTTCTCTCCAAGCCGTGGCTTCGGATCACTGCCCCCCAGGGCATGCTGCAAGCGCCAGCCCTGGGACTCAAGTGAAGATTCCATGAAGCCAACATGAACGATCACCGGTTGTTGATCTGCTTCGCGATCGCAGCATGGTTGCACTGCAACATGCGTTGATTGACGCGTGGTGCAACGCGGTCACTAGCATTTCCCTTGCCAATCGCCTGGTTCGCGCGCGTTTCTCCACAGGCCGCTGTGGAGAAAATCCCCGAGGATCGGATCTTGGAAATCCACATGATGCATAGAGATGATGCTTGCGCTGTATATGGGGCGTGGTCCGTGGATGTTCACGCCGCCCGTTGCGTACTCGAAACAGACCCGGAACGGCTAACCTACGGATAATCTTCTATTTTCGGGACCGATTCGTTTGACGTCCCGTTATTTCCCATGATATCCCATACATACCCTGAAGCAACGCCAAGAGCAGCGGGGTGCCACTGGTCCGCGTGGGGCGGAAGGGGGCGAACGACCGGGCTCGTGGGGGAACTGCATGTTCCTGTCCACTTACATGATGAAGGTGGACAAGAAGGGACGGATCTCCGTGCCGGCCCCGTGGCGTGCCCATCTGACGGACGAAGGCTTCGACGGCTTCATTGCCTTTCCGTCGATCACCCATGACGCCATCGATGCCCGTGGCATCAAGGCGTTCCATGCCCTGATGGATCGCCTGCGGGCCGATACCCAGGCCAAGGCTGGCACGTTCGAGGCCGAGCTGTTCACCGACGGTGACAATCACGCCGCCCATCTCTCCAGTGTCGCCGTCGATGTCGGCTTTGACAGCGAGGGGCGGCTGTCGCTGCCGCCGCCGCTGAAAAGCGTGCTGGGCGAGTGCGAGCAGGTGGCCTTCGTCGGTCGCCATGGTTTTTTCCAAATCTGGGCCGACCAAGCATGGGCGCGCCAGGCGCAGGTGGAACGGGAGGCGTTCCGCAGCCGTGTGCTGGCGCATCGGGGAGGCTCCGTATGAACGCCGCTCGCGCGCTCGCCACGGCCGCGCCCGGCCCACACGTGCCGGTGCTCTGCGCCGAGGTCGTGCGCTCCATCGATCCGCGTCCGGGCGGCACCTATGTCGACGGTACCTTCGGTGCCGGCGGCTACAGTCGGGCGCTGCTCGATGCCGCTGACTGCCGCGTCGTTGGCATTGACCGCGACCCGCAGGCGGTGCGCGCGGCGCGGGCGCTGGAAGTGTCGTCGGCCGGGCGGCTGGTGGTCATTGAAGGCCGCTTCGGTGACATGGCCGAGCTGCTGGGCGCCCGCGGCGTCACCTCGGTCGCTGGCGTGACGCTCGATCTGGGTGTGTCCTCGATGCAGATCGACAGGCCCGAGCGCGGCTTTTCCTTCCGCCATGACGGCCCGCTCGACATGCGCATGTCCAGCAACGGCATCAGCGCCGCCGACGTGGTCAACACAGCCGATGAAGGCGAGCTGGCCGACATCCTGTTCGACTACGGCGAGGAGCGGCAATCGCGCCGCATCGCGCGCGCCATCGTGCGCGCCCGCGCCACCAAGCGCATCGAGCGCACGGCGGAGCTGGCCGCGATCGTGCGCCAGGCGCTGGGCCCGGCGGCGGCGCGCGACAAGATCGACCCGGCGACGCGCACGTTCCAGGCGCTGCGTATTCACGTCAATGACGAGCTGGGCGAGCTGCGGCGTGGGCTCTCGGCGGCGGACGCGCTGCTGGCCCCCGGTGGGCGGCTCGCGGTCGTGTCGTTCCATTCGCTGGAAGACCGCACGGTCAAGGATTTCCTGCGCACACGGGCAGGCGCCGGGCCGCGGCCGTCGCGGCACCTGCCGCAGGCGCGCCCTGACAGCGTGGCACCGGACGCCGCTTGGCGCGTTCTGACGCGCCGACCGCTGGCGCCGGGCGAAGCCGAATGTGTCGCCAACCCGCGGGCCCGCTCGGCGCGGCTGCGGGTGGGCGAAAAGCTGGGCGATCCCGCAACGGGAGGCGCCGCATGATCAATCGCGGCATCCTGTTCTGGGTGATGGCGGCGATCTTCACCGGCATCGGCCTGTTCATGGTCAAGTACCAGGTGCAGACGCTGGAAGAGAAGATCGACGGCATCAACCGGCAGATCGTCGAGAACCAGCGCGCCACGCACGTGCTGAAGGTCGAGTATGCCCATCTCGGTGAGCTGCAGCGCATCGAGAGGCTGAACGACAAGTTCATTCATCTCCAGCCGATCACGCTTCGCCAGATCGGCCGGATTGACCAGGTCCCCCTGCGGCGGACCGACGGAGCGCTCGTCACGGACAACAAGACGACGCCTACAAGAGGCCCGGGAACCGGCGCCCCCTCGTCTACCGACGCCCCCTCAGCGTCGACGACGCTCCGCTCCGCCGCCAAACCGGAGGCCGGTGCCCGTGCGCCGGCCTCCGGGCCAAATCGCCCGACGGCCGCTTCGGCGCGGGCGCCGGTTGTCGACGAAGAAGTCACCGCCGCGCCCACCGAGGACGGCGACACCCCGACCGCGACTCCGCCAGCGCCGCCGCCGCGCGGGCCCCGCGCCGGCAAAGGGAGCGGACAGTGATCGGCGGGTTGTTCCGCCGGCGCAATGCACAGGAAGCCACTGCAGCGCGCGACGTGCGCCAGCGCCTGGCGCCGCAGAACCTGCCGGCGCGCGATGCGCTGGAGGTGGCGCGCGGACGCTTGGCCATCGGTGCCGCCTTGTTCGGCGTGCTCTTTGTCGCTGTCGGATTGCGCATGGCCTACGTCGCCTTGCTGCGCGACGGCGGCGAGCCCGGCGTGGCGCGCGCCGCCCATCCGGCACAGGTGCAGGCCGACCGCGCCGATATCCTGGACCGCAACGGTGTCGTGCTCGCCACGTCGCTGCCGGTTGTGTCGTTGTTCGCGACGCCGCGCCTGGTGCTCGATGTCGAGGAAGCGGCATTGAAGCTTTCCAAGACATTGCCCGACGTCAAAGCCGAGGACGTACGCGAGAAACTGCTGTCCGGCCGCAGCTTCGTGTGGATCAAACGGGGGCTGAGCCCGCGCGAGCATGCCGCCGTGATGCGGCTGGGTTTGCCCGGCTTCGAGTTCCAGGCCGAGGAGCGGCGCATCTACCCGCAGGGCCCCATCGGACCACATGTGCTGGGCTACACCGGCATCGACAATGTCGGCTTGGCGGGCGTCGAGAAACGCTTCGACGAGACGCTGCGCCAGGGTGAGGCGCTGCGGCTATCGATCGATATCCGCCTGCAGCGCTTCCTGGAGCAGGAGATCGCGCGCGCCACGGCACGCTTTTCGGCGATCGGTGCTACGGCGGCGGTGATGGACGTCAGCACCGGCGAGATCCTCGGCATGGCTTCGCTGCCAGCCTATGACCCCAACCGGCATCAGACGATCAGCAACGATGCGCTGTTCAATCGCTCGACCTTGGGCGTCTATGAGCAGGGCTCGACGTTCAAGATCTTCAATACCGCGATGGCCCTCGACAGCGGCCGCTTCTCGACGACGTCGGTGGTCGACGCCAGCTCGCCCATCAAGATCGACCGTTTCACCATCACCGACTACCACGCGCAGAATCGTGCGCTCACGGTTGCCGAGGTCTTCAAGTATTCATCCAATATCGGGTCGGCCAAGATGGCGTCGGAGATCGGCGTCGAGGGCCAGCGTGCCTTCATGGACAAGATCGGCATGCTGCGCCCCGTGCCCGTCGAGCTGCCCGAGGTGGCACAGCCGCTCTATCCCCGGCAATGGCGCAAGATCAACATGCTGACCATTGCCTATGGTCACGGCATCTCGGTGACGCCGTTGCACGTCGTGACGGCCACGTCGGCGGTGATCAATGGCGGCATCTACTATCCGCCGACGCTGTTGAGGCGCGCCGCCGCCGGCCATACCGACGCCGGCCGTCGCGTCATCAGCGAGAAGGCCTCGCGCCAGATGCGCGAGCTGTTCCGGCTGAACGTCGTGGAAGGGTCAGGCAAGAACTCCGACGTGCCTGGCTTTGATGTTGGCGGCAAGACCGGCTCCGCCGAGAAGCCCAGCCGGCACGGCTATCGCGAGAAAGCACTGATCAGCTCCTTCGTCGCCGCGTTCCCCATGCGCGAGCCGCGCTACGTCGTGATGGTCTCGATC
>Ga0187894_10006465_pt1 | contig 11483 bp, 10 predicted proteins | sample GBC1701081metaG_FD_136650 | JGI IMG/M metagenome (GOLD analysis project Ga0187894, IMG submission 136650) | White microbial mat communities from a lava cave in the Kipuka Kanohina Cave System on the Island of Hawaii, USA - GBC170108-1 metaG ...
CGTCGGTGTTGGCGTCGGCGTTGGAGTCGGCGTTGAAGTCGGCGTTGAAGTCGGCGTTGGGGTTGGCGTCGGCGTCGGAGTTGGTGTCGGTATCGGAGTTGGTGTTGGCGTTGGAGTTGGTGCCGGCGTCGGAGCCGGCGTCGGCGTCGGAACTGGTGTCGGCGTCGGAGCTGGCGTCGGCGAGGGACCTGGACCAGGAACTGGAGTTGGTACAGCCCCCGGATCATCTGGCAACCCGCCGCCGATAAAGCCAATGCCTACACGCACGCGGTTGCTGGATTGGCCATTTACTCTTAGTCGAACCAGCACATCACCGACTGTTCCCAGATTGTCACTTAATCTGACTACCACCATCGTCAGCCCGGGCAATTGGGTTACAGGTCCAACATATTCAACTGTCAAAGGATATTGCGTATGCGCAAAATCTTCCGCCTCGACAGTAACTGATGGCGGATTCATTTGCGGGACAGTAATCCCGAGATTCATCGCAAAGAGCGTGATACGCGTTCGTGGATCCGAAGTCGAGGCGAGCGAGGAGATCTGGCGGAAGGGTTGATCCTCAAACGTACCGGCTTCCAGCGCGATGGCCCGCGTGGAAGTGGCTTCACTTATAAGTATTGGACTACTTTGTTGAGAGGCGGCGACGATCGTCGAAGCATGTGAATAGACAGTCGTCTTAAAGAGGCTTGCCGCATCCAGGAGATTTCTCGATGCATACTCTTCCAGGCCAGGTTGAAGGGCGAGCAGCCGTGTCGAAGCCGCAACCTCAAGATCCTGGTACGCTTTGTCTTCCGCACTATTACCTGAAAGATGATTTGTTTTATCGGGGCGTAAAGGAATGCTTACTGTCAGACTCTTAGCCGGATGGAGCTCGCCTGCCGGAATGGTCGTCGAATCGGTAGTCCGTCTGAACCCCGGGTGATTAGCGCTGAATGCCTTGAACGTCCCCGCTATAATGCAGGCAGATAAAATAAAGACAAAAAGTCGCAGGCCCAAACGAGCCTGATCAAGAAAAGCGGAACGTTTTTCTGACTTACCAGCTTTCCACATCATAGTTTTCCAAGCTCGGGTCACTGCTTGAAAAATCATGAAACCGCATTTGCGATTTCAGTTTTGGCTGCCTCGGCCCATCGTGAATGGATCTGTGACGACCGAGTCAAAAACGGCGGTCAACGCCGCACACCTACAGCCAACCGCACGGCTGAGTGGAGCAAGTTTTTTATTGTGAGTTAGGTGGAACCCGAATAGTTTTTAGCAGCCTGACTGAATGCTGTTGTTGGGGTGAAACAACGAGCCGGCCCGATTGCTGCCTCAGTCGATGGGCTGCCCTAAACGGGCATTCCGTCGGGGCTTTTGTTTCGTGAGGTGAAGCAAGGGGGGGCGGACTAGAACTGCCGAGCTTCAACGTCAGTTATCATACTGAGCCTGCCGGGATGCAAGCAAGTATTTTTTTCTGGCCCTGTCCTAAGCCGGGCTTTCTTCTCTGTCGAGACAACCCAGAAAGACGCAGACAACGCAAAGGTTTCACCGAGACCGACCGCGTGATCTTGTGAGATGCAATCCTGTCTCATGTTCCCCGCAAATGTGTCCGCACCAGCGTCAATCGATTACGTCGGACGCCTTGGCGGACCCGGATTGTTAAACGCTAATTATAAATATCTAAATTAGTTGTGAAGATCTTACTGACTCTCTGAAAGCTGAACTTGTCCGGGCATATAACTTGCCAAGTGTGTGAGACCCTTTTCCTGGACCAAAGCATGAGAGTATCGATAGCCAAGTTTGTTGGTGGTCCTGCTCTCAAACACCTTCGCTCTTTAGGCCCAGGAGCTTGCCGAAAATCTGTTGAGCAACTGTATCTTCCTTAGCGATCTCTGTTTCTCCATGCAGAGACTGCTAAGAGGATTAATACATAACACTTCCCAATTTCGAGCAAGGCTGTTCAAGGGTTTAATTCTAACAATTTGGGTCCACGGGGCTTGCGTGGTTTGAGAAACCTCTGCTGGACGATCCAGAAAGCTGCAACATGACGTGCGGGGTCATTGAGGCCCGAAAAAATTTGTGACCATTGCCAGGTACGGCAAGCAGGTGGAGTAAGCCTATGACTAATAGTGAAGCAGCGCTGCGGATAATGGCCGTCGACTGTTGTGAGCATATGTTAGCTACGTTGGGGGGTGTACCTGCCGCAGAGCTGATCTCAGTACGTTCGGCAGATAAGAGCCGCCTGTTACAGTCGGATGCAATCAACCTGATCGTCATCGGGATCCCTCAATATCCCGTGCGCCGGCTCTTCATGAGCGAACTGCGCCGCATCTATCCCAAAACGGCCATGCTGATTCTCCGGCGTGAGACTGTTTATCCCGGCGAGTTAAACGAGTGTATCCGAGGCGAGTTTGTGCTTAGCGATCAGAGTGACAACGGCGATCACGAAATCATTCCTGCCCTGCGCACTGTTTTGCCCATTCCAACCTGCGCGCACGTGCATCGCGGGCACAACTACAATACCGTCCGCGAAGTCGTTCGCGTTTTAGCCGAGAGGTATACGGATCCCAATCTCGACCTGGACCAGGTCGCGAAGGAGCTACCCATTTCACCCAAACGCCTTTCTCGGATTCTGAATCAACAGGTTGGGATAAGCTTCCGGCAACTGCTTCGAGACCTGCGGATCGAGGAGGCGAAGCGGATCTTGAACTCACGGCAATTCACAATCAGGGAAGTGGCGGCGCGCGTAGGCTTTTCTGACAGCCACTATTTCTCGCGCAGCTTTAGGGAATCAACTGGTCTGAAAGCTCGTGATTACCAGGCGCGCACGGCGCTGTTCAGTTAACACCTGAGTCAGCGATTGAAGGTTCTATTTGGCACGGGTGAGGCCGACGCGGATTGCATGTCGAGTCAACGCTACGCGATCGTGAAGACCCAGTTTTTCCATGATGTTTTTGCGGTGGCTCTTTACTGTGCTTTCGCAAATTCCGAACCTGGCGGCAATATTTTTCGAAGAGTATCCTTCGGCGATTAACCGAAGTACTTCCCGTTGCCGTGGTGAAAGCGTGCTCCGGAAAGTCGGAAAGTTATAGGTGTTTGCAGGGGAAGAATTTTCTCTCCTGACGATTGCGGCTACCTCGTGACTTAAATAAACGTCCGTGCCGTTGCCCGCGCGGATGGCCTCGATGAGATGGCGAGCCGGATCGCTTTTCAACACATACCCTCCAATCCCCGCTTCAATCAGGCTCCTCACAAAGATCTCGTCCAAATAACTCGAGAGCACAATCACGCGCGTGCCTGGACTTAAGCTCTGGATGCGCTTGGTCGTTTCAACTGCGTCCACGCCGCTCAGACTTATATCGAGTATCACCACCTCAGGCAGGCGGCGGCCCACCAACTTAAGAACTCTCCGCACCGTCCCACAATCCAGCACGTCGAAATCCGACTCATGTCTCAACAGAGCCGCAAGGCCCTTACGGATCAACTCATGATCGTCTGCAACAACAACGGTTAAACTCATGTTAAGGTGCGTCTGTCGGGAACACGCCAATTAAAACCCTTAACTTGTTCTTATTTCCCCAAAACTATGACTGCGCGCTCTCTTGCTATTATTCCTATCGCCTTATCTTCTGTACTTTCTGAGTCCTTCTCTGCGCTCCTTGCGTATCCCCGCCCTCCTTTCCGTAAACAGTAATCCGTCAGCTGGGTTTAACTCAGAAAAACACGTGGAATTTCGCCACCATCACGCGTCTTTATTTTCGTGTACTAAAAGTTTAATAATCGGCAAATATCAGCTTTTCGACAAATCTCACTAAAATCCGCAATATCTTGGGTAAATGTACCGTTAGAGCTACAACCCCTTCCAGAATGAGGGCGTATTTATATCCCCCTTTTGGTGGATTCACAAGCACATTAAGTATGTCTAATATTCGCGGCCCAAACTGGACTTTAGAGATTAAGGAAATTGAGTAATGCCCCCACATACTCTACCCTCTCGTGGAATCCTTGTTCTTGGACCACAGAGAGAAATTTGTGAAGAGATAGCGCTGGCCTTATCCCGGCGCGGCGTCAACGTCGAATGGTCCACGAACGCAGCAGAGGCGTTTGACTGCTTGTCTGAACGGAGTTTCGATCTGGTTCTTTTGGACTCCGGACTTCAGGCATCCAGTAGTGTCGATCTGGCAAAGCAGATCAGGGACATCCAAGAAAAGACTGAAATCCTGGTAGTGTCTCTGTCGGATCTGGAGCTGGACCAGCCTGTGCCCTCGCAAACCACCGAAGATGGTGAATTAAGCGCACCCCGGTTCGATCGACTGGTCGAACGCGTCGATAAGGTCTTGATGCGCCCGGCTGGACAAAACGGTGCCGCGCTCAAGTCGGCGAACAGCATTGGAAATGGAAGGGAACTTGCCGGTCTCTGGGTTAGTTCAACCTTACCGCTAGGCACAGCGCTAATCGGCAGGTCGGCGCCGATGAAACAGCTCTTCAAGACCATCGAAAGAATCGCTCCGATCGATAGCAATGTGCTGATAACTGGTGCTACCGGAACGGGCAAGGAACTCGTAGCCCGCGCAATCCACGATCGCAGTGCGCGCCGAAAAGGACCATTTGTCGACGTCAACTCTTCGGCTATCCCCGAAACGCTATTCGAGTCGGAATTTTTTGGTCATCAGAGAGGTACGTTTACCGGCGCTTATGACACGCGTCCCGGATTGTTTGAAAGAGCTTCGGGCGGCACGCTGTTTTTGGACGAAGTCGACTCTCTCAACCTTGCTGCGCAGGCCAAACTATTGCGCGTCTTGCAGGAACGCAACCTGAGGCGGGTTGGCGGCCGCGAGAACATTCCAGTCGACGTCCGAATCATCGCGGCGACAGGTAGCGATCTGAAAGCAGCAATCGCGAGTGGTCGGTTTCGTGCTGATCTTTACTTTCGTTTACGCGTAGTGCCGCTGCACGTTCCGCCATTGCGCGAGCGTCCAGAAGACATCCCATTGCTTTTGGACTATTTTTTGTCGACACATGCGCGGCGCACAGGCCATCCGGAACGACATTTCTCGCGGGATGCAATGCAAGCTTTGCTGGAATACAGTTGGCCCGGAAACGTTCGCGAGTTGGAAAACATCGTGGAGTATGCGCTGGCGATCGGTGGTGACGAAGAACTTAGTATTGACGATCTTCCGGCGGACGTTTTTGGCGACGAGGTGAACGACCTTGAAGACTCAAACATGTCTCACATGTTCTCAAACCTATCCCTGGCGGAGGTTGAGCGCCGTCACATACTTTCGGTCTTCCAACAATGTGGCCGCCAGCATAATAAAACCGCTGCCACGCTACGCATAGATCGTCGAACCTTGTATCGCAAACTACAGCAGTACAACCTCGACTTACAGATCAAAAGCGCCTGAGACTGAGGACTTTAAGTTTCGTGATGCGGTGCTACCTGCGCGCCCCAAGCAAATCAACGCGATTAAGCTGCTGGATAGGCGAGCGTCTTTCGCTTGAACTTGATGATTCTGACGATTAGAGCTTTGGGCAGGGGCCGGTCGTTCGGAAATTGCACGGAGGCCTTTCCAGTCTGGTAGCCAGCCAGTTCCTTTGGAAAATGCTCCAGGATTCCGGTGCCAGTGTAAAACCCGACAAAGGTCTTGTATCCAGCCATCATGATCTGCTTGTCTCGTTTCCCGTCTTTCACTAAGGCGTAGGCGGGGATATCGTAATTGAACAGTTCTGTGGCATCGGGAACTGTTTGCTTGATGATCGCTCGCAAAGCCAGCAGTGTTCTCGCGGTACCTTCTGGCTGGCTGTTAATGTATTCGTCTACTGTCTTGAACCGCTTCTTTGCGCTCATGGTAGTTTGTTTTCGTCACGACTGTCTCGAATCAATAAAGCTACGGGCAAAGTTCCTGATGCTCGATCAAGGAACGCTTGATGGCGATAATAACTCACCTTACTCATCCACTAACGCGTTTTCTCCCTCTTTCAATTGCGCGGGCATCATGTCTGACTGACGGGGAAATCATTTCCGGCTGACAAGTCTTTTCGTTACTGTTCCCACACGCAGCCCGCATTCTTCACTCTCACGCATTCAGATGCTACTATTTCTTCCGAAAACACACCCGGGAATTAGCCAGTTATGACCGAAGAGATGACCGAAGAGCAGGAAGTATTTCTTAAACACATTCAAAGGAAAGGACTCAAACGTACCTCCCAACGCGACCTCATTCTGGGTGTTTTTCTACGCACTGACGAACACCTCTCCAACGAAGATCTGTACCAGTTAGTCAAGAAGGAAGACCCCACAGTCGGCCAGACAACCGTCTATCGCACGCTCAAGATCCTCACCGAAGCCGGACTCGCGCGCGAGGTGCGCTTCGGCGATGGACGCACACACTACGAACACAACTACAAACATCAGCATCACGATCACATGATCTGTTCGGAGTGCGGTAAAATTATCGAGTTCTTCTCGGCCGAACTGGAAGCGATCCAGGATGAAATGGCGGCCAAACACGACTTCGAAATCACCCAGCATCTCCTGCGCATGATCGGCATCTGCTCCGAGTGCCGTCACGCACAACAAAAAGAAACGGTCGTAAACTCCACAGCCAGCCCCTGAAGCCTTTGAAACATCACACGAACCAGACTTGATGGAGGTTGAAATGAGTGTTTCGATTACATTTGAACCTTCCGGAATTAGCGGACTCGTCGCCGAAGGAACCTACCTGATCGACGCCGCGCGCCGCATGGGCGCGACCCTCGGCGCGGGCTGCACTGCCGGAAAAGGTGAGTGTCCATCGTGCATTGTTTCCGTGAAGTCCGGTGCTGAATTACTTTCGACCCCGAGCGCCGCCGAGGAGAAACAATTGGGCCTCGAACACCTGGACCAGTCGTATCGGCTCGCCTGTCAAACCAAGATCGAGAACCATGGCGAGGTGGTAGTGATGGTCAGCACCGTCGCGCCGCGGCGTCCTGCGGTCGAAGAGGAGACCGAGTTGCTAAGGAAGTTTGGCTCGTTGCCGTTGGGCAAGAAGCTCGCGACGCTCCTCCAGTTCGAGGCGATCACGATGTCTGAAGCATTCGATTCAGCCATCGAAAAGCCGCTGGCTTTCGGGGCAAAAACTTTCGACGCCGTCATGAATCGCGCACGCGCCAAAAACGGTCCTGCCAAGCCAAAGAACTGAGCGTATGAATCGCGGCAAGAGCAAAGGTCACCGCGCCGGCATCATCGTGCTGGCGCTATTTAGCCCGTTGCTCTTTGCTGCTTGTCCGAAGAACGATCCACCGCCGCAACCACAAGCGCGTGTCTCGCGAGCCGCTCGCACCACGGATCGTCTTTCACCGATCCCTACCAGCTTCAACGGCGAACGAGCAATGGACCACGCGCGCAAACAGATCGAGTTTGGTCCGCGACCGCCTGCCAGCCCGGAGCTCGAAAAAACGCGCACGTACATCGTCAATCAACTGAAGTCTTCCGGACTGAGCGTCTCGCTCGACGAATTCACGGCCACAACTCCGCAGGGCGAGAAGAAGATGGTCAACATCGTCGGCGAGATTCTTGGCACGACGAAGAACATCGTGTTGCTTGCCAGCCACTACGATACGAAACACTACCAGGACATGCGGTTTGTCGGCGCCAACGATCCGGCGGCTTCGGTCGGCACGTTACTCGAAATCGGACGGGTGCTCGGCAGCATGAAAGACAAGCCGAAGGTCACTTACCGGCTCGTGTTCTTCGACGGCGAAGAGGCGTTTTGCGAGGGCTGGGACGATTGCAGCACTGCAGAAGAACCAGATAACACCTACGGCAGCCGTCATTACGTCTCGCAGTTGCGCGCAAAAAACGAACTGCAAAACACGCGCGCACTAATTCTGCTCGACATGATGGGTTACAAGAACCTCGAACTGGGCCGCGACACGCTGAGCACAAAGTGGTTGCAGGACATCATTTGGCAAACCGGCCGCGAGCTCGGTCACGAAAAGATCTTTGTCGATCGTCCGGAAGGTGTCGGCGGTGACGATCACGAACCGTTCATCCGCGCGGGAGTCGATGCGGTCGATCTCATTCAACTCTCAGGTTATCCTTACTGGCATCAAGCTGACGACACCATCGACAAGATCTCGGCGCAGAGTATGAAGATCGTGGGCGACACGGTGCTCGCGAGTCTGCCGAAGATTGCATCGCGAATCGACACAAGAGCTAAGGAGCCACAATGAGGCACAAAAGGCGCAAGGTAAATTCCTATCTCTTTGTGCGTCTTCTGCCTCTTGGTGGCTGAAGGGATATGAATGAAACGAATCGCAGTCATTCCTGGTGATGGCATTGGTCCGGAAGTCGTACGCGAAGCCGTTCGCGTGTTGCAGCATCTCGGCAAGACGAGAGATCTGCAACTCAAGTTTGTCGCATTCGATTGGGGCGCCGGCAAGTTTCTCAAAGAGGGCGTTACGCTGCCCGATGGCGCGCTCGAAATGTTGTCGAGCGACTTCGACGCGATTCTCGCGGGCGCTTTCGGCGATCCGCGAGTGCCTTCTAACAAGCACGCCGAAGATATTCTGCTCGGCATGCGTCGTGGTCTCGATCTCTACATCAACTTACGCCCGGTGCGTTTGCTGGACCAACGACTCACGCCGTTAGCTAATCGCACCACTTCCGATATCAACTTCGTCGTGTTTCGCGAGAACACTGAAGGCGCTTATTGCGGCGCAGGCGGTTTTTTGAAACAGGGAACGGCTGACGAGATCGCGTTGCAGGAAGAGGTCAACACGCGCCGCGGAGTTGAGCGGATCGTCGTCGCAGCTTTCGAGTACGCGCGTGCGAAAGGTCGGAAGCGCGTCACGATGGCCGACAAGTCGAACGTCCAACGCTTTGGCGGCGATCTGTGGCAACGCGTCTTTAAAGAAGTGGCTGCAACCTATCCCGACATCGACGCAAACCATCAGTACGTCGATGCAATGGCGATGTTCATGGTGCTCAATCCCGCGCAGTATGAAGTGATCGTCAGTAACAACTTGTTTGGCGACATTCTGACTGACCTCGGCGCGGCGATTCAGGGCGGACTCGGTCTCGCTGCTTCAGGCAACATTCATCCGGGCAAGGTGTCGCTCTTTGAGCCGGTGCATGGCAGCGCGCCGCCGCTCGCGGGAAAGGGAATTGCGAATCCGGTTGGAGCTATTCTGACCTCGGCGATGATGTTAGAATACCTGGGCTTCCATACGTTGAGTAAGGAGATCGAAGAGGCTGTGCGCACCGCAGTCTCTGCAAAGGAGACCACCAGGGATCTCGGTGGCGAACTTTCTACCGAACAGGCCGGCAATGCCATCATTGCCCGCCTGGGGAAGAAGTAACGACCGTCCACAGCTTTCACAGATTCTTTTCTGTGTAATCTGTGGCTGGCCTTAACAAGGAATAGAAGGGGAGGAGTTATGACTTCGGGTACCGGCAAACTCACGACGAAAACGATCGCGGTTATCGTCATTGTAGCGATCCTCAACGCAGTGGGACTATCACCGGTCGTGATGGTGTTTGTTACCGGAGTCGTCTTCGTAATCTGGCTCGTGACGCGCCGCGCGCAGATGCGTGAGGTCGAACGAATCTTTGAATTCTATGTAGCGGCCGATGCGATACTCCGCGAAGAAGAGCGACGCTGGTACGGATTTGAGATCGCCGAAGTGATCGAGCACGGCGAGAGCTTGCTCGAGATGATGCCCGACCCGCCGCCGTTGAACTACTTCGCGTTGGGGGCACTGTATCAACGTCTTGGCAATCACGAAGCAACGGTTCAGTACCTTTCCCGGTTGGATGAAGACGAGCATTACGACGAAACACACCGCATCGCACCGTCGCCGCAATTGCGACGTTACGTCACGATGTTGCGGCGGTTCGAACAACATCCGGCCGCCGAACCGCAAACACTCGCCGCCGTGCGAAACCTGGAACGCGCGCGTCAACGCAATGGCGCGAAGATGTTGCTGGAGAGTCGTAACGTGCTCGAGACTACAAAGGCGGCTGCGACTATCACCGAAGCCCCCGTGCAGCAACCCAAAGGGGAAGCGTTTGCTGCGTCTGCGCCGTTGAGCTCGATTTCCGCGCCGCCGCCGATCACGGCTGTGCTCAGAGACATCTACCAGGAAGAAACCAGCGCCAATAATTGATCCCCCCCGAGTCTTAATTGTTTGAGACGCTAACAGCCGAAATCATCGCGATCGGATCGGAGCTACTGGCCCCGGATCGCACCGACACGAACAGTCTCTGGCTCACCGAACAACTCAACCGCCTCGGCATCGAAGTCAAACTCAAGACGATCGTTGGCGACGACGATGCCCGCCTCGAAGAAGCGATCAAAGACGCTGTGCGACGGTCGAAAGTGGTGATCGCCACTGGTGGCCTTGGTCCAACTGAAGACGACATCACCCGAAAGATCACCGCGCGTGCGCTTGGCCGGCGTTTGTTGCTTGACGAGCAGGTGCTCGCGGAAATTCGCCGTCGCTTTCAGTCGTTTGGCGTGACGATGCCGGAAAGAAACTCACGGCAGGCAATGGTGATCGAAGACGCCGTCGTGTTGCCGAATCCGAACGGCACCGCGCCCGGCATGTTTATCGATCATCAGGGCACGGCAATCGTGCTGTTGCCTGGTCCACCACGTGAGCTGCGTCCGATGTTTGAGAACCACGTGGCGGAGAGACTTGCGGGACGCGCCGGGAGTTTGCGAGTCGTGCGACGCATGTTGCGCGTCGCGGGCATGGGCGAATCGGCAGTGGACGAGAAGATCGCACCTGTCTACACGCAGTACGACAATCCGGTAACAACGATTCTTTTCAACCAGAGCGAGATCGAGATTCATCTCACCGCACGCGGACGCACGGAAAAGGAAGCGAATGATCTGCTTGATCGCTTGTCTGCACAGATCGAGGAACGTTTGGGCAATGCGGTGTTCTCGTTTGCGGGCGAGACGATGGAACAGGTCGTTGGTTTGAAACTCTCGCTGGGTGGCTACACGTTGTCCGTCGCGGAGAGTTGCACGGGGGGACTGCTCGCGGAACGTATAACTGACGTTCCCGGCTCCTCGAAGTACTTCATCGAAGGCGCTGTGACTTACGCGAACGAAGCAAAAACGCGAACACTTGGTGTGGAACCGATGCTGTTGCTCGAGTACGGCGCGGTGAGTGCTCCGGTGGCGGAGGCGATGGCCGAGGGAATTCGCAAGCGTGCGGGCACAGATTTTGGTTTATCGATCACCGGAATCGCCGGTCCGGATGGAGGCACCGAAGAGAAACCCGTCGGCACCGTCTTCATCGCTCTCGCCGACGACGTCAAGACCGAACACCGGAAACTTCACCTTCCCGGCGATCGCCAACTAATCCGCTGGCGTGCCTCCCAAGCCGCGCTGGATCTGCTGCGACGAAGACTGATCTAAGCCACGGATAAACACAGATGCTACTGGTGTTCGTAGTGATCCTTGCGTACCTGATCGGATCGATTCCGTTTGGTTACTTGATCGTGCGGTTAA
>Ga0187894_10006466_pt1 | contig 11482 bp, 9 predicted proteins | sample GBC1701081metaG_FD_136650 | JGI IMG/M metagenome (GOLD analysis project Ga0187894, IMG submission 136650) | White microbial mat communities from a lava cave in the Kipuka Kanohina Cave System on the Island of Hawaii, USA - GBC170108-1 metaG ...
GCGAGAATCCGCGACGCCACTTCGCCGAGTGTCGGCTGGTGACCGACGACGAGCGCGGACTGCGTGGCCGAGGGCCAGCCCGCGGCATCGAGCACCGCGGTCGAATCGGCGCCCGGCGCGATCGCGTCGACCGTTTCAAATTCCCGGCCGAGCGAACGTGCCGTCTCCTGGGCGCGCCGCGCCGGCGACACGAGCAGGCGCAGCTCGCGCGGCAGGCGGTCGCCGAGCCAGCGCGCGACCAGCGCCGCGTCCGCGCGGCCCCGTTCGGTGAGCGGCCGCGCCGAGTCCGGGCTGCCCGGCGCGGCCTCGGCATGCCGCCACAGGATCAGCTCCATCAGGACATGCGGCGGACGGCGAACTGCCGGCCGACCGCTTCCCACTGCTTCGCCTCGGACTCGAGCGCGGCGGCGGTCAGGGCATTGCGCGCGAGCCAGGACTTCGGCAGCTCGAGCGTGTAACGCGCCTCGCCCGCGAGCACGCGGAAGGCCGGCAGCCGGACGCGCGTGCGCCGGCGCAGCAGCGTCGCCGCGAGGCGGAGCGCGAACACGAGCCGCCAGTCGCCGTCGTCGAGCCCGTTACCTGCGACCTTCTCGAGCTTGCCGCGGTGCGCGAGCACGATGCCCGCGAGCCGATGCTGCTCGATGCGCGAGAAGCCGGGCATGTCGGCGTTCGAGAGCACGTAGGCGGAATGGCGGTGGTACTGCGCGTGCGCGATGGAGAGCCCGACCTCCGCGAGCCGCGCGGCCCAGTCGAGCAGCAGGCGATCCGGGTCGTCGCCGTTGACCGCGGTCCTGCCCGCGACCTGGTCGTAGATCCTGAGTGCCAGGTCGCGCACGCGCAGCGCATGCACGGCCTCGACGTGGTAGCGGCGCATGAACTGCGTGACCGTCGCCTCGCGCATGTCGTGGTGCATCACGCGGCCGAGGAGGTCGTACAGCACGCCATGCCGTAGCGCCGCTTCCGACACCGCCATGGTTTCCAGGTCGAGTTCCTCGAACACGGCGTACAGGATCGCAAAGCCCCCCGGCAGCACCGCTGCCCGCGCGGGCTTGAGGCCGGGGATGCGGTCCGCGTCCGCACGGCCGGCATCGAGCAACAGGTCCCACAGCCGGTCGAGGCCATCGCGCGTAATGCCGTGCGGCGCCCATTTGTTCTCGAGCAGGATGGATTCGATGCTGCGGGCCGAGCCCGAGGATCCGACCGCTTCGTGCCACCCGGCGCTCCGGTAGCGCCGCGAGACGACGGCGAGCTCCTGGCGGGACTCGAGCACGGCGGCCTTGAGGCTCTTCTTGTCGATGCGGCCGTCCGGGAAGTGCCGCAGGCTCGAGCTGACGCAACCCATGTAGAGGCTTTCCAGCAGCTTCGGCTCGAGCCCCTGGCCGACGATCAGCTCGGTCGACCCGCCGCCGATGTCCACCACGAGCCGCTTGTTGTCGGCGGGCGGCAGCGCGTGCGCGACCCCGAGGTAGATGAGGCGCGCCTCCTCGCGGCCGGCGATCACCTCGATCGGGAAGCCGAGCGTCTCGCGCGCCTCGCGCAGGAATGCCGGCGCGTTCTTGGCGATCCTGAGCGCGTTGGTGCCGACCGCGCGCACCGCGTCGCGCGGCAGGCCGCGCAACCGTTCGCGGAACTGGGCCAGCACCTCGAGCGCGCGCGCCTGGCTCGCCCGGTCGAGGCGCTTGTCGGCCGTGAGGCCGGCGCCGAGCTGGGTCTGCTCGCGCAGCGTATCGAGCGGGTAGACCTGGCCATCCACGATGCGCCCGACCAGGAGATGGAAGCTGTTCGATCCGAGGTCGACCGCGGCGAGTGTTTCGTGGCGCGCCATGCGCCGAGCACCGTATCACCCGCCTGCGCGGCGCGTAAACTGGCCTTGTCATCGGGCTGTAACTTCGGGACCTGATCCTCGTGCGCCGAATGACCGTGAATACCGCGGCCAAGGTACCGCTGCTCAACCGCGAGCTCGGCATCCTCGCGTTCAACCGCCGCGTGCTCGCGCAGGCGGCGGACGAGGCCGTGCCGCTGCTCGAGCGCCTGCGCTTCCTGACCATCGTCTCGTCGAACCTGGACGAATTCTTCGAGATCCGCGTCGCCGGCATCAAGGAGCAGATCAAGCTCGGCATCAGCGAACCGGGGCCGGACGGCATGACGCCGAAGGAGACGCTCGCAATCGTCACGCGCGAGGCGCGCGACCTCGTCACTAAGCAGTTTGACCTTCTGAACGACGTGCTGCTGCCGGAGCTCGCGACAGCGGGCATCAGGTTCCTGCGGCGCGGCACCTGGAACGACGCGCAGCGCGCCTGGGTGCATGAGTACTTCAAGCGCGAGGTGCTGCCGGTGCTGACGCCGATCGGCCTCGATCCGGCGCACCCGTTCCCGCGCGTGTTCAACAAGAGCCTGAACCTGATCGTCGAACTGGAGGGCCGGGATGCCTTCGGCCGGGGCTCGCGCGTCGCGATCGTGCAGGCGCCGCGCATCCTGCCGCGCGCGATCCGCCTGCCGGCCGCGATTGCCGAGGGCGAATATTCGTTCGTCTACCTGACCTCGGTGCTGCACGCGCACGTCGCCGAGCTGTTCGCCGGCATGACGGTCAAGGGCGCCTACCAGTTCCGGGTCACGCGCAACTCGGACCTGTTCGTCGACGAGGAAGAAATCAAGAACCTGCGCATCGCGTTGCAGGGCGAGCTGATGCAGCGGCACTTCGGCGACGCGGTGCGCCTCGAGGTGGTGGAGGAGATCTCGCCCGCGATGATCGACTTCCTGCTGCAGCAGTTCCAGCTCGACGAGCAGGACCTGTACCACACGGACGGCCCGGTGAACCTCTATCGCCTGCGCGAGGTGCTGACCGAGATCGACCGGCCTGACCTCAAGTACCCGGCCTTCACGCCGTCGGTGCCGGCGGCGCTCGAGGTCGGCGACGACGACCTGTTCGAGACGATCGCCCGCCAGGACATCCTGCTGCACCACCCGTACCAGTCGTTCAATCCGGTGCTGGACTTCATTCGCTCGAGCGCGACGGACCCGAAGGTGGTCGCGATCAAGCAGACCGTATACCGCACCGGCGCGACGTCGGAGCTGATGCAGGTCCTGATCGACGCGGCACGGGCCGGGAAGGAAGTGACGGTGGTCGTGGAACTCCTCGCGCGCTTCGACGAGGAGGCGAACCTCAACTGGGCTGCGCAGCTCGAGGCCGTCGGCGCGCACGTCGTGTACGGCGTGGTCGGCCACAAGACGCACGCGAAGATGGCGCTGATCGTGCGGCGCGAGCCGGGGCCGGAGGGCTCGGTGCTCCGCCGTTACGCGCACCTCGGGACTGGCAACTACCACGCGGCGACTGCGCGGCAATACACGGACTTCGGCCTGCTGACGGCGAACGAGGACACCTGCAGCGACGTGAACGAGGTGTTCAAGCAGCTGACCGGCCTCGGCCGCGCCGGGCGGCTCAAGCACGTCTGGCAGTCGCCGTTCACGCTGCACAAGCGGGTCGTCGAGGCGATCCGTAACGAGGCCCGCATCGCCGGCGAGGGTCGGCCGGCGCGCATCGTCGCGAAGATGAACGCGCTGCTCGAGCCCGGCGTCATCGACGAGCTCTACGCAGCCTCACGCGCAGGCGTGAAAATCGACCTCATCGTGCGCGGCATCTGTGCGCTCCGGCCGGGCGTGGAGGGGTTGTCCGAGAACATCCGCGTGCGCTCGATCGTCGGGCGGTTCCTCGAACACACGCGCATCTTCTGGTTCGGCAGCGACGGGGCGGACGCCGTGTGGCTCTCTTCCGCCGACTGGATGGACCGGAATTTCTTCCGGCGAATCGAGCTCGCGTTCCCCGTGCTCGACGAGCGCCTGAAGCGCCGCGTCATCAAGGAGGGCCTGAAGCCCTACCTCGAGGACAACTGCCAAAGCTGGGTCATGGACGCCGAGGGCGGCTACGCGCGCCAGGCCCCCAAGCCCGGCAAGCGCAACTCCGCCCAGGAAGAGCTGCTCGCCCTGCTGTCGACGTCATAGCGGAGGCACGGAGGGGTCAGACCCCTTGATAATCGCGAAGGGGTCTGACCCCTCTACGAACATCAAGGGGTCTGACCCCTCCGTGCCTCCCCCTCCGTGCCTCCGCTATGGCAGAGCTTTCCAGGCGCCTTCGCGGCGCGGGTCGGCGGCGCCGGTTGCGCTACCGTCCGCTGCGATGACGAGTCCGTGCAGGCCGGATTCCTCCCCACGCCCCGGCTTCACGACGACGCCGCGTGCGGCGAGCGCATCCGCCACGCCGGGCGCGAGCTTGGCCACTTCGCCGTACGTCTCCTCGCCGCGCGCGATCACGTTCGGCAGGTTGACGGCCTCCTGCAAGGGCAGCTTCCAGGCGAGGAGCCCGACCAGCGTCTTCGCATTGTAAACCAGGATCGCCGACCCGCCCGGCGAGCCGAGTGCCGCGACCAGGCGACCCGACGCGTCGAGCACGATCACGGGCGCCATCGAGGAACGCGGTCGCTTGCCGCCTGCGACTGCATTCGCGACCGGCACGCCGTCCACTACCGGTCGGAACGAAAAATCCGTGAGCTGGTTGTTGAGCATGAAGCCGCCCACCGCGCGGCCGGAGCCGAACAGCGATTCCACGGTCGTGGTCATCGAGGCGACGTTGCCCGCGCGGTCGACCACGACGAAATGGGAAGTGCCGGCGGCTTCGATGGTCGCATCGGTGCCGCGTTGGATCGGCGCTGGATCGCCCGCGGCAGGCGCCGGACCGGCAACCGGGCCGATCAACGCCGCGCGACGCCCCACGTAGCCCGCATCGAGCAAGCCTTCGACCGGCACTGCCACGAACTCCGGATCCGCCACCCACCGGTCCCGATCCGTGTACATGAGACGGCTCGCCATCGCGAACAGGAACCAGGCCTCCGGGTCCGCAGGCCCGCGCGCGGCGATGTCGGTGCGGTCGAGGATCGCGAGCGCCTGCAGCAGCGACACGCCCGAGGACGGCGGCGGCGGCACGCAAACGACGTACGCCAGGTACGGCCCGCACAGCGGCTCGCTCACCCGCGGCTGGTAGGCGTCGAAGTCGGCGACGGCGAGCGTGCCCGGCCGCGGCTCGGCATGCGTGCGTGCAACGATCTTGTCGCGCAGCGGCGATTCGAGCAGCGCACGCGGACCGCCGCTCGCAATCAGGCGCAGCGTCGCCGCATATGCCGGATTCCGGAACGTGTCGCCCGCCTGCAAGGGGTTGCCGTCGGCACGCGAGAAGAGCGTGCGCACGTCCGGCTCGCGCGCCTGCCCGTCCTGGCCGTTGACGAAGCGCCCCATGCGCTTCGGCACGGCGACGCCCTGTTCTGCGGCACGGATCACCGGCTGGAACAGCTTCTCCCAGGGCAGCATCCCGTACCGCGCATGCGCGCTGCCAAGCATCGCGACCGCGCTCGGGACGCCGGTTGAGCGCCCCGACATGACGGCGTCGTAGTACGAGAGCGGCTCGCCGGCCGGGTCGAGGAACATGTCGGGCGTCGCGCCCCTGGGCGCGGCCTCGCGGCCGTCGAAGGCCGTGATCCTGCGCGACTGCGCGTCGTAATAAAGTAGGAAGCCGCCGCCGCCAATGCCCGAACTCTGCGGTTCGACGAGCCCGAGCATTGCCTGCACTGCCACGGCGGCGTCGATGGCCGAGCCGCCTTGCGCGAGGATCTCGAGACCCGCATCGACCGCGTAAGGGTTTGCCGCCGCGACGCCCGCCCGCGCCATTGGGGGCTTGGCTTGGGTGGGTGGCGGAACAGCGGTGATTCTGGCCGGCGGCGCTTTTTGTGCATCGTGCGCCTGAACGACTGACTGCGTGCAGGCAACGAACGCTATGGCCGCAATGACCAGTATTGACGGGCTTTGAAACGCGGCTGCCATCGCCTTTTTCATATCTTATTGATAATAAAGGGTATTAGTTTGATTTTGTTAGATATTAGTAAGTTTATACAAATCTTGTAATACGTCTAATAACGCTATAGCCGTCGGCGGTGAACCCAATCACGAATCCGTATTCCCCAGGGGCCGGATCGCCTCCGCCAGAACTTGCTGGCCGAGATGAACTACTTGAAGCCACGCGCATAGCCCTCGCAAGAATTCGGGAAGGTCGTCCAGCCAAGAGCGTAATTGTCGTGGGACTTCGCGGTGTGGGCAAAACGGTGCTCCTTGACCGAATACGAGAAGACGCAGAAGCAGCCGGAATCCAAAGCATTCGAATAGAAGCCCCTGAATCTCGTTCCCTACCCGCGTTGCTAGCCCCTGAACTGCGACGCGCATTGCTCAGACTCTCCCGAAACGAGCGGGCGAAAGACCTCGCGAATCGCGCATTGCGCGCGCTTGCGGGCTTCGCAACAGGACTGAAGATCAAGTATGCAGATATTGAGGTCGGTCTTGATTTCGATCCAGAACCGGGACTTGCAGACAACGGTGATCTGGAGCACGACCTTCAAGCGCTAATCGAGACCGCGGGACTAGCGGCTCGCGAAGCTCGGACGGCGCTGGTCCTGTTCATCGACGAATTGCAGTATGTGAAAGAAGAGCAGCTGGCCGCGCTAATTACCGCACTACATCGCGCCGCACAAAAACGGTTACCGATCGTTCTGGTAGGTGCCGGGCTACCACAACTGCGGGGTCAAATGGGGCGAGCAAAATCCTACGCGGAGCGCTTGTTCGATTTTCCGGAGGTGGGCCCTCTCGCTGACGCTGCAGCTCGGGTTGCGATAGAGAAACCCTTGGCGGAACAAACAGTGTCGATCGAGAGGGCGGCACTTGATCGCATTGTTACGCAAACGCAGCGTTATCCGTATTTCCTTCAGGAATGGGGCAAGCACGCCTGGGATGTGGCACAAAGCACACCGATTACTACCGGCGACGTTGCGTCAGCTTCAGCCACGGCCATTGCTGCACTCGATCAGGGATTCTTCTTGGTGCGCTTCGATCGCATGACGCCGCTCGAAAAGCGGTATGTGCGGGCGATGGCAGAGCTAGGAGCGGGCCCACATAGGTCGGGCGACATTGCCCGAGTCTTGAGTCGAAACGTTACATCGCTTGCGCCCACCAGAAATCAGCTCATTTCCAAGGGAATGATCTGGAGTCCGAACCACGGTGACACCGCGTTCACCGTCCCCATGTTCGACGAATTCATGCGTCGAATCATGCCTGGCAGCTCTTGGCGTACTGAACAGGATCGCTAGTCGGAACTCTTCCATCCGGCGTCTCGGGCCGACGCCTCGGCCGTCGCATCGAGGGGCTCGCCGTCGATCGTCGCGTCCACTGCCTGAAGCACGGCCAGCGGCATCGAGCTCGCAGTGCGCACCTCGCCATCCTGCCCGGCCGACTCGGCGAGCGTGCGCACCTGCCAGTCCCCGCCGCTGCGGCAGGCGAGCCCGGCGACCGGCGACTCCTGTTGCAGACGGAAGGTCCGGCAGTAACCGCCCTCCCGGTCCCGGAAGCTGACGCCGATGCTGACGCCCGCGCTCGCGGGCCGCGAAGCCAGCTCGTTGGTCAGCGCCGCGTCCAGTTCGCCGCGCGCCACGAGCACGCCGTCGACGTCTTCGTAGGGCGCGCCCGGCCCGCGCATCACCAGCGTCGCCACGAACAGCCCGACCATGAGCGATGCCGCGAGCGCCGACCACGCGGGCAGCTGCCAACGGCCCGCGCCGATGCGCCGCCCGGCTCGCCTCGCCGCGAGGTCGGCGACCGGCGCTGCCGGTTTATCGGCAAGACTCGCGAGGCGCGCAGGCATCGGCTCCTCCAGCTCGGCCGCGTAGGCGCCGCGAACCCGGGCGGCCAGCGCGCGATGGCGCTCAACGGCGCGCGCAAGCCCGGGATCGCGCGCGATTTCGGCCTCGATCTCCGCGCGCGTCGCCGCGTCGAGCTCGCCGTCCGCATAGGCCATCAAGGTCTCGTCGGCGTACTTCAATGGACACCTCCCTCGTCGCCGAGCAGCGCCTGCAGCGCCTCGCGTCCCCGCGCGAGCCGGCTCGTCAGCGTGCCGATCGGCACGTCGAGCGCCTGCGCCGCGTCCTTGTAGGAGAGGCCCTCGACCAGCACGAGGGCGACCGCCAGGCGCTGCTCCTCGGGCAGGCGCGCCATGGCTGCCTGCACCGAAAGCGCGATGTCGCGCGCCGCCGCGGAGTTGTCGCCGACGGTCGCGCCGGCCTCCTCGGGGGCATGCACCCGGCCGCGGCGTCCGCGCGAGCGCACTTCGTCGATCCAGGCATGCTTCATGATTCCGAACATCCAGCTGTCGATGCGCGACCCGTGGCGCCACTGGTCTGCACGAGTCAGTGCTTTCTCCACCGTCACCTGCACGAGGTCGTCCGCGTCGGCGACGTGGCGCGTGATCACCCGGGCGAACCGCCGCAGTCGCGGCAGCAGCCCGCCGATCGCGGCGCGGACCTCGTCTGCGGGCGATTTCTCGCTCATCCGGTCCTACGTCCGGCGGGGCGGATTTCTTCCCGCGGGAAGAAAGGAAGAGCGTGAGGCGTATTCGAAGTGCGGCACGGACGCCGGATGCTAGCATCTTGCGGCGCCGGGCCCGCCGAGGAGCGTGCATGAGGCGAGTGACCAGGACCCTTGGGATCGCTGCCCTAGCGGCTGCCGCCGCGACCGTGGCCCAGGCGCAGGTGAGCCTGCCGGGTGCGCCATTGCCGCAGACGCCGTTGCCGCAGTTGCCGGGCGTCACCGACCCGGTAGCCGGCACTCTACGTACGGCATCGACGGCATTCACCGAGACGCGCAAGCTCCGCGTGCGCGAGCTGCTGCGTACGGAGCGCGCCACCGTCGAAACCGATCCGCAGGGCCAGCCGATCCTGCGTCGGCAAGTCGGCGCGCTCTCGCCGACGCCCGAAGCGCTCGACCGCGCGCGGGCGGCCGGGTTCACGGTGCTGAGCGCGCAGGCGCTCGAAGCGCTCGGTCTCGAGATGGTCGTGCTCGAAGCGCCGGAGGGCCTGTCGACTCGTCGCGCACTCGCGAAGCTGCGCGAGCTCGATCCGCAAGGCCAGTACGACTTCAATCACCTCTACGTCGGCTCCGGGGCCGCAGAGGCACCGGCTTCCAAGGCCGCCGCCGTAGCGCCGCTGCCGCCGGTGCCGGAAGGCACGCGGATCGGGCTGATCGACAGCGGCATCGACGTTGCACATGGGATTTTCGCGGGAGCGGGCATCGTTCGCCATGGCTGCGGCGGCGCGTCGCATCCCGCCCCGCACGGGACGGCCGTCGCCTCGCTGCTCGTCGGCGAGGGCGCAGACTTTTCGAGCCTGCTGCCCGGCGCCACGCTGTACGCGTCCGACATCTTCTGCGAACACGCCGCCGGTTCACTGTCGCTGCTCGCGCTCGAGCTCGACTGGATGGCGCGCGAGCAGGTCGCGGTCGTGAACATCAGTCTCGTGGGCGCGAAGAGCGTCCTGCTCACGGGTCTCGTGCGCGCGATGACGGTGCGCGGATTCCTGCTGGTCGCGGCGGTCGGCAACGACGGGCCGACGGCGCCCCCGCTGTTCCCCGCCGCATATCCGGACGTCGTCGGCGTGACCGGCGTGGATGCGAAACGGCGCGTGCTCCCGGAAGCGCTGCGCGGTGAGCAGGTGGATTTCGCCGCGCAGGGTTCGGGGCTCTCCGCCGCTGCGGTCGGCGGCGGCTTCGACGAGGTTCGCGGCACGTCCTTCGCGACGCCGATCGTCGCGGGCCTGCTCGCGCGCTCGCTGCAGGCACCGGATCCGTCGCAGGCGCAGGCAGCGCTCGAAGCGCTGGCGGCGACGGCCGTTGACATCGGACATAACGGGGTCGACCCGTCTTATGGAAAAGGCCTCGTCGGGGCCGAACTCCACCCCGGCCGCCGGGAATAAAAGCGCCCCTCCATTCGTACTTGCTGGTGAGAGCCGCGGATGTTCCGCGGCGTCACAGGAGCAAGGTCATGAAGATGCGTACTGTCTGGATGAGCACCGCGCTGACGGGATTGCTGGCCGTAGGCGGCGCGGCGAACGCGCAGCTGCTCGGCGGCGGCGCCGACGGCGCGCTCGGCGGCTCGCTGAATGGCGGGCTCGGCAACGTGGGTGCCGCCGCCGGCGGCAGCCTCAACGGGACGCTGCGCGGCAGCACCGATGCGCTCGGTCGCGTCCGCGACGTCGGTTCGCGCGCGACGGATCAGGCCCAGGATGCGGCCTCCGCCGCACGGGGCCAGGTCGAGTCAGCCACTGGCAGCGTCGAAGCGACGGCGGCAGGCGCCGTCGACGCGACGGCCGGCACCGCCGACGACGCGACGCGCGCGGTCTCCGCGGGCGCCGAGGTGGCGGGCGATGCGGGCTCGAGCGTCGACATGCGGAGCGTGCAGCCGGAAAAGCCCGCGAAGCCGCAGCGTACGACTCGCCAGCCCCGCCGCCAGGCGGAGCAGGCGGACCGCGCGGCGGCCCCTGAGCAGGCCCCGGCGAAGCCCGAGCCGAAGGCGACGGCCGGCGGGAGCGCGAAGGCCGACGGCGGCCTCGCCCTCTCGGGCGACGGCCAGGCCTCCGCCCAGGCCGGGACCGCTGTCGACGGCGACGCAAGCATCGAGAAGTGACCGGCTTTTGCCGGCAGGCGGCGGGAGCCATGCTCCCGCCGCCTTTTCGTGCTTGCCTGCCGGCTCCCGCGGGGGTGTAATCTGGATACGTGGACAAGCCGTAGGAGGAACCTGCCAATGCACGACGAGCTGACCACGCTGCCCGGGATCGGCCCCGGCATCGCCGCCGACCTCAGGCACCTGGGAATTCACTCGATCAAAGACCTCGCCGAATCCAACCCCGAACAACTTTTCCAACGACTGCAGAAAATCACCGGACACGAACAGGAGCCTTGCCTCCTGTACACGTTCCGCTGCGCGACCTACGCCGCGCGCACGCCCGAACCCAAGCCGGACCTACTCAAGTGGTGGAACTGGAAGGACCGGCGGCTCGAGGACTGAGCGTCAGCGGCTCGCGGACGGTGACTCAGCGTTGTTCCGCACCTCGACCAGCTCGAGCTCGTCGTCGCGCACGATGCCGATGCCCGGGCAATAAGTCTTGAGCGATTCCGAGCCCGGTTCGAGCGGCGTCGTTTCAGTGACTTCCACGCAGCCGCGGAACGTGCCGGCCGGCACCTCGACCTCGATGTTCATGGACGTGTGCTCGCCGCGGTCTTTCGCGTTCGGCGCGATTTCCTGGTAGTAACGCGAGCCGAGCAGGAACGCCCGGTCGGGCATCAGGATCCCGGGCCGCGCGCCGTCCACGCCCGATAACCAGGCGTCGTCCAGCGGGTTGCCGTCGCCATCCTCGACGTCTTCCCCGAAGTAATACACGTCGTGCATGGGGTCGCAGTCGGCGACATAGTTGCGCGAGACTTCCTCGAGCTCGCCGTCGACGGTCTCGTACTCCTCCATGACGCGCGTGCGGACCGAGCGGTCCTGACCGCCGAACGGGAAACTGATCACTCGCGTTTGCGGCAGCATGGTGATCCAGAGCTCCTCGAGCTCGTCGCAGTCGCC
>Ga0187894_10006467_pt1 | contig 11482 bp, 10 predicted proteins | sample GBC1701081metaG_FD_136650 | JGI IMG/M metagenome (GOLD analysis project Ga0187894, IMG submission 136650) | White microbial mat communities from a lava cave in the Kipuka Kanohina Cave System on the Island of Hawaii, USA - GBC170108-1 metaG ...
CCCGGGTGCGCCGACATCGACAATCCCGGCGGCTTCGTCGTCTGCCGCGTGGCCCGTTGTGTGGTCAGCACATCAACCGCACGCATTGGCCGCGCGGGCCGTCACGAATGTGATCCAGTAGTACGAGGAGGCTGCGCGCGACGCGACCGACCGCAGCCCGGCGCGGGTCACTCGGTCGGCGTCGCCGCGGCCAGGACGCGGAGCAGGATGTCCTGCGATCGCTGCTGGCCGTAGCCGCGTCCGTACGCGCTGGACGTGATTGCGACGACCATGCGGTGCGAGGGGATGATGTAGATCTTGTTGCCGCCGTTGCCGGACGCGAAGTGGACGGTGACGGTGCGCCCGCCGACCGTGAGCGGCTTCAGATACCACATGTAGCCGTACGCGTCGGCGTAGGGATCGCGGGCGGCGATCGACGTGATGCCGGCCAGACTCCGCTGGATCCAGGCTCGACTGACCACCTGACGCGAGCCTTGTCCCGCGTCGATCGCCCCCGCGTGCAACACCATCTGGCCGATGCGCGCCATGTCACGCAGGCGCATCCGAAGGTTGCCCTGCCCGGCCGTCCGATTGTTCGGACCGCGCCGCCACTGCGTCTTCGTGATGCCGAGCGGCTCGAACAGATACTTCGTCGCGAACTCGTCCAGCGGCGCGCCGGTGGCCCGCTCGACGACGGCGCCGGCCAGGAAGGCGTTGACGGAGGCATAGACGTACGTGCGTCCAGGCGTCTCCTTCATCGGAACCCGCAGCGCGAACGCGAGCCAGTCCGGCGCGCGATCCATCTTGTCCTCGTTCCCCGCCGACTCCGGCATCTCATCGTCCGCGTCCAGCCCGGAACGCATGGTGAGCACGTCTTCGAGCGTGATCCGTGCCTTGTCTGGCGCGGGCGGCTCGGGCAGGAGGGTCGTGAGCGGGACATCGACGCCGCGAATGAGCCCACGGTCGATCGCGATGCCGACCAGCAGCGAGGTGATGCTCTTGCCGGCAGACCGCATGTCGTGCAGCGTGTCGGGACCTTCACCGTTGAAGTATTCCTCCAGGGCGGTGGCCCCGTCGATCGACACGAACACGCCGTTGAGGTCGCGCCGCTCGTCCGCGCGAAGCTCGGTCACGAGCGACGTCAGCGCGGCGCGATCGATCCGCAGACGGCCGGCGGACGGCCCTCCCGTCGCCGTCCGCGGAACGGCAGCGACGGCGATCAGAGCGATAGAGAGGAGGAGGGGGAGGAGTCCGCCAAACTGTCGATTATCCGTATCCATCGTCTGGCCATCATGACACGTATCGGCGCCGCTAGGAGGCCCGCGCAATCTCCTGGACGATGCGCTCGGCGGATTCGAGCGCGCCTTCCATCCAGCCGGGCGACGATGAGGCGTGATCGCCCGCGAAGTGGAGGCGTCCTTCCTGACGTAACACCGACGGCAGCAGCGTCGTCATCTCGCCCGGCTTGAACCAGGCGTATCCGCCGCGCGCCCATTCATCCGCCTCCCAGCAGTACGAGGTGCCGCTCTCGAACGCGTCGACAATCGTCGGATGCACGAGGCGCATGCTGGCCAGCGTCGCCTCGACGCGCTCGCGATCGGACATCGGCCGCAGCCGGCGCGCAGGCTCGCCGGACGTGTAGGACTCGAGGATGCCGCGCGTGCCGGCCTGATTCACGGTGCGATCGTAGACGCCCATGATCGGCAGATCCGTCTGCGCGTAGCCGGAGAAGCCCTCGTCCAGCCAGAAGCGCGTACGCGTCTGCAGGTAGACGCGCGTGACGGACGTGTACTGCAGCCGCTCGACCGCCATCTGCTTCTCGGGTGAAAGCGTGGGCGCGACCTCGATGCGTCGCAGCAGGGGGAACGGGATGGCGCAGACGACGCGGTCCGCCGTCAGCGTTTCGTGGTGGCCGCCGCGGTCGCAGATCACGGCGACATCGGTGGAGCGCTGCTCGATGCGGACGACCGGCAGGCCGTAGCGGATGACGTCGCGCAGGCGGTGTGCGAGCGCGAGCGGCAGGCGGTCCGTGCCGCCGCGGATCGTGTAACCCTGCTTGAACTCCTCGCGGTGCATGGCCTCGCGGAGCAGGTTCAGCGCGGACACGCGATCGGATCCGTCGCCGAGTCCCGCGACGAGCCCCGTGCGCAGGATGGCGATGGCGGCAGGCGACGCGCCACGCGATTGCAGGAACGCGGTGAACGTCATCTCGTCGTAGCGCCGCAGCGGGCCCGGCAGGCCGCCGTCGGCCTCGGCCTGCGCGACGTCATTCAGGACGGGCACGACGTAGCGTTGCCACAACTGGCGGCGATCGAGCGTCCGTTCCTCCGGCGTCAGATCGTACGGCCACTCGACGGGGCGTCCTGGCGTGATCGGCACGCGCTTGCCTTGCGCGTAGACGATCGCCGCGTGGGGTGACGGGACGATCGGATCGATCGCGACGTCGAGCGCCTTGATGCGGTGCATGACGCGCGTGTGCGCGTCGAACACCTGCATCGCGCCGGCCTCGGCGTACAGGCCCTCGGCGAAGGGGCCGCGGATGGTGTAGACGCGTCCGCCCGCGCGGGCGCGGGCCTCGACGATCGACACGCGGTGTCCGGCGTCGATCAGATCGAGCGCGGCGGCCATGCCGGCCATGCCGGCGCCGATGACGACGATATTGAGCGGCCGTGCGGCGGCAGGCGCTGAAGGGACCGGCTGTGCGGCGGCGATCGACGTCCAGGGCGCGCAGGCCGCGCCGACCAGGCCCGCGCCGTGCTGCAGGAACGCTCTGCGCTTCACTCGATGCTCTCCCGTGGGTGTCGCGTCATCGGATGGATGCGGTGCGTGGGACTCGTGGACTCGTGCGGTGACGTGGCGAGGGCGGCGTTCGCGCGCCGCCCTACCCTGTTCGGGACTGCCCTCTCGCGACGCGGTCAGGTGCGGCCTACGAGCACCAGAAGCCGGTGTTGAGCGCGTTCGGATCGATCTGTCGGCAATTCGTGGGATTCGGCTGCTGTCCCTGCGGACCGCAGCGGCCGCAGTTGAACCAGCGATTCTGCGCGTCCCGATAGATGCCCTCACAGATCGTGCCTGACGAAAAGCGAGACCAACATCCCTGGAACGCGCCTGGCGGCGTGGGGCCGCCCGCCTCCACGACCGCGACGCCACCGCCGCATGTCGTCGCGGTGCCAGGCAACTCGCCGGTGGTGAACAGGAACGCGATCACAAGGACGTTGAATGCTATCAACGAAAGTCGTCTCATCGCAGCACCTCCCTCTTGAGGTTGAGTGTGAACGCCGTCTGCGGTATCGAGAACCTGCGATATATACCACGCGGCCGGCGACGCGGCCGCGCCTGATGTCAATCGTGTACACGGCGCCGCGCTCCGGCCTATGATGGAGGACGTCGCGAGGCCGCGCGCCGTGGTCGCGACGCCCTTCGGACGCCGCCGCATGCTGTCGACGCTGGCCATCTCGAACTATCGCTCGCTGCGCGACCTCGTCGTGCCGCTGCGGCCGCTGACCTTGATCACCGGTCCGAACGGCTGCGGCAAGTCGAACCTCTATCGCGCGCTGCGGCTGCTCGCCGAGACGGCGCAAGGCCGCGTCATCCCGTCGCTCGCGCGCGAGGGCGGCCTGCCGTCGACGCTGTGGGCCGGCCCCGAGCGGTTCTCGCGCGAGGTCCTGCGCGGCGATCGGCCCGTCCAGGGCACGACGCGCAAGCGGCCGGTGAGCCTGCGTCTCGGCTTCGCCGGAGACGACTTCGGCTACGCGATCGATCTCGGCCTGCCATCACCGTCCCGCTCCGCGTTCTTGTTGGATCCCGAGATCAAGCGGGAGTGCGTCTGGCACGGACCGCTGCTGCGGCCGTCGACGCTGCTCGTGGATCGACGCGGGCCGCTGGTGCGCGCGCGATCCGAGGGAGACAAGGGAGACGACTGGACGATCGCGACGCAGACGCTGTCCACGTTCGACAGCATGATGACGCACTGCGCCGATCCCAAGCACACGCCGGAGATGCTCGTGCTGCGCGAGCAGATCCGCGGCTGGCGCTTCTACGATCAGTTCCGGACGGACGTCGACGCGCCCGCGCGGCTGCCGCAAGTCGGCACGCACACGCCGGTGCTCGGCAACGACGGCGCGGACCTCGCGGCGGCGCTGCAGACGATCTTCGAGATTGGCGACGCGGGCGTGCTGGACGTGTCCGTCGCCGATGCCTTTCCGGGCGCCAGCGTGACGGTGGCGAGCGGCGACGGCCGGTTCGAAGTCGAGATGCAGCAGCAGGGCCTGCTGCGTCCGCTGAAGGCCGCGGAGCTGTCCGACGGCACGCTGCGCTATCTGCTCTGGGTCGCTGCGCTGCTGACGCCGCGTCCGCCGGAGCTGCTCGTCCTGAACGAGCCCGAAACGAGCCTCCATCCGGACCTGCTGCCCGCCCTCGCCCGCCTCATCGCCCGCGCGGCAGAGCGCACGCAGGTGCTTGTCGTCTCTCACGCCGCGCCGCTCATCGACGTCCTGCGCCAGCGACGCGGCTGTCAGACCATCGTCTTGAGCAAGACCCACGGCGCCACCCAGATCGCGGACGAGGACGATCTGCTGCTGCCGTCGTGGTCGTGGCCCGCACGCTGATCCGCGCACGCCCGCTTGACGCCGCCAGCCTGTCAGTGGCAACCTCTGCCATTGAAGCGCGTCCCCCACTCATGCCCCCTCACACGCTCATGTCCATCGACGTCGTCCGCCGCCGTGTCGGCGCCACCGCGATTGCCACTGTGATTGCCGCGGCGCTGACCGCGATCGTCTTCACCTGCTGGACGCCGCTCTCGGCCCGTCAGAGCGCGCCGGCACCGACGCCGGCGCCAGCGTCCACACCAGCGCCGACCGCGGCCGCGTCGAGCGGACCGTCGGTGCTGTTCATCGGCAACAGCTACACCTATGTCAACAATCTGCCGCAGGTGGTGAAGGCGCTCGTTGACGCCAGCCGCAAGGACGGCCGCGGCGGCGCGATGCACATCCGCATGGTGGCGCCGGGCGGCTGGCGCCTCAAGGACCACTGGGAGAGAGGCGACGCGCGACAGGCGTTGAACGAGCGGCGGTGGGACTATGTCGTCCTGCAGGATCAAAGCACGCTCGGCGTGAACGTCTTCCTGGACGGCGTGCCGCGCATCACGAGCGATGAGGTCTTCCGGCCGTACGCGGAGCAATGGGCGACAGCCGTCCGCGAGCGCGGCGCGACGCCGATCTTCTATCTGACCTGGGCGCGCAAGGCCGCGCCGCAGGATCAGGCCGCGCTGACCTGGTTCTACGTCGACGCCGCGAAGGCCACGCACGCGAAGGTCTCGCCCGTCGGCCTCGCGTGGCAGGCCGTGCGCGAACAGGATCCCGCGATCGCGCTGTTCACGCCGGACGGCTCGCATCCCGCACCCGCCGGCACGTATCTCGCCGCGTGTACGTTCGTCGCGGCGCTCTTCGATCGCGATCCGACCGGCCTGCCGGCCACCGTGCGCGGACCGCAGATCGACATGGCCAACGAGAAGGTCGATCCGGCGAAGACCGGCGTCCTCGTCGATCTGCCGCCGGCGCAGGCACGCGTGCTGCAGCGCGCGGCCTGGACGGCGTGGCAGACGGTCAAGGCGAACGGCGGCTATCCCGCGGCGACGCGCGTCGCGCCGCCGACCGCCGCGGCCCTGCCGGCCGGCAGCGTCCTGTCACCGGAGGCGCTCGAAGGCACGTGGAAGGGCACGCTGCGGTTCTATCCGATGGGATCAACGGAGATGACGCTGACGCTGCGCCGCCAGGGTGCCGCGTGGACGGGCCGCCTCTCGATCGCGGCCCCCGCCTCCGCGGGCCCCGGCGCCGCAGGTAAAGGCGCGGCGCCGCTCGATGCCGGCCTCGAAGAGCTCGCCGATCTGAAGGTCAATGAACGGGAGATCGCCTTCAGCCATCCGTGGAGCACGGAGGCGAAAAACATCATCGTCGACTACCGCGGCGTGCTGACGGCGCCCGATCAGTTACAGGGTCGCCAGTTGCAGGGCGCGGTCGTGCGGCGCCCCCAGTCCGACGCGGCCCGCATTGCGGGCAGTTGGACGCTGACGCGCACGCGCGACGCCGCATCGCGTTAGCGACGTTCCGGTGCTGAAGTCTGCTGCGCCCCGGCCGCAAGACACCGGCGCGGCGCGCGCACGCGCGCAGGCTACCGGCTCCTGAGTCGGACACCTTTCTGAACCTTGCCAGCGGAGTGCAGCACGAGTCCGGTCGTGGCCCCTCCGCTGTCTCGCTCGAAGGTGAGTCTCTGGTCCTCGGTATTGGCAACGAAACCGCCCTCGCTCGTTGGAAAGAAGGTGAGAATACCGTCTCCTCGGGTGTCCACGAGAAGGTGATCACGTTTTGGCGCGATTCGCAGCAGTTGCTTCGACTCCAGCTCGTACTCCCCCGCCGCGGCATCCAGGACAGCCGGCGTCAATGCCACGAACGCAGGTGCTGCGGGAGCAGACGACGCTGGCTCCAGCGGGCTCTCACTGAATAGCAGATGCCGCGCCAGCGCTAACGGTGAGTCTTCGCTCCGCGCGTTCATGAGCACCACCACGCCTGTTTGCGTACGTGGGTTCATAACGGCAGCCGAACGATAGCCCTCTTTCCCACCCTCGTGGTTGTAGACGGTCTCCCCTCCAAGGCGTGACGCCCCCCAGCCAAGCGCGCGCCCGCGCACCCGCTGCAGCAGCATCGCGGAACGAAGCGGCGTGTCCTGCGCACCGAGACTGAAAGACAGAAACGTCAAGAGATCGTTGGCGCTTGACCAGAGAGAACCTGACGCGGGCATCGTCTTCAGATACCAGGTGTCGACAGGCCGCAAGAATCGGTCGTGCCCAGGAACCGATCGGCGCTTCTGATCGGCCGTCAACGTGATCCCGGTACTTGTCATCTTCAACGGCTGCAGCACGCGCTGCTGCAACAGCTCCTCGTACTCGAGGCCCGCACGGCGAGCGAGCAATCGTCCGAGCAGAGCGACGCCGACATTCGAGTATGCCTGAGTACCGGGCTCACGCGCGAGCTGGTGGGACGAGAGGAATGTGTAGAGCTGCTCGACCCCGTACGCCTCGTAGGGGTTCGGTTCGGCCTCGAGCCGGAAGTTCGTCGGCATCGAAGGCAGTCCCGACCAGTGTTTGGAGAGATCGATCAGCGTGATCGGCCGACCCCGCTGCGGCATGGTGACGCCTGGGGGAAGGTACGTGGACGCGGGATCTTCCAGCTTGACCTCGCCTCGCTCGACCATATCCCCGAGCAGAAGCCCGGTGAACACCTTCGTCACGGACCCGATCTGAAAGATGGAGTCGCCATCCAGCGGCCGGGCATCTGGCGCACCGCTCCTGCCGTAAGCCACGACTCGTCGCCCTGCGGGTTCAATCACTCCGACGACGATGCCGACGCCGTCATGCGCATGCGTTCGGCCAGCAGGGCGCGGATCGCATCGGTGCTTGGAATCCTCCAGCGGTCATCTGTAGAACCTGCGGGCGCCTGCGCGTCAAGCGAGATGGCGATCGCCAGACAACAGGTGAGCGCCATCAGCGCGTTTCGGAATCGTCGTTTCACGTCCACCAGGTCTTTCGCAGTCACGATGGCAATCGTCCGTTCTCGCAGGCACCGGGCGCACCGCGGCGGTGGAATCACCCGCCGACATTGTTTGCCCTCACGAACGGTGACAGTCTGGCGGGTGCCGGCGCCCCAAAACCGACGAAGTATATATCGGAGCTGGCTCAGGCCGAGCAACGTTCCGCAGCTATGACGGCTTGCGGTGGATGCCGACGAGATCGTACAGCGCGCGGGCGCCGCCGGACGCGGGCGTGAAGATGACTGTCCGCGTGTGGGTGATCGGCAGGCCGAGGCGCGGCGCGGCCGTGCCGAGGACATCGCGCGATTCGTTGTGAATCAGGAACCCGCCCGGCCGCAGCATGCTCGCGATGTTCGATAGCGCCAGCAGCAGCGAGACGTCGTCGAAGTACGTCAGCACATTCGTGACGATGACGGCGTCGTACGGCGCGCCGCGCTCGCGCTGCGTGACGATGTTGAGCGGGAACGCGCGCACGCGGCCTCGCGCGTCGGACGTCACCCTGACGGCGCGGCGCAGGTGCGGCGTCAGGCGCTCCGGTAGCGGAGGCAGCGGCGGCGCCGCCGCGTCCTCGCCAATGGCGCGGCCCCACGCACCGAAGTAGCGGCGATAGCCGTCGGACAGCGGCGCGGCGGGGGTGTCCGGCATGTCGGAGACGAGCAGAAACGGCGTCGCGGGTGCTGACGGCGTACGGCGTCCGCGCTCCAGATGATCGACGACGCGCGGATTGATGTCCGCGCAGACGATCTCGATGTCCGCCAGCCGCGAGAAGCCCAATGAGACCACATCGTTCAACACGGCCCACGGCTGATAGCTCTGTGGCGGAATCTCGTCGATGAATCCGGTGCGCCGGGCGAGCGTCAGACCGGGGCCGACGATGAGGACGCGTGCGAGGCGTGCGTCCGGCGCGATGACGCGGATCATGCCGAGCGCCTCCGCGACGGCGTAGCCGGCCTCGACTTCGGTGTCGGTGCTGTACGCGCGGTGCTGGTAGAGCGTCGAGAACGCCTGCGCGCGCGCCGCGGGGTCGGCGGGCGCGTCGAATTCCTTCTCGTAGAGAAACCGCATCGCGCGGCCGTATGCGTCCCGCAAGACGACAGCGAGGCCGCGGCTCGCGACGTCCGCGTCCTGCGTCACGAAGGATCGAAAGTACGTCAGGCGCTCGTCATCCGTCGCGCGCGGCGGCGCCTCGATCGCGCGGACGACGGCGGCCAGCCGCTGCTCGGCGGACGGCGGGATGGACGTCGGTCGAGAGGAAGACGATGACGGTGACGCGGATCCCAGTGAGGCGGACGCTGAGCCAGGCGACGCGCCTGGCGCGTTCGCGCTGGCAAGACGCGTGTGATGCTCGCGCGCGCTCAGCGCGGGCTCAACGGGCGGCAGCGACGTCAGGCGCCGCGATTGCAGTGCGTAGTAGACGAGCGCGTCCCAGTCGCCGTCGCGCACGCGCGCGGCGGCGTCCCGCTCGACCTCGTCCAGGAACGACGGCAGCCGCGCGGGCTCGACGCCGTGCGACGCGAGCTGCGTCTGCACGAGCGCGGGCAGATCGCTCCACGCCGGACGAATGACGTCCGCCGGACGATCGTCGATCGACGCCGGCGCGCCGGACAGCGTCAGCCCGACGCCGCCGGCCGCGGCGACCGCCACGATCGCGCGGCACACGCGCGTAATCCGTCGAGACGTTTCCGCCGTTCTCCCCATTGCCCGCACGCTCATCCCTTCGACAACGACAGGCCGTCCGGCCCGGAGCGCTCGGACGTCCCGCACGCGTGGATGGGCGATTGTAGCTGTTCCGCAGGCGGGCGGCGACAGCTCGCGAAGACTGGTCGCGGTGGGGCCGCGAGCTCGGACGAGCGCGGCCTGGGGCTCTCACGGTCGAATCGTGCGCATCTCTGTGGCGCACGTGACGCGTGAGCAGGCCGCGCTCGTCGTCGATGGCGGCATGAGCGCACGGCACGGCAGTCCGCCGGCCGGGCTCACGTCAGGAGCTCGGACACGACCACCTCCTGCCCTGTTTTGTCTGGAATGAGCTTCTTGGCGGCGACGAGCTGACCGTCATCCGCTCTGACCGCGAACACGGCCCAGCCGTGCTCGGTGTCCGGTCCCTGGCCCATGTGGAAGTGGACGAAGCAGAGATCGTCCTCGAGCCACGCGTCCGCCGGACAGCGGGACGTCAGTCCGCCGCAGATGCGGCGATAGGCCGGCGAGCGCTTGACGCCCCCCATAACCCGCCGCAGCATGTCGGTGTCGATGCCCCAAGCCGCCACCCGGGCGGCCAGATCATCGCCTCATCGTCTCTGAAAGGCCATTACGCGATGATCCTCGAGATGTGGATTTCGCCGGTGTCCGGCTGCACCGTGCCGACGATCTGGACGTAGCGTCCCGCAACCGCGAGCGTGGACAGGTCGCGGCTCGGCGGTGCGAGATCGTGGACCGCGACGGTGTACGGCATCAGGCGGCCGACGCCGGTCCCGTTGTGATCGACGAAGTCCATGCGGTCGTCGCTCACGTTCTGGATCTCGATCGTGAGATTGACGATGTTGAGCCAGATCGTCTCGGCGACCAGCGTCCCATCGTCCGCGCGCGTCCCTCGCACGTAGAAGAAATCCCCGGGCTGCACGTCATCGAAGGTCGTGTCGACGCCCTTCCAGACGCGCGATCCATCGTTCACGGCCACGCGCAGCGGCGCGCGGTCCTCGTCGACGGCGATGATGATGCCTTTCTCCACGGCCTGCACGAGCCCGTGGGCGAAGTTGGGCGACAGTCCTCCCGGCTCGCCCTGCCCTTGCGTCGGCTGGAACGGCTGGGCGAATCCCAGCGCCGCGGCGCTCAGCGTGCCTGCGCCGCCGAGCACGGAGGTCTTCAGGAGTTGACGGCGATTCATGTTGATCATCGTGTGCCTCCTAACGGTCTACGCGGACGACGATGATGCCGCGGTCGAGGTTGTCGATGGCGGCAAACGCGGCTGCGGTCAGATCGACGATGCGATTGGCGCCGGTGAAGCCGCCGCAACTGCGGGTCTCGCCGCAGAAACGGTTGGTGTCCGGACCGCAGTCGGCGATCGTCGTCGTCGTGCAGCGGCCGGTGCAGCGGCTCTGGATGGAAACCGCGGCGCCGCAGCCGAGTCGCGGCAGCGTAATGCCGCAATCCTGCGGACGCGTGATGTTCTGACACGCCTGCGACGCATTCGGCCAGGCGCAGTGGAGAGCGGACGAACGGCAATTGCCGCACGCGCCGCCGCCCGCGGCGCCACAGCGCCCGAAGGCCGGCCCGCAACAGAACCAACTGGCGAGCCCTGTTCTCGATACGGTTGCACAACTCATGGCCTGCTCCTTTCGTGCGTGGCCGACGTCACGAGGGGAAGACCCGGTCCACCGCGCGCGTGCGCGGCGAGCGCTGTCATCGCTCTCCGACGCCGGAAACGCTCGGGGGTGCTCCGCAAGAACCACGCCCGTACGCGCGCATCGACGCGAACGGCGTGTGGCACCGCTCGCCGGCTCGTACGCGGCCCGCGTCCGGCCCGGGTCGTCCGTGCCGCGCACCTAACTGACTGCATGAAGGGGCGTTGCCGGCGCCGGGCCAAAGATTGGCCGGCGCAGGCCAGAATTGACCGAAGATGGTCGCTGAGCCATTCGACGCGCCTGTGCGCGTAGCCGTCACACACGGCAGGCCCGATCACGAACGTCGCACGCGGATAATCGAACACGCGCGATAAACGCCGCGCGGACGCGCGCGGAATGCGCTAGAGATCGCATCATCCGTTCACGCGCGTGATTCTCATGATCGGCTCACGGGCATGATCGGCTCGCGCGTCCGCGTCTGTTCATGTCTGCTCGCGGCTCCAGGGCGTGAGCGTGAGCGCGCGCTCGTACGCCGCGCGCGTGTGGACGGGATCGCCGTGCGACACGATGACGTGTTCGAA
>Ga0187894_10006468_pt1 | contig 11480 bp, 8 predicted proteins | sample GBC1701081metaG_FD_136650 | JGI IMG/M metagenome (GOLD analysis project Ga0187894, IMG submission 136650) | White microbial mat communities from a lava cave in the Kipuka Kanohina Cave System on the Island of Hawaii, USA - GBC170108-1 metaG ...
GAGGCTTTAGCCATCTTTCGCCCCCTAAACGGGGCTGAAAATTGGATTAGACCATCAGTTCCCAACCGTGAACGGTTGGGCTAATGGAAAAAAAAGTAAGATTCCTATCCTTGATTGACATTGCCAGATTGAAATGGCCGTTTCTCGCTTGACGCTGTTTCGCGTTAGACTAAAAACACTTGGAATAAGAAAGAAACGAAAGTGTATTTAGCAAGCGGGTGATTTATGGAAACTAAAAATTTTGAATTGGCAACATTGGGCGGCGGTTGTTTTTGGTGTTTGGAAGCCGTCTATCAAAACTTGCGCGGCGTCGAAAAAGTTGTGTCGGGTTACACAGGCGGTCATGTTGATAATCCGACTTATAAACAAGTCTGTTATGAAGACACGGGACACGCAGAGGTTGTGCAAATAACTTTCAACCCGCAAGAAGTTTCTTTTCACGAATTGTTAGAAGTCTTTTTTGTAATTCACGACCCGACGACATTGAACCGTCAGGGCGGGGATGTCGGTATGCAATATCGTTCCGCAATTTTTTATCATTCCGAAGAGCAAAGAGACACAGCCGGACAGGTCATCGCCGAATTAACGGCAGAAAGCGTTTGGTCTGACCCGATTGTCACAGAGATTGTGCCTCTGGAAAAATTTTATGTCGCAGAGGGTTATCATCAAAACTACTATGCGACGAATCCAAATCAGGGCTACTGCATGGCGGTCATCGCACCAAAGGTGGCAAAATTCAGACAGAAGTTTTTGGATAGATTGAAATGATTGCGGATTGCGGATTGCAGATTTTAGGAATTAAAGAGTTATCGGCAAACATGAATCTCAAATACAAATAACAAACCTTTAATACGCAATCCGCAATCGAAAAGGTTTGTCGCCAAACTACTCACAGTGTTATCTTGTCATCACATAAAAACGTGAAAATGTTTTATCGAAGGAGCGTTTAGAAAAACTTTGTACTCAGCACAAATTACTCGCGCAAATCCGACCTTGATAATTCTGCTTATTGACCAATCGGGTTCTATGGTTGACACATTCGGCGGCGGACGCGCCGGACGAAAGGCTGATTTCGTTTCCGATGTTGTTAACAATACGCTGCATGATTTGGTCATCCGTTGTACGAAAACCGAAGAAGTCAGAAATTACTATTATGTTTCCGTGATTGGTTACGGGCGTCATGTAGGTTCTGTGTTTGGCGGTTCGTTGTCGGACAGAGGCGTTGTTCCGGTTTCAGATTTGGCAGACTATCCCTTGAAAGTCGAAACAAGGATGAAGCGCGTGTCTGACGGTTACGGCGGGACGATTGAAGTTCCGTATCGTTTTCCGATTTGGACGCATCCTTTGGCAGATGGTGGCACACCAATGTGCGAAGCGTTCCGTCGCGCAAAAGCGATTTTACAGACTTGGTTGCGTGAACATTCAACGGGTTTTCCGCCGACGATTTTACATTTGACCGACGGCGAATCGGGCGATGGCGACCCGACATCAATCGGTCAAGAGATTATTTCACTCGGAACTGATGACGGAAATGCTTTGATTTTCAATTGCCATCTTTCATCAAGCAGCGCACAGAAGATCGAATATCCTGCAAATACATATGGGTTAAATGACAAATTCGCACAAACGCTCTTTGGAATTTCGAGCGTTTTGCCTGTGGGATTTGTTGCCGCCGCTCAACAATTGGGCGTGAGTGTTGCAGACGGTTCACGCGGTTTTGTCTTTAACGCAGACCCTTCTTCCGTCGTTCAATTCTACGAAATCGGAACAAGCCTGACGGGAATGGTTACAACGCCGCACAGATGGATGGACCCGGACGTTTGAGACCAAGGGATTGAGAGATTGAGAGATTGAGAGATTGAGAGATTGAAGGATTGAGAGATTGAGAGATTGAGAGATTGAAGGATTGAGAGATTGAAGGATTGAGAGATTGAGAGATTGAGAGATTGAAGGATTGAGAGATTGAAGGATTGAGAGATTGAGAGATTGAGAGATTGAAGGATTGAGAGATTGAGAGATTGAAGGATTGAGAGATTGAGAGATTGAGAGATTGAAGGATTGAGAGATTGAGAGATTGAGAGATTGAAGGATTGAGAGATTGAAGGATTGAGAGATTGAAGGATTGAGAGATTGAGAGATTGAGAGATTGAGAGATTGAAGGATTGAGAGATTGAGAGATTGAAGGATTGAAGGATTGAGAGATTGAAGGATTGAAGGATTGAAGGATTGAAGGATTGAGAGATTTTTTTAATTCACCAATTCGCCCAATCGCCCAATCGCCCAATCGCCCAATCTCTCAATCTCTCAATCTCTCAATCTCTCAATCGCCCAATCGCCCAATCCCCAATCTCTCAATCACAAATTATATGAATTTTGGAACTTGGAACTTGGAACTCAGAGCTTTTTTAATGCCGAAAAGCGGTTTGACGATTGCGGAGTGCGAAGACGCAATTGGCATTAACAAAGAGGCTTTGCGCTTTGCTGTTGCCGACGGCGCGACAGAGGCTTTTGACGCAAAAAGTTGGGCGAATCGTCTGGTCAAAAGTTGGACAAGTCAGCGCATTGATGATTTTGGCAAGTGGTTGGAAGAACAAGGAAGAGAACAACACGAATCTTGGAAGGGATTAAAACTTTCATGGTATGCCGAAGCAAAAGCCACGATGGGGTCATTTGCAGCATTTGTCGGCGTACAGATTGAAGAGATTGACGAACGATTACGTTGGTCTGCTATCACGCTTGGCGATTCATGTTTGATTCACCAACGGGATAATAAAATTTTGCTCTCTTTGCCTTTGTCTGACTCAAATGATTTCACATCAACACCCGCTCTTACGCCTTCATCTTCTGCACTCGTTGAAAGGGCTTTGACAAATGTAATAACAGGCGAGAATTTTTTAGAAAACGGCGATATGCTCTGGCTTATGTCGGATGCTGTATCGGCTTGGTTCTTAAACGAAAACGAGAACAAGGTTTTCGCGGAATTCGTTTCATTGCTCAATGATTCGCAAGATGAAATGTTAATGAAATTTTTTAACTGGCAGAGAGAACGAAACAGAATCAAAGACGATGACATTGCTGTTTTAAGGTTAATCGTAAATCGTAAATCGTAAATTGAATAATAATTTTACGATTCATGATTTACGGTTTACGATTTACTAAAAGATGTCTGCATCACCTCAAAATTTCTGGCCATCGGCTCGGCATTATGCCGAGGCTATGCAGTTTCCATCTTTCTGCTTTTCGATTCCCGAACTCAAAAATGCACAGCCTGCGGTTGACCGTCTTGGAATGCCGCTTGTGACAAGCGGACAGTTCGCCTACGTTTATAAACTCAAATCAAATAACGGTGGGGCTTTTGCCGTCCGCTGTTTTCGCGGATATTTGGGCGACCGTGAACGCCGTTACAAGACGATTGACGAACATCTGGAAAAATATCGGATTCATGCCCTTGCGGGTTTTGATTACGAACCCGAAGGCATTCTTGTAATGGGAAAACGCTTTCCGATTCTCGTAATGGAATGGGTTGAAGGTCCGACACTAGACGTTTATATCGGACAGGTAATAGATAAACCCGATGTCATTAAACACTTGGCAAATCAATGGCTGAATCTGGTTACGGAGTTGCAAAAGGCAAACATCTCGCACGGAGATTTGCAACACGGAAATATCATAGTCGAACACGGACATCTTAGGCTTGTTGATTTGGACGGAATCTATGTGCCGACGATGAAAGGCTGGACGGCGAGCGAAGTCGGGCATCAGCATTATCAACATCCGAAACGCGACGAAAAGTTTTTCAATTCTTATCTTGATAATTTCTCATCATTGGTAATTTATCTTTCGTTGATTTCAATTGCGGAAAAGCCCTCGCTCTGGAAAAAATATCATGACGAAAATCTTCTCTTTATCAAAAATGATTTTCGCGCTCCGGAAAAATCCGCTCTGTTTCGTGAGATAAAAGAACTCGGCGGAGAGCCAAAAAGATTAGCGGAAGTTTTGGAACAAGCGGCTAAAGATTCGCCTTTGCTGACGCCTTCTTTGCTTGAACTTGTTGAGGTCGAAAACGAGGAATCAAACTTGCCCATATGGATGACAGAACCCGCAGGTGTTGATGTCGAAGTAAAAACGCGGGAAGACAAAACCGCTATCATTCCGAGACCACAGAGACAAGGCGGCGGAGTGTGGACGCCGTGGCAGGGAAACGCAGGCGACCCCGCACTGCAAACGGGCGGTATGGCTTCAAATACAGTACAGACAATCTTTGGTGCGAAACCTGCCACATTGGGAAGCCCCGCAAACCCGACAGCTATTTTGGAAAACACTTTCTTCTTCGCCAACGAAATCGTAGGCAAGAAGGTTGATTTCGCCATAGTGGCTTTTGCAACAGTGATTTGGTTTGGCTCAATGTGTTTTTCGCCCTGGGCTTTCTTCGTTGTGCCATTGATGGCTTGCGGGTTATTGCTGACCGCAGGTTTTGTAAAATCTTTGGAGACACGAAACGCTTACAACACGGCGCAACAGTCCGCGCAACTTGTACAAACACCGAATCAAAATTTAGCTCAAGTGCCACAAAGTTTTGCCGGGTTATGGCTAATGTATTTTTGGAATGATGTAAAGAGAGTAAGCATCGCCGGACCAATCTATGTATTCTTTATATTTATCCTATGGAGTCTGACAGGGGGGTTATTTAGCGGGTTTATATTATTGGCAACATTAGGAGTTTACGGATTTGCCAGCTTACTTTCCGGGTACAGCAATGCGAACTATGAATATAAAAAGCAACAACAAACCTTTCAATCAAATATACAGACCCCTTTACTTCCCAACACACAGCAGTCAGCACTCACGTTTTATCAACAAACATCTTTGCCGGCTGCAAACACAAATTCATCAGTTGTACAAACGCCGCCTCAGACCTTTATCGGCAATGCTATGTTTGGCATCTATCACAAAGAAAATTGCGAATGGGTGAAAAAGATTCCGCCCGGACGGCGCGTGATTTTTTCTTCGACTGATGACGCTGAAGAAAAAGACTACAATGCTTGTCACATCTGTTTTCCGCAAGAAGAACCAAAAGTGAAAAAGAAGGAAAGCGTTGAGAAAAAGCCTGCAACAGATAAGCCGAAAGTTTCAACGACTCAGCAATCACAACCTTCGCCGCAACCGCCGGCACCAACGGCACAACCAAAACCTGTTCCTCTGTTTGTCGGCAATCGTCTTTTAGGCATCTATCACAAACCCAAATGCGAATGGGCTAAGAAAATCCCGCAAGGAAAACGAATCAGTTTCTTTACTGAAGACGAGGCGAAGAAAGAGAAATACCGCGCCTGTCATGTTTGCTTTTAACGCTGAGAGCGCAAGACTGTTGTCTGCCAACGAGCCAAAGGCGAGTAAAAAGTTTCGCTGATAGTGAAGATTGAATTTAACAAAACTTTTTAAGCTTGCTGTTGCAAGCTTTAGCAGACAACAGTCTTGCGCTCCAGTCCCAGAGATACTTGTCACCCCTTCACCGCGCCAAGCGAAAGTCCTCTTACCAAATATCTCTGAACCGACATTGCGAAAATCAAAATTGGCAACATGGCTGCAACGCCCGCCGCACTCATCACGCCCCACTTGATTTCATACTGAGTTACGCGCCCTGCAATTCCTACGGGTAGTGTCATTGCGTTATCGGTTTGCGAAAGTATCAGCGCGAATAGAAGTTCGTTCCAAGAAATAATTAGACAAAAGACGGCAGTTGCCGCAAGACCAGGCGTTACAAGCGGCAGGATGATTCTGAACAACGCTCCGAGCCGAGAATCGCCGTCCATCATTGCGGCTTCTTCCAACTCTTTCGGCAGCTCAAGAAAAAATCCGCGCATCATCCAGACAACAAATGGCAGATTAAAAGCCGTGTAAGTAATGATTAACGCAAGGCTCGTATCGAGAAGCCGCAAATCGCGCATCAACAAAAACAAAGGAACAGCCGTAACAATCGGCGGAAACATTCGCGTCGAAAGTATCCACATAGAAAGCCGTGAACCGAGTTTGTAACGAAGGCGAAAACGCGCCAAGGCATAAGCAGTGAAAGTGCCAAGTGTTAGAGCAAGAGCGGTTGAAGATAAAGAGACAATCAGACTCGTTAGAAAATAATTGCCGAAACCTCTTTCAAGAAAAGCATCGCGGTAATGCGTAAGAGTTGGCTTGAATGAAAACCACAATGGCGGAACGGAAAATTGGTCCGACTCGGTTTTTAGCGAGATAGTGATTGCCCAATAGACAGGCACAAGCGCAACAATCAATGCCGCAAAAACCAACGCATAACGCAAGATAGAACTTTGAACTTTGAACTTTGAACTTTGAGCTTTCATGCTTTCTCTTGTTTCTGCAAAAACCGAATATACATTGCGCTGATGATATTCGTTAGAATCAATAAGACAAACGACATAGCAGTTGCATAACCGAAATCCCCGAAGCGAAAAGCCGTTCGGTAGATATAAAGGCTGATTGTTTCAGTAGCATTTCCGGGACCGCCTTCCGTCAAGATAAAAATCGAATCAAATACACGAAGCAAATCCATCGTGCGAAGTAAGAGCGCAATCAAAATCGCAGGCTTTAGCAAGGGAAGTGTGATGTTCTTAAAGGTTTGCCATGGGCTTGAACCATCAATTAGCGCGGCTTCGTAAGGTTCGTTTGGGATTGCCTGTAAACCTGCAAGCAGAATCAAAAATACAAACGGCGTCCACTGCCAAACGTCAACAACGATGATTGAAAGAAAAGCGAGTTTTGAAGAAGCAAGCCACGTCAGATTTGTTGTGTCAAAACCAAAACTTTTCAGCGTCCCGTTTATCGCCCCGAAATCCGAATTGAACATCAGACGCCAGATGACGCCTACAACAACGGGTGGCAACATCATGGGGACTAAAAGCAATGCACGAAAAACATTTTTTCCCCTCAGTTTTGAATCAAGCAGAAGCGCAAGAGAAAGCCCGATTAAAAACTCCAAGGTCAATGCCAAAGAAGCAAAGACAAATGTGTGAGCCAATGCAGAAAAAAAGAATCCATCGGAAAACAATCGTGTGAAATTCCCTAAAGAAAAATGTAAATCATCGCCCGTTTGAAAACTCGTCTTAATTGCGTAGAAAAGTGGATAAATTGAAAGCGTGAAGAGAACCGCAACAGTAGGCGCGATTAGTAGGTAAGGCAAAAATCTTTCTTGTTTGTTTGAAAGAAACATAGACATTAGTTTTGAGTCTAAGCCTTCAAGCGGCTAAGTCTCTAAACAAAAGCCGCCTGAAGGCTTAGACTCAAAACTTATTATTTCCCTCGCTCTACAATTTTCTTTACTTCTTCGTTTGCTTTGTTCATGGCATCTTCTGCGGAAAGTTCCCCGCTGTTTGCTTTTGAAAGATAGATGCCGAAGACATTTTCTATTTCGTTCCATTGCGGCGTTCGTGGGCGCGGACGGGACGTTTCAAGGGATTTTAACTGTACGGGATAAGCCGGATTTTTTTTCAGAAGTTCTTCGTCTTTGAAAAGCGATGTGCGCGTAGGCGGATTGCCGCGCGTGGCGGATAATTTCATCTGTTGTTTATCGGTAGCCCACAACAAAAAATCAAAAGCGGCATCTTTGTTTTGCGCTGATTGCGGGATTGCAATCAACCAATTTCCTATTTCGGCTTTGCCCTGGTTTTTCGCGCCCGGCATTGTGGTAAATTCCATCTTGCCTATGACCTTTGATTTGCTCGCGTCACTGAAAGCTGAAATCCATGCGGGCCAATTTATGCTCATCGCCGCCGTACCTTGCAACAGATGATTTGAAACTTCGTCCGCACCGAAACTCGCGTAACCGGATGGCGAATACTTTCCTAATTCCAACATCATTTTCAAAGCCGCAATTCCTTCTCCGCTGTTTATCGTCGGGTTTCCGTTTGCGTCAAACATCTCCGCGCCATAAGCCCAGAAAATCGGCATGAAATCGGCTACGGCAGAGTTACCCGATGCAGCACGCATCACATAACCTTTCATTGTTTCTTTCTCGCTGATTGTTTTAGCCGCGCTTAAAACATCATCCCAAGTTTCAGGACTTTTCAAATTGTACTTTTCAAAAATGTCTTTTCGATAGAAAAAAAGTTGCGAATTGCCAACATATGGAAGCGCGAAAAGTTTTCCGCTCTCGTAAGGATGACGACAAAGCGCGAGCGAAGTTTTTACAAAATCTTCATCATGACCCTGCAAACCTTTCTTTTGATACAGAGGCGTGAGTTCCGTCAAAGCATTTGACAGACTTGCGAACTTTGGAAACCAAGGATCGTCCATCATAACCAAATCATAAGCACCTGTTTTTGATTGAAGGTCAATGAGTTCTTTCTCAAAAAGACTTTGATAGGGAAATTGTGCAATTTTGATTTTAATACCTGTTTGCGCTTCATAGTCTTTTGCGGCTTGCGTGAGAGCGTCACCCTCTACGCCCGATACAACAGCAATGGTTATAACTTTTTCACCGCTACCACCGCGATTACAAGCAGACAAAAAAACTAAAGATAAAATAAGAAGTACCGATAAAAATTTACTCATAGACCTCTTTGGAAATTGGACTAAATGAAAGAACCGGTTGAGCCGATATGATAGAGGTAAATCCACAAACTTCAAAAACAAAACTTAAATCACAATTCCAAGAATTGAAGAGAATTCCAGATTTATGGATGACTAATCCAAAATAATAAGAACACTTCGACGGATTTTAATGTTAACCGATTAAAAATACACACAAAAATCAAGAGTTTCTTACTATTAGGTGTAGTTGGTATAGTGGTTGCATTTGGCGTTGGAGTAAGTGTATATTCCAACGCAATTCATATCTTATAGTTTTAGGTTTTAGTTATTCATTTTAGATTTAGTATCCTGTTACGAAGTGAATTTCAGTCAACCGATGCTTAAACATACTCTTTTGAAGAATCTTTCTTTATTTATAGACTCTCGTCTGTTTTGAATGGCAATCTCACTCTACTGAAGTAACAGGTCTAAGAGAAATTGCGAAATGTTGATAGGAAAGCTTTCGCAAGTTATGTGTTCCAACCATAAATGCAAGACAGTTAGCAATATGTTTAGTGTTTTGATGCTTGAACAAAAAGCATCAAAACGTAATAGCTTTGTCAGCAGAGAAGTGTTTTTTGTTAGCAGTTGATGAAATATAAACCGCTAACAGAAAACATAAGATCTACCACCTATTTCTTGTAAGGAGTCCAAATGAAAAAATTAACCCTGAGAATAGCTCTTTTAGTTGCTAGTATCGGTATATTTGTAGCGACTTCCTTGGGGCAGACTGGTTCTACCGGCAACTTGTCGGGAACGGTTACTGACCCAAACGGAGCGGTTGTAGCCGGTGCGAATGTTGTCGTTAAAAACGTAGCAACAAATCAAGAGTTTACGACGCAGACGAACAGTGAGGGATTTTTCAGAGTCCCGTCACTGATTTCGGGTGTATATATAGCAACGATTACAGCACAAGGTTTTAAACAATCTTTGGTAACTGAAATCAAAGTTGATGTTGGCTCGACATCAACGATTAGTGTTGCACTTGAAGTCGGCGGTTCTAGTGAAACCGTCACAGTAATTGGCGGCGGCGAATTGCTTAAATCCGATAATGCAACTATCGGAACAACTTTGACAGGTCGCCAAATTACGGACATCCCGACCGCTTCACGCGATGCGTTGGATTTGGTTTTGGCTTTGCCGGGAACAGCAACGCCGGGACGCCCGCGTACTTCATCCGTAAACGGTTTGCCAAAAGGCGCACTCAATATCACGCTTGACGGTATCAACGTACAAGACAACTTGCTTAAATCGAGCGATGGTTTCTTTACTTATATCCGTCCGCGTACTGATGCTATCAGCGAAGTAACAGTTTCAACTTCAAATCCGGGCGCAGAAAGTTCAGCCGAAGGCGCGGTACAAATCAAATTCGTTACCCAAGGCGGTTCAAATGAATATCACGGAGGCGTCTATTGGTATCATCGTAACCCCGCTCTCAACGCAAATTATTGGTTCAATAATCGTGATTTGAGGGCAGACCCTGTTACAGGTAAAGCCCCACAAAACCGCATCTTGTTAAATCAATTCGGCGGTAAGATTGGCGGTCCTATCAGAATACCAAAATTATTCAACGGAAAAGATAAAGCATTCTTCTTTGTGAATTACGAAGAATTCAGATTGCCGGAAAGAACTGCCCGTACAAGGACTATTTTGAGTCCTGAAGCTCAGGCGGGTATCCATCGTTTCTATGCGGCTACGACATACGTACCGCCCGCAACAACAACCTGCGCTCCGGCTACAAATCCGACGACAGGTGCGGCGGCATTACTCTGTTCGACAAATGTTTATACATTAGCAGGATTGGCGACAGACTGTGATCACGTTACCCTCGGAAATCAACCCTGTCTATCAACACCTGATCCGACAATCGGTACTTTGTTAGGGCAAATTCGCAGTTCTTTAAGTGGCGCGGTCATCCAAAATACGGGCGACCCGAATCTTCAAACAGCCGCGTTTATTAATACAGGCGGTCAGACACGCAAATTCCCGACGGTTCGACTTGATTTTAATTTGACGAAAAACCATCATGTGGAAAATATATGGAACTATCAGGAGTTTCGTTCACAAGTGGATTTTCTAAACGGCGTTGACCCTGCATTTCCGGGCTTCCCGAATTTTGGCAGCCAGGATTCAAACCGTTTCTCAAATGTAACTGCCTGGCGTTGGACTCTTTCCAATAACCTGGTAAATGAAGCGCGTTTTGGAATCACAGGCGGAACAGCCTTATTCTTTTCACAGGTCAATTCAGGACAGTTTCAAAATCAAGGTGGTTACAACTTGGGCATCGGGGCATTTGGTATTTCCAGCGCAACGGTGACAACTGCTCCATCAAGACGTAACAGTCCGGTCAAACAGTTTACGGACACTTTGACTTGGGTTAAAGGAAACCACTCGTTTAATTTTGGAACGAGTTTCACCAGAATTAACTTGTTCAATCAGGCTCTTACAGCCGTTCCTACCGCCGTTTTCACGACCAATTCTACGCTTGATCCTAACGGATTTAATGCGTTCAGCTCTCTTAGCTCGGTATCGCAAAACGGCAGTGCCGCACAACTTTATTATGTGTTGTCAGGTCGTCTAACAGCCGTTAACGCGAATGCCCGTTTAAGTGAGACTTCTAATAACTACACTTATCTTGGTGATTTAATCAGTCGGGCAAGCCAGACGGAGTGGGGGATTTTTGCACAAGATACTTGGCGTTTTCGTCCAAATCTGACCTTCAATTATGGCTTGCGCTACGAAGTTCAGTTACCGTTTACACCGCTTAACGGCACATATGCAGCTACAGGATTTTCTTATAAAAAATGAATTGACTTAAGCCATTTTATGAGAGTGCCAAAATTGTCGGCAAATTCATCCATCTGCTCTTTCTTATTAGCACATCCGGTCAACCTCAAAAGAGCTAA
>Ga0187894_10006469_pt1 | contig 11479 bp, 10 predicted proteins | sample GBC1701081metaG_FD_136650 | JGI IMG/M metagenome (GOLD analysis project Ga0187894, IMG submission 136650) | White microbial mat communities from a lava cave in the Kipuka Kanohina Cave System on the Island of Hawaii, USA - GBC170108-1 metaG ...
CACATGTGCGCTGGCGAGCCATGTCGCCTTGATCGACGCGGATGCTGCATTCCAGTCCGTCCGGATCGATTTCGCCAGCAACCAGCAGCGATCGCCGGACTACCTCAAGATCAATCCCAAGGGGCGCGTGCCCGCGCTGGTAGCGGACAAGGGCATCCTGACGGAGACGCCGGCGATCCTGGCGTTCATCGCCCAGTCGTTTCCACAGGCGCAGCTCGCGCCAATCGGCGACCCTTTCGCCTTCGCCCAGGCGCAAGCGTTCAACAGCTACCTGTGCGCAACCGTTCACATCGCGCACGCCCATCGCATGCGGGGATACCGCTGGACCGACGACGCGGCCGCCATCGAGGCCATGAAGCGAAGAGTACCCCATAGCGTCTTCGAATGCTTCGACCTGATCGAGCGCACCATGCTCGCGGGCCCCTGGGTTCTGGGAGAGCACTATTCGATCTGCGATCCCTACCTCTTCACGCTCGCCCAGTGGCTGGAAGCCGACGGCGTCGACGTGGGGCGTCTACCGCGCATCGCCGACCATCGCAGCCGAATGGCGGCGCGCCCCAACGTCCGCAAGGCGCTGCAGGAGCAGGGCTGATCCGGGCGGCAGTGCATCGCTCGCCGCGGCAGGCTTCAGGCTTCGGTGATCACTGCCATCTTCTCGATGGTGTCGAAGATCTCCATCACGTAGGGCTTGCCGACCGGCAGGTCGACGATGGCGCCGGCGACGAGCTCGATCACCTCGCTGCCGGCCGTGATGCGGCCGCGGCCCTTGTAGACCACGAAAGTCTCCGACCACGGCATGCCGGTGTCGCGGCGATAGACGCCGGGCTCACCGCGCCACGTGGCAAGACGGTAAGGCCGGTCCTCGCGACCGCCGGAGAAGCGGTGTGCCGATGTGCGACCCTGCTGCGGGTCGGCGGCTCCCGGTATCGGATTCCAATCGGTGGCCGCGGGTGTCAGGCTTCGGATCATGGTCAATCCCTGTATATCGTTCTGGTGCGCGTGTTGGCGTTGTCAGCCCATACCCGACACCGCGGTCGGTGTAATCTCGCACGTCACGCGCACCTCGCCCGGCTTGGCGAATTTGTAGCTGTCGCCGGTGTACTTCTTGGCCAACGTATCGATGTGGTCCTGGGCGCCGGCTTCGGTTCTGCGTGTGACCGTGCCGCGGATCTGCACATAGCGATAGGGGTTGGCGGGATCGACGATCGACAGCGCCACCGGATTGCCTTCCTGCATGTTCTTGTCCTTGACGCGACCGCGCACGGTGTTCACCCGCACTTTGCCGCCGTGCCAATCGAACCACACCGGCGTCACCTGTGGTGTGCCGTCGGCCATGCGCGTCGCCAGATGGCCCAACGCCTTGTTGTTGATCAGCAGGTCTTGATATTTTCCGACGTCGGCCGACATGGCATGCTCCCTCAAGCGATCTACGATCAGGATGTGATGCGCCGTTGCATGGTGATCCGACACCCCGAGGCTGGGATTTTCAGCGGCTTCATCGTGAAAGGGCGGGTGCGTGAGCGCTACCGCGCATCGGGCTGGATCGCTTCCACCGCGTATTCCAGCGCATTGCGGCTGACCCGACGGATGATCAGGCGCCGACCCTCCAGCGGCATGTATTCTCCTGGGCCCAGCAATAGCGTGATGGGCTGGGCCGCCGCGGCGTAGTCGGTCGCCAGCGAGGATACGCCGACCGGCACCCACAGGGGCGGCCCGTCGCTGTTCATCACCAGGTCATGGCGCATCAGCACAGCCTTGCCGCCCTGGGCGCCGGTGAACCGCACGATCACGCGTGCCGCCTCGCTGCCGCCATGGTCGACCAGCGCCAGAGCGCTTGGCCCCCCGCGCAGGATGCGCATATCCATCACCGTGTCGCCGGCATTGGCCGACAACGCTTCGCCGGCAGTCGTCACGAGCGCCGCCTGCCGTTCGTAGTTCACCGTGCAGGCCGCCACGGTCAGCAGCACGGCACCCGCCCCCAGACTCCGTACAATACCGCGCATCGCCGCCCGCTCCGTCGGTTGATCCGCGCCCATACTAGCGGCCGCGCCGTGAAGGTTCCAGAACTACGCCTCAACCGCTGTTGCGCAGGCCGGCGGCGATGCCGTTGATGCTGAGATGGATGCCCTGAACCACGCTGTCATCGCTATCGCCGGCGCGGTGGCGCTTGAGCAGCTCGATCTGCACATGGTTGAGCGGATCGATATAGGGAAACCGGTTACGGATCGACCGCGCCAGCAATGGATTGCTTTCCAGCAGCGTCCGTTGCCGCGTGATGGCGAGCACGGCGTCGATCGATGCCTGCCACTCGGCACGCAGGCGGCTGAAGATCGGCTCGCGCAGCCGCACATCGGACACCAGCTCGGCGTAGCGCGACGCGATCGCGATGTCGCTCTTGGCCAGCACCATGTCCATGTTCGAGAGCGTGGTGCGGAAGAACGGCCAGTCGCGATACATGGCCTGCAGCGTCGCCATGCCGCCGCCCGCCGCGGTGGTGGTCCACGCTTCGACCGCACTGCCAAAACCGTACCAGCCCGGCAGCATCAGGCGGCATTGCGCCCAGCTGAAGACCCAGGGTATGGCCCGCAGATCCTCGATGCGCCCCAGCTTCGAGCGCGATGCCGGACGGCTGCCGATGTTGAGGTTGGCGATCTCACCCAGCACGGTGGATTCGCGGAAGTACCGTTCGAACCCCTCGGTTTCGTAAACGAGAGCGCGATAGGCGCGATAGGCATGCGCCGACAATGCCTCCATGACGTCGAGATAGGCCTCCGGCGGCGCCGGCTGCTGTGCCTCCAACAGCGTCGCCTCAAGAGTGGCGGCGGCCAGGGTCTCGAGGTTGCGGCGGCCGACGTCGGCGTTGGAATACTTGCCGGCGATCACCTCACCCTGTTCGGTGATGCGGATCGCGCCCTGCAGCGCGCCCGGCGGCTGCGCCAGGATCGCCTGATAGCTCGGCCCACCGCCGCGGCCAACCGAACCGCCGCGACCATGGAACAGGCGCAAACCGATCTTGTGGCGTGCGAACGTATCGATCAGTGCCACCTCGGCCTTGTACAGCTCCCAGGTGGACGTCAGGTAGCCGCCGTCCTTGTTGCTGTCGGAATAGCCCAGCATCACCTCCTGGACATCGCCGCGCGACGCCAGCAGGCGGCGATACTCGGGCAGGCCGAACAGCGCGTCCATCACGGGCCCGCAGCGCTGCAGGTCGGCGATGGTCTCGAACAGCGGCACGATGTCGACGTCCAGCCGGCCCTCGCGCGGCCGCAACAGGCCGACTTCCTTGAGCAGCACCGCGACTTCGAGGATGTCGGAAACACCGTCGGCCTTGGAGATCACGTAGTGTGGTACGGCGGCCGCGCCATAGCGACGATGCCCATCCGCCGCCACGCGCAGCATCGCGAGCTCCGATGCCGTCTCGTCCGAGTAGGCCAGATGCAGCGACGCCAGCGGCCGGGCATTACGCAGTTCGCCCGCCAGGAGGCGCACACGCACGTCTTCGGTGAGTGTCCGATAACCGGCACCGGCACCTGCCGTCTCGAGCAGCTCGGCGATGGTGCGTTCGTGCACGTCGGCGTTCTGGCGCAGATCGATGGATGCCAGATGAAAACCGAAGGCATCGACGGCGCGACGCAGTGCGCGCAAGCGTCCGCGTGCCAAGGGCGGCGATCCGTTCGTCATCAGCGAGTCATGGATGGCATCGAGGTCCACCCCGAGATCGGCGGCCGTGGCGTAGGCCGGCGCGGCGCCCACGGCGGCCTGCGGTGCCTCGAGCCGATCGAGGTCCCATGCCGTCGCTGCCAGCCGCGCATAGATGCCGACAATGGCGCGTCGATAGGGTTCATCCTGTCGCTCCGGTGCATGGTCCGGCGATTGCGCCGCGAGCGCATTGACGTGTTCCGACACACCCACGATACGATCGTCGAGCGATAGCTCGGCCCCCAATTGATGCAGCTCGTCGAGATAGAAGCGCAGCGCGCGCCGGCTCTGCATGGCGAGCGCCTGGCGCAGCACGTCGGCGGTGACGTAGGGATTGCCGTCGCGATCGCCACCGATCCAGCTGCCGACCCGCAGGAACGACGGCACGTCGAGATCTTGCCACGCCGGATCGACCAACCCGAGCTGATCCTCGAGATCAGCGTAGAAATGCGGCAGCTCGCGCAGGAACGTGTAGTCGTAGTAGGCCAGACCATTGGCGACTTCGTCGATGACCCGCAGGCGCGTGCGCCGCAGGATGCTGGTCTGCCACAGGGTGAGTACCGCGCGGCGCAACGCCTTGCGGTTGGCGGTCAGTTCCTCCGGTGTGAACTGGATCCGGTCGCGTTCGTCCAGCAAGCGGGCGATGTCCATCTCGCGGTCGATCGAGCTTTTGCGGCGGACTTCGGTCGGATGCGCCGTCAGCACGGCACTGCACAGGGCCCGCGTGAAGAAGGCCTGCAACTGCCCACGTGACACATTGCGGCTCTTCGCACGCTCCAGCGCATACGCCATCGTGCCTTGCCGTGGTGCGGCGTTTGCCATCGCATAAGCCCGCGTGCGGCGGATGTGGTGCTGGTCCTCGGCGAGGTTGGCGAGGTGCGAAAAGTACCCGAAGGCCCGGATGATGCGGTTGGCCCGATCCGCCGGCAGGCCGCTCATGATCGCCTGCAGCTCCTGTCGCGCCGTCTCGTCGGCATCACGATGAAAGCGCACGGCAGTGCGGCGGATGCGCTCGACCAGCTCGAACACCGGCTCGCCCTCCTGGGCGCGCACAGTGTCGCCGAGGATGCGGCCGAGAAGCCGGATGTCATAGCGTAGCGGGACATCCTTCTCGGGAACGTTTGACTGATCGAGATGCTCCATAGCCGGCGTCATCTCCAGGTCAGGATCGCTTGTCATTTGCCTACCATAGCGATTCTTTTCCCCCACTCGGAGGGGAAAGGAAAAGGCACGGGCGTAAGCATCGCGTAATGCCAGGGGCGCATGCGACTGCCATGAGCGATGTGACACCACGTACCCGCCAACGGCCGCTTCTGCTGGCGCATTCGTCGTGGGATGCAATTCCCGTGCTGACGGGTCTCGCTCACCTCGCCGCCGTGGTCGCGCTCTGTCTGGTCTTCGCGCGTCTGCCGTGGTGGGCCTTCCTGCCGCTGGCGCTGCTCTACGCGGTCGGCATCGGCTGGAGCGTCAACAGCATCGCCCACAACCAGGTACACAATCCGTACTTCGCCTGGCCGCCGCTCAACCGCGCCTTCAATATCGTGCTGTCGCTGACCTGCGGGTTCTCGCAGACCGAGTATCATCACACCCATCTGCGCCATCACAGCGGCAACTCCGACCGTCCCGGCAGCGATGGTACGACGATCGATCCGTTCTCGATCTACCGGTTCGGCCGCGACGGACAGCCGGAGGCAATGCTGTCCTTCATCTTTTTGTCGAACTACCGGGACAGTCCGTCACGCAACACCGGCGCACTGACGGGCCGCCAGCGGCGTGATCTCTGGTGGATGCGCACGGAGTTCGCCTGCGTGATCGCCTTTGTCGCGGTTCTGGCGTGGCTCGACTGGCGTTTCGTACTGTGCATGGTGCCGTTCTGGGTGCTCGGCCACGCGCTGTCGGCGCTCAACGGCTACTACGAGCATTTCGGCGGCAATCCCGACGAGCCCCTGGCATGGGGCGTCAGCGCCTATTCACCGCTCTACAATCTGCTGTGGATGAACAACGGCTATCACGCCGAGCATCACTACCGGCCCAAGGTGCATTGGACACGGATGCCGGCCCTGCATCGCGAGATCGCCGCTCAGCAACAGGCTGCCGGCGTGCGCGTGCTGCGCCACGCGCACGGCCTGGGCTTCCTCGACCCCGATCAACCGCCCCACATCTGGCCGTGGCGCCCGGTCGGCGGCGCCCCGTAGCCGCTGCCGGCATGCATCATCGGCGGCTACGGCCGCCGGCCGGCCTCGGCACCTGGGCGATCTGATCGTCGGGCAGCGTGGCGGCGATGCGCTCGTCGTTCATGCCGGCATCGTCGCGAGCGTCCGTCGCCGCAGGCGGTGCGCCGGCAGCGGCGAGGTCATACCACCGGCGTGCCTCGGCCGTATCCTGGACGACGCCGCGGCCAGCCTCGTACATGAAGCCCAAGCTGGACTGCGCGCCGACATGGCCCTGATCGGCCGCCAGGCGATACCACAGCACGGCCTCGATATCGTCCTGAGACACGCCATGCCCCATGGCATACGAACTGCCCAGGCTGCATTGCGCCCCGGCATGGCCCTGTATCGCCGCCTTGCGATACCACCGTGACGCTTCGGCATCGTCGGGCGGCACACCGCGGCCATCGTCGAACGCCGCGCCCAGCCTGTATTGCGCTTCGGCATAGCCTTGCTCCGCCGCGCGGCGATACCACACCGCCGCCTCGGCAGGATCGGGCGCGACCCCCTGGCCGTCGGCAATCATCGCCGCCAGGTTGACCTGGGCGCGGACGTCACCGCGGTTGGCCGCCTCGCGGTACCATTCGAGCGCGGTGACATCGTCCTGCGCCACGCCGCGGCCATGTGCATACATGTACCCGAGGTTGAACTGGGCGGCGGCATAGTCCTGGAAGGCAGCCTCGAGATACCACTTCGCCGCTTCGGCATCGTCGCGCCGTACGCCCAGGCCAGTGAGATACAGGCTGCCGACATTGTACTGCGCAATCACGTGCCCCTGGGCCGCTGCCCGGCGATAGAACGCGAATGCCTCGGTGTAGCTGCGCCGCACGCCCCAACCATTGTCATACATGAAGCCGAGATTGACCTGGGCGTCGGCATGGCCCTGCTCGGCCGCCTTGCGGTACCAGCCGACGGCTGTGACGTCGTTGCGACGCACGCCCAGGCCGTTGGCGTACAGGAAGCCGAGGTTGTTCTGCGCCCCGGCGTGGTTCTGGTCGGCGGCTTTGCGATACCACCGGATCGCCTCGGCCTCGCTCTTGGTCACACCGCGGCCGCTGGCGTACATGAAGCCGAGATTGGCCTGGGCGTCGGCCAGGCCCTGATCGGCGGCCCGGCGGAACCAACGCACGGCCTGCGCATCGTCCTGCCGCACGCCCTGGCCGTGGGCGTACAGGAAGCCAAGGCCGAACTGCGCCTGCGCATCGCCCTGCGCCGCCAGGGGCCGCAAGAGCTGCAGCACGCTGGCGTAGTCACGGCGATGATACGCCGCGACGGCATCGTCATGCGGTTCGGCCCAGGCAGGCGCAACGGCCGCCACGAACAGCCCGATGGCTGCAACGAGCGCCGTCGCCCATAGCCCCGTCCGGGATCTGCCTTCCCCCATCGCCGCCCCGCTGGTCCCCACCGCCCGGTGCGAACGCTCATTTTACGCCAGAAACCTGCTTCTGAACAGACAGCGCGACGCGTTTTCTCTTCCCCCACGTGAGCCCGACACAAACTGCCTTGACCGACGCCGATCGAACCCTAGATCAGCACCCACGCCTGGTCGCATCCGGGTGGTTCATTCCGAAACGACGAGGTGAAACATAATGTCTGCGGCTCCCGAGGCTCGAACGGCTCCCCCGGTTCCAACGCGAATGCGGCCGCTGCCCCAACTCATTTTTGCGTCACGCTGGCTGCAATTGCCGCTCTACCTGGGACTGATCATCGCCCAGTGCGTCTATGTCGCTCTGTTCCTCAAGGAGCTCTGGCACCTCGTCATGCACACCTTCACGTACAACGAGCAGCAGATCATGCTGGTCGTGCTGGGCCTGATCGACGTGGTGATGATCTCCAACCTGCTGATCATGGTGATCGTGGGTGGCTATGAAACGTTCGTGTCACGCTTGGAGCTGCAGAACCACCCCGACCAACCGGAGTGGCTGAGCCACGTCAATGCCAGCGTGCTGAAGATCAAGCTGGCGATGGCCATCATCGGCATCTCCTCGATTCACCTGCTGCGCACGTTCATCGAAGCTGGCAACCTGGGCTCGGCCAATACGACCTATACGGAGTCCGGCGTCATGTGGCAGGCGATCATCCACGGCCTGTTCATCCTGTCGGCGATCGGCATCTCCTTCGTCGACCGGCTGAGCCTGATGACGAACGCCAAGCACACCTAGCCACATGAGATCGCAACTCCGCTCAGGCCGGCGAGCTTGTCGGGGTTGCGCATGATGTAGATGTTGGTCGCTTTGCCCGCGTCATCGTAGCCAAAGGACACGGCAGCCGCGACATGGCCGTCGTGCTGCAGAATGACGCCGCGGCCACCGTTGATGTCGGCCACCACCCATTCGTAGGGCCGCCAATGGCCGCTCAGCGCCTCGCTGATGAAGGCGAGTACGTCGGCCTTGCCGTGCAGCACGCGGCGGATGGTTTGAACCTTGCCGCCGCCGTCGGCGCTGAGCGCGATATCGTCCGACAGGAGCGCCGCCAGTTGCTGCGTGCCACCGCCGGCGATGGCTGCCTCGAAGGCGGCCAGCAACTGTTCCTGGCGTTCGGGTGTCGTCACATGCCGGACCTTGGCGCGGTCGACATTGGCGCGCGCCCGGTTGACCAGCTTGCGGCAGGTATTCTCCTGGACGCCCAGCGTGCGGGCGATGTCGGCGTAGGACACCTCGAAGATCTCGTAGAGCAGATAGGCGGCACGTTCCCGCGGCGTCAGGCGCTCGAGCAGCAGCAGGAACGCCGTCGTCAGCGACGACGCCAGCGCCAGGTTTTCCTCGGTCATGTCGTTGCTCACGGTGTGGATCGGTTCCGGCAGCCAGGCGCCGACATAGTCGACGCGCTTCTTGTGGGCGGATCGCAGCAGGTCGATGCAGCGGCGCGTGCACGCCGTCGTGAGCCACGACGCGGCGTTGTCGATGCCGCCCGTGTCGGCCTGTTGCCATTTCAGGAAGGTGTCCTGGACCGCATCCTCGGCGTCGGCGCGCGAGCCCAGCATGCGGTACGCCAGGCCCAACAGCATGGGCCTGGCGTCCTCGAAAAGCGCTGCGTCGCCGCGGTCCGACATCTCAGTGTCTCGACACCTGGATCCTGTTCCACAGGTTGATCATGGCCACGTTCGCGGTCAGCACGCCAATCTCCTCCTCGGTGAAGTGCTGGCGCAACCGGGCGCGGATCGCCGCCAGGTCGGTCCGGTTCTCGATCACGGTCAGCGCCTCGGTCCAGGCCAAAGCCGCCTTCTCGCGCTCGGTGAAGTCATGGACGTGCCGCCAGACGATCACGCGGTCCAGGCGTTCGTTGGTCTCGCCGTCCTGGCGTGCCTCCTTGGTGTGCATCTTGATGCAGAACGCGCAGCCGTTGATCTGGGACGCGCGCAGCTTGACCAGATGCTCGACGGTGCGATCGAAACCATGCGTATCCATCACCGTGTGCACGCCGGCCAGCGCCTGCAGCACATCGCCCACTACCTGCTCGTATTTGACGGCGCTTGTCTCGCTCATGACCTTCTCCTTCGTCAGGGATAAATCGGACCTACATCCCCTCGACGATCCAGCCCGCGGACTTGTGGCGCCTGACCCGAAATTTTTCCGCGACCCGCCCTGCGCATTCCAGGCCGGCGCCGCGACGGTGTCCCGGCACCTAGGCTGCGGCGTCCTGCCGCGCTAGGCTGGTCACCGATCAGCGAACAGGCCCTGCAGGAGAAACCCGTGAAACGCCTCAAGTTCGGCACCTTCCTGGCACCCCACCACCCGGTCGGCGAGCATCCGACCTTGCAGTTCCAGCGCGACCTCAATTTCGCGGCGCACCTCGACCGGCTGGGCTACGACGAATTCTGGTGCGGCGAGCACCATTCCTCGGGCTGGGAGATGATCGCCTCGCCCGAGATGTTCCTGGCCGTCGCCGGCGAGCGCACCAAGCGGATCAAGCTCGGCACTGGCGTGGTGTCGCTGCCCTACCATCACCCGTTCAACGTGGCGCAGCGCATCGTGCAGCTCGACCATATGACCGGCGGCCGGGTGCTGTTCGGCACCGGACCGGGCGCGCTGCCGTCGGATGCCCGCACTTTCGGCATCGACCAGCTGCTGCTGCGCGATCGCCAGGACGAAGCGCTCGGCGTCATTGTCCGCCTGCTGCAGGGCGACCGGTTCACCGCCAAGAGCGACTGGTTCCAGCTTAACGACGCCCAGCTGCAGCTGCTGCCGCTGCAGGAGGAGATCCCGATGGCGGCGGCCTCCTCGATCAGCCCGTCCGGCATGCAGCTGGCCGGCAAGTACGGCATGGGCGTGCTGTCGATCGCCTCGACCTCATCCGAAGGCCTACAGGCCCTGCCGGTGCAGTGGGCCTTTGCCGAGGAAGCCGCCAAGAAGCACGGCAAGACGGTCGACCGCCGCAACTGGCGTGTCCTGCTCTCCTGGCATTTGGCTGAGTCGAAGAAGCAGGCCGAGCAGGAAGCCGTCGACGGCCTGTGGTGGTGGCACAACGAGTACCGCGTGCGGGTGCTGGGTCAGCTCGGTGCCACCGCCGTGGATGACCGCTGGAAGCTGATGGAGCAGGTGACCGGCTCCGCCGGCAGCGGCACGGGCTCGTCGGTGATCGGCACGCCGGACGAGCTGGTCAAGACTATCCAGCACCTGCAGGAGGTCACCGGTGGCTTCGGCGTCGTGCTGGGTTTCGCCCATGACTGGGCCAACTACGAGGCCACCCTGCGGTCCTGGGAGCTGTTTGCGCGCTACGTCATCCCGGAGCTGAACGGCTACACCCGCAACCAGAAGGCCTCGGCCGAGTACCTGGCGCAGCACCGGGTGGAGCTGATGACCGGCCGCGCCGAATCGATCCGTGCCACGGTGAAGGGCAACGAAAAAGCCCAGGCGGCGCTGGCGGTCACCATGCAGCAGATGGCCGGCAGCCAGGCGGGCGGCTTCAATCCCGGCGCGGTGCCGATGCCGGAGAAGGCAAAGGCCGACTCCGCTGACTGACACACGCCGGTCGCCCCGCTGCCCCACTAAAGCAAAGCAACCGGGAGGGACGTCATGCGCTGGAAGGCAACGATCGTCTCGGTGGTCGCTCTGACCCTGGCCGCGCTATCGGCCGGGGCCATGGCGCAGCCGTACCCGAACCGGACGGTCAAGATCGTCGTGCCGTTCGGGCCCGGAGGACCGGCCGACGTCTATGCCCGTGCGCTCGGCCAGCACCTGTCGGATGCCCTGAAACAACCCTTTGTCATCGAGAACCGACCCGGCGCCGGTGCCGTGATCGGCACCGGCGTGGTCGCCAAGTCACCGGCCGATGGCTACACGCTGCTGATGATGTCCAACACCCACACGACCAACGAGACGCTGATCAGCAACAGGCCGTACCGGCTGATGAAGGATTTCGTGCCGGTGGCACCGGTCAATTCGTCCGATCTCGTTCTGGTCGTGCATCCCTCGGTACAGGCCACGACCCTGCAGGCGTTCATCGCACAGGCCAAGGCCAACCCCGGCAAGCTGAGCTACGCCTCGTCGGGACCGGGAACGCCCTATCACATGGCCGGCGAGCTCTTCAAAGCCATGAGCGGCACCGACATCCTGCACATCCCGCACCGG
>Ga0187894_10006470_pt1 | contig 11479 bp, 12 predicted proteins | sample GBC1701081metaG_FD_136650 | JGI IMG/M metagenome (GOLD analysis project Ga0187894, IMG submission 136650) | White microbial mat communities from a lava cave in the Kipuka Kanohina Cave System on the Island of Hawaii, USA - GBC170108-1 metaG ...
CGTGCGGTTTAATCGAATTCGACGCCGAGAATCTCACCAGAGGCGCCGGCAGAATGAAGCTCAGTCTGAAGGGCTTAGCTGACGAGCCGAGAGGTGGTGCATGGCCGCCGTCAGCTCGTGTCGTGAGATGTCCTGTCAAGTCAGGCAACGAGCGAGACCTGTATCCACCGTTGCTAACGCGTTCGAAAGAGCGAGCGAGCACACTGTGAAGACTGCCTCCGTAAGGGGGAGGAAGGTGCAGGCTACGGCAGGTCTGTACGGCCCGAATCTCCTGGGCTACACGCGCGCAACAATGGTCGTGACAATGGGACGCAACACCGAAAGGTGAAGCCAATCCTCGAACCACGTCCTTAGTATGAATTGAGGGCTGCAACTCGCCCTCATGACATCGGAATCCCTAGTAATCAGAGTTTAGCATACTCCGGTGAATATGTCCCTGCTCCTTGCACACACCGCCCGTCAAACCAACCGAGCAGGTTTTAGATGAGAACGGCCTTTTTAGGCCAGGCGAATCTAAGATCAGTGAGGTGGGTTAAGTCGTCACAAGGTATCCGTAGGGGAACCTGCGGATGGATCACCTCCTTTTTTTCCTTTTTTAATTAGGAAGAAAACATCAAAGTATCAAAATTGGTTACACCAACATTTCCTTTCTTTTTTACATCGGGCGCTTAGCTCAGTCCGGTAGAGCACTCGCTTTGCAAGCTGGGCTTTTAGCCTCTCCAAAACAGCGAGGGGCCGCGAGTTCAAATCTCGCAGCGTCCATCACGATGTACAAAACGAGATTTGAAATCCCGCAACTGCGTTGCGGTCCTCAAACCGAAGGTTTGAGATCCAGACACTTCGTGTCTGTCCGCCAAACAAAGTTTAGCGTCTCGCAGCGTCCATCACTAAATAATCAAAAACATTTCCAAACATCAACAAATCAATGTCATCAAATAATCGATGAAGTCCATGGCCATCGCCGGATGGTTGTGGTAGGCTAAGACGTATCACAAATTTTACGTTTATGAGGCCGATCATAGTCGAGATCAATGGTCTTTTACACGTCAAGAATTGTCGCAAGATAATTCTTGACACCCAAGACTTCACTTCGGTGAAGTTTTGGGTATGAATAGGCAAAATTAGGCAATATTCAGTGAGAAAAATTACTCTACAAGGTGGAAGACTTGGCTTGAGGCGCCGATGAAGGACGCGGCTAACTGCGAAATGCTTGGGCGATCCGTATGCACGAATTGAACCCAAGATATCTGAATCGGACATCCGCCTAGAATTCGAAAGAATGGGGAACCCAGGGAATTGAAACGTCTTAGTACCTGGAGGAAAAGACATCAATTGAGATGCGGGTAGTAAGAGCGACTGAACTCCGCACACGGCAAACCGAATCTTGCAATGAAAGTTGCAAGAGATGTGGGGTTTCGGACCTTCTTTTAAGCCTCGCCGGAGAACGCGAAGTCCACTGGAACGTGGCACGACAAAGGGTGAAAGTCCCGTAGCGAAAACTCGGCAAGCTGTGAAGGTATCCAGAGTACTACTCCCCGGATACGGAGTAGGAAATTGGGAGGCACTAACTTCCAACCGTAAATACGTCTCAAGACCGATAGCGTACTAGTACCGTGAGGGAAAGTTGAAAAGTACCCTTAACAGGGAGTTAAAAGAGCCTGAAACCTTGTAGATATAGGACGGCACGGGCCTTAGGGCTTGTGTCTTTCGTTTGGAATAACGAGCCAGGGAGTGCATTTAAGTGGCAAGGCTAACTTTACATAAGGAAGCCGCAGCGAAAGCAACACGCTCGCAAGCAATGAGGAGCGCGGTGTGAAAGCGCCGGGAGTCACTTGGATGCGACCCGAAACCGGTCGATCTAAGCCAGGGCATGGTGAAGTGGAGGTAAAACTCCGTGGAGGCCAGAAGAGGTGCTATGTGCAAGTGTTCTTCTGACCTTGGTTTAGGGGTGAAAAGCCAATCGAGACCGGTGATAGCTGGTCCCTACCAAAGTAGGCGTTAGTCTAGCCTTGAACGAGACTGCGAGGTCCGTAGAGCGACGGATTGAGGATTTAGGCATCGAAAGGTGTCGGTTCTCTGTCCAACTCCGAAGAACCTCGCGTTGTAGACTTCAGGAGACGGGGTATCTGCGTAAGGTGGATATCCGAGAGGGGAACAACCCAGACTACAGTTAAGGTCCCAAAATAATGGTTAAGTGTGAACGGGCAAAGAACATCTGCTCCCAGAGACAGCGGGGAGGTAGGCTTAGAAGCAGCCACCCTTTAAAAAGTGCGTAACAGCTTACCCGTCAAGGGCGTGGGTTTCTAAGATGGACGGGGCTAAATCATTTACCGATACTGTAGGCAACCCAAAAGGTTGTGATAGGTAGGCGTATTGCTTGGGCAGAACCTTCTCCGAGAGGAGGAGGGGACCGGGCAATAATGAAGATCCTGGCGGTAGTAGGATCATAGACATGTGAGAATCATGTCCACTGAAAGGGCAAGGGTTCCTTGGCAATGTCGATCAGCCAAGGGTCAGTCAGTCCTAACCGAGCGTCTAACAGATGTATATTTCGGGAAAGGGCATCCGGTTAATATTCCGGAACTATTCAAGTATGCGTGGCAACACAAGTTGTGTTTCAGACGCTTTCGGCTAAGCGGACACGGATCGTCGTTCGTGCTAATCATCGCACGTCCAGGGAGTATCGTCACGATGAGAACTGGAGGAACGATGAGAACGGTTTTCCTTTGGAGAATTCCGCCGATGCCTAGAGCCCTTGAAAATGGAACACAAAAAAATCTTGAATATCTGTACCCAGAACCAGCACTGGTGCCCCTAGGTGAGAAGCCTAAAGTGTGAAAGATTAATGTAGTTGAGGGAACTCGGCATAATAGCTCCGTGACTTAGGTCTAAGGAGTCCCTGCGTCCGTGCTCGTATGAGTGGCGGTCGCAGGGGGCACTGACTCGGGGGGGCCGACTGTTTACCAAAAACACAACTGGGTGCTAAGCTGTAAAGCCTTGTACACCCGGTGACGTCTGCCCAGTGATGGTATCCGAATACTCGGTTCAACGGGTTTAAGGGCCATTAAACGGCGGGAGTAACTCTAACTCTCTTAAGGTAGCGTAATGCCTTGTCATTTGATTGGTGACGTGCATGAAGGGCGTAACGAGCTCCCCACTGTCCCCAACTGCAAACTTCTGAACACTTCATTCAGGTGGGAAGACCTGAGATCTCCTGTGGGAAGCGAAGACCCCGTGAAACTTTACTGTAGCTTGTAGCTGTATCACGTGTTGTATCGTATAGCGTATGTGGGAGCCGTTCGAGGTTAGGATCGTCAGATTCGAGCTGAGGCAACAATGTAACACCACACTCTGTGATATGTGATACTTACCTTGTAAGAGGGACACCTACTGGCGGACAGTTCGGCTGGGGTGGCACGCCGATGAAAAGATATCATTGGCGCCCTAAGGTCGGCTCAGTCCGGTCAGAAATCGGACGTAGAGTGCAAGGGCATAAGCCGGCCTGACTGGATCCCTGATAAGCCCGGATCCAGAAACGAAAGTTAGGCCTAGCGAACCCCCGTACCTCCTTAGTGGGGGTCGGGTATGACCGAAAAGTTACTCCGGGGGTAACAGAGTCGTCGCGCCTGAGAGTTCATATCGACGGCGCGGTTTGCTACATCGACGTCGGCTCTTCCTATCCTGGCCGTGCAGAAGCGGCCAAGGGTGAAGGGGTTCACTTGTTAAAAGGGATCGTTAGCTGGGTTCACAACGCTGTGAGGCAGTTGGTTTGATATCTACAGGAGATGTTGGAACGCTGAGAGGAAGGACCCTCTAGTACGAGAGGAACGTGGGTTCGGCGCCACTGGTTTACCGGCTGTCCGATAGGGCATCACGCCGGGCAGCTACGCGCTTGTTAGATAAGCTCTGAAAGCATCTAAGAGTGAAGCTATCCTCGAAAAGAGCGTTCTTAGAGCATGGGTAGAAGACCCGTTTGATGGAAGCGGTGTGTACGCACGAAGGTAACGACGTGTTCAGCATGCGCTCACCAACGCTCATACTTTCTAAGACCACTGATTCGACTATGATCGGTCTCTTTTTTTCTTTACAATTTTATTTCATTTTAAGAAAAAGAAGAGCAGACGAAAGTCTATGAAAAAATATTTAATTTTAAAATATTAAAAATAACCAGATAATAGAATAAAAAATTAACTTAACTCTTCTAAATCAGAAATGATAGCTACTCGCTGACCTCTTGATTTTTCCCACTCTTTTTTACACTCAGCGATCTTTCTTTCCTTTTCAACTTTCTCAAAACGCTTTTGCTCCTCTCTTTGCGCCTCCAATTTTTGAGCATACGAGACTAATGAAGAATAAACTTTATTCACAAAAAAATTCATTCTGCCATCACTTTTCGCGTGGCTCAAAATATTTTCGCCATAAACTGAAACATCAGGCGCCAGCTTGCTTACCTGCTCTTCAAGCGCGACAACACTTTGAGCGTACCAAAAAACAACGGACTCAAAAATAAAAGGAGAATCAGAATATAACGGATTTAAAGAAACATAAACAAAATTTTGAACATCAAACGCAGAATTTTCAATTCTCTCTTTCGAAACAACTTTCTTTTTGATGTCAGATTTCGCAGCGTTAAGCATCTCGCACATAACATACTCGCCAATAACTGCAGGATTGATTTCCTTAACTGGAAGTTCTGACAACATAGACGCGCCAAGAACAACCTCAAGCGGAGCAATATCTTTTGACTTAAAAAAATCATAAACCAATGAAACAAGACTGTAAGGAGGGGATTTTTTCTTCTCAAAAGCGGAATAAACCCTCTCGCAAGAATGAAGTATTGAGTGGGACAGCAATTCTTCTTTATTGATATGCTTGTAAAAGTCTTCTCTATTCATCTTCACTCACTCTCACTATGTCTCACTACGAATTACTTAGGAAGCCAAAGAACCACGCGGACAATTTATAAACGTTGTGATTTAGCAACTTTTAAATAACCACAACGAGTTATAGCGTAGCAAAGAGGTGAATACATTGGCAGAACCAGCATCACTAATCATCGGACCCGCTCTGGCGTTAGGAGTAATCATCGGCGCATATGAGGCAATAGTCATTCATCGAGACGTCACAGTTCCAACGCACAGAATGGGACACATGATTCATGCTTTTGTTTTATCAATATTATTCGTGTTCGTTGTTATGAACACGCAATTCGTTCTTGACAACATACCACAACTTGCGGCAATTCCAATTATTGGAAATGTGCACATACTTCGATTAGCAGTAGGACTAATCGCCGCGATAAAAGTTCACGGAGTGTCACGCGCGGTAAAATCAGGAGGCGGACCAGGACTTGGAGAGAGCTGGTTTCACAGCGTACTCGTTGGAGCGCTAATAGTTGCCGCACCGTACGCGTACCCTCTCATCGAACCTATGCTTCCAACCTGGCTAAAGTTCTAATGAATAGCCAACACGAAATAGAAAAATTAACACACGCGCTAGAACTCGCTCAAGACTGCTTTGAACACCAAGAAGACATTATGGCTCTAACGAGCGGCGCTGACGAAAAACATAGCCAAATGATTCGCGACGGATTTTCGCAATACAACAAAAACCTCATAATGCACGGCATCATGGGAACCCTTAGTCACTATGAAGCAGAACGAGACAAAGAAGAACGTGAAAAACGTTTCGCAACACTACGACACACTGCGTAAACTAATCGTCACGCTTGAAAGCGCAAAAGACGCGCTAGTTGCGCACAAAAATTTTGGTTTAGCTGAGGCGATACTTTCTGAATACTACGAAGAGCTGCCTCAAGATTTAGAAGATGATTCAACAACAAAACCGCTCTACCACGCATTAAGAGATAGGAATCGCGAACTTCTTTTCTCATCAATTGAAGCAGAACTTGAACGATTAAGCATTTTGAAAATAAACTTACTTCGCGATAAAATCGTTCAAAGAAAATTAAAGAATTACTGAATGTTAACAGTTGTTCCCAAACTTTGGCCAGGAAGTCCGCGCTCAAAAATTATTCTAACAGCGCCATTCTTGCCATGAACCGCAGAAACTTTGCCTGAAATCTTTGTGTTTTTCTTGCCCTTAACGGACCAGACAGCAGATTTACCAACCAATGGAGTTGCCTTTTCTTCAGAATCAACACCGGAAACAATAACTATTAACTGATTGCCCTGACGTCTTCGGTAACTTCCCCTAAAATGTGAAATAATTCCTTCCATACCCTTTTTGGTAAATAGGTGGTTTATAAAGGTTGCTCTTTAGAGCGCAAACAAGTTAATTAAGGTCGGAATGAGAAGAGCGCCCATCAAATGACTCTTCGTAACTCCAAGTTTTTGGGTTAAAATTCCTAAAGACGCCCCGCAAAATAAAACAATCAAACCTTTCCAGCCTGACAAAACAAAAGAAACAACAATAATCCCTGATAAAACAACCGATGATAGAACACGCGCGTCACACCACTCAACAACCCACGCGAATTTCTTTGACAAAAACCAAGCGACAAAACAAGACAAACCAAGAGCAAGAAAAGAAGACGCTATCAGCGCAAGAAACAAATCAAAACTTACTGCATCAACTAATCTGTCCATAATAACAACCGCTCCATTTCTAGTTTTTCCAAGCGCGAAAAAAGTAACAAGCGAGACAACAACGTCCGCAGTTCCAAGTGCGCCAAGAACAAGCAAAAAATTTTTGGAAGAGCGAAAAGAAATCAAAGACGCTCCTTGACTAGGACTTAGTCCTGGAAACAGCGTAACAAAACATGCCGCAATAACGCCAAAAAAAGAAGGCAGCGCAACGCCCTTTAATTTAGCCGTCTCTTTTTGAACGGGAACCATTGAATCTGAAAAAATGGAAAACAAAAGAGAACTCGCCCCAAATAATCCTGAAAGAAGAGGAAACAAAGGCTCTTTTAGCGAAAAAAGCGCGACAACACCTAACGCTCCGGCAAGAGAGAAAAAAATAATTGAAAGAAAAAACTTTTTTCTCATCAATAAAAAAATCACCAAACCCAAAAGAAGCCAAAAAAGAACACCTTTAATTAAAGAAAACAAAACCGGAAAAATAAAAATCAAAACTGGAACAAGAACGACGCAACAAACACCGCCAATTAAGGCGCCAGCAATAAGAAGCCTTGCGCAAAGAACGCCTTCACCTTTTTTTAACAATCTCGCGCTAGGAGAAACAGCCAACACATCATCAGAATAACCCAAAAAAGTTGTTGGAATCGCGTCAACAACAGAACGAGAAACCGCCATCGCGCAAAGAAAAATAACACTCTCCAAAACAGGAAAACCCATGCCGCCAATAAGAACCGCGAGTAAATTTGTGTGAAGACCAGGAATTAAACCTGCAATAATACCCGCTAAAGCGCCTAACAGAGCAGCGAACCACATGAAAAGATGGTCAACATACTGATTTTTGAACTTAAAGACTCAAAAAACGAAAAAAATACCAAAAGACCTGAAAACTTTATAAAGCGACCAATATGAACAAAGCCCCATGAGAAACCCTCACATACCTTCCGAAGTTCTAACAGTGATGTTTATCGACATCGTAGGGTATACAAGCACAACAGCAAGACTAACGCGCGAAGAGTTTTCATCACTTCACGATGTGTTCGATAACATAGCGCTCCCTATTTTCAAAGTACACGGCGGAAGAGTCATCAAAAAAATCGGAGACGCATTCTTAGTTACATTCAAATCACCAACAAACGCGGTTCTTTGCGGAAAAGACTTACAAAACTCATTCGAAAGCTACAGCAAAAACACCCACAAACCACTGCGAATACGAGTCGCGATTCACACAGGAGAAATTCTAATCAAACACGGAGACATATACGGCGACGCGGTAAACACCGCGGCAAGAATTGAAACCATCGCAAGACCTGGAGACATCGTAATGTCAGAACAAACATACGCATCAATGAATCAAAACGAAGTTGAAGTCATAAATCTAGGACATAAAAAATTCAAAGGACTAAAACACCCAATAAGACTGCTTCGAGTAAAAAGCAGCTGGGATGAAATCCTTCGCAGAAGACGACTCGTCAAAAAATTCATCACCCGAACAATTTTAATCATATTGCTCGCGCTCGCGATATTTTTCGCGATGACCTATCTATTCCCTCAAGTATCAGAATTCTTAGGAATATAATCAGATACGATAAATTCCACACGCCCATCATATTCTTGCAGCCTTCCAACCAAAGAAACGTTCTCTTTTGGAGGAACTTTATCAAAAGAAACAACCAAAAAATCATTTGGAACAAAAGTAACAAACGCAACTCCCCCTTTTTGGCTGACTTTTATAACTTCACCATCAATAACTAATTCTTGCGGAGAGACTTTTGGATGGGTCACTAAAAGAATCACAAAACCAATCAAAAAAACAATTGCGCACAACGCATAAACAAACCAATCCTTCATCAATTAAGATAAAACTTAAAACATAAAAAAAGTTCACAACTAAAACTTGAAAAATTTACCGCTAGGTCGGAAATTGCTGCTGAATTCACTCAACATATTCCTCGCCTTTCACGAAATACAAGCCAAGACTTAGTATGCCAAGAATAAAATAAAGACCAATCCAAATAAAAGAATCATACGCAAAATATAAAGAAACAGCTCGCCCAAGTAAAACAAAACCAATAGCAAGACATGCTGTTTTACACAAGTCTAGATTTGAAAAGCTCACAAAAAAGATTATTCCTGAAAGAATAGAACAAATAAGCATCCAATTGAAGAAATCTGAACCCATAAAAAAACCAACAATCCAGCCAAAAAACATCAAAATACCAACAAGAGAAATTCCACGCACATAATTAATCTGAAGAACAGTTGACATACACAAGCAGGGGCTATTTGCATATAAAAAATTTACGAAGTACCCCACTGGACAAGCACAAACAATAAAAAGGACGCATGAGGACATACAAACAATGGCAAAAAGAGTACAATCACCTTCTAGCATCAAAACATTCAAACAATGCCCAAGAAAATACTATTATAGCTACATATTAAAACTACCACAGGAGCCAAACGTGCACCAAGTTCGCGGAAACATCGCCCACTCAGTCCTTGAAACATTCTTTGATGTTGACACAAGCATGGTATCGCTTGAAAATTACGAAACACACCTGAAAATAATAATACAAAAACTCCTTCTAAAAGAATGGAGCGAATACCGAAAAGAACTTGACAAAGTAAAACTCACCAAAGAACAAGAAATGCACTATTTTGAAGACACAATGATGATGCTATTCAACTGGACAGACCTTTTTTGCACAAAAATAAAAAAGAAAAAAGGAACATTCCAAGAAAGATTCAAAGAACTAACACCGATGAGAGAACTTCGATTCGTCTCTGACAAATACAGCGTTCAAGGATACATCGACGCCATTGAAAATCACGACGGACACATAAGACTGATGGATTACAAAACATCACGAAACGAAGACATCAACGAACACTTGCTTCAACTGGGAATTTACTCCCTTCTTTACCAAGAAAAACACGGAGTGCTACCAAAATACGTAGGAGTATACTTTTTGAAAGGACAAGAAAGTCAGCTCGAAGTTGACGAAGAACTCTTGGAACTTGCCAAAAAAGAAATCATACACATTCACGAACACACACAAACAGAAGACATACACAACTACCCAAAACAAACAGGACCACTTTGCAAATGGAGCACGGGCAAATGCGACTTCTTTGACGTTTGCAGACCGTTTGAAAAATGAAAACAATATACATCGTTCGCCACGCAATCACAATAGAAAACGAAAAAGGAATATCTCAAGGACACAAATTTGGAACCATCAGCGAAACAGGATACAAACAAATAGAACACCTCGCGAATCATTTCAAAACACTATCAGTTGACATGATAATATCGTCAGATCTTGCACGATGCCAAATAACCGCAAGAGAGCTTGAAAAAACAACAAAAGCCCCCGTACTTTATAGCCCCTCAATAAGAGAAATAGCGAGAGGCGATTGGGAAGGCACCCAAAAAACACAAAAAGATTACGATACGCTACCGGGAAAATACGAAAGCAGAAAAGCGCCAAACGGCGAGAGCCTTGAAGAAGTTCTAGAGCGCGCAAAACAATTTTGGAACGAAATTACAGAGTTTGACCAAAACAATATACTAATAGTCAGCCACGGCGGATTTCTAAAACTACTCATTGGACACCTCCTCGGAATGAGTGTTGAAAACAGCATAAAAAGACTAAGCCTTGACAACTGCTCGCTTACTATGATACGCTACGAAAACAACACGCCAAAAGTAAAACTTCTAAACGACACAGGACATTTGCCATAAAGCTTTAAAACCGCACAACCATATTCTTTCATATGGCACTTCAAGACTCACTAAGATGGCTCGCGAATTTCGGGCTTTTGGACGTGATACTCCCTTTCGTCCTTGTCTTTACAATAATGTTCGCAACACTTGAGCGGATAAAACTTTTTACTGAAAAAGGAGAGCCAAAAAGAAACATAAACTCAATGCTCGCTTTTTGCATCGCATTTCTTGCTGTCGCAATCGCGAACGTAATACCTTGGATAAACGCACTCGTAACCGCTTTTGCGATAACCGCCGTCTTTATGCTGCTAATATTGTTGGTAGCTGGAATCGCCGGCGCAGAACTTGGAAAGAAAAACACGCTCGTAACAGGACTGACTTTATTTGTTTTCATCGCGGCAGCTCTTGGAGCATTAAGCGCAATGGGCGTAATTGACGGCCAAACCCTAATCAACGCCATACTTTGGCCCCTCATCGGATTTATCGCTCTTGGAATCACCGCCTACTTTATTTTCAGAAAAAAATAAGAAACCCCCTTCTTAAAATCCATAACGTTTATAAACGCCCACAGGGACAAATAAACGGGGCATGGCAGACTACAAAACAACTAAAGACATCAAAATACCATCAACTATAGTAGACCAAGTCATAGGCCAAGAAGAAGCCACAGAAATAATAAAAAAAGCAGCAAAACAAAGAAGACACGTTCTATTAATCGGAGAGCCAGGAACAGGAAAATCAATGCTCGGAATGGCCCTTGCAGAATTGCTTCCAAAAGAAAAACTTGTTGACATCTTAGCGTTCGCAAACCCAAACGATGAAAACCAACCGCTAATAAGAGTTGTTCACGCAGGAAAAGGACGAGACCTAATCGCAAAAGCTCGCGTTCAAAACATGGGCTTTTTCAAACTCCAAAACATAATACTAATCGCGCTTTTAATCGCATCACTAATAATGCCATGGTGGGTTCGGTACAAATACCAAAGCGATGTCATGTTCGCGGCATTCTTCATCGGCGGAATGCTGTTCCTTGGCGCGTACGTATTCTTCCTCGGAATGGGAGGACGCAAAGGACTTGGACAAAGAACCGACATGCCAAAAATAATAGTTGACAATTACAAAAAAACACAAGCGCCATTCTGGGACGCGA
>Ga0187894_10006471_pt1 | contig 11477 bp, 14 predicted proteins | sample GBC1701081metaG_FD_136650 | JGI IMG/M metagenome (GOLD analysis project Ga0187894, IMG submission 136650) | White microbial mat communities from a lava cave in the Kipuka Kanohina Cave System on the Island of Hawaii, USA - GBC170108-1 metaG ...
CCTCCAAGTTAATTGGCCGGGGAAAAGCTTATCAACTTTGCCCCGGCCATGCGATTTCAACTTTTTTGACCTTGTGCGCCCAGCTTACACCGAGCCTGACTGAACGCTCAAAGCCTTTGGCTTTATTTCAGCGCCTTCTCAATCGCCTGCGTCACTTTTTCGCCCTCGGGTTTTTCCTTGGTTTCAAAGCGGGCGATGATCTTTCCGTTTCGGTCAACCAGGAATTTGTTGAAGTTCCAGGTGATGTCGCCGCCGAATTCGGGATTGGTCTCTTTGCTGGTGAGGAATTTGTAGAGCGGGTGAATGTCTGCGCCTTTGACCGAGATTTTGGCGAACATCGGGAAGCTGACGTTGTATTTCAGCGTGCAGAATTGCTTGATCTCTTCGTTCGTCCCTGGCTCCTGGCCACCGAAGTTATTCGCCGGGAAGCCGATCACGACCAGCCCCTGGTCGCGGTATTTGGCGTAGGTCGTCTGCAGCCCTTCATATTGCGGTGTGTACCCGCACTTGCTCGCCACATTGACCAGCAACAACACCTTCCCGCGATAATCGCCCAGTTTCGCGTCCTTGCCGTCAATACTCTTCAGGGTGAAATCGAGAACGGATTTTTCAGCCATGTTGTTTGATCCCTCAGAATTGACCGAATCGCCTTTATGGACATCCAGATGCAGCCAGAGTTTAAGTCCCACTTGCCCCGCGTCGTTCGAGATGACTTCCGCATAGCGTTCGGTTTTACCGTTCATCCCGGCCGTCTTGATCGCGAGATCGATCTTGCCTTCCTCTCCCGCCGCGAGTTTTTTGCTGAAATCGCTCGCCGTGCACCCGCAGGCCGGTGAGACATTGTGGATGACTAGCTCAGCGGCGCCTTCATTCTTGATCTTGAAGGTGTGGCTCACTTCCGCTCCCTCTTTGACTTTGCCGAAATTGTATTCGTACTCTTCCACCACGAGTTTCGGCGCGGCGGGTTTGGCGCTTCCATTCTGTCCGAGGCCCTGTCCGAACACGGCGAATGAGAGCGCGACGACGCCCAGCAGCAGGGAGATCGCGACGGTCAGTCTCCGGGCGGCGCAATTAGCGATAACGTTTGGCATAAGAATCTCCAGAAGTTCAATTTTGTATTTCGAGCGGCGCGTGGCCACCCGCGTCAGGTCAGCCTTCATACCTGAGTTCAGAATAATTCTATTTAAATAACTGGTCAACAAGTTGATTTTTTAACGAAGAAGAGAATGCGCCGCTCTTCTTGACAACTACTGTACAAATGGCCGCCGCAGAGTGTAATTTATCGCCTCCTGCTTCAGATCACATTCAAGATACGGGGCGTGACAACCGACGCGAATGCTCGGCAGCTTTTTCAATGGCCCCGGCAATCCCGGAATCATAGGCGTTCCTCGTTTCAAAATCCTGGCTGAACCCACGGCGTTTTGATTTCAAATAGGAGATTCATGCTTGATTGACACAATGGTTATTACAGGCGGCGCCGGATTCATAGGCGCAAACTTCGTGCGCCACGCTCTGGCGCATACTGACGCCCAGCTCGTCGTCATTGATAAACTGACCTACGCCGGGAATCTGGCGAACATTGACGACGCGCTGAAAAATCCGCGCGTTCATTTCGTCAAAGCCGACATCGCCGACAGAGACGCGATGGTCTCGATCTTCAACGAGCGTCAACCTGCCTCAGTGGTCAATTTTGCGGCCGAGAGTCATGTCGATCGTTCGATTGACGACCCTTCGCCGTTCATCGAAACCAACATCGCCGGCGCATTCACTCTGCTCGAAGTTTCGCGCAAACACCTGGCGAAGTTGAGCGAGGACGCAAGGCGGGCTTTTCGTTTCCTGCACGTTTCGACCGATGAGGTTTACGGCGCGCTGGGCGCGACGGGGTTGTTTTCCGAGACGACGCCGTACTCGCCGAATTCGCCCTACGCGGCGTCGAAGGCTTCGGCGGATCATCTGGTTCGCGCCTGGCATGAGACGTTCGGGTTGCCGGCGATTATCACGAACTGCTCGAACAACTACGGCCCGTACCAGTTTCCCGAAAAGCTGATCCCGCTGACGCTGCTCAACGCGCTTGAAGGCAAGCCGCTGCCGATATACGGCGACGGCGCCAATGTGCGCGACTGGCTCTACGTCGAAGACCATTGCGCGGGGATTTTATTGGCGTTGCGGAATGGAAAGCCCGGGGCTAAATACAACATCGGCGGCGGCAACGAACAAACCAATTTGCAGATCGTTGACCGGCTGTGCGCGGAGATCGAGAGGGTCTTACCTGCGGCTGATAACGTGGCTTTGAAACGGCAGGGAAAGGCGAACTATTTTGAGTTGAAAACGTTTGTGCCCGACCGTCCTGGGCACGACCGGCGCTACGCGATTGACGCGACGAAGATTCGCGCAGAGCTTGGGTGGAAGCCGGATTACGACTTTGAATCGGGGCTGGCGAAGACCGTGCGCTGGTATTTCGACAATCGCAGATGGTGTGAGACTGCGCTGGCCGGAAAGTACCAGCGCGAGAGACTGGGGCTAGGCGCTAATTGAAACCGCGTGTGGAGGTCGTAGGCGGTCAGACGGAGATTTAAGGCGTTTTCCATTTTACGTTTGGCATTTGTCATTGCCGGAACTGCGCGGCGAGCGGCGATGGGAAATGACAAACGGAAAATGGAAAATGGAAAATGAAAGACGATTTTGGAGATTATCGAATGAAAGGCATTATCCTGGCCGGAGGCTCCGGCACGCGGCTTTATCCGATCACGATGTCGGTCAGCAAACAACTGCTGCCGGTCTACGACAAGCCGATGATTTATTATCCGCTCTCAACGCTGATGCTGGCGGGCATCCGTGAAATCCTGGTCATCACCACGCCGCAGGATCAATGGCAGTTTCAGCTTCTGCTCGGCGACGGCTCGCAATACGGCTTGCGACTCGAATACGCCGCGCAGCCCAGTCCGGATGGCCTCGCTCAGGCCTTCATCATCGGGCGCGAGTTCGTGGATAGAGACAATGTCGCGCTGGTGCTCGGCGACAACATTTTTTACGGCCACGGATTGCCGGAGGATTTGCGCCGGGCGGTTGAGCGCCGGGCGGGCGCGACAGTCTTCGCCTATCAAGTCCGCGACCCCGAACGTTACGGCGTGGTTGAATTCAACGCCGACAGGCGCGCCATCAGCCTCGAAGAGAAACCGAGGCGGCCGCGTTCAAGCTGGGCCGTGACCGGGTTGTACTTTTACGACAACCGGGTGCTGGACGTGGCGCGCGATCTGAAACCATCGGCCCGCGGCGAGCTTGAGATCACCGATGTCAACAAGGCTTATTTGGGGTGGGACGCGCTGCACGTTGAAAAGCTGGGGCGCGGCATCGCGTGGCTCGACACCGGCACGCACGAATCGTTACAGCAGGCCTCGCTCTTCATCCAGGCGCTGCAGGACCGGCAAGGCTTGATGGTCGCGTGTCTCGAAGAGATCGCCTACCATTTGGGTTGGATCACCGCCGAGGATGTCGCGCGAATCGCGGCGCCGATGAAGAAAAACGACTATGGGAGATATTTGCTGAAAATGTTGGAACAGGAGGTAGTGGCGCGATGAAGTTCATCCCGACAGTTATTCCCGGCGTGATCGTCATCGAGCCGCAGGTCTTCCGCGACGAGCGCGGATTTTTCCTTGAGACTTACCATCTGGAGAAATATCAGGAAGGTGGAATCGACGCGGTCTTTGTGCAGGACAATCATTCGCGGTCGCAGCGCGGCGCGATACGCGGATTGCACGCGCAACTCCGCCGTCCGCAGGGCAAGCTGATTCGTGTGATCGAAGGCGAGGTCTACGATGTTGCGGTTGATATTCGACGCGGCTCTTCGTATTTCGGGCAATGGGTCGGCGTTTGGCTGTCGGCTGAAAATTTCAGGCAAATTTACGTCCCGCCCGGATTCGCTCACGGCTTCTGCGTGACGAGCGAGGTCGCGCAGGTTGAATACAAGTGCACCGATTTTTACGACCCCGAGAGCGAAATCAGCGTGCAGTGGAACGACTCCGACCTGAAGATCAACTGGCCGCTCGAAGAGATCCAATCGCCGATCTTGTCGAAAAAAGATATAGCGGCGAAACCACTGCGGAAGTTGATGGATGTTTTGCCGTGGTTTGAGGGAGGATGAGATTACGGAACAAATGGAAATGAGAGTGTTGATCGTGGGCGCGGGCGGGCAGCTTGGCCGCGCGTTGCAATCAGGTTTGAGCAATCACGATGTCGTCGCGTTGACACATGCGCAACTGGACATTACGCGATATGACGACGTAGGTGAAGCCGTCGCGGCGCATCGCCCGGGCATCGTGATCAACGCCGCGGCTTATAACAACGTTGACGGCGCGGAGGCCGATTACGCTGGAGCCTACAAACTCAACTCCGTCGCGCCGCGCAATCTGGCCGTCGCCAGCTACGAATACCACATCCCGCTCGTTCACGTCTCGACCGATTACGTCTTCGACGGTTTGGGCGCCCGGCCGTATCACGAATTCGATCAAACCAACCCTCTTTCTATTTACGGTAAGAGCAAACTCGCTGGCGAACAGGCCGTGGTCGCGCATAATCCCCGCCATTACATCGTTCGCACCTCGTGGCTCTACCACACCGAGGGAGAGAACTTTCCGAAGGCCATGCTCGCTCAGTCCACGCGTGATGAGGTCCGCGTGGTGAGTGATCAATACGGCTCGCCGACCTACGCGCCGCATCTGGCCGCGGCGATCGCGAGGTTGATTGAGACGGGCGCCTATGGGATTTACCACCTTGCGGGAAACGGCGCCGCGAGCAGGTTTGACATGACGCGGAAACTCTATCAGCTTTTCGGAATCGGAACGGTTGCGCATCCGGCGGCGACCACCGAAATCCCGCGCCCCGCGCCCCGCCCGAGCTACTCAGTTCTGACGACGGTTCAGGAGCCAGAGATCCTGTTGCCTTCGTGGGAGGACGGGTTGACGGAGTTCGCGGAGAAGATGCGCTAAGGGGGCATAAAAATATAACTTCCCGATTTGATCAACCACGGGGAGCACGGGGAACACGGGGATGTAGGAAAAGGCTTTTCAGGTTTTATTTCTTCCCCGTGTTCCCCGTGCTCCCCGTGGTTGATCAGGAAGTTAATTTTTTACGTGCCCTAAGCGATGAGGCGAAGTTTTGCGGTAAATTCCATTTTCCATTTTCCATTGAATAGCGGCGGCGATGCGGTTAATACTTGACGCCTTGGAGGCGTGACAATGGTGAGAAAACGGATCGTAAAAGTTCTTTTGATTCTGGTGACTCTTTGTCTGCCGGTCACAGCGCAGCAACGGCGGATCGTCACCGGTAAGGTTGTGGCGGTCACGGGCGGTGACACGATCACGCTTCTGGACGCCGAGAAGCGCCAATACAGAATCCGGCTCGACGGCATAGACGCGCCGGAGGATGACCAAGCGTTCGGAGATCGGGCGAAGAAGTCGCTCTCCGATTTGGTTCTCGGCAAGACGGTCACGGTTATCGGTTCGAAAGTGGATCGCTCCGGGCGCATCGTTGGTAAGGTGACGCGTGCTGACAAAGACATCGGTCTTAGACAGATTGAGCGCGGTATGGCCTGGTTCTATCGCAAATACGCAAACGAGTTGAGCCAAGCTGACGCGCGAATCTACGAGCAGGCCGAAGCTGACGCGAGAGCCAAGAATCGTGGGTTGTGGGCTAGCCCTGGGCCGATCCCGCCTTGGGAGCTTCGAGCGGCGCACGGGCGATCAGACGAATGGGAGCAAGAAGTAGAGAGCGGTTCAATCATCGGCGATCGCAACAGCAAAATCTATCACCTGCCAGATTGTCCGGACTACTCGAAGGTCGCGGAACAGAATCGCATTCTATTCAAGACAGAACAGGAAGCGGTGGGGGCGGGATACAGGAAGGCGCGGAATTGCTCTTAAAGTATGGCGTCCCGTACGGGATTTGAACCCGTGTTACCGCCGTGAAAGGGCGATGTCCTGGACCGGGCTAGACGAACGGGACGCAAAATCGAGTGTTGAGCGCGTCAATGATCGTGACGGTGAATGTTGCGGCCCGCCGCAACAAAGGGCAGATAATACTGATCGGGTTACGCTTCGTCAACCGAGATGTCAAGAAAGTTGCCCCGCGCTTTTCGCGGTTTTTGGCCAGCTTGTTCGGCTTTTTGCCGCTATGCTAGACTCTGGCCCGCAATAATTTTATGAGGTTAGCTAATTTGCGATTCAAAATTTCCGCATTGACGAAACGAATAGCTGGGACATTTTGGTTATTGGCGGCTCTATGCTTTCTATGCGCTGGCGCGTCCGCGCAGGGATTTTCATTCATCAGTCCGTCTTCAAAGGAGTCAGCGCAGGCGATTGCGCCCGACACGGTCGTGGTAATGCCGTTCGAGAATCGGTCGCAGATGGCGAAATACAACTGGATTCGTGAAAGCTTCGCGATCCTGCTCGGCGACGTGCTCGACGTCCCGGGGGTCACCGTCATCAACATTGACGAGCGCAACCTGGTTTTCGAGAGAATGAATTTAAGCCCGAGTGATTTGCTGACGCGCGCGGCGATGATCCGCGTCGCCGGGGACGCGCAGGCCAACCTGGCGCTCGTCGGTGAATTTGACATTGGTGGGGACAAGGAAAGCACCACGATCGCGATTGCCGCCCGGTTGATCGAAACGCGCGAAGGACGCCTTGTAGGTAATAAGGCGTTCAACTACAGCGGCCCGCTTTCCGATTTGCAGCAGTGGCAAGGGCAACTAGCCTGGAACATCGTTTATGAACGCAACCCCTCCCTGCCTTACTCGAAAGATCAGATGATTCGCCGCGCGAAGAAAGTTCCGCCGGTCGCTTACGAAAGCTTCGTCAAAGGCATTCAGACGCGCGACGCCAAGTTGCGGGAATCTTTCCTGCGGCGCGCGATTCAGGAATACGAAAACTCGGGCGAGGCCGGGCGTTTCGCTCAGGCGATTTATGAACTTGGCCTCCTGCATTACCGGCAAGCCGATTTCGACGAAGCCGCGAAACGGTTCAAGGAATTGAGCAAAGACGATCCGAATTACGCGGAGAGCCTGTTCTATCTCGGCCTCGCCGCGCACAAAGCCGGAGACAACAATGAAGCGGCGGCCGCTTTCGAGAGACTGATCGAGGTCGTCCCGATGCTCGAAGCGGTGAACAATGCGGGCGCGGCCTTGCTGGCGAAAGGCGAGAACGAAAAGGCGCTGCAGATGCTGCGCCGCGCGTTGGCCAACAGCCCGAACGACATTCTGTATCGTTTCAATTTCGGCTATGCGCAGTGGCGCGTCCGGAACTTCGCAGAAGCCGCGCAGCATCTGCAGGTCGTTGTAAAAAACAACCCGCGCGACGGCGAAGCGCAGTTTTTTCTGGCGAAAGCTCTGGCGGCGTTAGGACGGCAAGCCGAGGCGGCGCAGGCCGACAACGAGGCGAAACGTTACCTGTCGAACTACGCCAAATGGGCCGTAGCGCCTGATCGGATCCCCTCGCTGGCGCGGTTCAAGGATGAGTTGAACCGAGCGGCGTTTTACAAGTTGGAGCGCCAGCAGCAGGGCGCGCCGAATCGCCCATCCGCCCAGCAAGTGACGATTCGACAGAACCTGGATCGCGCGCGGCAATTGATCTATTCGGGCGCCAACGCTGAAGGCCTGAACGAAGCGCAGCGCGTGCTCGCGGTTGATTCGACCAACGCCGAAGCCCATTTCCTGCGTGGGATCGTTTTTCAACGCCAAGGTCAGACGGAGGGCGCGATCAGCGCTCTCCAATCCGCCGTGTCGTACAACCCGCGCCTGGTCGAGGCGCACATCGTGTTGGCTCGGTTGCATCTCACGCGAGGCGGGCGGGCGCTGGCGCTGGCCCATTGCAAACAGGCGCTCAGCATCGACCCGCAAAACCGCGACGCGATCGCGCTCAAGCAGCAGATCGAAATCGGCCGGTAATTCCGCCGCAAATTCCTCAAATAGCTCCCTCCCGCTTTTTCCTGCGCTCTTCAATCAAATATAATTCGTATAGTTCGATGAGAGGTTTGACGAGATGATTACTCCGATCAAATATCCTTCGCGCGCAAAAGGCTTGGCGCTCGCGGTCTTTTTTTCCATCCTCGCGCACGTAGTGGTGATTCTGGCGATTCGAGTCGCTCCGATTGTCAGCATTGCTATGGGGCTGCGCGAAATCGAGTATGTCGAGGAAGACTACAATCGCGCGATCCTGATTGATTTCTCCAAACGGCTGCAATACCCATCCGGGTACGCGGGCTTCCGCCCGGCGCAAAAGATCAAATCGCTGGACGAAATAAAAAAAGAAGAAGAACGCCGCCGCCGTTTAGAGGAGCGTCGCAAGCGCGAACTCGAATTGGCTGAAAAACGCGAGGCCGAGGAGCGAGCCAAAGCCGAAGAGAAAGCAAAAGCGGAAGAAAAAACTGAGGACATAGCCAAAGCTGCCCCAACGCCCACGCCCACGCCAAAACCCGATGGTTACGGCAGTTTCGGCAAGATCAACACGGCGCCGATCAAAGACCAGATTCAGCGGCTCTATCAGGCGAAGAAAGAGGGCAAGCTGATCATTCCCGACGGCAAATTCAAAGTCGGCGTTTCGGGTTCGGTCAATCCCGATGGCACGCTCTCCAACTACCGTGTGCACATTCCATCAGGCATCCGGGAGATTGACGATTCCGCGATGGCGATCCTGGCCGCGGTTAGCGAGAGCCGCGCGCTGGGCCCGCTCTCTCAATTGACCTCGCTCACCATGGTTCTGGACATTGACCAGACCGCGCAATTGATCGTCACGGGCTTCACTGGCAACGAAACCGACGCCGTCAACATCGTCAACCTGGCGCAGGCCGCGTTGCTGATCGCGCGTTTCAAGAAGAGCGGCGATCAGGCCGCGATGGTCATGCTCAATAATTTGAAGGTCAACCGCACGGGCAACCGCATCCAGGCGATCATCAGTGTGCCGAAGGAAGCGGCTAAGGATACGCTGGCGAAGACGATGGAAAAGTAACGGTGAAGATTTTGAACCGCTGGAGATGGCGCGGAAAAATTTTTCCGCCAGCGCTTAACGCCGCGCTTGACGGCCTTTTTGATAGCGATGGATGGAGTGAGTGACCACGCCGCGGACGCTGAAGTCGTCATCTTTTTTGATCGGAATGTCATCATAGGCCGGGTTGGCCGAGCGCAGGATGACGGAAGCGCCTTTTCGCTCGAACCTTTTGACGCAATACTCTCCGTTGATAATGGCGATCACGATGTCGCCCGGATCGGCCGTTTCGCTGGCTTTCACGATCAACAAATCCTCGTCGTAAATTTGCGCCCCGATCATCGAATCGCCCCTGGCCGTGACGGTGAAGTATTCATTTTGATTGGGTATGAGGTCTTCGTATAAGCCTCTATATTCAACTTCATCGTCAGCGGGAGCAGGGAGACCGGCGTTTACGTGGGTCAAGTAGTGTTTATGCGCGCGCAACGAACCTGGCACGCCGCTGAAGAAGCCTTCGGGAGGCATACGCAACCAGCAGCAAATGGCGAGAAGATTTTTGATCTCGAGATTGCTTATGTCGTTATTTTCAAGCCGGTAGAGTGTCGGATGAGGGATTCCGAGAATTGCCGCCAGCAGCCGATAACTCAGTCCCTCTTGCAACCGTTTCTCCCTGATGGCGCCGCCGAATTTTTCGCTGTTCAGTGTGATCTCCAGGGTATCCATTGATTCCTCTACCTCATTGTTCGACGAAGTTAGGCGTGGTTGATCAAGCTGTTCGTCCGAAGTCATCCTGCAAACGCACGATGTCGTCTTCGCCCAAGTAATCGCCGCGCTGCGCCTCGATGAAGATCACCTTCACCTCGCCAGGGTTTTCGATCCGGTGCGCCGCGCCTACCGGAATGTCAACACATTCGCCGGCGTTGAGGATAATCTCCCTGTCGTCGAGTGTGACTTTCGCCGCGCCCTGGACGATGAACCAGTGCTCGGCGCGTCGGGCGTGTTTCTGATAGCTCAGCCGTTTGCCCGGCAGAACTTCGATGCGTTTGACCTTGTATCCCTCGCCTTCGTCGAGGACGGTAAAATTGCCCCAGGGGCGTTCGTCGTATTTAGGTGAATTGTCCAAATCAGTCCCTTCTGAAAAATGACTTTGATTCATTAGCTCACAACTTCCTTTGCGAGCGGGGCCAAGGCTATTGCGCTTTTCTTTTCGGGCGTGTTGGCGCGTTTTCGCGCAGCCACTTGTTCAGGTCTTTGATAGAATTGAACTCCAACAACGCCTCACTCAGTCGCTCCAACTTCTCCAGGGGCAAAGCTTCGATGCGGGCGATCACGGACGCTTTCAATTCCCCCAAGCGCCGTTGCAACAGCCGCAGCACAATTGAAGCCGCTCCTTGCTCCAGTCCTTGTTGCAATCCTTGTTGCAATCCTTGTTGCAATCCTCTCTGGATTGCGCGTCGCTCAATTCCTGATACGTATTCCATCTTTCGTTCCCCCTCGAACTTGGCTATTTCATCTTCAAACTTCTTGTCCAGGTCTTCCGGCAGCATCATCAACCAGTCTATGAAGCGGAATAATTGTCGCACATCTTCAGCGTTATACCCATGATCGTAAAGCCCCTTGACCAGTTCCAGCTTCCAGCGGTAGCGCTGCTGCGGCAGGCGCCTCGTTTCCAGCGTCTTCAAATGCGTCATCACCACGACCGCGAATGGATTCTTATTCGACGCCAGCGATTTCCAATCATTATCTTATGTTGCTCATGTTTTTCGAAGATACGGTAGTGATAGACGAGCATTCGCTTCGCAAACCCCTCCTCGCGTTTTCCCTGCGCTTCTATGTGAATGAGTAACCAGACTTCGCGCCTGTCGAGCAGATATACCTTGACCAATTTGTCAGCCAGGCGGCGTCCCATCGCGGCTTCGACGATGATCTTCTGCATCTCTGTGTCCAGAAACTCGAAGCCGCGCGACCAGTCTATGGCCGCGCGAATGTCCGGAAAGAAGAATGCCATGAAGTCCGGAAAGAAGCGCGCGCGGATTTCTTTCCACGGCGAATCATAGTCCTGCCGCGCGCTAGCGTTCTGTTCGGTTCGTTTTGAAGGCGTAGAGTGGCTGACGCTCATATTTCGCCTGCTGATATCTACTTCTGTTTTTGCGTCTCCATTTCGCGCAACTCGCGGCGCAGCACCTTGCCTACCGCGCTTTTCGGTAACGTGGGCGCGAATTCTATCAGCGACGGCACTTTATATTTCGCCAGGTTCGCGCGGCAGAATTCCAACACTTCATCCGCCGTCGCGGTCGCGCCGGGCCTGAGCACGATGAACGCTTTGACCGCTTCGCCGCGATATTCATCGGGAACACCGATGACTACGGCTTCCAGCACCGCCGGGTGCGTGAAGAGCACGTCTTCGACCTCGTTCGGATAGACGTTGAAGCCGCTGACGATGATCATATCCTTCTTACGCTGGACGATGTAGAAGAACCCGTCCTCGTCCATCCGCGCCAC